>ENA-OQKH01000074-OQKH01000074.1-human-gut-metagenome-genome-assembly--contig:-NODE-74-length-84126-cov-35.479577_pt1 | contig 84126 bp, 73 predicted proteins | sample MGYA00242645_ERZ504791 | MGnify/ENA primary metagenome ERZ504791 (study PRJEB26092, sample SAMD00036388) | human gut metagenome | host: Homo sapiens | study: EMG produced TPA metagenomics assembly of... | reverse complement strand
CACGGGCCGCACCACCGGCGTCATCTTCTCGCACGCCTGGCTCAGCGCCTCCTGCATGGCGCGCGCGTCGAATCCCTTGACCGGCGTGAACCCGTTCTTTTCGGACAGGCCCAGGATAATCCAGCCGCCGGAGCCATTGGAGAACGCGGACAGCGTATCGGTGATGGTCGAGGAGATCTTGCGCTTGCATTCCTTGACCTCGCACTGTTGCGTATCGTTGCCGATCAGACGCATGAGTTCGATCAGCTCAGTCATTTTGGCAGTATAGTCATCGACCATGGCGGCCTCCTTGAAACCATTGTGCCCCATAATCCGCCGCCCGCTCGCCTCCAGCCCCGCCAGTTCACCCCAATTCATGCAGAATTCATGGGCCAAACCAGACGAAACGAACGTCGATGTAGGGTTCGGTTCCGCGTGTTCGCCGATGATATCGGCCGGTCGAGGCGGGCGGGCTATGTTGGGTGGCGTGGGAATCTTGCGCGTGATTGATGCTACGGCTGTGTGCTTCGCTCTGGGTATATCCGGCCCGATCAGCGGGACTCAGCCAATGTGATGCCGCCCGCAGCCATCTGCTTGCGGGCCGCAACACCAAGTTCCTCGCTGACCGGCACGGTCAGATCCTCGAACACGGTGACCTCGAAGCCGAGCTTCTTGGCATCGAGCGCGGTGTCCTTGACACAATGCGATTCGGCGATGCCCACCACATCCACGCGACTCACGCCGGCGGCCTTCAGCGCGTTGGCCAGCGTCTTGCCGGCGGATTGCTCGGCCTCGACCTCCTCGCGGGTCTGGATACGGTCGGTATTGTCCTCGATACCCTCAAAACCGGAATATGCCGCCGAATACTGGCCCTTCTTGAAATGATGCTCGATATTCAGCGCCTTGATCGCCGGATGCAATTCGGCGTTCAGCGTGCCGGCCGCACCATGCTTCGGCCACGTGTCCACGAAATCCGGCTCCGCCGACCAGTGCGCGCCCGGCTCGATATGCCAGTCCTGCGTGGTTGCGATATACGCGTACTCGCTGCGATGCGCGTTCACATAATCGGCAATCCGCTCGGCGACCGCGTTGCCGCCTGCGACACCCAGTTCGCCGCTTTCACAGAACGTCGGCTGCACATCCACCACAATCAGTGCCTTGGTCATCGTCATTCCCCTTATTGCCTTGGATTCGTTTTGAATATTGTCTCGAACTCGACGTGCGATTGCTCTCATCATAGCCATGCGCGGCCCTGTGGGAAACGTTCGGGCTTACACTGCAAGCAGCAATCGAATACAAGAACCAGGGGAGGGCGACCAAGACCATGCTGGACCATCTGACGTTGCACGTGAAAGACATCGACCGTAGCATCACATTCTACAAACAGGCGCTCGCACCGCTCGGCTATATCGTCAAGGCGCATCATGAGCCTACGCTCGGATTCGGCGTGGATGACGGAACCCTGCACTCCGATTTCTACGTGTCACCGATTGAAGGGCTGGAGGCGGAGGCTTCGCCGGTCACGCCGGTCACACACATCGCGTTCTTGGCTGACAGTCAGCAAGCCGTGCAGGCGTTCCATGCAGCCGCGCTCGCCGCCGGCGGCCGAGACAACGGCGCTCCCGGTCCGCGCCCGTACCATCCCGGCTATTACTCCGCATTCGTGCTGGACCCGGATGGCAATAACATCGAAGCCGTCGTGGATTGGGCTCATTCGAACGAGTAAAAACATATCCGTATCGTGCCTCAGGCGACATCGACGGCGTAGGCTCCAACCAGTCGGATTTGTGGTCGCAACGGCGGTATAGGTCACATCACGCAAGCGTGAAGGTGATGGTCTGCTCGGCGGTTTCGGTGCCGATCCATGTGCCGGCTTTGCGGTTCCAATCCATGCCGTCCGCGTGCAGTGCGTCAATGCCGTATTGACGTGCATGCGTGACCAGCCAGCCTGCCGTCTGCCAGCAAAGTCGAGTGCGGTTGTCGGCGGACAGGCCGTCCGGCAGCGTGATCGTCAACGTTGTGCTGGCCGTATTGGTCGCAGCGCCGTTGTTCGTGCCGGTTTTGCCATTTGGGGGCACAACCGAGACATTGACATTCGGCAGTGTACCTCCTATGGCGGCAACCAACCCGTCCGCGTCCGAGGAGGTTGCTGGCTCCAACGCGCACGTGACGCCCGCCGACCGTTCACCGGTCAGCCCCGAGGCCCAAGCGCGTGCCATCGCATCCCATGCGGCATATAGTTCCGGGTAGCCTGAGCGCTGCACCTCCTGCGCGGCGTCCTCCACCGGAATCGTCTCCCAATCCGGCACCTGCAGCAGATGATCGTAGAAGATGTTTGTCGCATAGGTCATGTCGGACACCTGCTCCGCCGTGCCCCAGCCTTGGCTGGGCCGCTGTTGGAACAGGCCGAGCGAATCCAAGTCGCCGTAGTCCAGATTCGTCAGCCTCGACTCCTGCATGGCCGTGGCGATGGCCACCGTCGCCGCGTGATCCGGCAGTCCGCGCGTGACGGCGATGTTCGCAATCAGCGCCGCGTTCTGCGCCTGATCAGGCGTCAAGGTGCGGCGGGCTCCGTCGGACGACACCGCCGCGCAATATGCTTCCTCGGCCGTGCGCGCGGTCTCGCGAGGCGTGAATAGCCGTGGCAGCAGCGTCCATGCCGCGATCAGCGCCGCAACAACAAGTATGACGGCTGCAATCAGCGCGCCCGCGCCATGGGAGCGGCGTCTGCCGTACCGCACCTGTTGTCCCATTGCGCCTCCAATATTTCGGTGTCATGGCTGACCGTGACCGGCTAGCCTATGCAGCATGCGGGATTTGCCGTGTTCCGGCTCGGCCGTCATCATGACAGCGTGGCATATCCACCTGAACGGCGGCTGCGTCATCACGTGACTTTGTGACAAGTCTTCACGCTTCATGACATCCGCGCAAATCAGCCCCTCGAAACCGAGAATGGCGGTCGGGATTGCTCCGACACCAAGGGAGCTGCTGCCGCTATTGTGTGAAAGGCGATTTGTACCGGGTTGAAGGAGAGGAACACATGGCGCAATTGCAGCCGTACTGCGCGATTGAGGGCAATGATGATGGATTGCCCGTCGTGTTCGTGCATGGCATGGGTGTGGACCATCGTTCGCTGATGATGCTCGACAAGGCGTTTGACGGCAATGATTCAATTCGCCGTATATATCTGGATCTGCCCGGTTTCGGCCGTACGCCGGCATTGCCCGAGCATGCCTGCGGGCTGCCGGAAATGGCGGATTGGCTGCAAACGGCCATTGACGGTCTTGTCGGTAAAGCGGCTCCATTCGCCATGGTCGGCAACTCGATGGGCGGTGCGCTTGTCCGCGAAGTATTGGCGCGCGAACCTCGCCGAGTGGCCGGTATGGCATTGATCGCGCCGGTCGTGGACCCGCAGCATGCCGGCCGGCATGTGGCCGAACATGTGGTTGCACAGCCCAATCCCAAGCTGACGCACTCCTTGCCGCAGGAACAGGTGTTCGATTTCGTTACCATGGGCGTCAACCAGTCATTCGACGCGTGGCGACGCTACCAACGGTTCATCCTGCCCGGCGTGGCGTTGTGCGACCGTGCGGCATGCGAACGACTGGATCAGCGCTATTGGCTGGCCGATAATCCCGAGGAAATGCTCGGCACATATGCGGGTCCGGTGCTCATCGTCACCGGCAAGCAAGACCAGATCGTCGGATACGAAGATCAGCAAGCCCTGTTGCCGCACTATCCCAACGCCACCTTCGTGACGCTGGACAATGCCGGTCACAACGCGCACATCGACCAACCCGAAGCCGTCATCACGCTCGTGCGCGAATGGGTGGCTCATATGGCGTTCGCTCCGTTGAGCTGACGGTCTGCTGACAGTCTGCCGAAGCCTATATGTATACGAGCGACCAATGCCGGTTGACGCAATACGCCTTGCAAGGTATATCGTTTTTCGATATAGTCATATCGATGTTCGCGGTGTCGCCAAAAAAAACGTCGGCACCTGAAAGGACCGGGCTATGAAAAACTACATGAACCGATGGGTGTTGCTCGCGTTGAAAGCCATCGTGATTCTGGTCTGGCTGGCCTGCCTATGGGGCCAACTATTCGCCGTACCGGGATTGAGCGGCGCGCTGGCCGGCCTCTACCCGAGCCAGACGTCGATGCGCTGGCCATATCTCATTATGGGCGTGCTGTTCCTGTTCTGCATCGAAGCGGCGTTCGTGGCCGTATGGAAACTGTTCTCCTTGTCCGGCTCGGGCGCGAACTCGAGCAGGTGATTTGAGATGACGATTCGCATCAATCTCGACGTCATGATGGCCAAACGCAAGATTGGCGTCGGCGAGCTCGCCGAACAAATTGGCATCACTCCCGCCAACGTGTCCATTCTGAAGAACGGACGTGCCAAAGCCGTCCGCTTCACCACGTTGGACGCCATCTGCAAGGCACTCGACTGCCAACCCGGAGACATCCTCGAATGGGAAGATGACGATTGATCGACACGCCACCGGCTCGAACTCATGGTTCAACTTGTAGTCTCTCCCAAAATCAATGATGCCCTATCATCCTGCAAGACGATAGGGCATCATCATGTGATTATGCGCAGCTGATATGTCGCGTTGTTATCACTCGGCGTCCGCGGCCGGTGCCTCCTTGGGCGCAGAGAGGAAGTGCTCCTCGCTGGGCAGCACGGTGTTCAGGATCACGGCCACCACGAACGCCACGGCGATGCAGTTCGAGGCGAAGATTTGTTGGAACAGTGCCGGGAACTGCGTGAAGATGTCGCTCACCTGGGTGAAGCCGATGCCGATGGTCAGCGAAAGCGCCGCAATCGTGATGTTGCGCTGCGTGAAGCCCGCCTCGGCAATCATCTGGAAGCCCGAAAGAATGATGTTGCCGAACATCATGATCGTGCAGCCGCCGAGCACCGCCTGCGGCAGCGAGTTGAACACCTCGGCGATGGCCGGCACGAAGCTCGCCAGCACCAGAATCAGTCCGCCGGAGAGAATCACCTTGCGGTTGACGACCTTGGTCATGGCCACCAATCCGATGTTCTGTGCGAACGAGGTCAGCGGCAGACAGCCGAACAGGCCGGATACGGTGGAGATCAGGCCGTCGCCGGCGATGGCGCCCGCGGTCTCGCGTTCGGTGGGCGTACGGTTCAGGCCCACCTTGGTCAGCGCGGCGGTGTCACCCAGCACCTCGACCGAGGAGACGACGTAGAGCAGGCCGATGGAGATGATCGAGCCCCAGTCGAACTCAGGCTTGAACGGCATGAACTGCGGCACGGACACGATGGCGAGGTTCTGGAAACCGGAGAAATCGACCTTGCCCATGCAGATAGCCGCCACATAGCCGACCACCAGACCGAACAGCACGGACAGCTGCTTGGCCGTGCCCTTCATCAACAGCTGGAACGCCAGGCAGGCAACCAAAGATATAAGCCCGAGCGTCAGGTTCTGCCAGGAACCGAAGTCCTTGGCTCCGCTGCCGCCGCCGAAGCTCGTGGCACCCACGTTGAGCAGCGAGAAGCCGATCGACGTGACCACGATGGCGGAGACGATGGGCGGCACGAACCGACGCCAATACTTGGCCGTCAAACCCAGCACAAGTTCCAGCAGACCGCCGACCATTACCGCGCCGACCACCGCGCCATAGCCCTTGTCCGCGCAGATCGCCACGGCGGCCGCCACGTAGGTGAAGGAGATGCCGGTGACCATCGGAAGTCGCGAGCCGATGAGCCACGCGCCGTACAGTTGCAGGCAAGTGCCCAGGCCCGCAACCAGCAGGCCGGACTGGATGATGGTGGCCGATTGGGCCGGGGTCATCTTCGCGGCCGAGGCGACGATGAAGATCGGGGCGAGGTTCGCCACGAACATGGCCATCACATGCTGCAGGCCGAACGGAATGCCCTTCCAGAAGGATACTGGCGCGTCCAGCGAAGACAACGCCTCAAAGGATACGGAATGATTGGTTTTCTTCTCTGACATGATTCTCTTCTTCTCTCTGTTGCTCCCGCCGGCGGGAGCAGCCAATGTGCTCAGTGCCTAAATGTGATTTCGCCGGTCTCGGGATTCATGGACTCGACGATGGCCAGCGAATCCACATCGTAGCCTTCAGCGCGCAGCGCGTCACCGCCGCCCTGGAAGCCCTTCTCCACGGCGATGCCAATGCCCTCGACCGTGGCACCGGCTGCTTCGCACAGATCGATCAGACCGCGCAACGCCTTGCCGTTGGCCAGAAAATCGTCAATAAGCAGCACATGGTCGCCGGCGTTCAGATACTTCTTGGCCACGATCACCGGGAACTCCTTCTGCTTGGTGAAGGAATAGACCGTGGTGGTGTACTGGTCGCCGTCAAGGTTGATGGACTGCGCCTTCTTGGCGAACACCACCGGCACATTGCCGAAATGCTGGGCCGCCACACACGCAATGCCGATGCCGGACGCCTCGATGGTCAGAATCTTGGTGATGTGCTTGCCGGCGAAATGAGCGGCCCATGCCGAACCCATGCGGTCGAACAGGCGTACGTCGCACTGGTGGTTCAGAAACGCGTCCACCTTGAGCACATTACCCGCCTTCACCGTTCCCTCGCTTTGGATTCGCTCCTCAAGTTCCTGCATTGAACCTCCCATTGTTGTATGTCAGTGAATGATATGGATACTCGTAAGTGTACGTTGTCCTGCGCTGACCCGTGCATGTGGTAAACATGAATGTCGCGATTCAAAGGGAGGCAACAGTGTACGACGAGCCGGAAGTCATCGCACGCAGCGCACAGGAACTCGTGGGCGACCTGAACCCGCAGCAGGCGGAAGCCGTGCAATACCGCGGTCAGGCGCTGCTGATCGGAGCCGGTGCAGGCTCCGGCAAAACCCGCGTGCTGACCCGCCGCATCGCCTGGATCTTGAGCCAGTTCGGCGCATGGCCGAGCCAGATTCTAGCCATCACCTTCACCAACAAGGCCGCCGCCGAAATGCGCGAAAGACTCGGCTCGCTGATCGGCCCGGTGGCCCAGCGCATGTGGGTCTCCACCTTCCACTCCGCCTGCGTGCGCATTCTGAGGCGCGACGGCAAGTCCATCGGACTCAAGTCCGGCTTCTCCATCTACGATTCCGCCGACTCCGAGCGACTCGTCAAAATCATCGCCACCGAATTCAACCTCGACATCAAGCGCTACACTCCACGCTCGATTCTCGGCCATATCTCCGACCTCAAGAACAATCTGACCGGTTGGAAGGAAAACCTCGCCGTTCACGCGCCCGACTTCACGCCCGGCCAGCGCGGCTACCAGTTCGGCACGGTGGGCGACCTTGAAGCCATCTACGCGGTGATCTACGCCGAATACGAGCATCGCTTGGCCCTGGCCAACGCCGTCGACTTCGACGATCTGATCGGCCGCACGGTCGAGTTGCTGCGCACTGACCCGGCCGTCGCCGAGTACTACCATCACCGCTTCCGTTACATTCTGGTCGACGAGTATCAGGACACCAACCACGCCCAGTACGTGCTCGTGCGCGAGCTGGCCGGCGTGGACACGGGGGAGAAGGCCATCCCGGGCGCGCCTAACGCCGGCAAGTCCGGCCCCGCCTGGATCACCGTGGTGGGCGATTCCGACCAGTCCATCTACGCGTTCCGTGGTGCCGACATCCGCAACATTCAGGACTTCGAGCAGGACTTCCCGAACGCCAAGACCATCATGCTCGAACAGAACTATCGTTCGACGCAGACCATTCTGGATGCGGCCAACGCGGTGATCAGCAACAACGAGGGCCGCAAGCCCAAGAAACTGTGGACCGCGCTCGGCAAGGGCGAGCCGATCGTCGGCTACGCGGCGGACAACGCCCAGCAGGAGGCCCAGTGGGTGGCCACCGAAATCGCGCGCCTGCACGCCGAAGCGGGCATCGCCTACTCCGACATGGCGATCATGTACCGCGCCAACGCCCAATCCCGCTCGCTCGAAGAGGCGCTGATCAACACGAATCAGCCGTATCAGCTCGTCGGCGGCACCAAGTTCTACGAACGTCGCGAAATCAAGGATGCGCTGGCCTATTTGCAGGCGCTCGTCAATCCGGACGACGATGTGAATCTACGCCGTATTCTCAACGTGCCCAAGCGTGGGCTTGGCGACCGCGCCGAAGGCGTGCTGCTCGCCTACGCGCGCGAGCATGGCACCAGCTTCTTCTACGCACTCATGCACTTGGATGAGATCGAGGTGCCGACACGCACCGCCACCTCGCTACGAGCATTCCGCGATCTGATGGGCGCGCTCTCGCAGTTCACGCGCGCGCACGACTCCAAGCCCAGCGAGATCGTGGCCGAAGTATTGGAGAAGTCGGGCTTAAGGGCCGAACTCGAGAAATCCGTGGACCCGCAGGACGCCTCCCGTCTGGAGAACCTCTCCCAGCTGCAGTCCACTGCCGCCGAATTCGAACAGAACACGCCTGACGCCACGTTGTCCGCATTCCTGGAGACCACCGCGCTTGTGGCCGACTCCGACCAACTACCCGGCGAGGCGGAGGACTCCGGCAAGGTGACGCTTATGACCTTGCACACCGCCAAGGGCCTCGAATACCCGGTGGTGTTCCTGACCGGCATGGAACAGGGCACCTTCCCGCATTCGCGTTCGATGGAAGACACCACTGAACTGCAGGAGGAACGCCGACTCGCCTATGTGGGCATCACGCGCGCCAAGCAGCGACTGTATGTCACGCGCGCCGCCGTCCGCTCCCAGTGGGGCCAGGCCGCCGATATGATGCCCAGCCAGTTCCTCGACGAGATTCCGGATTCGCTGATTGATTGGAAACGCCGTGAAGCCGGCGTGGAGCGTATGCGCGCCAGCTGGGAGACCGATGGATTCGCCGACGATTTGGGCGGCTGGGATGATGACGATTTTGGCGGCGCCGCGTTTGGCGGGTCGTCGACGTTCGGCTCGCGTGGTTCGTCCGGTTCGGGTTCGTCCTATGGGTCGCGGTCGCGGTATGGGTCGTCGTATGGCTCGGGTTCCGGCTCTTCGTCGTATGGTTCCCGTTCATCGTCGTATGGTTCCCGCTCCGGCTCGTCCTCCTATGGTTCCCGCTCCCGTTCGGGTTCGTCCTATGGTTCTTCAGGCTCCGGTTCGAGGTCGTCCTACGGGTCGCGTTCCCGTTCCGGTTCTTCGTCCGGTTCATATGGTGGCACCCGTGGCGGCAAGGTCACCACGCGCCGTACCGCACCGAAATCCGATTCGACCGGCTCTGCCGTGCCTAGCTCGAAGCTCACCAAGGACAATGGCCTGAATATCGCCGACTTCGCCGTGGGCGACATGATCAGCCACGACCAGTACGGTCTCGGCAAGGTCACCGACGCACAAGACAAGGGCCGCAATTCGGTAATCACCGTGGACTTCGGCTCCGCCGGCGTCAAACGCCTCATGCTCCGCGTAGCGCCGATTGAGAAGTTGTAGATAAATTGGCCCCTCTGACGAGGGGCTGAGTTATATACCAAATAAATTCGCAAAAAACAAGACTTGTGTTCTTCATCACAGTGTGGGCATAATGCGGAGGTTGTGCCTACGAGCCCTGGGAACAGGGGAGAGGAAAAAGTAGTTATGAAGAACAAGCTGTTTGCATCCGTGCCCAATATTCTGTTCGGCGCGCTGATCACCATCGCGCCCCAGACCTTTGCGCACGCCTGCACCGGCCATGACATGCCGGGTGCCTGCCACTACTCGCAGCAGGCGGCCACCGGCATCGGCGTCGTCATCCTCGTGTTCGGCGTCGTGGCTTTGTTCGTCGCCCCGCAGATTCGCATCGGCCTCAATATCGCCGCCGCAGCCGACGCCCTGCTACTACTCGCCGTACCCACCTTTCTGATCGGCATCTGCAAGGGCGCGATGATGCACTGTCGCATGGTTATGCTGCCCACGCTCATCGTGCTCGGCGTGCTCACCATCGTGTTCGCGGCCATCGCCATCTGGCTCGACTCTCGCGCCGCCAAGCGCAACTGATCGAGCAGACGGCCGGAGCCCAGCCATTCCGAACGCTGGACTCCGGCCTCGCTTATTGCAACCGCACTATAAGCAACATAAGGATTCATCGTGCCATCCCATATCGCATTGCGCGGCCTTCCGATTGAAAACCTCAAACGCAAGCCGTTCCGCACCGGCGCACTGCTCGCCGTCGTCACCATCCTCGCGCTGACATTCTTCGGCGGCACCATGCTGACCATGAACCTCAACACTGGCATGACCAGTATGGAAAAGCGCCTGGGCGCCGACCTCATGGTCGTGCCGCAAAACACCGTGCAGAAGGCCGAAGCGCTGCTCACCAACGGCAATCCCAGCACTTTCTATTTCACCAAAGACATCGCCGACGAGGTCATGCAGGCCGACGGCATCGCACAGGCCACCGAACAGACCTATATATCATCGCTGGCCGCCGCCTGCTGTGCCGAAAAGCTGCAGATCATCGGTTACGACCCGGACACTGACTTCGTCATCGAACCATGGGTCGCCTCCCAGTTCGAAGGCCCCCTTGAAGACGGTCAGATGATTGCAGGCGCAAACGTCAACGTGTCCACCGACGGCACCATCGAACTCTACGGCCGTTCATGGCCGGTCGTCGCCCAGCTCGCCAACACCGGCACCAGCCTCGACAACTCGGTGTTCATCAACCAAAACACCGTGCCCGACATGGTCGCCGCCTCGGCCAAGGTCTCCAAGCAGGTCATGTCCGCCGAATATGCCGGCAAAGCCGTCTCCACCGTGATGATTAAGACGCAGCAGGGGTACGAAGCGCAGACCGTAGCTGAGAACATCAAGCGTCTTGATTCCCGATTCGCCGATTTGGGGTACGTATACCCCGGCGGCATCACCGCCAACACCAGAACTTCGCTGACCGCGCTTGTCACCTACCTCAAGATTTTCGTGGCGGTGATCTGGGTAATGGGCGTGATTGTGCTGCTCGCCGTATTCGCCTCGTCGGTGAACGAACGCAAACGCGAATTCGCGTCCCTGCGCATCATGGGCGCCACGCGCGGCATGTTGAATGCCATCATTCTGAAGGAATCCGCCATCATCGGTCTGATCGGTGGCGTAATCGGCGTCGGCGCGGCCAGCCTGGTGATTTTCCCATTCAGTTCGCTGATCGGCAAACAGCTTCAATTGCCGTATCTGCAAGCCAGCCCGGTTGCGGTGATCGGATTCATTGCCGTGACCATTGTGTGCTCTACGGTCATCGGCATCATCGGTTCGCTGGCCACCATGTGGCGTCTCGGCCGGCCCGAAGCCTACCTGACCCTGCGAGAGGGGGAGCGATATGACTGAGACAACTACGCCGCTTCAGCCGACCACGGTTGAGCCGACCAAGCTCCAGCCGACCACGCCAGCTCAGCCGAACGCGCCGACTGCGCCGGATTCGCCGCACGTAACCGAGACGCCCTCCCCGGACCATCTGCTGACCTTGACGGACCTGACCCGCCAGTTCGTCCGCCGCGGCACGCCGTTCGACGCCGTCAGCCACGTGAACCTCACCGTCGATGCCGGCGAATTCATCGCCATCGTCGGCCGGTCGGGCAACGGTAAAAGTACGTTGATCAACATGGTCGCTGGGCTGATTCGCCCGACCTCGGGAACCGTGAGCGTGGCTGGACGCAATGTGGCCGACTTGGGCGATAAAGCACTGTCCGTGCTGAGGAATCGCACCATCGGATTCGTGACTCAAAGCCAGACCCTGCTCGGCAACCTGACCGTGCTCGACAACGTGATTCTGCCCGCAACGATGTTTCCAGAGCCGCTGCCGTTCGCCCAAAACGCAGAAGCAACGGATGCCGTGGCGCAAGCCGCTGCCACCAATGATGAAGCGGCCGCCGATTCAGCCGCCGACCCGTTCATGCCGGATGTCATTGCGCCAATCACAGACCAGGAAAACACGCCGTCAAACACGGCTGCGAGCCGTTCGGACCTGTTCGCCACCCGAGCTCGCACGCTGTTCACCCAGCTTGGTGTTGCCGATCTGGCAGACAGCTACCCGCGCGAGCTGTCCGGCGGTGAAATGCGGCGCGTCTCCATCGCCCGCGCGCTGATGAACCAGCCGAGCTTGCTCATCGCCGACGAGCCGACCGGCGACCTCGACCAAGAGAGCACCGACATCGTAATGCGTCTGCTCAGAGACCAAGCCAACAACGGCACGGCGATTCTCATGGTCACCCATGATCCCGATGCACTCGAATACGCAGATCGGGTGTATCGCATGGACGCCGGAGTGCTGTCCATAGCCTCGGTGTAATATGGTCTGCTGGTGTCTGCCAACAGGTAGATACCGTCTGGAGTCATAGCCCATCAGCGGGTCGGCGGTAGGTAATCGCAAGAAAACCAACCCGTTCGTGTTTATTCACGACGAAGCGCTGGGGAGGCCCGACTCAGCGCTTGTTAGGCATATGCAAGGCAAGCGTTCCGTTCAGATAACGACAGAAGGATTAATCCAATGACGAACGTTCAGCGTTCTCGCCGTCAGGTGCGTCTGTCTCGCGCCCTCGGCATCGCACTGACCCCCAAGGCTCAGCGCATCTTCGAAAAGCGTCCGTACGCTCCTGGCGAGCACGGCCGTGACCGCCGCCGCACCGAGTCCGATTACGCGGTGCGTATGCGCGAAAAGCAGCGTCTGCGCGCTCAGTACGGCATCTCCGAGAAGCAGCTTCGCGCCGCTTACGAGAAGGCCACCCGTACTGCCGGCCAGACCGGTAACGCCATGCTGACCGACCTCGAGACCCGTCTCGACAACCTGGTGCTGCGTGCCGGCTTCGCCCGCACCACCGCCCAGGCCCGTCAGTTCGTGGTGCACCGTCACATCCTCGTTGACGGCAACATCGTGGACCGCCCGTCCTACCGCGTCAAGCCCGGCCAGACCATTCAGGTGAAGGCCAAGAGCCAGACCATGGTTCCGTTCCAGATCGCCGCCGAAGGCGTGCACCGTGACGTGCTGCCTGCGGTCCCCGGCTACCTCGACGTGAACCTGCCGTCCCTGAAGGCCACTGTGACCCGTAAGCCGGAGGTCGAAGAGATCCCGGTGCAGGTCAACATCCAGTACGTGGTCGAATTCTACGCCCGCTGATCCGGGCCCTCTGGTCAACAAATCCAGGACATACCGCTCGAACCCCGCGCTTCTTTCGAGAAGCCGCGGGGTTCCTGCGTTGTAGGGCGATTACTGGCCGCACACCGCCTGGCGAATCATCGTCGCGTACGCATAGGCACCGGTCATATTCGGATGAATGCCGTCATCGTTGAGGTATTCGCTATGACCTTCGCTATACCCATGCCAATCGATGATGCCCACGTTCTTGTTCTTCTTGGCGGCCTCACGCAGCATCGTATTGTTGTTGTTCTCCTGCCACGGGTATGGCATACGGATGGTGATGAAGTATGTCGGCTTGCCGCCGGTCAGGTCAATGAGCTGTTGCACTTCCTGCTCATTCGAAATCACGCCGTTCGTGCCGAGGCCAAACACCACCACACTGCCACTGTGGCCGGCAGCGGTGTCCTGCTGATACACATCCACCGCCTGCGGCAGCTGACGGTTCGGCAGGCCATCGATAAAAGCGTTCGGGAATGCGGCCTGGATGGCGTCCGAAGTACCCGACGTCACTGAATCGCCGACCATCATCATATCCGCGTTGCAGCTTTCCGTTGCCGGATCATAGGCGTACTTCGAAATGTCAAGATTGTTTGGCACCTTTTCCGCAATCGGTTTGATGATGGGCGGCTGAGAATCCGAACCGTTCTTATTCGCGTCAGCGGTATTGGTTTCGCCGTTCGCGGCATTTATGACAGAAGACTCGGGCTCGGGCTTCGCCGGTTTCTTGACCGGCTTGGCGGGTGCCGCGAGTTCGGGGCGCAGCTGAATGGCTCGCGCTTGAGCGATGCCATTCCAGTCCACCGGTGCCCACGTCAGCGCCACAACGGTCACCAATCCGATAACCGACATGACCCACGCGCCCGGGCGCAGCCGGTAGCCGGCTTTCGGCAGCGGCTTGGCGTGTTGGCTACGAGGCATCTGCACCGATTTACGGGCCGCCTCGACCAGCTGGTAGAAGGCTTCCGACGCCGCCAACACCACGACGGCCTCAAGAACCCAACCCCACCACGGCAACGCCTGCGTTCGTGTCGCCGGGTTCATGAACTGCAGCAGCGGATAATGCATGACGTACAGCGAGAACGATCGCGACCCGATATAGCGTAGGGGAGCACAACCCAGCACGTGCGACCAGATTGAGTCATTGTTCACGGCACAGGCCAAGGCGCACAACGATATGAACGCGGTAATCAGGTACCCGCCTTGGTACATGTACGACAGATACCCGTTGGCGAACCAGAATCCGGTCAGCAGTGCCGCCAAAGCCGCGGTGCCAAGAACATTGCAGACGATAGTGAGACGGGCGCCCGTCTTGTCGCCGGCCTGACGTTCGATCTGCACTGTTTGCGAAGCCGCTCCAGCTTCCGCAGCTTCCGTACCTCGCGAGGAAGGCGCAATCCAGATAGCCAACAGCGCGCCGGCGGCCAGCTCGGCGAGGCGAGTATCGGTACCGTAATACACGCGGGAGGTATTGGCCGGGTCAAACAGCAGCACCATGTCGGCGGTGGAAGCAGCCATGATGACAAGAATCGCCATGGAGCGCACCCATTTGGACTTGGTGATTTTGCCGAGCACCACCATCAGCAACGGCCAAACCAGATAGAACTGCATCGTCACGCCCAAGAACCACAGATGGGTCAGAGGAGAAGGCAATCCGGCCGCCTCGAAATACGGCACCTTGCGGAAGATGTACACCCAATTGCTGGCGAACAAGGCGCTCGGCAGCGAATCGGAAACCACTTTCTGCAACAGGCTGGGAGCGAACATCCAAGTGAGCCAAGGCACCACGGCAATGGTCGCCAGCATCACCGGCCATAAACGAGTAATGCGGCGGATCAGATATCGGCCATATCCAAAGGACCCGGTGCGGTCCACCATGTTCAGTACCGAACGTGTGGCAAGAAAACCGGTGATAACGAAAAACATCGTCACGCCAATGAATCCGCCCTGCAATAGCGACGGGCGGGTGTGGAATGCTATGACTCCAAGAATCGCCAGAGCGCGCAGTCCATCGATACCCCTGAAATGGGCAGGCACAGACGATCGAGATGGTGCAGGTTTCAAGGTTATGCTCACAGTATTCTAAGTGTACTCTCAGGAATCGTTAGGTATACTGCCCGGATTACGCATATCTCAGGTAGTGACCTATGCCGTTATGACTTATGACTTCCGGCAACCCGCACCGAAACCGCCGGAATGGTGACATAATCAGAACCATGATTCTTCATCTGCATCTGGTCCGTCACGGACAGACCTATTTCAACCGATACAACCGTCTGCAGGGATGGTCGAATTCGCCGCTGACCGAGTCGGGCGTCGCCGATGCCGTCAAGGCCGGTGAGCGACTGAAAGGATTGACGTTCGCCGCCGCCTACTGTTCGGACACCACGCGTGCCCAGCAGACGGCCGAGAAAATTCTCGACATCAACGAAGCCGCGGGTAACCCGCGCCCCGCACTCGTGACGGACATGCACTTCCGCGAGCAGTTCTACGGCTACTACGAGGGACTTGACATGGCCATGGCCTGGTACGCCGCGGGAGCGCCCCACGGCGTCAAAACCTACAACCAAATCGTCGAGAAGTTCGGGTTGGGGGCCTCGCGTGATTTTCTCAAGGAAGCCGATCCCTTCCACGACGCGGAATCCGATGAGGAATATTGGACGCGCGTCGAAGGTGCGTTCCGTCTTATCGCCGACAACCCGAATCTCAAGGACGGCGACGATGTGCTGCAGATTTCGCATGGCAACACACTGCTTAGCCTCGGTCACCGGTTCGGCGGCCCTGACCTCGATCTGAACGAACGCCCGGCCAATGGTTCGGTAACCGTGATCGACTTCGACACCGACAAGCCGTTCGGCGAAGCCGTGACCATCGTTTCGTACGGCAAGTAGCAAATAGCAAGCAATACATATCGAATAGCACGTACGGTCCACGGCGGCACGCCGCAAACGAAAGCGTCAGCAGGACAGCCTTTCGCCTATAGCCGCATACGCCCACGCGCACGGTTTTCGCCCTGCGCATGCAATGGTATGCCAAGAAATAGGGAAGGAGTGCTACCCTTAGGCGAGTAAGTGTGACCGCAAGGAGGAAACAATGGGAGTCGGAGAGATCGCTGGCCTGATCGCGGCCATCGCGTTCGCAGTATTGGCCGGTTTCATGATCTATCCGCTGATCAGGCTGGGCAAGATGTTTGATCAGATATCGCAGACGGTCCGGGAGTCCGGTGAACACGCCATCCCCGCGCTGGACGAAGGCGTGACCACCGTCAAGCAGGTCAACAAGTCGCTCGAAGACGTGAACAAGATTTCCGCCGCGGCTTCCACCACCGCCAACAACGTTGGTGCGTTGACCGATCTGTATGGCTCCTTCCTCGGTAAGCCCATCATCAAGATCGCTTCCACCTTCTACGCGCTGAAAACCACGGGTCAGTCCTTCCTTGCGAAGAACGCCGCGAAAACCACCGTCAACGACACCGCCGAGAAGGGGGAGTGATGTTCAAACGCATCTTCTGGGTCGGCGTCGGCGTGGCCATCGGAATCGTTGCCGTCACCAAGGCACAGGCCTATGTCAAGGCCAATACGCCTGATGCGGCACGCCAGTTCCTGCTTGGCCCCGATCAGGACAATGTGCCGATGAAAACACTCGAAGGGTTGGTCAACGAGTTCAATGCCACCCGTCGAGCCCGCGAGGCTGAGCTCAACCGTCAGTACATCGAACGCGCCAACTGACACGCGCATGCCGCCTTGCCATCTAGTCACTGAATCAGCTAGAACAAACTAATCCTCATAATCCAGTCTTTTCCACCAATACCAGGCGCAACTGCGCCCATTACCCAAACAAGGAGTTCATCCGCTCATGCGCACTGCGGACATCGCAAAGCGATACCTCGATTATTTTGCCAAGCACGACCATCTCATCGTGCCCTCGGCATCCCTGATTTCCCCGAACCCCACCACGCTTTTCACCATCGCCGGCATGGTGCCGTTCATCCCGTACCTGATGGGTGAGCAGACCCCGCCGAAGCGCCGCATGGCCTCCAACCAGAAGTGCGTGCGTACGCTCGACATCGACGAGGTCGGCAAGACCACCCGCCACGGCACCTTCTTCCAGATGCTCGGCAACTTCTCCTTCGGCGACTACTTCAAGGAAGAGGCCATCCACTACGCCTGGGAGCTGCTCACCACCTCGCAGGATGAGGGCGGCTACGGCTTCGACCCCGAGAAGCTGTGGATGACCACGTTCACCGACGATGACGAAGCCCGTTCCATGTGGATCAACGAGGGCGTGGACCCCGAGCACATCCAGAAGATGGGCATGGAAGACAACTTTTGGACCACCGGTGGCCCCGGACCCGGCGGCCCCTGCTCCGAAATCTACGTGGACCGCGGCCCCGCCTTCGGCAAGGAAGGCGGCCCGATTGCCGACGAGAACCGCTACATCGAGATCTGGGACCTCGTGTTCGAGAACTACGAGGTCGACAACGTCAAGTCCAAGACCGACCTGCACATCGTGGGCGAGCTTGAGAACAAGAACATCGATACCGGTGCCGGCTTGGAACGTCTGGCCTACCTGCTGCAGGGCAAGAACAACATCTACGAGACCGATGAGGTCTTCCCGGTCATCGAGGCCGCCGAGCAGCTCTCCGGCCTGAAGTACGGCGAGAACGAGGACGCCGACGTGCGCTTCCGCGTGGTCGCTGACCACGTGCGCTCCGCCCTGATGATCATGTCCGACGGCGTGCGCCCGTCCAACGTGGGCCGTGGCTACGTGCTGCGCCGCCTGCTGCGCCGCACCGTGCGCTCCATGCGCATGCTCGGCGTGACCGATCCGGTGCTGCCCACCCTCTTCCCGACCTCCAAGGCCGCCATGGAGGCCAGCTACCCGGAGCTCAACGACACCTTCCATGAGGTGTCCGAATCCGCGTATGGCGAGGAAGACGCCTTCCGCCGCACCCTTGAGACCGGCACCACGATTCTCGACGTGGCCGTCAACAAGGCCAAGAGCGATTCCGCCGAGCCCGTCGTGGCCGGCGAGGACGCCTTCAAGCTGCACGACACCTACGGCTTCCCGATTGAGCTGACCCTCGAGATGGCCGCCGAACAGGGCGTGAAGGTGGACGAGGCCAAGTTCCGCGAACTCATGGCCGAGCAGAAGTCCCGCGCCCGCGCCGACGCCCTCAAGAAGCGTCACAACGTGGATCTTTCCGTTTACGACGACTTCAAGAAGACGCTCGTCAGCCCGATCGACTTCCTCGGCTACACCGACATGTCCGCCCGCGCCAAGGTGATCGGCATCATGCAGGAAGGCAAGGGTTCCGTGCCCGCCGTGACCGGCCCGGCCAACGTCGAGGTCATCCTCGACCGCACCCCGTTCTACGCGGAGGCCGGCGGCCAGCTCGCCGACCAGGGCGAGATCCTGTCCGACGACGGCGCCGTGCTCGAAGTCGACGATGTGCAGAAGCCCATCAAGGACCTCATCGTCCACCAGTGCCGTCTGACCGAAGGCACGCTGGTCGTCGGCGCCGAAGTCAACGCCAACATCGACCTGGCCCGCCGTGGCGCCATCGCCCGCTCGCACACCGCCACGCACATGGTGCACAAGGCGCTGCGTGAGGAGCTGGGCCCGCAGGCCACCCAGCGCGGCTCCGAAGACGCCCCGAACCGTCTGCGCTTCGACTTCCAGTGGTCCAAGGCCCCGGCCAAGTCCGTGATCTCCGCAGTCGAGGAGCGCGTCAACGACAAGCTGCGCGACAACCTCGCCGTGACCACCAAGGAAATGAAGTTCGACGACGCCATCGCCCTCGGTGCCATGCACCTGTTCGGCGAGAAGTACGGCGACATCGTACGCGTGGTCTCCATCGGCGAAGACGGCTGGAGCCGCGAGCTGTGTGGTGGTACCCACGTGGACCACGTTGGCAAGATCGGCATGGTCAACATCCTGTCCGAAGCCTCCATCGGCTCCGGCGTGCGTCGTGTCGACGCCGTCGTGGGCCAGGGTGCCTATGACTTCAACGCTCGTGAGCACGCGCTGGTCTCCCAGCTGTCCGACAAGCTCAACGCTCGTCCGGACGAGCTCGCCGAGCGTGTGAACGCCCTGCTCGCCAAGCTCAAGGAATCCGATCGTCGCTTGGCCTCCATGTACGAGTCCCAGCTGGCCGCCTCGGTTCCGGCGCTGGTTGCTGACACCAAGAACTCCGCGGCCCCGGTCAAGGTGGCCGTCAAGAACGTGGGCCACTTTGGCGCGGTCGATGCCCTGCGCAAGACCGTACTCGACGTGCGCGCCCAGCTCGGTGAAGACGCCCCCGTGGTGGTGGCCCTTGCCGGCGTGAACGAGGATGACAAGCCGATGGTCGCCGTGGCCACCAACGAGGCCGCCCGCAAGGCCGGCATCAAGGCCGGTGATCTGGTGCGTGGCGCAGCCAAGGTCCTCGGCGGCGGTGGCGGCGGCAAGCCGGACTTCGCCCAGGGTGGCGGTGTCGATGCCTCCAAGATCGACGAGGCCCTCGAAGCGCTCAAGCACGAGGCGCAGAAAGCCTGATTCCGCCAGTGGTGTGGTTAGGCGTTGATTTGGGTAATGCCCGGGTCGGACTGGCACTGTCCGACCCGGAGCTTACCTTTGCACATCCTGCTGGCAACATTCATGTTGCCGGCGACTATTTCTTTGCTATTGACGAGGTCCTGAACGTCATCGAAGACGAACATGTGGACCATGTAATCGTCGGACTGCCCCTGCAGATGGACGGTACAGAAGGCAAAAGCGCCAAAAAAGCGCGCAGGTGGGCGGCCAATCTGGAGAAGAGGCTGCAAGCAGAGAGTGAAGACAGTGATTCTACGGAGTATCAGATTCCGCAGGTATCATTGATAGATGAGAGATTGACAACAGTCAGTGCGCATCGTCAGCTGTTCGAGGCCCATAAAGCTTCGAACAAGCACAGGCCGGTGGTTGACCAGCAGTCGGCAGTGGTGATTTTGCAGACGGCACTCGACCGTACCCGGGAGCAGTGAGGTATCGGTTATGACCGATGATTTTAACGAGTTCTTTGATGACAACACGCATTGGGTCGAACAGGGGTCAGAACCAATGCGCGGGGCCGAGCCGCCAGAACCGCCGAAATCCCGCAGGGAGATGCGCAAGCGACGTGCACAGCGCAGGCGCAAGCGTATCAGTGGCATTATCATCGCTATCGCCATCGTCGCCCTGCTTATCGGCGGCGGCTATTTCGGCGTAACCAAGCTCATCGCATGGCGCGACAGCCGGAGCAACCAGTCGACGGCCATCGCGGACTATCCGGGACCGGGCTATGGCGAGGTCGAATTCACCGTGAGCGAGGGCCAAGGCGCGGCGGAGATCGCCGATAATCTGCTCAAGGCCGAAGTCATCAAGTCTACTGCCGCGTTCACCAGCGTGGTCAACGCCAATAGCACGACACTCTATCCGGGAACGTTCACATTGAAGAAGCATATGGCCGCATCCAAAGTGATCGACGTTCTCTCCGACACCAACCAGGCGGCGGGCTTCCTCGAGGTTCGTCCCGGTGAACGTGCCACCGATGTGTTCGCCAACGCCGCGAAGCTTTCCGGCATTGCCCAAAGCGAATTCGACACGATTATCAAGAACAAGGGTAAGGATATTCTGCCCAATGAAGCGGGCGGTAGCTTTGAGGGATGGCTGGAGCCGGGAACCTACAACGTCAAGAGCATGAAGAGCGCTTCGGAAATCCTCAAGGCCATGGTCGATAAGCGTATCGCCAAGTTGGATGAATTGGGCGTGCCGGCCGGCAGTGACCGCGAACGGGTGATGATCATCGCCTCTATCGCCGAGGCCGAGGTCAACAAAGCCGATTACTACGGCAAAGTGACGCGAGTCATCGAGAACCGTTTGGAGCAGGGCATGTCGTTGGGCATGGATTCCACCGTGGCCTATGGCAATAACGTCAAGCCCGCGCAGGTGACCACCGAGATGACCCAAGACGAGTCCAACCCGTACAACACGTACAAGATCTCCGGCCTGCCGCCTACGCCGATCAGCAATCCCGGCGATAACGCCATTCAAGCGGCACTGCACCCCGAAGGCGGCAATTGGCTGTACTTCTGCACGGTCAATCTGGACACCGGCGAAACCAAGTTCGCCGCAACCGCCGATGAACATGACCAGAACGTGGCCGAACTACGCAAGTGGCAAGCCGAAAACCAGTAGTCATCCCGTTAGCTTCCTTCGCTTGGGGAAGCTGATCGGACGTTGGTCTCTTCATTGGCTCCCTCGCCGAGGGGAGCTGTCCGCAAAAAAGCGGACTGAGGGGAGCACTGCAGGGAATGTAACGCTCAACTTAAGCCCGGGGCTCCCGCGAAGCGGATGGAAGAAATCTAGGACAACACCCCAACAGCCACCGCCACAATCGCGCCCGCCAATATCACCGGCACATACGGCACCTTGCCCGCATGTGCCGGTGATGTGCGTTGTGGGTCGAATCGCGTCCACAAGGCAATCCATGTGATGCCGGCAACGCCCATCGCCAGCCACCAGACCACCACAGGCAACAGGCCAAACAGTCCGACAGACAATCCCATAGGTATCAAGGCGGTCACATCGCCGAATCCCAATGACCGAGGCACCAGCAACGCCAACGCGAACTGGATCAGGCAACATAGCACGGTGAACAACAGCGCCTGCAACAGCACGAACAGGTCGTTCACCACCACTCCATACGCGAAATCGGCGGCCAGCTGAAGCAACGCGCCCGCAGCCACCCACGCGATCGGCACCCGCCGATGACGAACATCCTCAATGGACAGTGCAAGCCCACATAGCAGACCGGGTAGCGTGAACAGGTATGGCATGGCTTAACATTAACCCCTAGCTAGACGTACACATAGACGTACACACATGAAACGAGGGAAGTTATGCTGCGTTGGCAGACGGCAGGGGAGTCTCACGGAGAAGCATTGGTGGCCATGATTGAAGGGTTGCCGGCCGGCGTGCGTATTAGCACGGACGATATCGTTTCCGCACTGGCACGCCGTCGACTTGGATATGGTCGCGGTGCCCGCATGAAGTTCGAGCAAGACAAGGTCCGTCTGCTGACCGGTGTACGCCACGGCCTGACCCTCGGCTCGCCGGTGGCCATCGAAATCGCCAACACCGAATGGCCGAAGTGGACCGAGGTCATGAGCGCCGATGCACTCGACCATGACCTGCCGCGCGAAGGCCGCAATGCGCCGCTGAGCCGCCCGCGCCCGGGCCACGCCGATCTGACCGGCATGCGCAAGTATGGTTTTGACGACGCCCGCCCGGTACTGGAGCGCTCCAGCGCCCGTGAGACCGCCTCCCGTGTGGCTTTGGGCGAGGTGGCCAAGCAGTTCTTGGATCAGGCGTTCGGCATCCGCACCGTAGCCCACGTGGTGGCGCTTGGTGGCGTGCAGACCAACCCCGACCTGCCTCTGCCCACCCCCGACGATCTGGAAGCGCTTGATGCCTCGCCTGTCCGTACGCTGGACAAAGAGGCCGAAGCCCGCATCATCGAACGCATCAACGAGGCCAAGAAGGCCTCCGATACGTTGGGCGGCGTGATTGAAGTGCTGGCTTACGGTGTGCCTGCCGGCATCGGCACGTATGTGGAGTCCGACCGCCGACTGGACGCGGCTCTGGCCTCCGCGATCATGGGCATTCAGGCGTTCAAGGGTGTGGAGATCGGCGACGGCTTCCTGGAAGCCTCCCGCCCCGGTTCGCAGGCGCACGATGAGATCGTGGTCAACGCCGACGGCCGTATCGACCGTCTGTCCAACCGCGCAGGCGGCATTGAAGGCGGTATGTCCAATGGCCAGGTGATTCGCGTACGCGGTGCCATGAAGCCGATTCCGTCCATCCCCAAGGCCCTGCGTACGGTCGACGTGCTGACCGGCGAATCCGCACAAGCCATCAACCAGCGTTCCGACAGCACCGCCGTGCCTGCGGCATCCGTGGTGGCCGAGGCCATGGTGCGTCTGACTTTGGCGAAGTACGCGCTGGATAAGTTCGGTGGAGACAGTGTTGCCGAAACACGGCGCAACCTTGAGTCGTATCTCGCCTCGTGGCCGGAGCACATGCGCTGAACGAAGGGCGTATGGTTTCGTGACGACTGCCGCGGAACCATCAGCAACTGTACTCACCAATCGTCGAGAGGATTCGTAGATTATGACCGCACGCCCCCGCGCCGTCATCATCGGCATGATGGGAGCCGGCAAAACACGTGTCGGTAAGGAAGTGGCGCATATGTTGCGTCTGCCGTTCGCCGATGCCGATGTGGAGATCGAACGTGAAGTGGGCATGAAGATTCCCTCCTACTTCGAGGAATACGGTGAGCCGGCATTCCGCGAGGTCGAGGCCGATCTCATCGCCGATATGCTTGAGGATTTCGACGGTATCTTTTCGCTGGGCGGTGGCGCTCCCATGACGCCATCCACCCAGCATGCCCTCGCCTCCTACATCGACCATGGCGGTCGTGTGGTCTACCTTGATGCCGATCCGGCGGAAGCCATGGAACGCGCGAACCGTGGGGGAGGCCGGCCCATGCTCAATGGCAACGCCAACTCCCGTTGGAAAAAACTGTTCAAGCAGCGTGACCCAGTATTCCGCGAGGTCGCCAACGTTCATGTCCATACCCGGGGGCTTACGCCTCAGGGCGCAGCGAAGAAAGTGATTGATATGGTATCTGAGCGAGCAGTGCATGTTACCGGAGCGGCAATTGAGCCGTATGATGTGGTCATTGGCGAAGGTGCCATGAACCATCTGGTCGACGTGCTGGGACCCAAACCCGCCAAAATCGCGCTTATCCACACTCAGCCGGTGCAGCGACACTCCGATCGTGCCCGCGCCCTGTTGCGTCAGGGCGGCTATGAGGTTTCCGACATCGTGATTCCGGATGCCGAACCCGGCAAGACCATTACCGTGGCCAACGGCATTTGGGAACGCCTTGGCAACGAAGGTTTCACCCGATCCGATGCCGTGGTGGGGCTTGGCGGCGGTGCCGCAACCGATTTGGCCGGTTTCGTGGCTGCCACGTGGATGCGCGGCGTGCGCTATGTAAACTGCCCGACCTCGCTGCTGGCCATGGTCGATGCCTCCACCGGTGGCAAAACCGGCATCAACACCCCGCAGGGCAAGAACCTCGTCGGCTCGTTCTACACGCCTGCCGGTGTGCTGGCCGACACCAAGACGCTGGCTACGCTGCCCAATGACATCTTCATCGAGGGTCTCGGCGAAGTCGCCAAATCCGGTTTCATCCGCGACCCCGAAATCCTGCATATCCTCGAAGACCACGCAGCTGAACTGCGCGCTTTCGACGGCTCTACATTCCTCGGCTCGCCGCTCGAAGACGTGGTTGCCGAGCTCATTGAGCGCACGGTAAAGGTCAAGGCCTACCACGTCTCCTCCGATTTGAAGGAGAAGGGTCTGCGTGAATTCCTCAACTACGGGCACACGATGGGCCATGCCATCGAAAAGCTCGAGCATTTCCGCTGGAGGCATGGCAATGCGGTGGCCGTCGGTATGGTGTATGCCGCCGAGCTGGCCCATCTGATCGGTTACATCGATCAGGATCTGGTTGACTATCACCGCTCGTTGCTTGCTTCGATGGGTCTGCCGACGTCGTGGAATGGCGGCTCGTTCGACGACGTGCTCGCATTGATGCATCGCGACAAGAAGGCCCGCGGCAATGAGCTGCGCTTCGTGGTCCTCGACGAGATTGGTCACGTCGTACACCTCGACAACCCGCCCGCCGAAGCCGTGGAAGAAGCATTCCGTCGTATCCAGCAGTAATTGAACGGCCGTAGGCCGTGCCGTTCGCCATCCCCTCAGAAAAAAGTACTTGGCTCCCCTCTAACGGAGGTACCCCGGAGTCGGATTTACCTTCTACCTCCCTCTGATGAGGGAGGTGCCCCGAAGGGGCGGAGGGAGAGAAGCACAAACAAAAGGAGTCCCAATGACCAAAGTCATCGTTGTCAATGGCCCTAACCTCGGACGTCTCGGCGTCCGCCAGCCCGACGTCTACGGTCGTCAAGACCTCGACACCCTGCGCAAGCTCTGCACCGAATGGGGCAAGGACCTCGGCCTCGAAGTCGAGGTGCGTCAGACCGACGACGAAGCCGAAATGGTGCACTGGATGCACCAAGCCGCCGACGAGAAAACCCCGGTGGTCATGAACCCCGCCGCCTTCACACACTATTCGTATGCTCTCGCCGACGCCGCGCACATGGTCATTGACGAGAACCTGCCGCTTATGGAAGTCCATATTTCCAACCCGTCCGCCCGCGACGAGTTCCGCAAGCGTTCCGTAATCAGCCCTGTGGCCACCGGCACCATCACCGGCATGGGTTTCTACGGCTACAAGCTCGCGCTCGATGCTGTGGCGCACTTGCTGAGCGAATAGAACCAAGCCCTCCAGCCAATCCCGGGTAGCAGTCGACGTTGCGCCCGGGATTCCTGTTACCTGAGGAAACCATAAGCGTCCAAGTAAAGGAAGCCATGACTCTCACCGCCACGGAACGTGATCTCGTCGATGCCGCGTCACGCTGGTTTGACGCCCACCGCGCACAGTTCGTCGATGAGCTGTGTGAGCTGCTGCGCTACCCGTCGGTTTCCGACGAATCGGACCCGAATCCTCGTCCGGGCGCGCCTTATGGACCCGAAGTACGCCGTGTATTCGACCATATGCTGGCCAAGGCAGGACGAGACGGGCTGCCTACGCGCGACTACACCGGCCACGTCATGGAAGTCGTTTATCCACAGGAGAACGTGGAGACCGACCGTGACATCGCCTTCGTCGACCACCTCGACGTAGTCCCCGCCGACGACGGTTGGACGCACGATGCCTTCGATCCGCAGGTTATTGGCGATATTGTTATCGGTCGCGGCTCATTGGACAATAAAGGCGTCGCGCTGACCAGCTATTTCCTACTCCGTTTCTTCAAGGAACACGACCACCGTTTCCGCCACCGCGTACGTATACTGTTCGGCGGCTCCGAAGAGATCGCGCTCAACGACATCAAATGGTTCGTCGCCAACATCGGCGCGCCGTACCAGGCCATCGTCATCGATGGTCCCTTCCCGGTGAACAATATCCAAAAAGGACTGCTCGATGTGGATGTCGAACTGCCGGTCGGGCCGCAATTGCGCGGTTGGCATGCCGGCACCGCCACTAACACGGTTCCCGGGGCCGCCGCAATCACCCTCACCGGCGTCGACGAATCTACCGTGCGGCAAGCATTCTGCCAGAGCGGCAACATCGCTCCAGATATCGCCGAGCGATTGCATATCAACGCAACAGCGCAAGGCGTCACGATTGAGGCCACCGGTGTCACCGGTCATGCCTGCCAGCCGTCCGGTACCGTAAACGCTATAGCGGTGCTCACTACGGCGCTTGCCCGGTCCGGTCTGCTCGAAGGCCGTGACCTCACTGCAGCGCAGGCGATTGCCCAATGGACAAAAGACTCATATGGCACCGGCTTGGGTATCGATTGCGAGAATGCGGAAAGCGGACCGACTACCGCCAATGGTGGTTTGATTATACCGGCGAATGAGTTCGCTGAAGCAGACAAGGTATTAGGCGCGGTATCAGGTGAGACTTCTGAAGATGCCATCGTATTGCACTTCGACATCCGTTATGCGGTAGGCCAGGCACACGAACAAATCATCGAGCGTATTCAAGCACAAGCCGAAGCGGCGGGCGGCCGCATTGTCGACATCCTTAACGATGACCCATACTACGTGCAGGCTGACGACCCGCGTGTCCAGTTGCTCACCGCAACCTACAACGACGTGCTCGGTTGCGAGGCTCGACCCGTGGCTGTCGGCGACGGCACCCACGCCCGCTTTATCCCGCGCGCACTCAACTTCGGTCCCGAATTCCATGCCGACCATGTGCCGGCGGTCGACGGCATCGACCTGGAGACCCCGCCATTCATCGCACCAGGTGCCGGCAACGCGCACGGTGCCGATGAATGGGCCTCGCTGAAAAACCTGAAAACAGCGTTTGTCCTATATGCGTTAGGCCTAGTGCGTCTCGACCAATACCTGCAATAGCTGGCGGATAAGACGTTTGACGTGATTATGACCTTGCGTATGCTTTTTGACGAGCCTACTATTCGTATTGTTCAAGTACGCCATGTCGGGGCCGACGCGTCTGGTGAACACGCCGGGTCATACACGGATGATAGAGTGAAATTCCATGGTTAGAAGAACACATGGTAATTCTCAAGAACACGTCACCAAGCATATTTTCGTCACTGGCGGCGTTGTCTCCTCTCTCGGCAAGGGCCTGACCGCATCTTCGCTCGGTCGTTTGCTGCGCAGCCGCGGTATCCATGTTCTGCAGCAAAAGCTCGATCCGTACATCAACGTCGACCCGGGCACCATGAACCCGTTCCAGCATGGTGAGGTCTACGTGACCGAAGACGGTGCCGAAACCGATCTCGACATCGGCCACTACGAGCGTTTCCTCGACGTCTTCCTGAGCCAGAAGGCCAACGTCACCACCGGTCAGATCTATCAGGAAGTGCTGCGCAAGGAGCGCGCCGGCGAATACCTCGGCCAGTGCGTGCAGGTTATCCCGCACATCACCAACGAAATCAAGTCTCGTATGCGCGCCCAGGCTTCCGATGACGTGGATGTGATCATCACCGAAATCGGTGGTACCGTCGGCGACATCGAGTCCCAGCCCTTCCTTGAGGCCGCCCGCGAAGTGCGCCGCGATCTCGGCCCGGACAACTGCATGTTCGTGCACGTTTCCCTGGTGCCGTACATTTCCGCCGCCCACGAGCTCAAGACCAAGCCCACCCAGCACTCCGTGATGATGCTGCGCCAGCTCGGCATTTCCCCGGACGCCCTTGTGCTGCGCTCCGACCGCCCGCTCAATCAGTCCATCAAGGACAAGATCTCCCTGATGTGCGATGTCGATGCCGAAGGCGTGGTCAACTGCGTGGATGCGCCGAGCATCTACGATGTGCCGAAGATCCTGTTCGAGGAGGGCCTCGACGCCTATGTGGTGCGTGAGCTCGGCCTGCCGTTCCATGACGTCGATTGGGACGAATGGGCCGACCTGCTGGAGCGTGTGCACCACCCCAAGCACGAGGTCAACATCGCCATCGTCGGCAAGTACATCGATCTGCCGGACGCCTACCTGTCTGTCACCGAGGCCATCAAGGCCGGCGGCTTTGCCAACTGGGCCAAGGTCAACGTCAAGTGGGTTGCGGCCGATCGTTGCGAAACCACCGAAGGTGCGGCCGCCGCTCTCGACAACGTCGACGGCATCGTGATCCCCGGCGGCTTCGGCATCCGCGGCATCGACGGCAAGATCGGCGCTCTGAAGTTCGCCCGTGAAACCAAGCTGCCTGCCCTCGGCCTGTGCCTGGGCCTGCAGTCCATGGTCATCGAATACTCCCGCCACGTGCTGGGCATTGAAGACGCGAACTCTTCCGAGTTCGAGCCCGATTGCGCCAACCCGGTGATCGCCACCATGGAAGAGCAGAAGGACATCGTGGCCGGCAAGGGCGACATGGGCCACACCATGCGTCTTGGCTCCTACCCGGCTGAGCTGGAGGAAGGCTCGCTGGTCGCCGAACTGTACGGCACCACGCATGTCACCGAGCGTCACCGCCACCGTTACGAAGTCAACGTGGCCTACAAGGATCGTCTGCGCGAAGGCGGCCTGCGCATCTCCGGCCAGAGCCCGGACGGCGAGCTCACCGAGTTCGTGGAACTGCCGCAGGACGTGCACCCGTTCTATGTGGCCACCCAGGCTCACCCGGAGTTCAAGTCTCGCCCGACCAAGCCGCACCCGCTGTTCGCCGGCCTGGTCAAGGCCGCGCTCGACCATCAGGCGGCGCGCTGACGCACTTTCGTGCCGTGCATAATATCGCGGGATGATGTGCTGGCTGCCGTCATCGGCGTAGTGCAAGACATACGGTAAAGACGTGGTGGCGAAATATCTAATGATGTTTCGCCACCACGTCTTTTTTGTTGTATGAGCAGCATGCAGCATGATGTATTGGAAGGCGACGGTAAAAAATTACCGTTTCTATGGTGTGTTGGTAGTATGCAGATAACGCTTAGTAGGCCATCGCAGAAAGACCGACCATGACCGAACACCTTGATGACTCGACCCAGCAGTTTGCGCCTCTGTTTGGTGCGAATAATGCCGTCAGCGGCACTGTGGCAGACAGTGTGGATGCTGCTGCATCAGATTCCATTCAGGGCGATGAGATGAGGAGGCGCCGCATCTGGCCGTGGGTGGTGATTGCTTGTCTGCTGGTTGCCTTGGGGCTGCCTGTGGCGGCGGTGTTTGGTTCTTCCAAGATCACGTGCTGCCTGGCACAACGCTATGGGGAAATTCAGTTACCGGCAAAACCGAGCAGGAGATTGTCGACCTAATCAACGACCAGGTCGACAACACCGCGGTACGAGCGAAATACCAGGGGCAGTCGGCGACGTTCACGCTGAAAGATCTCGGCATCGAAGTTGATGGTGAAGCAATCGCATCCGATGTCATCAATGCCCAACGCGGTGACGCATGGTGGCAACAGTATGCGTTCTGGATTACGCATGATGTGGCCCCGCAAATCAATCCCGAGCTCGCTGATGGCAGTGTGGTAGATAAGGCGCTGAACATTGATGCACAAGAACCTGTTGACGCGCAAGTCGCATTGAACGATAACAACAGTGGCTTCAACGTTATTGCGGGAGAAAATGGCCAGGGAGCCAACGCCACCAGCATTGCGAAGCAAGCCATTTCCACAGTGGAGTCATTGGGCAGTGTCCAGCCACAGACCGTTCGGGTGGAACTCGACGTAACCGAACCGACGATTACCAATGCAATTGCCGATGAGGCGAAAACCACGCTGGAAACCCTAGTGAACAATGCCGTGGCCATCAAGGTGGCGGATAAAGACATCGCCACCGTGAATGCGTCCATGCTGGGTTCGGCCATGCGCATCGACGCCAACCAGCAGTCAAAGCTGAAAGACAATGAAGTACGTAATGGCTACGTGGTCTTTGATGCCGATAAGCTGCAGCAATACTATGACGAGCAAATCAAGCCGAATCTCAAATTGGAACGTGAAGACAAGAAGGTCGTCGTCAATAATGCTGGCGAGGTGCTGAGCACTGAAACAGAAGGCCATGATGGCATTGTGATTGCCGATGGCGCGGATACGGAGGTTGGTGCTCGCTTGGCTCAGGTGCTGGCCACGGGAACTGGCTCAGTGAATGTGGACGGCAAGGTAGATCCCAAACAGGAAGTCAAGGTCACTCATCGCGTGGCGATTGACCTGTCCGACCGTAAGCTCTATGCCTATGAGAATGACACGGTGGTCAAGACATTGAATGTCGTGGTCGCGGAGGGCAACGACAACGTCACCGGCGAATGCGTTGGCATGATGTGTACGCCGACAGGTGACTTCAACGTATGGCAAAAGTTGCCCAGTCAAGATATGAGCGGCACGCTGAATCTTGCCGATGGCACGGTGGAAACATGGGATGTCAAAGACGTGGGCTTCGTCAATTACTTCTCCTCCGGTTGCGCAATCCACCGTATTGCCGGCGGATATGTAGCGGATGCCGTAATGCCCTCCATTGCCAACGGATCTCATGGTTGCGTGGGTATCGGATGGGATGTGGCCGAATGGTTCTACAACTGGTGCAATATGGGCACGAGCGTGCATATCCAAGTGTGATATGCAACAGTGTGATATGTAACAAATACGGCATGCAGTGGTGCGACACATAATGCCGCATACGCGATGTTCGGTGTGCATGGGACAAGCTTGCCCGGCTCCAATATCGCTGTATCGCATTCGTGTAATCAAGCCCACAGCCAATATGCGTCAGGGCGGCTAGTGTTTGCACTTGGGTTCTGCTAGGTTTTCATAGGATTAAGTGTGATACAAGGAAGGCAGGATGGTGACCGAAAACACAGCACCAAACGCCGCCGCTGACGTGGAGATGAGCCAGTATGTGGCTGATCGTACCCGCGTCAACGAGGACAAGATCAAGAAGGATGACGAGATCATCAGCCAGTTCGGCGACTACAACTATGGTTGGCATGATTCTGATGCCGCCGGCGAAGCCGCAAAACGAGGCATTGATGAGAACGTCGTACGCGCGATCAGCGCCGACAAAGGCGAGCCGCAGTGGATGCTCGACATGCGTCTGCGTGGATTCAAGGCGTTCCTCGAAAAGCCCATGCCCGATTGGGGTGTGGATCTCTCCGGCTTCAACGCAGACGACTTCAAGTACTACGTCAAGCCAATCGACAAGCAGGCGAAAAGCTGGGACGAACTGCCTGACGACATCCGCAACACCTACGATCGTCTCGGCATCCCGGAGGCGGAGAAGAACCGCCTCGTCTCCGGCGTGGCCGCCCAGTACGAGTCGGAGGTCATCTACAACTCCATCCAGGAGGACCTGAAGAAGCAGGGCGTCATCTTCGTCGACACGGACACCGCTGTGCGCGAATACCCTGAACTCGTCAAGAAGTACTTCGGCACCGTCGTGCCTCCGGAAGACAACAAGTTCGGTGCCCTCAACACCGCGGCATGGTCCGGCGGCTCGTTCGTATACGTGCCGAAGGGCGTGCATGTGGACATCCCGTTGCAGGCGTACTTCCGCATCAACACCCCGGCCATGGGTCAGTTCGAGCGCACGCTCATCATCGCGGACGAAGGCTCCTACGTGCACTACGTGGAAGGCTGCACCGCCCCGATCTGGTCCGAGGACTCGCTGCACGCCGCCATCGTCGAGATCATCGTCGAAAAGCACGCCCGCGTGCGTTACACCACCGTGCAGAACTGGTCGAACAACGTCTACAACCTCGTCACCCAGCGTGCCTACGTGCGCGAGGGCGGCACGATGGAATGGGTCGACGGCAACATCGGTTCCAAGGCCACCATGAAGTACCCGGCCTGCATCCTCGCCGAACCGTACGCCAAGGCATCCACCATGTCCCTCGGCTTCGCCGGCAAGGGCCAGTACCAGGACACGGGCGCGAAGATGATTCACCTCGCCCCGCACACCAGCTCCACCATCGTCGCCAAGTCCATTTCCCGTGGTGGTGGCCGCTCCGCCTACCGCGGTCTGGTCAAAATCGTCAAGGGCGCGTACGGTTCGTCCAACTCGACCGTGTGCGATGCCCTGCTGGTCGACGACTTCTCCCGCTCCGATACCTACCCGCACGTCGATGTTCGCGAAGACGACGTTTCGATGGCCCACGAAGCCACCGTTTCCAAGATCTCCGAAGACCAGCTCTTCTACCTGATGAGCCGAGGACTCACGGAAGAAGAGGCGCGAGGCATGATCGTGCGCGGCTTCGTCGAACCGATCAGCCGCGAGCTGCCTATGGAATACGCGCTCGAACTCAACAGACTTGTGGAACTCCAGATGGAAGGATCGGTGGGCTGATTCCGATGACCGACAACACAACACCCGTCAAGGAAATCAAGATTCCGGTCGCCGACCCCAACGACCCGTACGCGATTCCGGCCGCCATGCCGTCCTCCGTGGACCATGCCGTGCGCTCGTTCAACGCAGGCGACTACCCGGAGCCCAGCCGCAAGCAGGACGAATGGCGCTACACGCCTATCGAGCGCATCAACGAGTTCTTCACCGTGTTCAAGCCTTCCGGCGAAACGCAGATCGAAGTCTCCATGATTGACGGCTCGCCGTTGGCCGAAGGCGTGAAGCTCAGCCAGATCAAGCTCGGTGAGGGCCTGTCCGGCACTGTGTCCAAGCCCAACGACCGCGTCTCCGCAGTCGAATGGGAATCCGGCCGCACCGCAACCATTCTGGAACTGTCCGGTGAGATCGCCCAGCCCGTGCTCGTCAAGGTGCACGGCGCGGGGGAGGACCTCGACGCTTTCCATCTGGTGATCGCCGCCGCCGACAAGGCTCATGCGGACGTCGTCGTGGAACACGACGGTGACGCACGACTGGCCGAAGGCGTGGAAATCACCACCGGCAAGGACTCGCACGTCTCCACCACGTTCGTTCAGGAATGGGCCAAAACCGCCAAGCATGTGGCCAACCACCGCATCCACGTCGGCGAAGGCGCATCCCTGCGCCACTCCGTCGTGACCTTGGGCGGCGACATCGTCCGCATCCGCATGGATCAGGACTTCGGCGGCGAACAGGGCGACCTCAACATGCTCGGCATCTACTTCGTGGACCCCGGCGAGCACATCGAACACCGCACGATGGTGGTACACAACCACCCCGACTGCAAGTCCCGCGTGGTCTACAAGGGCGCGCTTGACGGCAAGGGCGCGCACTCCACTTGGGTGGGCAACGCGCTCATCCAGCCCACCGCCCCCGGCACCGACTCCTACGAGCTCAACCGCAACCTGGTCCTGACCCCGGGCGCCATCGCCGATTCCGAGCCGAACCTCGAAATCGAAAACGGCAACATCATCGGTGCCGGTCACGCCTCTTCGGTGGGCCGCTTCGACGACGAGGAACTGTTCTACCTCGAATCCCGCGGCATCCCCGAAACCGACGCCCGCAAGCTCGTGGTGCGCGGCTTCTTCGGCGAACTCGTCGAGGAAATCGGCATTCCCGCCATCTCCGAACATCTGATGACCGTGATTGACCGCCGACTGGCCCGTGGCGAAAACGACGCCATGGCACAGGTCCTCGAAGACAAGTAAGAACAGCATTTTTAGGAGCACAACAATGTCAACACTCGAAATCAAGGACCTGCACGTCCACGTCGAAACCAAGGAAGGCATCAAGCCGATCCTGAAGGGTGCCACCCTGACCGTCCACTCCGGCGAAACCCACGCCATCATGGGCCCCAACGGTTCCGGCAAGTCCACTCTCGCCTACACGTTGGCCGGCCACCCCAAGTACGTGGTCGACTCCGGCGAGGCCCTCCTCGACGGCAAGGACATCCTCAAGATGACTCCGGACGAGCGCGCCAAGGCCGGCCTGTTCCTGGCCATGCAGTACCCGGTCGAAATACCGGGCGTGTCCATGACCAACTTCTTGCGCACCGCCAAGACCGAAATCGACGGCGAGGCTCCCGGTATTCGCCAGTGGGCCAAGGACCTGTCCGCAGCCATGAAGCGCCTCAAGATGGACCCGAAGTTCGCCTCCCGTTCCGTGAACGAAGGCTTCTCCGGCGGTGAAAAGAAGCGCGCCGAAGTGCTGCAGCTCGAACTGCTGAAGCCGAAGTTTGCCGTCCTTGACGAAACCGACTCCGGCTTGGACGTGGACGCCCTGCGCATCGTGTCCGAAGGCGTGAACCGCGCCAAGGAAGCCAACCAGTTCGGCATCCTCATGGTCACGCACTACACCCGTATCTTGAAGTACATCAAGCCGGACATCGTGCACGTGTTCGCCGACGGCCACTTCGTCAAGACCGGCGGCCCTGAGCTGGCCGACGAACTCGAAGAGAACGGCTACGACCAGTACCTGCCCGAAGGCGCCGACTCCGAGTCCGCACTGGCCTGAGTCCGTGACCGTGGGAGTCTGACATGCCCTATTCTCGACACGCTCCGGGCCGCTCAGGCCAAGTCTTTGCTGTCGCGAACAGGCCATGTCAGACTCCCACTCGTTTCGTACAATTGTTACGTAAGTAGGGGGAACATAATGGTTGATTTTAAGGAGATTCGGGGCGAGTTCCCGATTCTGGATCAGGAGATTCACGGGCACCCGCTCGTGTACCTGGATTCTGCGGCCACCTCGCAGAAGCCGAATGCGGTGATCGACGCCGAGGCGAACTTCTACCGTACAATTAACGCCGGCGTGCACCGCGGTGCCCACGAGCTGGCGGCCCGTAGTACCGTGGCCTTCGAAGAGGCCCGTGTCAAGGTCACCAAGCTGGTCGGTGCGAATGCGGCCGAAGGTGAAGAGGAGGTCGTCGTCACCGGTGGTGCCACGGCCGGACTGAACCTGCTCGCCACCGCATTCGGCAATGCATCGCTGGGGCGTGGGGGAGAAGCCGCCAAGCGTTTTGCCCTGAAGCCGGGCGATGAGATCGTCGTCTCGCGTGCGGAACATCATTCGGTGCTGCTGCCGTTCCAGGAGCTGGCCTACCGTACCGGTGCCACCTTCAAGTGGATCGACCTGACCGAGGACGGCCGTGTGCGTACGGATAACCTCGACGAAGTCATCACCGAGCGTACCAAGGTCGTGGCCGTCACCCACGTGGGCAACACCACGGGTGCCATCACCAACATCGCCCCTATCGTCAAGCGTGCGCATGAAGTAGGTTCGATCTTCATCTTGGACGCTTGCCAGTCCGTACCGCACCTCAAGGTCGATTTCCACGCGCTTGATGTGGACTTCGCCGTCTGGAGCGCGCACAAGATGTACGGTCCTACCGGCGTCGGTTTCCTGTATGGTAAGCGTGAACTGCTCGAAGCCCTGCCTCCGGCCAACTTCGGCGGCTCCATGGTCGAGCTCGCCTACATGGACCATGAGGCCCAATACATGGCCCCTCCGGCCCGCTTCGAGGCCGGCACCCAGCCGGTCGCCCAAGTGGTGGCCGCAGGCGTCGCCGCCGAATGGATGATGAACATCGGGCTCGAGAACATCGAAGCCCATGAGAAGACCATCGCCGCCGAACTGCTCAAGCTCGGCGACGTCGATGGCATTCGCATCCTCGGGCCGCGCGAAAACGTGGACCGTATCGGCACCGTGGCGTTCGACGTGGCCGGCGTGCATCCGCACGATGTGGGCCAGTTCATCGACGCCCAGGGCATCGCGATTCGCGTGGGACACCACTGCGCCCAGCCGGTACACCGCCACTTCGGCCTATACGCATCCAACCGTGCCTCCTCCGGTGTCTACAATTCGGTCGAAGATGCCCAAGCGTTGGTCGAAGCGGCCAAGGGCATCCGTAAGTTCTTTGGAGTGGAGTAAAACAGAACACCATGAACGAATTCGGTATGAGCGGGGATGACCTCGAACAGATGTACCAAGAGGTCATCCTCGAGGCGTCGAAACATCCGCATGGCAAGGAATCCTTTGCGCCCAACGCAGCGGTCGAACAGTCCGCGGACGCAGCGGCCAATGTCACCGTGCAAGCCAGCCACGAATACTGCACGCCCGGTGAATCGCACCAGTTCAACCCGACCTGCGGCGACGAGGCGACCATCCATGTCGAAGTCTCCGATGACGAACCGCACACCATCAAGCGATTGGTGTGGGACGGCCACGGCTGCTCCATTTCGCAGGCCAGCCTGTCGGTGATGGTCGATCTGGTGGACGGCAAAACCGTTGACGAGGCCATGGATCTGGAACAGACATTCCACAAGCTGATGGAATCGCGCGGTGCCGGTCTGGACGACGAGAACCTGGAAGAAAAGCTCGGCGACGCCGTGGTATTCCAAGGCGTGTCGAAATACCCTATGCGCATCAAATGCGCTCTGCTAGGCTGGGAAGGGCTGAAGGACTCCATCGCCAAAGCCCTCGCTGCAAAGAACTGAGGAAATATGTCCAACGATAATTTGGTTCCCGAACCACAGCCGTCCGTTTTCGATGCCGTCAACGGCGTCCTGCAGGACGAGGAGGCCGCTCGCCGCGTGATGGCCAACCCGGCCTTGGCCAAGGGCTTCCCGAACGGACGCCCGATCGAGCACTCTGCTGCGTCCGGCGATGACACCTGTGCGTGTGGCGGTCACCACGGCAAATGCGGTTGCCAGGATGACGAACAGTCCGATGGCAGCGAGATTCCGATCAAGGCGATTGACGATATCGGCCGCGCCACTGCCGAAGACGTGCGCGAGGCACTGCATCAGGTGATTGATCCGGAGCTTGGCATCGACGTGATCGATTTGGGTCTGGTCTACGGCATTGAGATCGATGAGCTAGGCCGCGCCATTATTACGATGACGCTGACCACGCCGGCCTGCCCGCTGACCGACCTTATCGAGGACGAATGCGCATCCACGCTGGCCGGTCTGGTCGAGGAGTTCCGCATCGACTGGACGTGGGATCCGCGCTGGACCATGGAGCGCATCACGCCCGAAGGCCGCGACCAGCTCGCCGCCCTAGGCTTCAACTTCGACAACATGCCAAAGTACTGATAGCGCTTAGTAAGCTCCCTCATCAGAGGGAGCTCTATACGAGAAAAGCCCCGCATGATGCGGGGCTTTTCCATGTCTGGACTGGTCAATCAGTCATCGACGATGGTGTTCTTCGGGACAACCGTGATGCCATCCGGCGTGACGGTGAAGCCACGGGCCAGATCGTGCTCGGTATCGATGCCGACAGTGGAGTTCTCGGTGAGCACCACGTTCTTGTCAAGAATCGCCTTGTACACGCGGGCGCGGCGGTTGATGACTACACCGTCGAACAGCACGGAATCGACAATCTGTGCCCACGAGTGGATACGCACATTGGGGGAGAGCACGGAGTGGTGCACTTCACCGCCGGAGACGATCACACCGGGGGAGACGATCGAATCGGTGGCGTGGCCCAGACGGTCGCGGCCGGCGTGCACGAACTTGGCCGGCGGCAGGTTGCCGGACATCGTGTAAATCGGCCAATCCTGGTTGTACAGGTTGAACTCGGGCACATAGGCGATCAGATCCATGTGCGCATCGTAGAACTGCTTAATCGTACCGACGTCGCGCCAGTAAGCGTGATCAGTGGCCGTGGAACCCGGAATCTCGTTCGAGTTGAAGTCGTAGACGCCGGCCTCGTTGCGGGAAGCGAAGTACGGGGCGATGTCGCCGCCCATGTCGTGCTTGGTGTCGGCAGCCTTCTCATCGAGAGCCAGAGCCTCGAACAGGGCCTTGGTGTTGGCGACGTAGTTACCCATGGAAGCCAGAATCTGGTTCGGATTGTCCGGCAGACCGGTGGTGGTGGCCGGCTTCTCCTGGAAGTTCTTGATCATGTTCGGGTGATCGGGATCGACCTCAATCACACCGAACTGGTTCGATTCCTCGATGGGCTGGCGGATACCGGCCACGGTGAACTCGGCGCCGGACTCGATGTGCTGCTGTACCATCTGCTCGAAGTCCATGCGGTAGACGTGATCGGCACCCACGATCACCACGATGTCCGGCTGGACATCCTCGATGATGTTGATGGTCTGGTAGATGGCGTCGGCGGAGCCGAGATACCAGTGCTTGCCGAGACGCTGCTGCGCGGGCACAGGGGAGACGTACGAGCCAAGCAGCGGGGAGAAACGCCAGACCTGGGAGATGTGGCGGTCAAGCGAGTGAGACTTGTACTGGGTGAGCACCACGACCTGACGGTACCCGGAGTTCACCAGGTTGCTCAACGGGAAATCGATCAGACGATACACACCACCGAAGGGAACGGCGGGCTTCGCGCGATCACGGGTTAACGGCATCAGGCGGGTCCCCTCACCACCTGCAAGCACAATCGACAGAATCTTGGGATTCTTGGTCATCGTAACTGTCCTCTCTGTTACTGAGCGTCTTTCGACACCGCACTGCCGGGCCGGATGCTTCCTTGCATTCGGTTTACATAGTTAATAATTGCAGAAAAAAACGAACATGCAAGGCTTTCGCCCCCGCGTGCCGTGAACTTGCGATGAACAGTTTCGTAGATTTGTTAAGGATCCGGCCTTTTCGGAGCGCGTGCGATTCCTTAGCGTGTCGCGTAGAACGCCACTGCGCTGGATGCCGCCACGTTCAGGCTATCCACGCCGTGGCTCATCGGAATCTTCACGGTCAAATCGGCGCGGGCAATCGTATGGTGGGACAGGCCGTCGCCCTCGGTACCGAAGATCAGCGCGAGCTTGTCGATATGCGTCGGATCTTCGGCAGGCGCGTGCAGACGGCGTGTCAGTTCGTCCAACGAAATCGAACGATCCTCCAATGCCATGGCCACGGTGGTGAAGCCCAGCGACTTCAACTCGTCGATGCCCTGGAACGGCCAGTAATGCTTGTTTTCGGTGCCGTCGTCGTTGAACCCGGTGATACGGGTCCACGGAATCTGGAATACGGTGCCCATCGACACGCGGGCGGCGCGTCGGTACAGCGGATCACCGCAGGAGGGTGTGACCAGCACGGCATCCACATCGAGCGCGGCCGCCGAACGCATCAGTGCGCCCACATTGGTGTGGTCCACGATGTTTTCCATTACTGCCACGCGGCGGGCGCTCTTGCAGATCTCGGCTACGGAGGGCAGCGGCCAGCGTCGCATCGCGCATAGGGCGCCGCGATGCAAACGGTAGCCGGTCAGACGCTTGAGCTGCTCAGGTGAGGCCACGTAGACGGGAATATCCGCGCCCCAGCGCCCGTCGATGAAGTCGAAGGTGTCTTTCATGCCCTCCAGCCAAGGTTCCTCGACCAGCAGTGACAGCGGTTCGCGGTCAGCGGCCAGCGCGCGGTCGATAACCTTGGGGGACTCGGCGATGAACACGCCCTTGGCTGGTTCCAAGCGATTACGCAACTGCATTTCGGTGAGGCTCACATACGCTTCGACGCGCGGGTCGTCGACGGTGTCCAGCGTGATGAACTGCATTGGTGGCCTTTCGTGTGTGCAGATAACGAAAAACCCCTTGCAATGCAAGGGGTTTATCTGTGCCCGAGACGGGACTTGAACCCGTACGCCTGTATAAAATAGGCACTAGCACCTCAAGCTAGCGCGTCTACCATTCCGCCACCCGGGCAGGTGTCGTTTGGACAACGAGTAGATAGCTTAGCATGAAATTACAGGGATGCAATTCGCGCGTGTGCCCGGCGTGTCGCGTGTAGCCTTGAAGTCATGACTGATGCCCTTTTTCTTTTCGACCCGCAGGTCGACGACGTCCCGGTGAACAGCGACGAACTCCACGCCGGCTGGAAGCTAACCCTGCCCGCTCACATCAAGCGCCATGCCGTGCAGGCCATGCGATTCAAGGCAGGGGACAGCCTGCAACTTTCCGACGGCAACGGCTTGAGAATCCAGGCAGTGATGGCCGATCCTGAAGCCGGACTGGCTGAAGTCGTGGAAGTGGGGCGCGAACCCGAGCCGCTCACCCGTTTGGCGCTGATTCAGGCATTGGCGAAAACCGGCCATGATGAGCAGGCCATCGATATGGCTACTCAGATTGGCGTCGACCAAGTGGTGCCATGGCAGGCGGACCGATCCATTGCCAAGTGGAAGGTCGGCCGTACAGACAAGAAGTGGAATTCGGTACTGGATGCCGCCACCGAGCAGTCGCGGCGCGCCTTTAAGCCGCAACTGGAGGCGTGTGCGTCCAGCAAGGAGGTCGTGGCCATCTGCCGCAGGGCCTGCGTGCATGGCGATGTGGTGATTGTGCTGCATCAGGATGCTACCGATACGTGGTCCGGCGTGGAGGAGAAGGTTGCGCAGTTGGTGGAACGCACGCTCCAGGACGGCCGGCCGCGGACTGTCAGTGTGGTGGTCGGGCCTGAGGGCGGCATCAGTGAGCAGGAGGTAGCTGATTTCGTCAAGGCCGGAGCGGTGAGCTGCGTACTGGGGCGCAATATTCTGAGAGCCGCGACGGCCGGTCCTGTAGCGTTGTCGCTGTTGTCTCGGGTGTTGGGACGTTACGAGTAACGCCCACGCGCTAAGCTGGTGCGTAGCAACATCAAACCAAGGAGCATGATGAGCGAATCCGACGATTGCCTGTTCTGCAAGATCATCGCAGGGCAGATTCCCAGCAGCAAGGTCTACGAGGACGAGACGACCTACGCATTCAACGACATCAATCCCAAGGCCAAGGTCCACGTGCTCGTGGTGCCCAAGAAGCACTACGCCAACGTCGCCGAACTTGCCGCCGGTGACCCGACCGAGCTGGCCCACATCGTCTCCATTGCGCAGAACATCGCCGACAAGGAATTTCACGGCGCCTACCGACTGGTGTTCAACACCGGTCTCGACGCCGGCCAGACCGTCTTCCACGTGCACGCGCACGTGATGACCGGCGAAAAGCTCGACGAGTAGTAGGGGAATATCCGCTTCGTGGCAACGACTACACGTACCATCACCATCCCGCCCCAACTTGACCCCGTCGCCGTGCTCGGCCCGGTTGACGAGGTCATTCGCGAGGTAGAGCGCGCCTTTCCGGACCTGACGATTATCGTGCGCGGCAACCGCGTGGCGATCGTCTCCCGCTCCAAGCAGACCGAAGCCCAGGCCGCACAGGCCGAGGATTTGGTCAATACCATCATCCAAGCCGCCTACACCGCGCCTATGGACGCCGACACCGTGCGTCGCATGCTCGACCAGAACGTGCTCAAGAACCACGTGCGCCTCGAACATCCCGGTCACGGCCCGGTGCGTGACAAACTGGCGCAATCGACCTCAAACGAACGCGCCCATGCACGTTCTGCCGGCTCCCACGACCCGACGTACCGCAAGCCCACGGTTCCCGGCGTCATCACCTTTGCTGCCGGCGTGCCGGTCCGTGCGAAAACCGCCGGACAAGTGGCCTACGTGAACGCCATCGAATCGCACACCATCACCTTCGGCATTGGCCCCGCAGGCACCGGCAAGACGTATCTGGCCGTGGCCAAGGCTGTGCGTGCCTTCCAGGACAAGCAGATTCGCCGCATCATCCTCACGCGCCCGGCCGTGGAGGCCGGCGAAAGCCTCGGCTTTCTGCCCGGCACGCTGAATGACAAGGTTGACCCGTATCTGCGCCCGCTGTACGACGCGCTTGGCGACATGCTCGGCGCCGACCAGCTCAAGCGGTACATGGACGACGGCTCCATCGAAGTGGCGCCGCTCGCCTACATGCGCGGCCGTACGCTGAACGACGCGTTCGTGATCCTCGACGAGGCTCAGAACACCACCGAACAGCAGATGAAGATGTTCCTGACCCGTCTGGGCTTCAACACCACGATGGTCATCACCGGCGATATCTCGCAGGTGGACCTGACCGTGCCTCGCTCGGGACTGGCCACCATCGAACGCATCCTGGGCGGCATCAACGACATCGCATTCGTGCATCTCAAAACCGAGGACGTGGTACGTCACCAGCTGGTCGGACAGATTGTGGCCGCCTACGACCGTCACTCCGCCATCGCCGGCGACCACCGCGACATCGAACGCAAGGGCCGCCGCAACCATACCGACTTCGATGCCCGCCAGCAAGCGGATTCAACCAACCAAAGCGAGACAGACGATGAGCGTTGACGTCACCAATGAAACCCAGTGGGTCATCGACCCCAAGGTCTTCTCCGATTTGGGTATTTGGGTACTCGACCAGATGCGCGTGAGCACCCAGTCCGACCTGACCATCATGTTCGTGGATCCCGATCCCATCGCCGAACTGCACATGCGTTGGATGAACCTCGAAGGCCCGACCGACGTGATGAGCTTCCCGATGGACGAGCTGCGCCCCGGCGACGGCAAAACCGTGATGGAAGGAGTGCTCGGCGACATCGTCATCTGCCCGTGGGTCGCTGCCCAACAGGCTGCCGCAGCCGGGCACAGCACCATGCAGGAGATGCTATTGCTCACCATCCACGGCATCCTGCACCTGCTCGGCTACGACCACGTGACCCCCGAGCAGGAGCGCCAGATGTTCGGCCTGCAGCGACAGCTGCTGCTCACCTTCTTCGCCCTACGCCACGATGCCAACGTGCAGGCCACGCTGCCCGCCGGCACACCCGACGCGCTGGCCCTGTACGACGCCGCGCACGGTGCTGGCCGCGACCTCGATTCCAAATAAGCTCCCAAATCAATCACACCAAATCCGGATTATTCGATACCGTTCAAGGACATTCAAGGACACCGAAAAATCATTATGGAGTATTCCAGTACCACGCCGATCGCCATCACCGTCATTCTTGTACTCGTGGCGGCCCTGTTCGTCTGGCTCTCGCTGACCATGGCCGCCGCTGAAGGCGCCGTGGCCCGCGTAACGCGAGCCAGCCTTAACAATCTCATCCTCGAGGTGCAGACCGACTCCGAAGCAAGCCAGTTCCTCAAGATGAAGAAGATCGACAAGATTCATCGCGTGCAACGGCTCATCGCCGACCGTTACGCCACCGCCGGCAGCTGTGCGTTCTTCCGCATCGCCTGCAATGTGCTCGACGGCGTACTGGTGTCTTCCATCGCATCCCTGTGGGGTGCGGAACTGTGGATTGAACTGCTCTCCGGATTCCTGTTCGCGATTATCGTAGCCGTGGTCTCCGTACTGGTCCGCCCGCGCACCGCCGGCATGGCCAAGCCGGTCGGCATCATGATTTCCAACTCGCGCATCGTGTCGTTGGCCACCAAGCTCACGCCGTTCGCACGCATCGGTGGCGACAAGTCCGGTTCCAAGGGACCGGGCCGCCGCTCCAAGGACTCCGATCTGTCCGACGACGAGGAGCTTGAGAAGATTCAGCTCGAGCAGGGCAAGGCCGCCATCGACCGACTGGTGGAGTCCAACGACTTCGATCCGGAAGTCTCCGAAATGTTGCGCAACGTGCTCACCCTGTCTGATACGTTGACTCGCGAGATCATGGTGCCGCGCACCGATATGATCTGCATGGAGCGCGACTCCACACTGTCTTCCGCGCTGAAACTGTTCTCCCGCTCCGGCTTCTCCCGCGTGCCGGTGATCGGTGAGGATGTGGATGACCTGATCGGCGTGGCCTATTTGAAGGATGCCGTGCGTGCCACCGCCTTCAACCCGGCGGCCATGGAGCGCGCGGTCGAATCCATCGTCCGGCAGCCGCTGCTTGTTCCCGAATCCAAGCCGGTGGACGACCTGTTCCATGAGATGCAGCGTTCCCGCCAGCATGTGGCCGTGGTGGTCGATGAGTACGGCGGCATCGCCGGCATGGTGACTATCGAGGATGCCATCGAACAGATCGTCGGCGAGCTGGAAGACGAGCACGACCGCACCCAGCGTACTGAGCCGGAGAAAATCGGAGACAACAAGTGGAAGATGCCCGCCCGTACGCCGATTGCCGATCTGGAGGAGATCTTCGAGATCGACATTGATGAGGACGATGTCGATACCGTGTACGGCCTGCTGACCAAGATTCTGGGCCGAGTGCCGATTGTCGGCGCCTCGGCTGTGACGCGCGGTCTGCGACTGACCGCCGTGGACTCCGCCGGACGCCGCAAGAAGGTGTCCACCATCGTCGTAGAACCGGCGCACGTCGAGGGCGGCGAGGAAAATAACAAGACCCATGAGGAAACTGACGGCGAGCCCGTCGAAGGCGATGATACCGCCAGCAAGGAGTGATATGACCGATCAGAACAACAGCACGAACGACGTCGATGACATTGACGTTACCGATGCTTCCGATGTTGCCGGCGTTGCCGAAGTCGACGCGACCGGTGAAACGGCGAACGTGACCAAGCAGGACGTGCCGTATCGCTCCGGATTCGTGGCCGTGGTCGGCCGCCCGAACGTCGGCAAATCCACGTTGATCAACGCGTTGATCGGCAAGCAGATCGCCATCGCATCCTCTCGCCCGGAAACCACCCGTAAGGCGATCCGCGGCATCCTGACCGCCGACCACGCGCAGCTCGTGCTCGTGGACACGCCCGGTATTCACCGTCCGCGTACGTTGCTCGGCCAGCGTCTGAACGACGTGGTCGACGAATCTCTGGCCGATGTGGACGTGGTGGCCTTCCTGCTGCCCGCCGATCAGGAAATCGGCCCCGGCGACAAGCGTATTCTCTCCCGACTGCGTACCGACTTCGCCACCAAGCGTGAGGACGGTACGTTCAAGTGGCGCATCCCGCTGATTGCCATCGTCACCAAGATCGACGAGCTTGGCCGTCAGCAACTCATCAACAAGCTCATCGAAATCAACGATTTCGCCGATTTCTCGGACATCGTGCCGGTGAGCGCTCTGAAGCACGACAATCTGGCTGAAGTGAAGAACGTGCTCATTGAGCACACGCCCGAGGGTCCGCAGATGTACCCGGACGATCAGATCAGCGAGGAGCGTCCGGAAGACACCATCGCCGAACTCGTGCGCGGTGCGTTCCTTGAGACCCTGGACGACGAGCTGCCGCATTCGCTGGCCGTGGTGGTTGATTCCATCGACTATCCGGAAGACAACGAGACCGGTCAGGGCTATGACGGCAAGGCGCAGGTCAACGTGTCCATTTACGTGGAGCGTGACTCCCAGAAGCCGATCATCATCGGCAAGGGCGCCTCGAACCTCACCTACGTCAAGAAGAAGCTGCGCACCCCGGTCAACCGCATCGTCGGCCAAAAAGCCAAGCTCGACCTCCACGTCAAGGTAGCCAAAGGCTGGCAGTCCGACCCCAAGCAGCTGGAGCGCCTGGGCTTCTAAGGCGTATAGACGAAAAAAGCTCCCTCGTCAGAGGGAGCTTTTGCTATACGGTTTACTTCCGCTTCGTGTACATCTGGGTGTTGAGGAGGGTGGAGTAGCGCTTGATGACCTTGGGACGAATCACCTTCATGGAAGCGGTCATCAGGCCGTTTTCCTGAGTGAACTCCTCGGGCAGGATGATGAACTTGCGCACGGACTCGGCGCGGGAGACGCCCTCGTTGGCCTGATCGACCCACTTCTGCACTTCGGCGCGCACGGCGGCGTTCTTGGCGGCATCCTCCAGCGGCATGTTCTCGTCCAGGCCCTTGGCGGCCAGCCACGGGCGCAGCGACTCCTCGTCCAGCGTCACCAATGCGGAGATGAACGGACGCTTATCACCCAGCACCAGCGCCTGGGAGACGAACTCGCAACGCTGAATGACTTCCTCGATCGGGCCGGGGGAGACGTTCTTACCACCTGCAGTGATAATCAGATCCTTCTTACGACCGGTGATGTACAGGAAGCCATCGTTGTCGATACGGCCCAAGTCGCCGGTGACATACCAGCCATCTTCGGTGAACGACAGCTCAGTGGCCTCGTCGTTCTTGTGATAGCGCGGGAACACGGCACGACCCTTGACCTGAATTTCGCCGTCCTCGGCGATGCGCAGGGAGAATCCGGGGAATGCGATGCCCACGGAACCAGCGTGGAACGGCGTACCCAGCGGGCTGAACGCGCACGGTGCGGTGGTCTCGGTCAGACCATAGCCCTCGTATACAGGCACACCCGCGCCACGGAAGAAAGCCAGCAGTTCCGGGTCAAGCGGGGCACCGCCGGCCACAATCCACTTGGCGCGACCGCCGAGCACTTCGCGCAGCGAAGAGTAGACAATCGGATCGAAGGCAGCGCGGCGAGTGCGGGTCAGTGCACCTGCCTTGCCATTGGCGGAGACCTCCTTCATATAGTTCTGCGCGGCCACCACGGCGGAGGCGAACACCACGCCCTTGGGGCCGTGGCCGGCCTTCTGGGACGCGGCGTTGTACACCTTCTCCAGCACGCGCGGCACCACGATCATGAGAGTGGGCTTGGCCACCTGCAGATCGCTGATCAGCGTCTTGATGCCGGTGGCGATGTAGATGCGGACGTTCGAGGAGACGACGATGTAGTTGATGGCGCGGGCGAAGGAATGGGCCTGCGGCAGGAACAGCAGGATGGTGTTCCTCTTGTCGTGCAGCAGATCGGGCATGTAGGCCGGCAGATTCAGCGCGGTCTGGCAGTAGTGCTCGTGGGTCATCTCCACGCCTTTCGGCGCGGCCGTGGAACCGGAGGTGTACACGATGGAACACAGGTCGGTCTTCTTGACCGAATCGATGCGCTCGTCCAGCTCCTCGTCCGAGACCGTGGTGCCGTAGGCCTTGATCTCGTCCAAGCCACCGGTCTCGATGGTGATGATGTGCTCCAGGGACGGGCACTCTTCGACGGCCCCATCCGCCTTCTTACGCATGTCCGTGTCCTGCACGATCAGCAGTCGGGCATCGGAGTTGTTGACGATATTGCGAATCTGCTCGGCGGAATCGGTGTCGTAGATGGTGGCGAGCACGCCGCCGCACGCCATGATCGCCGCGTCGGTCAGGTCCCAGTCGTAGGAAGTTCGGCACATGAATGCCACGGCATCGCCCTTCTTCAGGCCGTAATGAATCAGGCCCTTGGCCACGGCACGCACGTCAGCCAGGAACTCGTTGGCGGTGACGGTCACCCAATCGTTGCCGGACTTGTAGGTGTACAGCGGCTCATCGCCCATACGTTCGGCGCGGTCCGCATACAGGTCGTAGATGGACGTACCTTCGTCCAGCGGCGGATTGCCTTCGGTGGAGGTGGTGAGCAGGCCGGTGGCGGGGTCGATGTCGGTGACGGTCAGGTGGCCGTCGTCCCAATCGTCGCTGTGAGGCAAAGCGATATTGGTCTCGACCGGCACGTCGGCGTTGGACAGGTAATCGGGCTCGTCCGGGGTGTCGTCGTGGACCGGGTGGACGAAGTCGGATCCCAACCTGAGCGCCTTACGGGTGAGATTGATCGTGTGCTGCGTGAAGGAATTGATAACCGACAAGTCTTGCTCCTGTAAACCTTTCAGTGTCGTCCAGCCATGAGGCGAACGCTTCTCAAAGTTCAAATTGTAATCGCCCAAACCGAACTCGTCACCTTACGCAACCGTAGGATTCTGGCGGGTTAGGGGAGTGCGTGGCAAAATATTGCACAGGTCCCGATATTGTTGAGTAACCGTGAGCTACGAAACGGTGATTGTCGATAATTATTGAGCGGTTGGTTGCTGATCGATGCCGGGTGATTGTTGGACGACTTCCGAGCAATTCATCCGCAATGCACATGGACACATTCGTATTTCTTACTAATTTCGGGTTCGTTTCTATTTCGATTGGCGGAATCTCAAGTCATGGTCTTTACCTTTCGACTACACTTACTATGCGGATAACCATGTCCATTTTGAAGTAGAACAAGAAAGGGCTCTCATGGCGCAAAACCCAGAAGCCACCGTGGTGTTCGGCGTTTTGAACGAAACGTCCGAAACGGAATCCCGCGTCGCGCTGACGCCGGATATCGTCACCCGGCTGAAGAGGAGCGGTGTCTCCTCACTGATTGAAGCAGGTGCCGGCATTGCTGCCGACTACACCGATGAGGATTACGAAAAGGCCGGTGCGAAGGTGACCAGCCGTGACGAGGTGCTCGCCGAAGCCGACGCGCTCGGTTTTGTGGACCGACCGTCCGCCGAGACCGTGGCCAAGCTCAAGGCCGGCCAGTGGGTCATTGGCATGCTCGGTTCCTTCACCGATGCCGATTACGTGGCCGCGCTCGAGAAGGCCGGTCTGGTGGGCATCGCCATCGAAAAGCTGCCCCGTAAGCTTTCCAGCGCCCAGTCCATGGATGAGATGACCTCTCAGAACTCCGTGATGGGCTACAAGGCAGCCATCACCGCCGCCGATGCTTACGGTTCCTTCCTGCCGATGATGACCACCGCCGCCGGCACGATTCGCCCGGCCAAGGCGCTGGTGCTCGGTGCCGGCATCGCCGGCCTGCAGGCCATCGGTACGCTGAAGCGTCTTGGCGCGGTCGTCACCGCGTACGACGTGCGTCCCGCCTCCCAGGGCGAGGTCGAGTCCCTCGGCGCGAAGTTCCTTGATCTGGGACTTGACTTCTCCAAGGGCCAGGGCGAGGGCGGTTATGCCCGCGCGCTGAGCGCCGAAGAGCAGGCTCAGCAGCAGGCTGCCGTCGACGAAAAGGCCGCCGGCTTTGACATCATCATCACCACCGCCAAGGTCCCGGGCCGCAAGCCCCCGGTGCTGCTCACCGCAGCCGGCGTCAAGGGTCTCAAGCGTGGTGCCGTGATCGTGGACTGCGCAGCATCCGACCTCGGCGGCAACGTCGAAGGCTCCGCCGTTGGTGAGCAGGTCACCGAGGGCGGTGTCAAGCTGATCGGCGCTCCCTACCTGGCCTCCGGCGTCGCCACCACCGCATCCAACCTGCTTTCGCGCAACGTGGCCGACATCCTCGTGCACTTCGTGCGTGACGGCAAGCTCGGCCAGGATCTCACCGAAGAACTCGACGACGCGCTGGTGGTTGCCGGCCGCGCCGCCGCCCCGGCAGCTGCTGCCGATGCCGAGAAGTCCGAGAAGTAAGGAAGAAGGAATACCATGCCTACTCTCGTCGTTTCCATTACCCTGTTCGTCCTCGCGCTGCTCATCGGCATCGAGGTCATCGGCAAGGTGCCCGCCACCCTGCACACGCCGCTTATGTCCGGCGCGAACTCCATCCACGGCATCGTCATCGTCGGCGTTGTGATCGTGGCAGCCGAAGCCAATAGCCCGCTGGCCTACGTGTTCATCTTCCTGGCCGCTGTGCTGGGCACCATGAACGTCGTTGGTGGCTACGTGGTCACCGACCGCATGCTTGAGATGTTCAAGTCCAGCAAGAACGAGAAGAAGGGGGAGTCGAAGTAATGACCTCCGCAACCGTTGGCGCCATCGACATCGTCGCTTGGTTCGTCTACCTGTTCTCTGCCGTCCTGTTTGTGGTCGGTCTGCATTTCATGAATTCGCCGAAGACCGCCCGCAAGGGTAACCAGATCTCCGCGTTCGGCATGGTCGTGGCCGTGCTCATGGCGTTCATCGTGCTCTTCGCCAAGGGCTTCGTGAACATTGTCGCCGTGGTGGTGCTGGTCGTCGGCATCCTGATCGGTGCCGTGGCCGGTGTCGTCTCCGCCAAGAAGGTGAAGATGACCGATATGCCGCAGCTGGTCTCCGTATTCAATACCGTGGGTGGTGGCGCCGCCGCACTCGTGGCCCTGAACGACATCCTGACCAAGGAAGGCACCCCGGACATCGTGGTGCTCATCACCGCTGGTCTCGGTATTCTCATCGGTTCTGTGACCTTCACCGGCTCGCTCATCGCAGCCGGCAAGCTGCAGGGTATCAAGTGGGTCAAGAAGCTGAACCTGCCGGGCAAGGGCGTATGGAACATTCTGTTCGCCGTGCTGTCCGTCGCCTCGCTGGTCATGCTGTGCGTCCAGCCCGAACAGCGTCTGCTGTGGTCGATTCTGACCACCGTGTTCGCCCTGTGCTACGGCTTGGTCTTCGTGATTCCGATCGGCGGCGCCGATATGCCCGTCGTCATCTCTGTGCTCAACGCATGCACCGGTACGGCTGTGGCTATGTCCGGTCTGGCGATTGACAATGTCGCCCTGATCGTGGCCGGCGCACTCGTCGGTTCCGCAGGTGTGACCCTGTCCATCCTCATGGCTCAGGCCATGAACCGCCCGCTGCTCTCCGTCTTGGCCGGTGGCTTCGGCGGTGGTGCTGACGCCGCCGCTGCTGGCGACGGTCCGGAAGGCACCATGAAGGAGACCACGCCGGACGATCTGGCCGTTCAGCTCGTCTACGCGCAGAAGGTCATCTTCGTGCCCGGCTTCGGTTTGGCTCAGGCTCAGGCCCAGCGCGAGCTCGCTGACCTCGGCGAACTGCTCAAGGGCCACGGCGTGGAAGTCTCCTACGCCATCCACCCGGTCGCAGGCCGTATGCCTGGCCACATGAACGTGCTGCTGGCCGAGGCCAACGTGCCCTACGAGGAGCTCGTGGATCTTGATGAGATCAACCCGCAGTTCCCGCAGGCCAACGTGGCTCTGGTCGTCGGCGCCAACGATGTGACCAACCCGGCTGCTCGCCGTCCCGGCACCCCGGTCTCCGGCATGCCGATTCTCGACGTCGACAAGTCCCAGAACGTCGTGGTCATGAAGCGCGGCCGCGGTATGGGCTACGCCGGCATCCAGAACGAGCTCTACTTCGAAGACAACACCCAGATGCTGTTCGGTGACGCGAAGAAGAGTCTGCAGTCCGTCATCGCCGCCGTCAAGGAATTGCTCGCGTAACCATTCTTGGCTCCCCTCTGTGAGGGGAGCTGTCGAACGGAGTGAGACTGAGGGGAGTAGCCCATACGCGGGTGCTCCCCTCAGTCAGCTTCGCTGGCGGCTCCCCTCACAGAGGGGAGCCGAGCTCTATATCTACTACAGCCCAAACACCCGCTTAACAAAGCTGTTAACGCGACGCCAATAGCGGTCCGGATCGGTGCTGGCGCTCATCGTGTGGTCGGCGCCGGGAATCAGCAGCTTCTCGCGGTCGATGCTGGCGCAGGCGTTGTAATTGATGTCCAGATACTTCGGATTGACAAAAGTATCCGCTCCGCCATGAATGAACATCATCGGAATAGTCGCGTGCCGTAATGCCTTCACACAGGAGGCGTCCTCAAACCGGTATCCAGCCTTGCGTTCAGACACATGACTGGCCACTTTGACCAGCAGCACGGCCAACGAGTGCGGCAAACGGAACATCGCCTCGGCATTATCCGTAAACTGCGAGACCACGGAACTGTATCCGCAATCGGAAATCGCGGCGACGACGTTGCGGGGGAGTCGCGCATCGCCGGCCGCCATCATCACCGTGGCGGCGCCCATCGAATTGCCATGCAACAGAATGCGTGCATCCGGATCAGCTGCGGTGATCAGCGAAACCCAGCCCAACAGATCGTCGCTTTCCAGCAATCCCATACCCACGTAACGCCCTTCGCTCAACTCATGGGCGCGCTGCGCGGGTAGCAGGACCGTAAAACCGAGTTGCGCATAGCGATGCGCCCATTTGGCCATTTCCGCGGGCTCTCCGGCATAGCCATGGCAGCAGATCGCGTATAGATGCGGCTGTGGGTCGGAACAATCCGGGTCCAACAGCCAGCCGTGGAGTTTCAATCCATCATGGCTGCGCAGCGTGACCGATTGCTTGGCCTCCTCGAACCACCGGGCGGCCTCAAGCTGCTCGGACATGTCGAATTCGATGCCTTTCGGCGTCTCCTCGTGCGGCATGTTGAACGTCGAACGTTTGGCTTTGGTGTCCAGCGCGAACGTGAACATGACGTTGGCGGCCGCGGCTGTGACGCCGGCTCCTGTGGCGGCTATCGCGGCAAGTGCCGCAGCCATACCCCTGACAACGCGAGTGTGTGTGGCGATGACGTCATGGCCATCCTCATTGATGACGTCGTCCGAACGAGTCATATCAACCTCCCGATACGGTACTCACCATCGTACGTTATTTTCGAAATCATCCCCAACTTCGTGAAAGACCGTACACTGAGTGTCGCTGAGCGTACGATTTTCACGAAATGGCGGACGATTTCGCGGAAACCGTACGATGAGAACGGGTAAGCGTACGTTCTTCACAAAGTTAGGGATTATTTCGCGGAAACCGTACGTTGACGTGGCTGGGACGGCCGGGATGCAGTGTCATCGAAGCATCACCGCGCCAAAGTCCGGAGTTGGCGTATACTTGACAATTGTTGCTTTGGCGAGGGAAGTGTGCGTGCTGACACATGACACAGCTTCCGTTATCGACTCGGCGTATTTCACTCCTTGTAGGGTGTCTTTCGGCGCGTCGTGGCGTCTGAGCGAGACAGTACGAAACGAAACTACAAGGAGTATCCATTATGGCTACCACCATTAAGCTTGAGGGCGAGGCCCGTTCCGAGTTCGGCAAGGGCGTTGCTCGTCGTCTGCGCGTTGCCAACAAGATTCCGGCCACCATCTACGCCGGCGGCGAAGAGCCCGCCTTCGTGACCTTGCCGATGCGCGAGACCACCCTGGCCCTGCGTCACACCAACGCCCTGTTCACCATCGCCTTCGACGGCAACACCAAGATGGCCGTCGTCAAGGACGTGCAGAAGAACCCGGTCAAGCGCATCATCGAGCACGTTGACTTCCTTGAGGTCAAGGCCGGCGAGAAGATCGACGTCGAGGTGCCGGTCTTCGTTGAAGGCACCCCGAAGGGCGCTGCTGTGGCATTCGTCGACATTCAGGAGCTCAAGGTTCGCGCTGACGTCGCCAACTTGCCTGAGAAGATCGTTGTGAGCGTCGAGGGCCTAACCGACGGCACCAAGGTGTTCGCTAAGGACGTTGTTCTGCCTGAAGGCGTTGAGCTCGACGTTGAGGACCCGGAAGAGTCCGTCGTCACCGTTGAGGTGCCGGAAGATGCTTCTGAGTCCACCGCCGCTCCGGAAGCTGCTGCTCCGGCTGCCGACGCTGCTGCTCCGGCTGCCGACGCCAAGTGAGTCGATCGCTTCGATAGCGAACAATTCAGAACATAACTGAAACGTGGAAGCCCGCAGCCGTTGAGAACGGTGCGGGCTTCTTCGTTTTTCACCATGTGAACTCTGCCACACGAGTAACACATGGGTGTGCAAAAGTATGCAACAGAGCTCGCGCCACAAGCGCACAGCACACACCCCATATGGTGGCTTTCGGGCCGCCAAAGTCAAGAAGAAGTAGCTAGTAATGACTGAAAACACGCACCACGATCCGGCAGCGCTCGACAAGCTCGCCGAACCGTTCACCGTACTGCCGAACGACAACCCCGCATCCGATGAGAAGCGTCAGTCCCTCATCGACAAGCCGGCTTTCGGCCAGGTGTTCTCCGACAACATGACCCACATGACCTGGACCAAGGGCGAAGGCTGGTCCGACCGCCGCGTCGAACCGTACGCACCGCTCAAGATGGATCCGGGTGCTTCCGTGCTGCACTACGCACAGGAGTGCTTCGAGGGCCTCAAGGCTTACCGTCATGCCGACGGCTCCACCTGGCTGTTCCGCCCGGATGCGAACGCCGAGCGTTTCCAGAACTCCGCCAAGCGTCTGTACCTGCCTGAGCTGCCGATTGACGACTTCCTCGGTTCCGTGGCCGCGCTGGTCAAGCGCGACGCCAACTGGGTGCCGTCCCGCCGCGAGTACACGCTGTACATGCGTCCGTTCATGTTCGCTTCCGAGCCGTTCCTCGGTGTGCGCGCCCCGCAGGAGGTCGACTACTGCGTGATCGCCTCCCCGTCCGGCCCGTACTTCCCGGGCGGCGTCAAGCCGGTGAGCATCTGGGTTGAAGACAAGTGGTTCCGCACCGGCCCTGGCGGCACTGGTTTCGCCAAGTGCGGCGGCAACTACGCCGCCTCCCTGCTCGGCGAGTACAAGGGTGTTGAGAATGGCTGCGAGCAGGTGTGCTTCGTGGACGCCGCCACCAAGACCTACCTCGAAGAGCTCGGTGGCATGAACATGATGGCCGTGCACAAGGATGGCCACGTGGAGACCCCGTCCCTGACCGGTAACATTCTGCCGGGTGTGACCCGTCGCTCCCTGATTCAGCTGCTGCAGGACAAGGGCCACGACGTAGTCGAGACCATGATTGCCCTCGACCAGCTGCTCGAGGACATCAAGTCCGGCGAAGTCACCGAGGTGTTCGCTTGCGGTACCGCCGCCATCATCACCCCGATCGGTCGCTTCAAGTCCGAGAAGTTCGATGTCACCGTCGCCGACGGCGGCTCCGGCAAGCTCACCTGCGAACTGCGCGACGAGCTGCTCGGCATCCAGCTCGGCGAAGTCGAGGACCCGCACAACTGGATGTGGAAGGTGTGCTGAAACGCCCGCTGATTAGGCATTGAGACCCCTTGCGAACGCCAATGTTTGCAAGGGGTCTCGTTGTATCTTGGGTAAGATTTCAGGTATCTAGGAATGTCATTCTCCAACATTCTCCAACAAACTTGCGGATTGAGTTGGAAAACGGGTATCGGCGTGGCGAATCGGCGGTGATTCGCTCGAAAAAATCAAAATCGGTTTTTGTACGAATCTCTGTTGAAGTTTATGTATTCCTTGTATGGTCCCAGAAAGCCATGACTCTATATAATCCCAAAAAATCGTGAATAACTATCATTGTTTTTACGGACATCATGATATAGTATTTTTGGGAATAAGAAAGCCCTGTGATGTTAGCGGCACCACGGGGCTTGAACGGAAAACCGGGCTACGATTTTCCACGCACACAAGTATATCCCGTGGCGTGGAGGGAAGGCTATGGAAATAGTGGGCTACAAAAACGCAGACCGCGTATATGCCCTCGCGGCACGAGGCAAGCTCAACAAGATTCGCAAGGACGGCAAGCCATCACTTGATGACTCCGCACTAAATATCCTGATGTTCATGGCACTGCACTGCATTAACAAAGAGGACGCCCAAGCAGTGAAGAAAGAGGGACGCCCCTACTGGTGCTATTGGGGTGGACAGAACCAGATCATTGAAGGATTAGGATTAGGTCCAAATATTGATGTATCTGTAGGGCTTGATGGGAACGTCAGCCCCGAAGCTATTAAGCAGCTTGAGGTACGAGTCAAAGCGGCAAAGAACAAGATTACTTCGGCCTGTAATAGTTTGCGATCCTATGGACTCTTGAAGGAGTTGAAGGCACCAAACTCTTTCGCGGGGAAAAACAAACTTTGGCTTCTATTATTGGGGAACCAATCAGAAAATGAAGAAGCCGAGAGGCAAGCAAGAGCGTATTTTGGGCTACCGTTCTCGGGAGAAAAGAAGGACTGACATGGGGCTGTACAACTATCTGCAAGGAGACAAGCTACTGCGAGACACGCTTTTATTGCACAAGGATATTGGGCCTTATGAAAGAGCTGTGTTCTCGTACTTGTGCTTAAACACTCCAGACCCCCAGTCTCCTCTTCCGTTTGTCTTCAGAGCCGCGAATGAATACGGTCCCGGTTCGTGCCATGACATTATTCCCCTTCCGCCTCGTTGCTATATGGGGACTGCTACTGGTCTGGCAGAAGATATGGAAGGCGAGGGCAAGCGTACTCGGGCAACGCAGATTCGCGCAGCACTACGAACTCTTGTCAATGTCGGAGTACTGCATGAAGTAAAGGTTGATGGAGCTAAGCAATTCACTCTTTGGAAGCTTGTACTGTCAGATAAATACGCGCCTGACATAGATAAGGCAGTTGCGATATGGGAAAGTGCAAGCCGGATGATGTTCAAACCGGAATGCGCGGATAATTATTTCAACCGTATGTGGCACCTGCACTACCGTAATATGTTTTTCGCTAATCCAACTGGGTGGCCTACTGACGAGTCTGAAATCCAAAGGCTGCATTCCAAATACATTTATAGGGATGAAAAGGAAGCTTCGCAAATGTTGACTTACAAAGGTTGGGTCAAGTACCTTAAGTAAGAAGTACTGAAACCGTGAGGTTGAAGCCTATGCGAGGGAATGCCTGGGCCTGAGCTCCTGTTAACGTTGAACATATAGGATATCAGGTCAATACTGGGAAGGAGAAGTCATGACCCTACTGTGGCAGGATGCGCGCCGCAAAGCGCAAGAAACCCTTGACAATTACTGGGACCACTCCTATCCGGTCAAGATCGTGAGCATATGCAAGGCCATGGGTGTCACGCCCTACACCGGTGAGCTTCCCGAAGGTGTCAGCGGCATGATAGTCAAGGAACACAGCAGCGAGCCCCGAGCCTACACGGAACGCACCGAACCACAGACAAGACGCAGGTTCACGCTCGCACACGAACTGGGGCATTTCGTGGAACGAGTCACCATAGCGCAGGACAACGATTTCGCTTTCATGGACAAACGTTCCGACGATTACGACATCCACGAATTCTACGCGGACGAGTTCGCCGGTGCGCTGCTCATGCCCGAACACGATTTCATCCAGAAAGTCAAGAACGATGGGATGATCGCGGCCGCAGCATATTTCGGCGTCTCGCTGGCCGCGGTTCGAAAACGCATGGAACGGTTGCGCAAGCACGGGGCCGACATCTGACATGGCGGATTATGACGACACCGGTTTCGACGCTGTGGAATCGCCGGACGCGGACCTAGACGCGGTATCCGGCATATCCTCCACGGATGCGAGCAAGACCGTGGCTGCGGCGAAAGTGGTTGAGGAAAACGATCCGTTGGATTCGCCTCAAGCCAAGCAATCGAATGATGTCGCTGATGCGGACCAGTTCGTGCGTATGGCGCGATGGCGTCCGTTCATGCACCTGTTCCACGACTGTGCGACCTCGACGCATCTGGATAAGAATAGGGGTGAAAGAATGCGGGTGTTCGCGCGGGAGCATCCATTGTTCCTTAGAGCATGTCTGCTAGGAGACTACGTTTTCGTCGCGGTCTGCGCTCTGATAGTCGCGCTTGCATTGGCGTATGCCTTGGCCCGTGTGGTCGGTGTTCCTTTGCCATGGGCTTGAACTTGGTTTTGAATACGCGAAAACCGCCCCTCCGTCCAGCGTTATGCCGGATGGAGGGGCGGTGTTTATTCGCTGCGGCTACTTGCCGGCCATGCGTACGGGGTTGTATGCGACTCCGAATCCTGCGGCGATGATGCCTGCGGCGGTACTGATGAAACCGCCGATTTCGGGGGAGCCGAAGCTCATGAACCCGAGTCCGATGACCGAGGCGACGAGCGTGGCCACGTAGATGACGGTGCGTACCGTGTCGTTGAATACGGGAGTGTACGGCGTGGCCGTATGGTCGGGAATGTTGGTCGTGCCGGTTTCCATGATTTCTTCGAGTTGAGTGTCTAGTGTGTTGTCGGCCATGGTTGTTCCTTCCTGTTTTTTTTTTAGTAGCCGAGTTTCTTATTGACCAATGCCTGCACGGCCGCGTAGTTCGCTCCGAGTGCGGCTTGGCGTTGAGCGCCGTTGCCGTATTCGCCGCGAATCACCGCATCCGCCAATGCGTTCAGGTCGGTGCTGCTGGTGCCGGTGCCTCCGGCGAGTAGCTGGTTGACGCGCGCCTGCACGGCTTCGTAGTTGCTGCCGAGGGCGGCTTTTCGGGCGTCGCCGACACCGAATTCGCCGTTGATGACGCGACGTGCGAGGCCGTCGATGTCGACGCCTGTGTTGGCGGAGGTGGCAGTGGTGTTGGTGGTGACTCCGTAGCGGGCGTTGACGATTGCCATGACCGCGTCGTACTGGCTGCCGAGCCGCTGCTTGCGTTCGTCGCCGTTGCCGTATTCGCCGCGGATGACGGCGTCGGCGAGCGCTTCGAGGTTTGTCCCGTGCGTGGCCGGTTGGCTTGGCGTGGGTGCCGGGGTTCCGCCTGTCATGCTGTCGTACCACTGCTGGGCTTTTGCCATGTAGGCCGCGTTCTGGGTGCCGGCGAGGCTGGCCGGGCATACGGTGGCGGTGAAGCGGGAGTGGGGGAACACGTTCACGCCCCACTGCGGGCGGCCGAGCCCGTAGTACTTGCAGATGGCGGCCACCAAGTGGGCGCCGTTGTCCAATGTGGCGTCGCTGATGGTCCACGGGCTGGTGTTGATGTCGGCGTGTTCGATGCCGATGCTGGTGATGTTGGCGTCCCAGTTGTCCGCTTGCCATGCGGTGTCGGCATCCCATACGAGCTGTCCGATGCGGCCATTCGCGTCGACCTGATAGTGGGCGCTGGCTTCGCGGGTCTGCCACAGGTTGTAGCAGTCGGCGATACTCAAATTGCCGGCGTTGTGATGGATGACGATCTTGTCGATGTTACGGCCGGAACGTCCGGGCGTGTAATGAGTGTTCATAAGAAGGTTCTCGTCCGCTTCAAGCGTGTCCCAGTTCTTCATGATTGTTCCTTTCGGTTGGTTGGGTTTTATGAGGCGAGCCATAACAGCAGGAGCAGCAGCAGTGCGAGCGATTCGCGCAGCCCGCCCAGTGTTGACAGCGCCGCCACGATGACGACGGCCAGCACCGCGAACAGGAGGATGGCGGCCAGTAGGTCGCGGATCGGGGGCTTCATGGCTATCCCTCCTGGAGGGCCTGTTTGATGTGCCGGCCGAGGATCTGGCCGAGTTTGACGGCTCCCTCCGCGGTGGGGTGAATCATGTCGGAGATGGTCAACCCACTGCCGAGCGCCCATACTTCGTCGGTCGCGTCGATGACCGGCACGCCCAGCGTCTCCTCGGTGAACAGGATTCGTTCCGAGGATTGCAGGGCCGTGAAGTTGTTGGTCATGATGGTGCCGGACGGCAGGCCCGTCATTCTCGGCTTGGCCTCAGTCGCCGCAGACCGGAACGAGCATTGGAGCGCGTAGAGGATGCGAGCCTGCGGGTACTTGGCCTTCAGCTCGTCGAACTTCGCCTTGTATGCGGCGGCGATCTTCGACAGGTCGGTCGCGGGCTTGGTGTCCGTCAGGCCGTCGTGCAAATCGTTGCTGTAGAACCCGTAGATGACGATCACTCCCGGCGTGTTCGCGGCGTCGGCCTTGACGAGCGAGGCCAGACGGTTGGACTGCATGGCCCATCCACCCTGCCAGCCGGTCTTGTCGCGGGCGATGCGCGCGCCGCCGTAATACAGGTCGATGACCCTCAGGCCGGTGATGGACGCGATCTGTTTGGACTGGTCGGACGGCCAGCTGGTGGCCGTGCCCGGGTTCGCGCCCGAAGGGTACGGGCCCATGTTGGTCAGGCTCGTGTCCGAGTCTATGATCAGCTGCGAGTCGCCGAACAGTGCGAGCGGGCCCTGACCCGTGGGCTTGGCGGTGACGGTCACCGGCACCAAGGCCACGACCTTGCCCGCATGCACTCCCATGTTCGTGGTGCCCGCCTTGAGGGCGTTAACAGTCAACTTCCCGTTGGCGGCCTGCGCCGCGACGATGGTCCTGTCGGTAATGCCGACGGTCACCGACTGGTCCGCGCCCTCGGGCAGGACCTTGACGTCGAGGGTCCCCTTCTCACCGACCCTGAGGGTCAACGATTCGGGTGTGACTTGAATTGACGCGGGCAGGGGCGCGGGCAGCGTGGCCTCGCCCAAGGCGCGTGCCTTCGCGCCGGAAGCGGTGGCGTGCACCACGGTCACGATCTGGCCCTTACCGCCTTGGATGGTATTGTCCGCAGGCCAGTCGACCCAACCGGATGCCCTGTCGCACACCGTGTCGTAGGCGACTGTCGGCTTTTCGCTCGCGCTGGTCACCATGTAACGGCGCGTCTCGTCTGAGGCGGGTGCCTTGCTATCCTCGACCGTATAGCCGCCGCCCTGCTTCGCGGTGGCCGTGATGGTCAGAGCGGAGAGTCCGGGCGCGGCGGTCACGGCGATTGGGATGATCTTCGTGACCGTGCCTGCGGTCAGTTTCAGACTCGTGGAACCTGGTTTGATGCCTGTGATTGATACGGTGCCCATATTGGCCTCCTTTTTTGGCTTGTCCATGATGAGTTGCTATTGGGCGATGGTTGCGATGGTCTTGTCGAGGATGACAGCGGTGAATTCCTACGGCGCGTAAGCTGGCAGCACGCTCACGTCGAGGGTCGCTGTCTCGTCCACGCTCAGGGTCACCGACTCCGGTGACACGGTAAGGCCGGTCGGTTTCACGTCGCCCACCACGGCCACCGTCCCGTCCCCGGTGATGGCGGTGAAGGTCTGGTCGGCGGATGCGGGCAGTACCCTCACTTGGAGTTTCAGGCTCTCGCCCGCGCGCAAGCTCAGCGCGGTCACGGTCGCGCCCGACCCGTCCGTCACGGTGATGGACTCGGGCGCATACGCGGAGGCGATGGACGCGGCGGCGCTGGTGAAACCGTCGATGGTGGCCGTCACCAGAATGGTGCCGCCATGCCGCCATGTCAGCGTGTTGCCGCTGACGGTGCCCGTGCTCGTGTCCCTGCTCGTGAACGTCACGCCCTTGGTGGTCAGCAGGTCGCCCACATGACCGTCCGCATACGTGGCTTTCGCCCCCAGTTTCAGGGTTCCGGATACGGCCAGAGATTTGGGCAATGCCTTGCCCTTATCATCCGTGACCTCGATGGAAACCACCGCGTCCTTCGCCACAGGCCATACGAGCCGGCCGTCCAGCATCGCGTTGTACGTGTGACCGCCCAATAATGGTTTGCTGATACGTTTACCGGCGTATAAGGCTGGCATGGTCAGGCCCCCTTCACAGTGGCCTTCTTGGCCGTGGGTTCCCCGGTGGTGTCTTCGGTGGTGCCGATGTCCGTGGTGCCGGTGGAAGGCAGTTCGGAGGAAGCACTCTCAGCCTTATCCTTCACCGCCTGCACCGCCGAATCAATGGCGGCGATAGCGGCGGCACCCTTCTCCGTGACCTCCTGAACCTTATCGGTCACGTTCCGCGCATCCGACTGGACGGACTGGACATGCTGCTCGATTTCAGCGGCCGCAGAATCGATGCGCGCCAGCACATCACCGCTCCTCGCTTTCACGTCCTCAACGGCGGCGGAAACCTCACCCGCCTTCGCCTTCACGGCATCCACGGTGTCGGAAACCTCTACGGCCTTCACCGACGCGGCGGCGGAACTCGACTGCGCGTTGGACGCGGACGACTTCGCCTTATGCGCCGCATCCTCGATCTGCGTGTTTAACAGGGTGGCGTTCAACGCGGCATGCTGGACGCTGGCGAGGGATGCCGCAGCCACGGAAGCGTTCGTGCTCGCCTCGCTGGCGATGGACTCCAAGGATGCGAGCACGGCAGCGGCCTTGGCGGTCGAAGCCGTCTCATCGAAGATAATCAGCTTGCCCGGATTTGCGGCGCTCAACGTTTCCGCCTCCGCCTGACTGGCCGCGTGCATCACCTGCAACAGGGTCGAACCGGTCAAAGCCTTCGGCACGAACGTGGCGGCGTCCACCTCCACGAGGTCCGCGTACTCGACCTTGGTCCGAGAATCGGGCACCTCGACGTAGCGCGTGTACGCCTGCGGCGAATCCGCCAGTTCCACGACCTGCCAGACGAAAGCGGGCGTCGTAGGCAGCAGGTCAACCGTCAACTCACCATCCTCGGACAAGTCCGCGTCGAACGAGGCCGCGATGATGAGATTCTTCGCCGCGTCGAAATGGCGACGTACCGGACGGAATCGCATCAGGCCGGTGACCGGGTCCAGGCCGCCGGTCTTCGGCTTCCTGATGCTGATATGGATTTGGGTCATGATTATTACTCCTCCTTGTTGGATTCGGTTATGGTTTCCGGGGCTACGTCCGGGCGAAGCTCGTCCGGCAATGATGGCTTGGGATGACGTTTCAAAAACTCAGGTTCGACAAGCTCGCAGAACGATTGCAACCAGTGGAACAGGCTGCGCACGTAGGCCACGATCTTGAAATACTTGCGCTGTACCTCCTCCAAATGCTGGATTTGGGTCTCCTGAAAAGCGACCTGCTCCCTTAATGGGTCGATGATGCTTTCCGTGAGAATCTTCACGGCCTTGTCGGCCGCGTCGGCGGTGATGCCGTCGATATCGGCCTCGGTTTTCCTGCTGTTCGACCACGCGCCGACCAGTCCGCCGATGCCGCCACCGCCGAGGAGCGCGAGAATCAACGCGCTCCAAAACTCGGCGCTTGAAAACAGGTCATGAAAAGGGGACATTCAGTGTCCTTTCGAATATGGGAAAGCCCCACACGATATGGTGTGAGGCTAAGTCAACTGACTATCGTCAGGCGTTACGTATTATGCTTACAACAAACGGCAAGGCGGGACACGTCCACTTCACGCCATACGCAACCGCGCATAACGCGAAACACCTTCAACCCCTAACGATGCGTCACGCCAACGCAGACTATTACCAGACGAATCATTGCCGACAATGGAAACCGTGCCCCAATGAAACGTCGTGAGCTTCACCGTGTACGAGCCGTAAGGCAACCGCACAGAACCGGAAGCAACCCACCTCAACGTGCCGCCGTTCTTCTGCGGCGACGTGGAACACCAATACGCTTTACGCTCACCGTTCGCGTCCAAGAAGTCGAACGCCATATTGTATTCGCCGGTACCGCTGATCGCGGCCGCAACCTCGCACAGGATAAGCCCCCCGCAAGTAACAGTCGCAGTCTTCTCAAGATAACCACTCTCAGGCTCAGTCCCAGGGGTACCACTCCACGTGCTCGACCACTCAAACAAGGGGGAGCATCCGCACCCCGGACGCGCAAGGATGCCGGTGACGATGGCGACTTTCGCGTAGGTTTCCACCACGCACCTGTCACCGGCTCGGGCTCCCACACAATCCGTGGTCATCTGCAATCCCATGAGCGTGCCGCCGCTCATATCCACGTCAGCGGTCCAATACCCTCCTGTGTCGTACACCGTGTTGATGGTGCCGATGCGCGTGATGGTGGCTTCCGCCCCCACTTGGGAGGGCATGATTTCGGCCAGACGATTGCCGGCCCTTATCAGGTTCGACTGCATTTATGCCTTCACTGTTGTTGGTTCGCTTGGACGCTGGAAGGTACGGGCCTCGCATTCGATGGGAATACCGGCCTCCAAAGTGATATTCTGCGCGCGTATCGCAAACCTGCCGGAAACCGAGCCGGTCGGATACTCCAAGTCCACCACGTCGGTCAGATTCAAAGGAGCGTACACGTGCGTGAACGTGACCCTGTGAATCACGGATTGTTCGGTGCGTAGCAGTTCCAACGCCTTGTCCGAGGCGAGTTTCCTGCCTTGCTCGTCGGTAGTCACCTCGTCGGGGATGCTGGAATACTCGTAGGCGTGAGCCACCCTGCGGCCACGGCTGACAGTGCTGAACTCCGAAGCCGGGTCATCGTCAATCGCGGTCGAAACGTATTCCTTGTCCGTGTTGTAGTAGGTGACCTTCACCACGTTCGCCACCTCACGCAGGTCGCGTTCGTCGGTCATGGTGGTGAGGAACGTGGCGTTCGCACCCTCCTGAAACGTCCATTTCGGCTGGCGTTTGCCCGGCTCCACATACTTCTCCAATATGACGCGCCCGTACTCGTCGGTTCTCGCACTGGAGTATCCGGCCAAATCCAAGAGATCGTTCACCGCGTCAAGCTTGGTGCTGCCCTTGTCCTTGTCCTTATCGGACCTCAAACCGAACGTCCAATTATCCTTCAGCGTGTAATTGCCGGGATTGTAGGCCGCGACCTGAAGCCCGCATCCCTTGAGGATGTCGGCGGCGGCGGTCACGGCCTTCTTGCCCTTGCCTATCGTTATCGGCGACTCGAACATGTCGTCATCGACTTCTTGCAGCAGCCCGTACAAATCCAGTTGGCTGGAAGATTCCTTGCCGTTCACGCTGCGCTTGGGGATGTTGGGAAGGAACGTGCCCAACGGCACACTTGCCGTGGAACCGTCATGCCACGTGCAGTCGGCCCATATCCGTAGCCGGTCGGTGCCCAGGTCGGTCGCCCCCTCCACGGTCAGGGAACCGGATTCGCAGATATTGGTGTCCTGGTTGCGTTCGATGCTGCCCCCGGATATCACCCAATCCAACCGTCCGGTCTCCAAACCCGTGTTCCTGTTGACTCGCATCACACGGTAGGCGACCTTGAAAGGCTTGCTCCAATCACTCATAGGACGGGCTCCTCCCATGTCAATTGGGTCAGGTCGGCGGAATAGCTGATGTTCTTCTTGTCCGCGATGTCAACGCTCACGGACTGTTCCGCCTTCACGTAGACACGCAGGCCGGAAGGCTCCCGATACCATGCGTAAGGGTATCCGTCAGCCAACGAGAGTATCCGCAGCCACAACGCTTGGTCCCACTCCCATACGCCGGTGACGCTCACCGTGGAATCCAACTGGTCCAATTCGTAGCTGGAAGGCAGAGCATTCGCCCCGTCGCCCCGCGCGAAATGAAACTCGCTGGTCGAATGGGAACGCTTATGAGACACCGTGTTGTTATAGCCGAGCAATAACGTCTGACCCGCATCCGTGCCGAAGTTCAACACTCCGAACCCGGATTCGATGCGCGCGTCCACCATGCGTGCGATGGTCGTGCCCATAGCCGAATACGCGACCACCCTGTAATGGAAGTCGGTGTTCAACGGGGGAATGGGGTCCACGGCCAACTGCTGGTCCAACAGGTTCGAGGCGATAAGCACCTCCGAACCGTCAGGCATGACACGGATGACGGATGCGCTGACCGTCTCCGACTGGCCTTCCTCCGGCACGCCGAACGACACGATGACCAACGCCGCGTAATCATTGTTCGACTCTATCGCGGCCATCGGCTCGGCCGGGTCCGGCCAGTCCACGTCCCTCACGACGCTCGTGCTGGATTCCAAGCCGGAACCGCCGCGCACCACGAGCGTGATGGTCAACGTCGAATTGTTGTTCGGCAGATACTGGCTTGCGCCGATGCTCAGGCTTCGCGTGGAACCGTCCATCGTCTTCCGGTATTTCTCCACGCCGTCCGACTGGATGATGAGCGTCTGCGAGCTGACGCCCGTATCGTCCGCCACGGTCCACGCCACGGTGAACGGTGTCGCCGTAATGGTGCCGGAAGGCTTGTTGATGCTGATGTTCGGATATTTCGCGACCGTGAAGGTCACGTAGTTCGACCATGCGCCCCAGTCGGCGTGGATGCCCTTGGTGCGCACGCGAATCCTATACGAGCCGCAGCTTTTGGGCGTGCGCTGATAACTGGTGTTCGTGGTCTGCTCTTCGATGACCGTAACGTCCGAGGGGTCGGTGACCTCCACCTGCGCGGCGGATTGGGCGGAACCGTCAGGATGATTCGGTTTCCAAGCGACCGTCATCGGCTGATTGACAACATACGCGCCGTTCTGCGTCGGGTTCAGAATCGTCGGCGCGGAAGGGGCCACGGCCGTCTGGATAGTGTTGCTGTACGTCCAGTCGGAGAAGAGCGTGGTCTTGGAGTTGTCATCGCCGTAGACAGGTCTTCCCACTAACGCCGCGTACTGGACTTGGCCCGCAGGAGCTGCGGTGTCGGTCCACGTGACGTTCTGGATTCCGTTTATGTCGGGAAGCCAGCCTTCGGCCGTCGCACCGGGGGTGCCTCCGGTTATGTCGGCCCATTCGCCGCCGTTCACCCTGCGCCGCAGTCTGATGCCATACACATACGATTTCGACGCATCCACGGTCACGCGCACGGACTGTTCGGACAGTTTCACCGCGTTCACCGCCACGGGGGCGGCCGGCGTCGTGTAGATGTAGCCCGAGTACACATGGTCGGACACTCCGCCAGGGTTCTGGGCCGCGACACGGAACTGGTATCGGGCGTTCGCCTTCAACCCCGTGTACGAATAGTTCAAGGCGTCCCAGTTCAACGCCTTGACCAGACCCCACGCGCCTTGTGTGCCGCCGTTCAAGCCGACGCACTGGTCTGCGTAGATCTGCTTCCAATATTTTCGCGCCGCATTATCATAGTTCGACTGCCATGCGGCCTTCACGCTTGAATCATTGACCCGCGTCCATGATACGTTCTTCGGCGGGTTCGGTTTCGCATACGTGATGCCGGGAACCGTGAGGTTCACATGCGCTTCCGACCGTCCCGGCAAACCATATGGGATGTTCAGGAACGCGCGGCAGGAGAACGTCTGCGCGGACTCCTGCTTCGTGACGGTCACTTGCTGGGTGTGTAAATCCACGTCGCCGTTGAAGGACCGGTAGCCGAAGTTCACCGTGTTCGTGCTCGTGCTCACGCCATTGACCCAAGCGCCACCGGACACGGCATCGGACGCCACCCAGCGCGACGGGTCGGTGCGACGGTAGATGATGTGCACGCCTATGACGGCCTGTGTCGCGTTCTGCGAGACGATATCGGCTTGTACGCAGCAACGCCAGCCGCCGCCGATGATATTGCCGGCACCTTCAACCATGACAAACCTTTCTTGACGATGTTAGGAAACAGGAGGAAACCGTTGCAAGCTGAAACAAACTGGCTTGCAACGGTTCTCTGACGGTCAGCGCGGACGCATGTTGCGTTTCCGGGTGGCGGAAGCGACAAGGGTTTCCACCGCGTCGGCTATCCTCCGGTCGGAGGACTCCACGCCGTTGATAGTCACCGTGTTGTTCGTCGTGTTCCCCGTATTCGCGGGAAGTTCGACCTTTATCACCGGGTTGACTTCGACATTCCACGAGCCGTTCGCCGTGGATACGCGGCCACCGGTCGCATACGCCTGAGACTTCCTGCGAGCGTTCAACGCGAACGCGGACGGTTGCATGGCTTTCTCCACACTGCCGACCGCGTTCAACGTGTTCAGGAAACTCCTGCCATACACGGCGTCAATCTTCTTGACGGCTGCGGCGCGAAGCACCATCTCACCATTGGACAGCATCGCCGGAATCGAATCAGAAGTGGAAGTACCAGCGCCACGGATACGGCCACCGGTAGCGGCATAGAGAGTGCCGCCGTCCCTATGACGTGTCACCACATCCACGTAATTGGTGGAAATGACACTGCCGCTCTGATCACGCCAATAACGAAAAACACTGCTGACATTGGAGTCATCGCCAACCACACGACCCCAAGCCGAGGCAAGAGTCCTGTCGTTATAGAATGCGACATCACGGAACGCCTTACGTGCTCCTTCGTTCTCACCGAGAACACGACCCCAAGGCTTCGAGATCGTCAACCCGTTATAGAAGGCGGTCTCTTGGAACGCCTTACGTGCTCCGTTGTTCTCGCCAAGAACACGACCCCACGGGCGGGCGATGGTCAACCCGTCATAGAATCTGACCTCTTGGAACTTCTCGTCGGCGTCCGTATTGTCGCCATCCACATACGCTTTCGCGCGTGCGATAGGCTGGCCGTCGAGAGTCTTATATCCCGCGAGCTTGACCTGAGCGTCATCATCGTCGGCGTCGATGTTGAAGCTGACGCCCTTGGCGGCGGGAACCTTATTCTTCTCCACGTCCTTTATCTTGCCGGAAGCGTGGTCGATACAGTCGAGAATCCACTGTATCTGCTCGTCGGTCAGGTTCAGATAGCCGAGCTCGTCCCTGACCTTCTGCATGCGCTCCTCAGCGTTGCCCTCACCTGAGAACAGCCACTTGTAGGCTTTCTTGGACATGCCGAGAGCAAGAAGATTCTCCTTGACCTCGCCTGTCTCCCAGCGAGCATTGCCCTTCGCGTTCAACAGCAATGTGAGGTCCCTCTCGGACAAGTCGCCTTTCATCAGCTGCTCAACAAGACTGAGAACACCGTCCAACGTGGTGACCACTCCAGCTTCACGTAGCCGGATAACGATCTCTTTCTCACCATCGGTCAGACCGGATATGCCCTGCACGAGCTTATCCACCGCATCTTGGGCGATTTCCGAATGAGCGGTGATCGTGGTACCCACATCAGAGGGAATCAGACCAAGCGAATCAGCGTACCTTTCAGCAGCTTCCTCACTCATGCCAGCGGCCTGAGCCTGCTGCACGATGGCCTCACGCGCCTCATAAATGGAGTTTGCGGCCTTCTGCGTGTACTCCTCCACCTGACCGTTCTTCTCACCATAGGAGAGAAGCTGATGGGCGGACAGCAACGCGGTAGCGGCCACATCCTTCATCGCCTTGTCGGTGCGCACATAGGCGGCGTTGTTGGCGTCAGCCAGTTCGCCGTTTTCCTTGAACGCCTGACCGTTCGCCTTGACCGTCGTGGCGAGCGAGCTGAGCTTGTCGGACAGCGCGGAGGAGGAATCGGAGATCTGTTCGAGGGAACGCAGATATTTCATCTGCTCCTTGACGGATTTCTCCAAGCCTTCCTTGTGCTGCTTCTTCAACGCCTGCAACAGCGTGTCGGCGGCGATGGCGGCATCGGTCTGCTTCTCGACCATCATACCGTACTGGTCGCTGGCCTTGTATGTCTCCTTGCTTTGCGCCTCCAACTGTTTGACGAGCTTCTTGTAGCCGGCCTCGTTGCCGCTGACCGCATCGGTCAGCGTACTGGTATTGATGCCCAGACGTTTGGCCGCGTCGGCTGCGGACGTGTAGCCGCCGCTGACCTTGACGAGCCATTCAGTGACCGCGCCGCCACCGTCCTTGCCGAACAGGAGCGACGGGTCATCCCACTGTTTCGTGGTCTCCGACTTGAAATCGTTGAACGCGTCCGCCGCCTCCTTGGCGTTGGACTTGATGCCCTTCATGCCGTCGATGACCTTGTCCATCGCCTGCTTGGATGCTTCCGCCTTCGTCGTGTAGTCGGATATCGCATTGCCGATGACGGCGATGCCCGCGCTGATTCCCAGACCGGCAACCGTCGTCCAGCCGCCGAACGCATCCCACAGGTTCTTCACGCCGGTCTTCAACGAACCGAACCTGCCGGACTGCTGTTCGGCCTGCTCCCCGGCCGAACGGATGGAGGCGATGGCCTGACCGTTCGCACCGACCAAGCCGCCCATGTCCTTGGAAGTCTCCTTGGCAGCGTTCCCCGGAAGGAGCAGCTTCTTCGAGTTAGCTTCCGCCGCCATGCCGAGGGAATTGACCTCGCTGATGGCACCGGACAGAATACCCGCATAATTGCCGGAACGCAACTGGTTCATCGCCTTAATCAGGGTGCCCATTTTCACGGACGCCTGTTCGGCGCTCAAACCCAGTTCGCTGAGCATCTTCTGGTATCGCATCGTGGACTGGATGTTCTGCAACATGCCGGTCTTCAACGACTCGAACGCCGTCTTGCCCGCACGACCGAACGTGCCCCACAATGTGATGATGCTTTTCACCGGCCCCGGCAGTGAGTCGAACGCTTGGGCCACGCCGGTGGCACCCTTGGCGATGGTGCTGATAAGCGGGCTCACGGTACGCAAAGCGGACGCGAACGTGCCGCCGAACGTGCGCGACAACTGGCCCACCATGCTCGCCAAATCGGAGAACATGGGGCCCGCGTCACCCACCGCGTCAAACACCTGGCTGAACCCGTCGCGGACACCGGAACTGAAATCGCGGATTCCACCACCGGACTGCTGCAACACGCGACTCAACCCAGTGATGCCCTCGCCTACGATCTGGCCCGCGTCACCGAACACCGCGTGAGTGGTGTCCTTCAACGAGTACGCGGCGTCGCCAATATCCTTGAAAGCGTTGCGCATCTTGTCCTGCGCGTCCTGCGCACCAGCGCTCCAAGCCTCCAAAGTCTCTTGGAACTTGATGGTGTGAACGGCCTTGTTGGCTTTCTCCAAAGCCTCGGAAAAACCTTGGATACCGTTCTCGGTCTTCGCCAGAGTACCCAACGTGCCCTCAAACACGCCTATCAGGTCGAACACGGACGATTTCAGATAGCCGCCCTGTTCGATGGCCTTTTCCATCGCCTTAGAGACTTGACCGGTACGTTCGGCGGTATCCACCCAGTTCGCCCACTTCTCGGCCACGTCGGAAATGTAGGAGGCCATGCGGGGCAGATACTGGCTGGACTGGTCGCCCAAGCCGAGGAACGCGCGGGCCAGTGACTGCAAGCCCGGGTTCAGTTCGGACACCGCGAGACGAGTGTTCTCGAAGATACGCGGCAGTTGGTCGGCTTCGTTCGACTGGCGCACCACGTCGATAAGCCCGTTGAGCACCTTGCCTTCCTCAACGGCGATACCGTTCAAACCCTTGGACAGTGAGGGGGCCACGTCGTTGGCGAGACGGTACAGGTTATCCCCGTACTCGTTCCAAGCGTTGTCGCCCAACTCCTTGTTCAGGTTCGCCAGCGAGGTCTTGGCGACATCGAACTTTTCCTTCAAATCACCGAACACCCGGTAGCCCACGTAGCCTGCGGACGCCAGACCAGCCAACGCGGCGGGAGCGGCCAACGCGGCCTTGCTCATGGACACGAGGCTGGCACCGACACCGCCCACGGTACGGCCGAGATTCAACAGGCCGGCACCCAACGCGGTGACGCCGGCACCGAGAATCGACCACTTGGGAACCACCTTGTCGAGCTTGTCGAACAGGTTCACAAGATTCTGGAACTGGTTCTGCACGCCCTTCAAACCGGTCGCACCGGAGGTCATGCCGGAGAAAATCTTGCCAAGGTCAGTGCCCTTGAAATTAGCGAAGATATCAACGGTGCGCGGACGGGTGAAGTAGGCGAGATGGGCTCGGGCCAACGCGGTCTCCAAGTCCAAATCCATCTTCAGCTCGTCATGCTTGTCCTCGAATTTCTTCAGCTTCTCCTCGGCCCGACGCATTTGCAGGTCGAGGTCGGCTTCAAGCTCCCAACGACGTTCGGGATTGGCTTTGATCTTCGCAGCGGTCTCACGCATCGACGCGATGATTCGTTCCTGATCGACCTGCCAGTCCACGGGAATGTCGAGGCGCGTGTGACGCAGACGGTTCAGACGTTTCTCAAGCTTGTCGGCGTTGTTCTCCCACACCTTGACACGGACGTTGACCTCATGCTCCCGGTCGAGTTTGGCGCGCAGCTTCTCCGCGTCATACATCAGTTCCGCGTATTTTTTGTCCCATTGGGTCTTATTCAATGTGGCTTTGGCGGTGATCGGCTTGCGGGATGCGAAGTCGCGCAGCTTCTTCAACTGGTCGAGGGTGTTGTTGAGTTCCTTGCCGAGGTTCTTGTCGATGCCCATAGGCTTGAACTTCTGGAACGCGGTGGCAAGCGCCTTGACCTGAGCTTCCTGCTCGTCAAACAAGCTGGTCAACTCGCGGGCCGTAGCCTGCTGCTTTGCCATGATGCGTGAGGCGTCGGAGGCGTTGCCAGACAGTCCGAGGTACTTCTTGCCGGTGACGGTGAGCTGCTTGTTCAGCAGCTCGTGGGTCTTGGTGGTCTTGTCCAACGACTTCTTGTACTTGTCGGACTCCATGCGAGCGGCCTTGAGATTGCGCTGCATGTTCTTGACGAAACCGCCCGCCTCGTCCATCTCACGTCGGAACAGTGCGACGTTCTGCGCGTCGAACAGGTCCTTGTCGCGCTTCAAGTCGATGGCTTTGAAAGTATGGTCGTACTTCTTCTCGATATCGAGAATCTGACGGCTCGTGTTCGCCAGCTCCTCGTTGAGAGACTTGGTTTCCTTGGCGGAACGCTTAGCCCCGTCCTCAAGCTTGGCGAGCAGCTTGTCGCGCTTGCGGTAGAGCTTGTCCACCTCCTCCTCGTACTTCTTCTGCTTCTGACGAATATCGGCAATAGCGCCGAGAGTGTTGTCCAGCCAGTTCTTGCGAACGTCGGCTGCGGCCTTGCGGTTCTTGTCGCGCAGCTTGTCGAGGTCGCGCCCGTAGGAGGAGTCGTCGATGTTGAAATGGGAGACGATGGGCTTGTTCTCCCATTCGCGCTGGATGCGCTCATGCTCCTTGCGCAACTTGCGTAAACCGCTGTCATCGCCGTCGATCTTCACCACGTTGGTGAGGGTCTTGCCGTCAAGGTCGCGCATCTGCTCCTTGGCGCGTGCGACACCCTTCGTGTTCACATCAACGGTGACCTCAGGGTGACGGGAATGCAGTTCCGCGTTGAGAATCTTCCAGAAATTATCGGTGTCCGGGCGAATATCGACGCCGACCGCGCCAGCAGTATACAAGGCCATGAGAAAACCTCCGGGAGGATAAACGAAAACCCCTCGTGGAATGCGAGGGGTTTTCTGTTAAAAACTGTTGCCACCGAACACGGCACCCAACATGCCCGTGATCTGGGCGAACGACTTGCCCGCCGTGGTGAACGACTTCGACGCCATCGAATCGGGCTTGTCCACCACTCCGGGCGGGTTGATGGGACGGGGCTTCATCTTCTTGTCGCCCATCATCCGGGCGAGCATCACCCTGAGAACGTCAAGCGTGTTCGCCATGTCAAGCATGAGCATCTGCGACTGCCCATAGGTGACGTAGGAGAGCCGTGGCGTCTCCTTGGAATCGGATGCCGGCAAAGGATGATGCTCCATCATGTACGCGCGGTACAGGCTTCCGTCAACGCCTTCCAACCCGTCCAACAGGGCGCACAGCCATACGGGTTCGTCCACCTTCATACGGGCCGGGAGATTCAGATTGTAGAAGCGTTGGAAATCGGAGCAGACCGCTACTCGGCTTTCGTCAAGCGCGTCTTGGAGCCGCTTGATTTTCCCAGTGCCAATGCGTAGAACGAGGTCAGGGACACCAGCAGCACGAACAGGTCCTCCAAGGTGCGGCCCTTCGTGAACTCCACCCACTGCTTCTCGTCCACGGCGATGTCACGATAGAACATGTCGGCGTACTGGGCGATCTCGGCCATGAGCACAACGGCCTCGTCCTCGTCGCGCTTCTCCTTGGTTTTCTTCTTGCCCTTGTCGGCGGTCTCGTCATCGAAGACGCCCGTGTCGAACAGCTTGGTCTGGCGTTCGCTGACGCGCTGCCACGTCACACGGAACTCGGCGGACTGCGCCACATTCAATTCCTGCGGCTTCACCATGTCGGGAAGCTCCTCGAACAAGGGAAGGCTCTTCAATTCATCCCAAGTCTCAGGGGTCTTGTTCTCGGTAGTCTCGGTGGTTTCAATGTTTTCTGCCATCATCGGCTCCTATCCATAAAGTGTGAAAAATGGTTCCTATCCGAAAAAGAGGAATATCCTTGCCGCGCGGATAGGTACGCGGCAAGGAAGAATCCAGGTCAGACGGCGGCGGTGAAATCAGCCGGGCTGAAGTAGGCTGCGGACGTGAACTTTCCAGCGGCGTCATGCGGAAGCGCGTTGGAAGTCTTGATGTTCGCCTGAGCGGAGAACTCCACGAACGAATCCGTGGAAAGAGTCGGCAGACTGGAGAACGCGATATCAGTGTTCGGCAGCAGCAGACCGGCACGGCCGGTCGTGTTCGTGTCCGACCAGAGAATGAACAACGCCTTGTTGATAGGCGTCTTCTCCAAACTGAACGCCACACCGGCGTCGGTCATGTCGACCGCGTTGTAGAGGGTCTTGAACGTGCCCTTGTCGCCCTGCACCGAATTGAACGTCACAGTGCCGGTGGTCTGGTCGTACTGGGTGCGGAACGACGCCTTGAGCCAAGTGCTCAACGTGGTGGCGTCGCCGCCGTCCAACGCGAACTCGGGCAGGTTGTTGTTCGACATGTGGCCGAGGTTCGTCCACACGGCCTCGCCCACGCCCACGGTCGCCTCATCGACGGTGAACTGCTTGAGCAGTGCGGAGGTAATGATGGTATCGGCCTTCGCCATGAAGATCGTTCCTCGGACGGCGGTCAACACGCCGTCGTCGTGGATGCCGATTTCGTCAGCCATATCGTTTTCCTTTCAAATATGGAAAACCCCGCAGCCGTGTAGGCGTGCGGGGTCTGATTGTGTGATTGATGGTTTTTTCAGATAAGGTCAGCCGCGTGGGGACGCGGCCTGTATGCGTTTCGTGGAAGTCCACGCGACGATGCTTTTGGAACTGGTCATGTCGCCGGAAGACCGGGACTCGAAACCGGGGTTGTCCACGATGCGCCCGATTTTCCCGTACATGGTTCCCGGCTGGTACGGCCATGCGGATATGCAACGGTGCAGCCATCCGCAGATGCGGGCCACCCGTTCCGGGTCACGGCCCAGCACCGTCAAAGACAGCGTGTACTGCCATATCCAAGCCTTCAGATTCCAGTCGGGCTGCTCAGGAGCGCCGCAATGGTAGAGAATCACGTCATGGGACAACAGGAGCGAATCCGTGGCGGGCGTGACCTCCGGTTGGATGACCGGCCTGAAATCACGGTCCTTCCATTCGATGTCGTCCAGGTAGACGCGTGTCATGGCGACCGCATCCAACTGTTCCCTTACGGAAAGGTCGAATATCGTGGGGTCAGACATATTTCGCCTTCGACATGATGAACAATCCCGGCATCCAAGCACTCGGGCTTTTAATCCCGTACTTGTGTTCCAGCCACCGGTTGAAGTAGCCGAACTCCAAGTGAGAGGCGATCTCGGAACCGTCACGGCCCTTGACGCTCATGATCACGGCGGTGTGCGTGCCATGCGCGTGAGTGCTGATGTCGATGCGGTTGGCGACGGACGAATGCTTCGCCTTCATGTCGGCCAGCGCCTTGGCTTTCACCTCGACCTTCTCCGCCACGGGACGTGTCGCCTCGGCTCCGAACAGTATCGCCATGTCACGGTTCAACACCCTCGCGGGCTTCAGTTTCACGTACCCCATGTGCGGCTCCCCTCGGGCGGGACAGGCGGTTTCAACCCGTTGTCCTTGGTCGCATGGCCGATGCACCTCGCGGTGATGTTCCAATGGTGGGCGGCATCCGAAGCGTGACGCATCTCCATAGGTGGGCCGTCAACCTCATAACAGGCGTTATCGAACCAGAACTGCGTATTGATGTCCCCATGCCATTCCGGCGCGAGAACAATCGCCAACGCATCCTCACGCAGGCCACCGGTCGTTTGCGGCGTGGTGTCCTGCGCCCAGTTCTTGGAAAACGTGCTGTTCTTATTGATTCGAGGCTCGAACGAGCAGTAACAGTATGAGGCGTCCCCATCCGGCACCGTGCCGGAACCGTAGACGGTTTCGACCGGTTTCATCAGCTGCACCACGATCATGTCGCGGTGCAGCAGATCATCCGTGACACGAGGTTCCACCTCGGTATCGTCGTACAGGTGCCCGCCGCCGAGTTCATCCAAATCAACACCGTCGTAAAGGTGTCCCAAGTCCAATGTTTCATCGGCCATAGGGCCTCACAATCCGTAGATTCGGCTCAGCCCGACACCAATGGTGCCTACGGGGCCGTGTCCCTCCGCGTAACCGTCAAGCAACTGCTTTTCGCGTTTGCTCACATACAGGTTGGGACTGGCATCATAGGCGGGCGGATTAGGCTGGGGGTCATGCTCCTCATACGAATAGTTGCCGTTCGACTCGGATTTGAACCGGTGCCATCGCATGACGCGAATCACCATCGAGCAGACCACGTAGGCGAACGTGTCCTCGCTCAGGTCGCCCGAATTGAGACGGGGCTCCGCGTTGCCGGATTCGGTCAACGCCATTTCGGCGGCGATACGGCAACGTGATTTCACCCATTCGTTCGGATAGGCGTCGGCTAGCCCGGGCTGGTCAAGCAGACTGACCTGCATGTGTTTCATCCAGTCGATGCCGTCAACGCTTGCCATGACGGCTCCTACAGGACGTTGGCCTTGAACGTGCTGACGGCATCCTGCAATACGGGCAGCGCGGAGCCGTTGACCCAGATATCGTAGTTGGCCGGAGCCTGATGGGAGAGCATGGCGGCAACAAGACCGTCGTTGACGCTCTTGTTGATCTCATACTCGGAGTTCTGGGCTTCGGCGGTCGGGCCGGAAGCGGTAAAGCCAAGGGTCGGGTCGTTGAACGAGGGAAGCATGACGAACGTCGCATCGGGAATGAGCGTGGTGGTGTCCACGTCCATCTTGAAGCCGCCGTCCAGTTCAAGGTTCTCGTATTCGAGGTCGAGCATACGCACGTCGTTCAGCTGAAGCTGGCTGGCGAGAACGCCCAGCACCTCGTCGCGGGACAGTCGCGACTTGGAATGCGCCAAGTCCATGCCGGACACTTCCTGACGGAACTGTTCGTTGACGCGCAATGCGTCGATGACCTTCGACGTGGTGAACGCGGCGTGCGGTGTACGGCCCTTGTTCTTGCGCATGACCTCAATCCAACCCTGAACGTCGGCAATCGGGTCGGAAGTAGCCTGGGACCAGAGAACGGTCGGAGCCTGATTATGCTGCTTGGCCGGACGGCCGAACGAGTAGACCACGTTCGCACCGTTCTCGTTGATGGTGATCTTGCCGTCCATCATCGCGGAGATGGACTCAAGTTCAAGGGTCACGCCGGCGGTCTGGCCCAGATGCGTGGTCTTGGCTTCGGCCTTGTCGTGGATGAACTGCTTGTCGTTCGCGTGCTTGGCCATATCACGTTCGGTGATGTGGTCCATGCCGGACAGGGGCAGAAGGCCCGTATGCTGTTCGGCGGACTGTTCGACCATCGAAGTGTGGCCGATCTCGGCGTCCAGCGCACGACGCTGCATGGCGTTCGTGGAGAGCGTCGGCAGATTCGGCGTCCAAGAGACGGTCCATTCGCCGTCATTGGACTGGATGGGGAACATGGTGGAGAACGGGAGAATGCCGTTCACGTAATCGAAGCCCGCCTGCGCAACCTCGGTGGCTTCGCTCGGCGGGAAGATTTCCTTGTCCAATGCCATTGGATATTTCCTTTCAGATATGAGAAAACCCGCCACGAGGGGCGGGTTTCAAAGAATCGGTTTAGACGGGGTGTCAGGCGATGGTGATGGCGTGCGACTTGTTGTCGGTGCCGACCCAAGTGCCACCGGTGATGGCACCAGAGGTGTCCTTGGTCAAGGTGATGGACTTCACGCCCACACCAGCGGAACCGGCAGCGCCAGCCGAACCGGACAATGCGGTGACAGCATCATCCTCGACATCGTAGAAGCAGCCGCCCCACTTGGCCTCGTCGGCGGGAACGACCGGCAGCTTGCTCTTGATAATGTCGCCACGGTAGCGAAGGCCCACATAGGTGTCATCGACCTGCCAGCCGGAATAGGTGACGTTCACGGCGACGGCGGACTCCAACAGGCCAGCGATGGCGGTCTGACGGCCATCGGTAGCCTTCGGGTCATACGGGCCGTAAGCGCCCTTGTTGGTGCCGCTCGTGATCTTGGCGAGCGGAATACCGGAACGGATGTAGATGGTCGTGGCGGTCGGACTGACCCCGGTCAGGTACTTGTTGCGCAGAGTCTCGTCATCGACGTTGAACAGTTCGGGGACGATGGTCACGGAGACCACGCCGCCCGTCTGCTCGCCGAAACGCCACTCATTGTTTTCCTCAACGGTGGTCAGGCCGGTGCCATGCACCATTTCAATAGGAAGCGCCATGAGTATGGCTCCTTTCATTTGGTTTGCTTGTTACGGTTGCGGCGGCGGGCGTTCTGACGGTCCATCGCACGCTTGTAGGCGTCGCCGCGCTTTGGTTTCGGATTGAACTCGCCCTCGGGGTTCTCGGCCTTTCGGCCCACGCTGCGAAGAGCCTCGGCTTCCGGCACCTGAACACGACCGTTCGGCTGAACACCCAACGGCGAACCGGGCTGGATGGGGTTGAGCTCCGCATAGGACTTGGCGAAGTCCGCGATATCCTCCGGCGTGCCATCACCCTTGTACAGGGCTTCAAACACCTTGTCAGTGACCTGCGGATACGTGCTCTTCGCAATCAGACGCGCGTTGTCGGCACGCACCTGGGCAAGCTCGGCCTGAACCTGCTGCACCTGCTTGAGGTTCGCTTCGGCCTGCTTCTCGTTCTTACGGCTCATCGCCTTCCACTTGGCGAGCTCGTTGTCACCGGGGTTTTCCTCCGGCTTGACGTTTTCATTGTTTTCCTGAATGTCGGCGGTCGTTTCTGCCGCGCCCGTTTCAGGCTGAGACTGCTGAACCGTTTCGGTTTCGGCAGTGTTCTGTTCTTCCTTGGTAGGCATCCGCCCGCCCCTTTCATTCACGCGGCCAAACCGAGGGTCGACCGCAGGTATTGGAGCCACGCCCTCTGATAGGACATGGCTTGTCTTAAATGCACCGAAGGCCGGAAGCTGTACTTTCGACCCTCGAATGGAAAATCGTCTTCCTCGCCCGTATCCAGCACTTTCTGATAATGCTGTTGAAACTCCATAGCCCTCGCATACATGCGCCGCAACGCGGTGCGCGTCATCTTCAGGTCGGGGATATGCCATTCCGGCGCGGGAGTGCCGTCATCGTATTCACGCCGCCACTGGGACTGCGTGAGAATCGGCCCGATCTCGCTATGCGATTCCATGATGACGCGCACGCTTTTCAGGTCGGCGGCTGACGTGCTGCCAGCCTTCCTGTAGATGGCGTCCAAATCCTCCCGATTGAGTTTCAGACCGGGGTCATTGTTCGCGGTGATCGGGGCGACGGTGCATTTGCAGTTGTTGTGCATGGGCAGAAGGTCGGCCGTGGAAAACACGTTCGTGGCCGCGACGGCGCACAGGCCGCACGTGCCGGTCTTGGAAAGCTCGGGGTGTATGACCCTACGGTATTTTCTGACGCCGGAACCATGAAACCGTTGCGTGGCCGCACTATTCATGGCTATCTGACCATCGGTGTTCGCATTGTCCATCAACCGTTTCACGGCGGCGTCAAGCCAATCATCAACGGCCTTCTGCACGTAATCGTCCAGATTGTCCCATGCCAGCGGGCGTATCGACGGGTCCCTTACGGCCATGCTCCGATAGGCGTCGGCAGGACGCACGCTCACCGCCCACGGGTCGGTGTTGTCCCTTGTGACGATGTATTCGGGAATCTGACCATCCGAAGGCACGTTCACCATGCCGAGCATCACGTCCGCATAGGAGACGCCCAGATGACGCATGGCTTTGATGAACGCGATCTGATTCTGCGTTATCCACGCGGACACGCCCTGTGTTATCGCGTCGTTCCACCAGTCGGCGGGGTCGAGCGACTTCCACATGTTCCACGCACGCTGCACGTAGGCATCGACCAGCGCCTGACGCTGCCGTTCCATGACGGTCAGCGCCTGTGTCATGTCGGCCATCACGTCACCTCATTGGAGGAGTCCAACGTCTCGTCGCCCAGAACGTCGTTCAGGTCAAGGATGGTCGATGTCGAATCCAACGTGTCCTGCAAGATGGGAGCCGACTGCTGTGAGGTCTTGCCTTCGACCAGAGTGTTCTCCTGACTCAGAGCGGTGGCGAAAGCCGTGTCCTGCAAGTCCTGCATGGCTTCGGCTATATCCATCTCGCTCATGTTCAGGAACCGGCGCATGATGGTCTTGACCGGCAGCAGTCCCTTCACATAGTTGGCGGCTTGCGCCTGCTCCAAATCGGTGGGAGTCTCGACCGGCTGCCACATCGTCTCGAAACGTTCATCGGCGGCGGACTGCTGGCCGCTTGCGACCAACGCCATGCGAAGCAACAATACGAACGCATCATTGGCACGCTCGTTCATGTCCTGCACCTTGAGCCTCAACATGCGGGTGGTGAGCTTCGCCCCCTCCGCGCTGCCGGAAACGTCAGGGCTGAGAATCGACAACGGGGTGCCGGACGCGCCGGCCAACTGTTTGATGTCCGTGTTCGCGGCGGAGACAATCGGCGTGATGTCCGTCACGGAGCTTTCGCCCATCTTCGCGTCCTTCGGCATCAGCCACAAGGCGGCGGGGCCAAGCTCGAACAAGGACGAGTAGTCGATCTTTTCGCCGGCACGCGCACGGTTGGCCTTCACGGCCGGGTCCTGCTTCGTGTAATACTCGGGAAGGTCGCCGGACACCCAACGCTGTTTGAACGCCTGCATCTCCTGAATGCAGAAACGTTGGAAACGCTGCTGGTCGATGGCGCTCAACGTCGGAAGATGAGGCTCGAACTGGCCTCGACCGGTCGCGGTCTTCAACTGGACGATGGGCAGGCAACCGCAGTCACGGGCGAAATCAAGACCATCGGAACTGGCCGCGCCCACCCATTCGAACAAGGCGGGCAACAACGGTTTCTTCTTGGAATCATCGTTCGCCAGCTCATACACGGCATCCTCATAGTCGGGACTGTCGGTCGGCAGCGTCCGCGACTCCACCTCACGTCTGGCGACACGACCATACACGTCGGTCACATTGCCCTTATCGTCACGGACCAGACGGTACAAGGCGATGTTCTCGGTGCCTTCATCCGCGTCATACGAGTAGACGATGGCCGCGCTCTTATCGTCGGAAACAACGGTATCCCAAGGACTGAGCCTCGAAATGTACGCCGGATTAGGCGTCGACCACGCCTGCGCATAGGCGGCACCGTAAATCGACGCGTCACGCAGCATGTTCAACGATTTCAGGTTCATGCCCGACTTCTGCCACATGTCGTCCGCTGCGGTGGAACGCATCGCCTTGTCCGACACCAGACGGAAGCCGGTGGGCTTCTCCGAGGTGATGACCGCGTTCGCTATCGTGCTCGCCAAGTTCATCGGGCAGATGTCCACGAACCTGCGGTAGATGTCCGAACTGGTCACATCCATGTTGCGGGGGACCGCCTTCGTGGGTACGGTCTCCTTGCCGTCGTAGAACGTTTTCAACCGGCACAGCATGGGGATACGGTTCACCAGCCGGTTCGCCAACCGGGTAAGCACCACGCCGTCGCCTCCCGGTTCGACATCATCGGGAACCAACGACTCCAACTGCACGGCCATATCTCACCATCCTTCTAATAAGTCACTCGGGTAACGTGGGTGCGCACCCTCGGCGCACGGGAACTGGCCTGTTCCAGATAACGGGTACGCGCCGTATATGCGAGGACGCCCGCGATGCAGGCGTCTATCTTCAACGGACTGTTCGGCGTCTCCTTGTACACGAGGTACTGAGTGGAGCCATCGGCGTTCGTCCTGCGCAGGTTCTTCCTTCGCGCGTTTCTGAAATGCGCGAGAAGCCTCGGGTCGGCCAACAGTGCGACATCACCGATGACGGGATTGTCCTCGTCATCGCACGCCGTCCATTCACGGCAGAACGCGGTATGCATGTCCACATACGCCTGCTTCATGTCCGACTCCCAATTGTTCGTGTGGAACATGATCGGGTCGCCGTTGTTGCGCTGGCCCACAAGGTCGAGATACGAGTAGTCGGTTTCCCAGCCGATAATGAGGTCACGCCAGCCGTGGACATCCGCGAAGAAGCCGACAACGTTGTAGTTGTCCAGCATCCAGCGAACCTTGCGGTCGAACGCCTCCACATCGACCTGCCAGTCAGCGGCCTCGGGGCCTTCGGGCTTCTGTTCCAGTTTGATAAGGAACAACAGGCCGTCCCTGACACGGCAGCCGACCAAGGCGGTCGCATCATCGGAAAGCGAACCGTCGAAGCCAAGCGTTATCTCGTCCTCGTCCGAAATAATGTCCTTCCAAGGCGCTGCCTCGTCCAAGTCGGTGCCCTCGGGAACGCCCGCATACAATGCGATGCCCGCGAGATGGCTTTTCAACAGGGATTCGGACAGCCAAGCGTCGGAAACGCTCGTGAGACTGTTCAGGTAGTAGCGAATCGAATCGCCCACATCGGAAGCCGGGTCGAGGATATCCGCGATAGGGCCGCGAATATCAACCCAGCCGTCCTTCGACGGGCCCGGCTCCACGCCGGGGGAGCGAAGCGAATACCCGTCATCGCTCACACCCTCGTCGTTGACCGGCACGATGCTGCCGTCAGCGAGAATGATATGGTCCTTGCCGTCCCTTGACTTCGCGGCGGAACCATACGCCTCATACAGGCCATGCTTCAGTTTGCCCGCATCACCCAGGTCCTCGATGTTCAAAGGCGAATACCTGTGGTCGAACAGCAGCTTCGGGTCCTTGATGCGACCCTCTCGAATATCCTGAGCGTGCTTGTAGGTCTCCTCGGCGATACTGTTCTCGCCGGGACGGTACATGGTCGTGGTTTCCAACACCCACGGTTCGGCGTCGCCCATACGCTTCGAAAGATTACGTTTCAGCGTATGATACGTGGCCTTCAACCGGGGAACGTTGTACAAGTGGGATTCGTCGGCGATGATGAACGTCTGCTTGCCGCCGTCATGCGTGGAAGAACCGGTGGCACCGGGCTTGATCGAACCACCCTCCGGCAGCAGGATACGGGTTTCACCGACATCAAGCCCATAACCGCGCAACTGGCTCAAAGGCCCGTTCTCGCAGTTGTACTTCATCACCTGATAAACGTTATCCGTCTGTTCTTCGGCGGTGGCGATGCACACCACGTTCGGACCCTGCACGGGACGGCCCATAGGCTCGCCCGGCAGATACTCGTAAGTCTGACCGAGGAACGTGTAGGTTTCCCCGCCCTTCGCCCAACCGGCGAAACGGCATGGGCCCAAAGCCTCGAACAAACCCAGACGGCCACCCTTGCCGGACTTGTCACAACCCTTGGGGCGACTCAGGAACACATGGTTGAAACGACGCTGCCCATACTTGTCGAGCGCGTAACAGTCCACGTAGAACCGCGCATACTCAGGACTCTCATACACGGGCATGTCATACGCGGGCTCCGAACCCACGACGCAAAACGACTGTATCCACCACAAGGCAAGCCAGCCAAGCGAACGCTCCCTATCCTCGGCGGTCAGATTAGGGATAACGTCATGCATCAGCCCACCGCCCGACGCTGCCTACGTGCTTCCTCCATGCTGATGACGTTCGAGGAACCCGAATACGAGGACGCCTTCAAATCGTTCGCCTGAGGCGCGTCGAACTTCAAATCGTTACGCGCCTTCGGAGTGACGCCGATCATGGCCTCACGCTGGCGAATCTCAGCCGCCAGAATCGCACGCCCCTTACGGGAACGCTTGAAATCATCCTTGAGCAGCGCCGTATCCAACACGAAATCCCAGTCAGGGCCGACGCCCATACGCTGAGCCAACGGGCTACGACGCAAATCCTCATACCAGCGGCGAGTAGCCGGCAACCATTCATCGCCCGTATCCGGGCGAACATCAGGCAGTTCCGGCCCAACCGGCTCCTCGGGACTGCTCAGCAAAGGCATCGCGGCTATCTTGGACGCCCTACGCCCGTTTCCTGCCATGATTCACGCTCCGTTTCCGCCCATTCCGGGCTGTCCGACGCACGGGCTTTTCGCCCCTGCACCGGTCGTGAACGAGAATGCGGTTCTCCAAAGTCGCTGAATGCGACTTCTCCAAAGGAACCTTCCACTCAAAAGCCGCGCCGTCAGGCCCGGCACTATCTACATCGACCAGTCCGCCGCACTTCTGGCAACGGCCGGCACACTTCTCAATCACCTGCGAACGGGTGAAAGACTCGACAACCATCCGAGGCCGTTCAGCCGGTTCCACCGTCCGCTCATGCAACACGGTTTCAGGACGCGACGGCAGCTCGGGATGCAGTTGACGTTTACGGAAATACCTCAAACGGCACTTGTCCGAACAGAACAAGCGAGAGGAACGCTCAGGGTCGAACCATTTGAAGCACACCGGACACATGCGGGTGCGCAGTCTCCTCAACGGAGTGCCGGAATAGTAGTTCCGGTTGTAATGCTCCCTGCACAACCCTTTGGCGCACACCGGGTTAAGACACCCGAACACAGCGCAACGCTCTATCGAAAAGCCGGCCTCGAATACCATTCGGCCTCCTCGCGGCTCCTACGCTTTTCCACCCGAGCCTCACCACTCTCACGAGCGGTTTTCTGCTTATGGTGATATGAGCACAACGCCCACAGGTTCGACGGGGAATCATCATCAGGCTCACCGTTCTTCGCGCGAACCTTATGATCGACCTCATTGGCAGGATAGCCGCAAATATGCTTCGCCCCCGTATGCCAGTCGGTCACAATCCACTGGCATCGATGGTGGTCCCGCTCTAATATCCGCTTGCGGGTCCGCTCCCATCCGGGGTTGAACCGTGCATCACGGTTGGAAGATGACCAAGCCACGATGACTCCTTACACGTAGGGGGCGGAGCCGGTGGGAGCGTGGCGAGCGAGCATTCCAACGGGGTTAATCCAAATACAGGGGATGTTGGTCCACGAGCCACCGGCTCCTAGAGGCAATCCCGAGAATCGAACTCGAACCTGCGCTTTACGAGAGCGCCGCTCTTCCAATGAGCTAGAATGCCATGCCTCCCACTAGGGGAGCGCTGTTCAGTTATCGCCGCACGGCATGGCATGAAGCCGCCGCCGACATCCGGCGATGACCCAAGAAGCCGTCACCGCCTGTAATCGCCTCTTCTTGAAGGCGTTGTGGTACCGGAGTGGACTCGAACTACCGACCCTATGACCGTAGCCATACGCTCTAGCCGCTGAGCTACCGGCATCGCATACCCGGTGAGAATCGAACTCACGTCACCGGTTTTGGAGACCGGTACTCTACCATTGAGCTACGGGCATATAGGGATAGTCGAACCCCCACGACAGTCA
>ENA-OQKH01000067-OQKH01000067.1-human-gut-metagenome-genome-assembly--contig:-NODE-67-length-89824-cov-4.967665_pt1 | contig 89824 bp, 80 predicted proteins | sample MGYA00242645_ERZ504791 | MGnify/ENA primary metagenome ERZ504791 (study PRJEB26092, sample SAMD00036388) | human gut metagenome | host: Homo sapiens | study: EMG produced TPA metagenomics assembly of... | reverse complement strand
AAAAAAATCATAACGTGACGTTTCGAAAATCATAACGCACGTTAAAAAAATCATAACGTGACGTTTCGAAAATCATACCCAATATACTATATATATACTAATTTAATATTCTAATTAATAATTTAAGATATTAATAAAAAAAGTATAAATAATATATATAGTATATAGGTCAATTTTAAATTTTGTATTGGAAGTGATTAAATGAAAAAAGTTGATATTGAAGATTTACCATACAAGAAACTTTCATTAGGTATATGTAATAAGTGTAATACTGAAAAATTTCATTGTATCAGTGAAGATGGCAGTATTGATTTTATAACACCTTGTGACTGTGAAATTGCTAAAGAGAATGATGAACGCTCAAATAGATTAACTGATTCAATTTATGGACGTAAAAGGATAGAACGTAATAAATCACTATGCGGATTAAAAAAACGTGATATCGAAGAAATTAACACGATCAGGTACATAACCAATAGTTATAATATTGAGGCTTATAATGAACTGATTAAATATGGTGATGAATTTAGCAATAAGACATCAAGAGGTTATTATATTTGCGGTACTACTGGAACGGGGAAAAGTTTATTAGTTAAAAGATTAGCTGCCAAACTGTTAAATAAGGGCTATAGCGTCCTTTTTACAACATCAGTAGATTTATTAACAAATATAAGAAAACGCATTAAAGAGCCAAATTTAAGAGATTTAGCAAGGTATGCTATTGATGTAGATTTACTCATTCTTGATGATTTTGGTGTTGAACGTGGAAACGATTGGGAAACTGAAGAACTGCTAAAAATATTTGAGTGCAGATGGGGAATGTCAAAACCAATTGTATTTACTTCCAATTTGTCACTTGAACAGGTTAAAAAGAAATATGACAAGCACGGTCGTATCTATTCACGTATTTTAGGCGGTTCTAATAAGGTTTTTACTATAAACGGTATTGATAACAGGATTGAACAGTTTAAGGCTAGAAACGGCAAAAAAACATAGGAATATAGCAAGCGGAGGAAATAAAAAATGATGTTTTACAGATTGAGCAGAAACAGCAGACTAAAAATAGCTTATCGTGATAGTAAAAACAGTTTTACAATGCTCTATAAAAGCGGGAATAAAGCGCTTTTATCTATTGGTAAAAACACGCCTTTAGATTTAGCGTTTGAATGGATCATTAAAAACATTGATCATTTAGAAGATAACACCATGATAATAAAAAAATTGGAGGCTTAAATCTAATGGAAAATAAAAAAAGTAATTTAAAAGCATCAATAGATGCAATTTATAATGTAATGTCTGATTTGGATAGAGTTACTTCACTGATAACTGTTGCTAGTGAAGTTTGCAATCATGACGGCGGTACAAAGTTTGATATAGGAAATTCTTTATATATCGCCGTAAAATATCTAGAAGATATTAGAAATAATGTTGTAGATATTTTAGACGGTTATAATTATGAAATATGATAAAAATAAAAGTATCCTACCAAAATAAAAAAGAACTGGATAAAATTATAATGCTGATCGGTGATAATGTAGAAAAAGTAAAATTATCTAAAAATAATAAAGGGAAGTTCAAAAAAGCATATATCTATTTGAAAAAATAATAATTTAAGCGTGATTTAAGCGTGATAAAGGAAGAAAATAGACAGGTAATTCAAAACTACCAAAACAGTACTTTAGAAATTCCATGATTCAGTTAGTATTGAAAATTAAAGCGAATAATGTTATACTTTATTCAGCAATTAAATATATAAGTACCCCACTGATAAAGTGGAAGCCATAAAGAACAGAACAAGGCGCGGGAAAAAGCAGAGTAACAAGTATTACTTTGGCTTTTACCTGCGCTTATTTTTTGCTGATAAATATCAGAAAGGGGGATGCTTATGTGTTTGTTATGCGAAAAGCTAACAAGATAGTTAGAGTTAGCGAAGATGAATTAGAGCGGTATATTTACCGCGGTTTTGATTTAGTTAATGATAAGGGTACAATTATCAAAAACAATTCTGAACTGCATAAAGAATTATACAATGAGCAAAGGGCGGAGTATTTTAAAAATCAAAAAGTCGCTGAATTATTAAAAGAATTAAAAAAAGATAAATGAAATTAGGAGGTAAAAAAAGTATGATTAATTCAATTAAATTTGCGGGGGGGGTACTATTTACTAACAAGAAAAATAGTATCCAGTCTTCGGATTATATCTCTAAAAAGGGAGGTGCAGCATAACAGCTGTATCTCTATGATTAGAGGTGCAGATCATGCCTAAGTTTGTTAATAAAGATGGAAATATTATATTAAATTTAAATTACAGCAGTGAAGAAAGTTTTACCGGTATGTACTGGATTGACGGGAAGAAAATATATAGAAAATATATTGATTTTAATATATCTTCATCTTCGTATGATTATACGCATAATCTAAACGTTGCCGAGTATGTAAAATTTGATTTAAAGTGCACTTTTAGCGATGGTACGATTGTTCCACTGCCGTATGTATTTTTTGAATCAGAAAACAAATGGACCAACTGTCTTTTAATTACATCACTAAAGGCAAATTATATAAGATTTTATAATGCGTGGGCTAAAGGTCGTATTTACGGTATTATTGAATACACTAAGAATTAAATTTAATTAGCATGATCAAAAAGCTGTTTGCTTAGTTATGGCAAAATTATTAAATTCAAGAGGTGAAAAAATTTTGTTGGGAACTGTTTTATTTGACGGTGATACAACAAGCAGTTTTACTTTAAAAGATGATTACTCAAATTATGATTATATTGAAGTTATCTGGCGTCCGCATTCTACTTTGGGGCAGTGTTCGGATATGATGATACCAACGAAAGACAGTAAGATGCATTTGGAACGTGCGCAGGCTATAAATGGTGTTACTACTGTTTATCGGTGTCAGCTGGCTTTTAGTGGAAAAAATGTATCACTTTCTGGCCGTACTCAGGTTATTAATGGAAATGCGGTTGATGCAGTGGAAGAACATATTTTGAGAGTAATCGGATATTAATATCAAGGCATTTAAAGTTAAAGATATTGATTTAATATCGAAAAAAAGCCCCTTTTTTGATGTAGGGGCTTTATTTATAAAAGTAGGTGAGTTATATAGAAACCAGTGAAAAGGATGTTATAGACAAAGTAAAACTGTATTTAAAGCATATTAGAGCTATTAGAAAATACCGTGATGATATACTCTTAGAACTTGATAATTTTTTTGTTACCTCGGTTGATTTATCATCACCAGTATTAGAAAATGCAAGAAAAGAAAAAACTAAGGTTTTAGCTAGTAGAATATCAAAAAATGATGAGCTTTTAAGAATAATTGATAATATAGACAATACAATCGAGGATTTTCTTATTAAGATATTGTTTTTTGAAGCAAAGGAAAGAAATATATTTAAATGTTATATATTTTCGGAGGGCTATACTGATATGATTAACAATCTAAATGATAAATATTATATTAGCGAATCTAATTATATTAGGTTGTTACCTAAAATATGTTTAAAATTGTCGAAATACATTGATTACAATAACCCACCCGAAATAGAAGAAATCATAAAAAATAATGTAAATAATGAAGTAAAGGAGTAAAATTTTATGGATAAGTATATAAAAAAAATGAGAGAAGTTATTACTAACAGTTCAGAAAAAATTATAGGTCTTGAAAAAAAGAGAGATGATTATAAGCATTTTTTGCCCGAATATGAAAAAGAGGCTAATGATAAAATAGACTATGAAATTAGAAACATTATCAATGATAGTACAACTGAAATTGAATCAATAAAAAAAGAGGTTTTTAACCGTATTGATGAAAAGTGTAAATTAAATCCAAAAGACATTACAGAAGATATTAAGTTGTTGGATCATAAATTTAAATTTACAAAAGAGCAGCTGTTAGAACTGATTGAAAAATACAGAAGTAATTATACAATGACAAATGCTATTATTGAATATGTAGCCAGTAGCAAAAATAAAGAGCTTGACGGTTTAGAGTTTTCATTGCAGCATGAAATAATAACTAAAGAAGATAAAAAGCAATGCTATAATGATTTTTGTGATAGTGCTATTAATCTTATTTCAAATTGTTCGCTTAACAAAAATGAATTACAAAAAACTGCCTATAGTGGTTTTGGGGAAGATTATCAAATATCACAAAGATATATAAAAATTCTTAAAAGCTGTGAAGGGTATTAAGACGGTATAAAAAATCGACACTTTTTCGACACTTTTTTGAGTGTCAAATAAAAAAGCATGTACTAGTATGTAGTCTAGTAGATGCTTTAAAACCCTTGATATAGTGTCATAAAATAGCGTGTAATATTATTTAAAAAGTTTTTATTTTTAATCCTTTGGGATTCTTTTTTTAGTTAACTATATTGATTATCAACATAGTTAGTGTATAATAAAAGTAAGAAGAGTATCGATAATCGATATAAGGGTGGTAAAAATGGCAAGAAAAGAGTTTGAGACACTCACGCCTCAAATGTTCTATATTTTAGTAGTATTGAATGTTCCTCGACACGGCTATGAAATTATGAATGAAATTATGCGAATTACAAATGATGAGATAAGGGTAGGAGCAGGAACTTTATATACTCTCTTATCGCGGTTTCAAAATGATGGTTATATTGAATTAGTAAGTGAGATTGATCGAAAAAAAATTTACCAGATTACAAAAATAGGTAAATATAAACTGCAAGAGGAAAAGCGGAAACTGGAAATGCAGATAAAAGCTTTGAATGAGGTAAATCAAGATAAAAATTAAAATAAAAAGATATGATATGCTGTTTATAGATGAGGAGGAATATCTAAGTCAATTAAATTTATTAGGCAAGAAATGGCTGGATTTTAAGAACTATTAAATTTTATTTTTGTAAGGGAAAAATCTCAGAATTTAAAATATCAAGTTGATTATCACCTGCATAGTGATGAATATAAAGATTTGATAACTGGTATATGTTTATAGATATTTATAAATGTATCACAATTTTTATACCGAAGATTTAGCGGTAGTTGATTTGCGTATTGATATTGGCAATTGTTAATTTATTTAATGGCTTTTTTTAATAAAAATTACATGGGGAAATTTTATTTTAAATTATGGAAAGTGGGAGAACATAGTGAAGGTTAAATATAGATTGCTCAATGATTTGTTACTTTATGAAGATGAATGTATTACCTATTTAGAAAAAATGGCACAAGATGGCTGGTATTTAGTGAAAGTGGGAACAACTTTTTTTAAATTTGAACGGCGGTCGCCCAGAAAAGTTAAATATCAAATGGATTATAATCTTTTAACACCTGATTATCTTGAAATGATCACTTTAGAAGGCTATCGCTTTGTTGACAATTATAGAGAAATTTCATTCTTTTATAATGAAGATATTAATGCAGCGAATCTACATACAGATGAAGCAGCAAGGCTAATGGCATTAGGCAACATATATAAATATTTCCATGTTTTTTTAATAATTGGATGTGCATTAATATTATTGATTATAAACTCAAGTATATGGAAAATGAATTTATTGGTAATTCGATATACTCTTGGCAGTTTCTTTCTTAATACAAAGCTGTTTTTCGGTCATTATTTATATATCTTTATAGCTTTAATGTTTGTTATCGATGGTATTGCACTATTCTTGATGAAGCTAAGTATCAATCGCCAACAAGAAAATAAAAAATCGTTAAAAAAATGGATAAAACTATGTTTTATAATTGAAAAGTTAATTGGGCTGATTCTATTATTTATCTTAACTTTAGTGATAATTGATATTGTAGTATATAACCCGTTTGTTTTGATCGGCCTGATAATAGTAATTGGTGGTTTTGAAATATATAATTATTATATCAATAAGAAAGCTTACCATGAAATTAATAGTACACTTAGACGAGGGAAGACTGCTGTTGCAATGGTATTAGTTGTAGTATTTGTGATTGCAATGCAAAATATTGATTTTGATATTAATATTAAAACTATTCAGCCTTTACAAAAGGGAATAAACGTTGAGAGCACTTCAACGCGGTCGATTTTAGTTAGTAATTATGTTAATACTTCTTATGAAGGAGAGCAATTGATTTTTTTAGAAAGTAAATATGAATGTTTAAATAATTATATTGCAAATAAGGTATTTGAAGAAATAGTTTGTGGCGTGGAGCGAGATAGCAGGATTCCTGATGAAATAGAAATTGATGCAATTGTTGAAACGACAGGGGAATGGTCTACTAATGATGTAAAATATTTAAATTATTTACAAGCGATAAAAAAATTTAAGTATATTCAAACTGAGTATGCTGATAAATGCTATTATTTTGATAATACATTTGTAGCAATTAAAAATAAACAAATATTATTAATAGTAAAAAAAGAAGATACCAAAATCGATGAGATTCTAAAGTACTATTTATCTTAAAATGATTCATTACTTCAAACAGTTGTTGATAAAGTTATTGATTGAAAAAGTGATGATAAAATTTCCAGATAATTCTTTTTAATAAATAAAAAAGTGGCTTAATTAGCCACTTATTTGTTTACTGGCAGAGGTAGTAGGAGTCGAACCCACATCAACGGTTTTGGAGACCGGTATTCTACCATTGAACTATACCTCTATTTCCAACTGCCAATTAATAATAACATAATTGTAAAATCTTGTAAATAAAAAATTAATAAATATTATAAATAAGTTTCTTGTGATGTTAACCTATACGAATTATTTCAATATTCATAATTTAGAGTAGAAGGAGGAATTTAATGAATAAATTAGAGTTAGGTATTTCATCAATAAAATGCCAAGAATTTAGAAAGATATATCCAATTGTTAAAGCTTTTCACTCTGGAACTATCTTTGAAGAGTTAGATTTGCCATGGGGTGAGTTATGCCGATGAAAAATGATGATCTATTAATGCAAATCATGATGTTGGATTTTGCAGTGCAAGATTCTGCATTATTTATTGATACTCATCCCTGTGATAAAGAAGCGATGAATTATTTTAATGAGGCAGCAACACGTTTAAAAGCAGCAAAAAAAGAATATCAAAAACAAGGTCATGCTTTAGTAAATCGAGAAGTTGGAGCTTACCAAAACGATTACTTATCTGCACCTTGGCCATGGGTAGGTGATCATAAATGTGGTTGTACGAAAAACGTTTGCAATACCCTATAAACATTACTAAACCGAATGCAAAAGCAGCGGCAGTTATTATTGACCAATTAGGCGGACCTGATGGAGAGCTTGGAGCGGCACTTAGATATTTATCTCAACGCTATACAATGCCATATCCAGAAATTCAAGCGTTATTGACAGATATTGGTACTGAAGAATTAGCCCATGTTGAAATGATCAGTGCCATTTTATATCAATTAACTACAGATTTAACAATTGATCAAATAAAAGCACAAGGTTATGATAAATATTTTGTTGATCATACTTTGGGAATTTATCCACAAGGTGCAAGTAATGTACCTTTTACAGCGGCCTATTTCCAATCTAAAGGCGATCCAATTACTGATTTAACGGAGGACATGGCGGCAGAGCAAAAAGCACGTACAACTTATGATAACATTTTAGCTCTTGTTGATGACGAGGAAATAAAAAAACCGATTCGTTTCTTAAGAGAACGTGAAATTATTCATTATCAAAGATTTGCTGAAGCGTTGGAGATCGTTAAAGGGCATTTAAACAGTGATAATTACTATGCCTATAATCCAGCATTTAGAAATGGTAAATGCAATAAAAAGTAAATTAAAACAATACAATGAGATACTTCATTGTATTGTTTTTTTAAGTGTGCCGCGCATGGCATACATCTAGTTGGTGAAAGCCCAACCACGGGTATTTACCGCCAAGTATAGTGAACCGCAAGTCATTAACAGCGATGTTATGGGTGAAAGAAGTAGTGTAACAAAATCTTCGAGGTTACGAATAGAAATTTAATGAAGCTAAACAAGGCATGTCGATGCGGGTTTAGTGAAGAAGAAATATATATATGTGTGAATACAAGATTAGGATGGTATAGAAGAAGTGCGATGAATGTCGTAAATTTTACAATATCATCAAAAGTTTTAGGTATAAAGAAAAGAGACAAACTAGGTTTAGTCAATCCCCTCGATTACTATCTTAAGAGTTTGTGATAGCGATATAAATGTAGAGCCGTATACGAGACCCGTACATACGGTTCAATGGGAGGGACAATAGATCACTGAATTTATTCTTCTATCCTATTATTTGTTCGATTTTCGTTGTAATAAATTCAGTTGGGCAAAGGATTTTATTAGCTCGGCTTTTTTTACATCATTAAAATATTGATATTGATTTTAGATGGGAGATTTAAATTATTTTTTGTTATGGAAAATAAATAATGATGAAGATAGATACTAATATTGTTATAATTAGCTTGATTTGAACAATCTTATGATAAATTATATTGATTTAATCATTGCTTTATGACATAATAATGTGACTTAGTAAAAAGGAGTTTAATTAATGATATCTACACAAAATGTATCTTTACAATATGGTGATCGTGCCTTGTTTGAAAATGTAAGTGTTAAATTCACTGATGGTAATTGTTATGGAATCATCGGTGCTAATGGAGCTGGTAAAAGTACTTTTTTAAAAATTTTAGCTGGAGAAATTGAGCCTAATAAAGGTGAAGTAATTTTAGAACCACATAAACGTTTATCGGTCTTGAAGCAAGATCATTTTGCTTATGATGAAAATGGTGTTGTAGAAACTGTTATCATGGGTAATAAACGTCTTTATGAAATTATGCAAGAAAAAGAAGTATTATATTCTAAACCTGATTTCAATGATGAAGACGGAATCAAGTTAGCTGAACTTGAAGGTGAATTCGCAGAAATGGATGGATGGAATGCCGAAGTAGATGCAGAAATCATGCTTAATGGTTTAGGGATTGGTGAAGAGTTACATAATTTAAAAATGAAAGAATTAGATGGAAACCAGAAAGTAAAAGTTTTGCTTGCTCAGGCATTATTTGGGAATCCTGATGTTTTATTATTAGATGAACCAACTAACCACCTTGATCTAGACAGTATTCGCTGGTTAGAAAACTTCTTATTGAATTTTAAAAATACTGTTATTGTTGTCAGCCATGACCGTTATTTCTTAAACAAAGTTTGTACACATATTGCTGATATTGATTACTCGCGAATTCAATTATATGTTGGTAATTACGATTTTTGGTATGAATATAGCCAATTACAATTACAACAAGCTAAAGAAGTAAATAAAAAGGCAGAAGCTAAGAAAAAAGAATTGGAAGAATTCATTGCGCGGTTCAGTGCTAATGCTTCTAAAGCTAAGCAGGCAACTTCAAGAAAAAAATTATTAGATAACTTAGAAATGGTTGATATTAAGCCTTCTCTTCGTCGTTATCCGTTTATCGCTTTTAAACCAGGTCGAGAAGTTGGAAATATTGTTTTAAAAGTAGAAGGATTATCAAAAACAGTTGATGGTATTAAATTATTAAATAATGTTAGTTTCTCAATTAATCCTAAAGAAAAAGTAGCTTTCGTCGGCGATGTTAAAGCAACAGAGACATTCTTTAAAATCATTATGGGTGAAATTGAACCGGATGAAGGAACTTTCCAATGGGGAGTAACGACGTCACAATCATATTTTCCTAAAGATAATTCCGAGTTTTTTAATAACTGTGATTTAACTTTAGTAGACTGGTTGCGTCAATTCTCGGTTAAAGATGAATATGAGCAAGATCTTCGGGGCTGGCTAGGAAGAATGTTGTTTTCTGGTGAAGAAGCGCTAAAAAAAGCTTCGGTATTATCAGGAGGCGAAAAGGTTCGTTGTATGCTGGCTAAGATGATGATGGCCGAAGCTAATGTTTTAGTTTTAGATGAACCAACTAATCACCTTGATTTGGAATCAATTCAAGCCCTAAACCAAGGACTTATTAATTTTAAGGAGAATATTTTATTTACCAGCCATGACCATCAGTTTGTTCAAACAATTGCTGATCGAATTATTGAATTTAATGAAAATGGTATTTTAGATCGTTTATCAACATATGATGAATATTTAGAATATAAAGAAAATAACAAGTAGATACTAGGTATCTACTTTTCTTTTGTGTATAATATAGACAATAGGGATTTCAGGAGGAAAATTATGAATAATACAATTAAGCAGTTATTTGAGCGTAAATCGGTTCGTGTATATCAAGATAAACCAATTGAGGCTAAAGAAAAACAATTAATTTTTAATGCAGCCATTCAGGCTCCGACTGCAGGGAATATGACATTATATTCGATTATTGATATACAAGATCAGGCTATTAAAGAAAAATTAGCGAAGACGTGTGATAATCAGCCGTTTATTGCAAAAGCACCCCTAGTTTTAATCTTTGTTGCTGATTATCAAAAATGGTATGATGCATTTAAATATTATCATGGTGAAGAACAGATGCGTTCGCCATCATATGGTGATTTTTTATTAGCATTTAGTGATACTTTGATTGCAGCTCAAAATGCCGTTGTTGCAGCTGAAAGTTTAGGAATAGGAAGTTGTTTTATCGGTGATATCATTGAGCAGTATGAAGTACATCGTGAATTATTAAATTTACCTCAATATACAGCTCCAGTGGGGATGCTTGTAATGGGTTATCCGACAGAACAGCAGCAACATCGAACTAAGCCTGCTCGTTTTGATTCTAAATATGTTGTTAGTGTTGATCGTTATGAAAAATTTGATGATGAAAAGTTAGTAAAAATGTTTGATGATCGAGCAGTTTTAGCTAATCGCAGCAGTGGGGGACGAAGTTTTGTCGATGATATTTATAATCGCAAATGGACTGATCCATTTATTGAAGAAATGTCTCGTTCATCTAAATTATGGATTGAACAATGGGGAAAAGAGGATGAAGAAAGCTAAGATGATTCTTAGCTTTTTATCGTTTATCAGCTCTTATAAAGATGATAAATAATTATTGAAAGATAGTTGACATTTGCTAATATTTGCATATAATATATAGCGTGCTATTTATTTTGGAGGTGGTAAAATGCCAAATAAAAAAATTGGATTTTTAATCAAACAAGTTTTTTATTTACATGAACAGCATTTAAATAAACAATTTAGTAAATTTGGATTAACTGCTTCACAGACATTTACATTAATTTATTTGTTTAAATCTCACGACAAAGGAATTAGTGTGAATCAAAAAGATATTGAAAAAGAATTAGATATTTCTAATCCTACAGTTACTGGAATTTTGAATCGTTTAGAAGTAAAGGGATTAATTACCCGGGTACCGTGTCGTCATGATGCTCGTGCTAAAAATATTGAAGTAACTGAAAAGGCCTTAGAACTGGATAAACAGCTACGGATTGTTTTCCAACAGTCTGATGAAAAATTAGTTGAATCATTATCAAAAGAAGAAATAGACAATTTACAAAGTTATTTGATTAAGATATTAAGAAGTAATTCTTAATATTTATTTTACTGTTATTCATAGCACGCTATTTAATTTTTAGGGAGGTATATAAATGTTAAAAACACTTTTAGCCCAAATAAAAGAGTATAAAAAAGATACGATCTTAACACCTGTACTTGTTGTGGTTGAAGTTATTTTGGAAGTTGTAATTCCACTTTTAATGGCGATGATCATTGATAAGGGAATAGAAGTTAGAGATATGAATATGGTTGTTAAATTAGGAATCATTACATTGCTCGCTTCCTTTATTTCTTTAGCGGCAGGAGGTTTGGCTGGTAAATATGCCGCTAAGGCCTCAACAGGTTTTGCTAAAAATCTAAGAAAGGCAATGTATTACAATATTCAAGATTTTTCTTTTGCTAATATTGATAAATATTCAACTGCTGGATTGGTTACAAGAATGATGACGGATGTTACTAATGTCCAAAATGCTTTTCAAATGTTAATAAGAGCTTGTATCCGTGCCCCATTGATGATGGTTAGTGCCATGATCATGGCTTTTACGATCAATGCTCAGATTGCTATGGTTTTTTTAGTGGCAATTATCTTTTTAGGAGTTCTTTTAGTTTTCTTTATGACTAGAGCTCATCCGTATTTTAAAAGAGTATTCAACACATATGATGATTTAAACGCTTCAGTTCAAGAAAATGTTAATGGAATTCGGGTTGTTAAAGCTTATGTTCGTGAAGAACATGAAGACGAGAAATTTAAAAAGACATCAACTTTGATTTATAAACTATTTGTAAAGGCAGAAAACTATTTAGTTTTTAATATGCCGCTAATGCAGTTAACTGTATATGGATGTATTATTGGAATTTCTTGGTTTGGAGCACACTTAATTGTCGGGGGAAATCTTACTACTGGAGAATTAACTAGTTTATTTACCTATGTAATGATGATTTTAATGAGTTTAATGATGTTTTCAATGGTATTTGTCATGGTAGTTATGTCAATTGCTTCAGCCCAACGTATTAGTGAAGTAATCAATGAAAAATCAACGCTGCATAATCCTGCTGAGCCTGATTATGAAATTAAAGATGGTTCAATTGATTTTAATAATGTTAATTTCTCATATTTTGATGATCAAGAAGAAATTAATTTACGTGATATCAATGTTCATATTAAATCTGGACAAACAATCGGGATTATTGGTGGAACCGGTAGTGCTAAATCAACTTTTGTTCAGCTTATTCCACGGTTATATGATGTAACTAAAGGAGAAGTTTTAGTTGGCGGTAAAGATGTTAGAAAATACGATTTGGAAACATTGCGAAATGAAGTTGCAATGGTATTACAAAAAAATGTTTTGTTTTCTGGAACAATTAAAGAAAACTTGCGCTGGGGTAATAAAGAAGCTAGTGATGAAGAAATTGTGGAGGCTTGTAAATTAGCTCAGGCAGATGAGTTTATTCAACGTTTCCCAGATAAATATGATACCTATATAGAACAAGGCGGAACTAATGTTTCTGGAGGGCAAAAGCAAAGATTGTGTATTGCTCGTGCATTGCTAAAGAAACCCAAAATTTTAATTTTAGATGATTCAACTAGTGCAGTTGATACTAAAACAGATGCATTGATTCGTAGTGCGTTTAAAAAAGTTATCCCTGGAACAACAAAATTAATTATTGCTCAAAGAATTAGTTCAGTTGAAGATGCTGATTTAATCATTGTTTTAGATGATGGTCAGATCAGTGCTATGGGTACTAATGATGAACTATTGGAGTCTAGTGCAATTTATAAAGAAATTTATGAAACACAAAAGAAGGGAGGAACTTTAAGTGAGTAATAGTCGGGGAAAAACAATGAAAAGATTGTTTAAATTTGTTGTTAAAAGACATAAAAAGACCTGCTTTGCAATATTGTTATTAATCATTGTTAGTAGTATTGCTAGTGTTATGGGAACAATCTTTATCAAAAGCTTAATCGATGATTATATTACACCATATATTAATATGGCAAATCCTGATTTTGGACCGTTGACGAATGCGATTTTGAAAATGATTGCAATTTATGCAGTAGGAGTAATTGCTACTTTTAGTTATAATAAGCTCTTAATTAAAGTGACTCAGGGATCGTTAAAAGAAATTCGTGATACGATGTTTGAACATATGGAAAAATTACCGATTCGTTATTTTGATACTCATAACCATGGGGATATCATGTCAATCTATACTAATGATACTGATACTTTAAGACAGATGATTTCGCAAAGTGTACCTCAGGTTATTGTTTCAGCAACAACGATCGTTTGTGTTCTTGTTTCAATGATTGTAATGTCTATTCCAATGACGATAATTAGTGTTTTGATGGTTTGTGTAATGTTATTAGTTTCTAAACATGTAACTAATCGTAGTGGGCGGTATTTCTTTGCTCAACAAACTAATTTAGGTAAAGTTAATGGTTTTATTGAAGAAATGATGGAAGGACAAAAAGTTGTTAAAGTCTTCACTCATGAAGAAGAAGCTAAATTTGATTTTGATAAAGTCAATGAAGAATTATTTGAAAGTGCATATCAAGCAAATAAATATGCTAATATTTTAATGCCATTAATTGGAAACTTAGGATACGTAAGTTATGTGTTAGTTGCGGTTGTAGGTGGTGTTCTTGCGATTAATGGCTATATGGATTTAACGGTAGGGACATTAGCTGCCTTTCTACAATTAAACCGCTCTTTTAATCAGCCAATTGGACAAATTTCTCAACAAATAAATATGGTGTTGATGGCATTGGCAGGTGCAGAAAGAATCTTTGCATTAATGGATGAAGAGGTTGAAGATGATCTTGGTCATGTTTCTTTAGTTAATGCTAAAGAAAATGCTGATGGTACATTATCTCCAGTTAAAGAACGTACTGGACTTTGGGCTTGGGAGCATAAGCGACCAGACGGTTCAATCGAATATGTCCGTTTAGCTGGTGATGTTCGTTTTCATGATGTTACATTTGGATATAATGAAAATAAGACAATTTTGTATGATATGAATTTATTTGCTAAACCTGGTGAAAAGCTTGCTTTTGTTGGAGCTACAGGAGCTGGTAAAACAACTATTACGAATTTGATCAACCGTTTTTATGATATTCAAAAAGGTTCAATAACTTATGATGGAATTGATATTAAATTAATTAAAAAGGCAGATTTGAGAAGATCGTTAGGAATCGTTTTGCAAGATACACATTTATTTACTGGTACAGTAATGGATAATATTCGTTATGGTAAACTTGATGCTACTGATGAGGAGTGTATAGAAGCTGCAAAACTAGCCAATGCTCATGAATTTATTATGCATTTAGAACATGGGTATCAAACTATTTTGAGTGGCGATGGTTCAAGTTTATCACAAGGACAATGTCAGCTGCTAGCTATTGCTCGGGCTGCGGTTGCTAATCCACCGGTATTGATCTTAGATGAAGCAACATCAAGTATTGATACGAGAACAGAAAGTATTGTTCAAAGTGGAATGGATAAACTGATGGAAGGACGAACGGTTTTTGTTATTGCTCATCGTTTATCAACAATTAAAAATTCTGATGCCATCATGGTACTTGATCAAGGAAGGATCATTGAACGTGGTGACCATGATAAATTGATTAAAGAAAAAGGAACTTATTATCAGTTATACACTGGTGGCTTAGAATTAGATTAAAAAAGCAGCTCGATTTGAGCTGCTTTTTTATGCATGTTTGACCCGATCTTTTTCTTCAGCAGCTTTAGCATCATTGAACCGATCTAAAGTACCTACTAAATATCCAGTGATTCGACGGATTCTTTCAAAACCCAAAGGATAAAAAGTATAATCTAAATCAACCTCATCACCGTCAATTTTAATTGATAATGATTTAAGTGTTTCATCAGGAAACTTTTTTTCTAAGTATTTGATATAAGCAATTATTTCTTCTTCGTCCATTTCACCGTTTTTAACTTCAACTGCAACGTTATTAATGTCTTCCATGGTTATCACCTCAACATCATTATAACGGTTTCTATTTTTACTAGCATTAAATATGCACTATTACCACCAATAACAAATTATCATGAAAATAAGAGTTGAAAGAATAATAGTTAATACGCGATTAACTCGTTTAAACATGTATCTCATACTATCACCATTATAATATATGTTTGATTTATTAATATTTAACATGAAATAATATGACAAATGTTAATTCCTTATTGAGAAGATAACTGTTATAATGACGCTGGTGATAAAATGAAAAAGAAAAAATTAATTTTATTTGACATGGATGGAACATTAATTGACTGGCGCCAGGGAATCGATAAGCCAACTAAACAAATGTTTGAAGCTTTTCAAAAATTACGCGAACATGGTTTTTTAGTAATGATTGCTTCAGGACGATTGTTACCTTTGATCACAGTACCTCTTCGAGGGTTTGAATTTGATGGATATCTTTTAAGTGATGGAGCGCATGTTATTTTAAATGGTGAAGAGATTATTAAAGAGCCTTTAGATCATGATGATGTTGAACGAACTATTTCATTAGCACGATCATTAACTTTAGAGTATGGTTTATTGTTTAAAGATGGGGCTTATTTACAAAAAGATGGGGTAATTGCACCATTTCTAAAAAAAGCTAACTTTGATATGAACAAAATTAATTATGAAAAATATGATGATCAGGTATTTAAATTATATATTCATTGTCAAAAGAAAAAACAAAATGAGATTATTGAACAATTTGGCTGTTTTAATTTAGCTTTTGAGGATGATTATGATCTGATTGAAATTAGAAATAAGTACCATTCTAAAGCAAGTGGGCTAAAGGCAATTTTAACACGCTTAGAAATTGAAACAGAAAACACATATTTTTTTGGTGATGGATTTAATGATGTGGAAATTTTTAATATGGTGGGGCATCCTTATGTGATGGAAAATGCGGCTCCTGAACTATATCAATATGGGACAATTTGTCAGCCGGTTGAAGCTGATGGAGCGTATTTGAAAGTAATGGAAATATTGGCTGAAGAGAACCTTTAAAATGTGCAAAGGTTCTTTTTTAAATAAATATAATCTTGGAATTGAAAAATATTAGTCAATTTGATAAAATCTTGTAAATACATGAAAAGGAGGGGAATTATGCAGCTGCATTTTACAAAAATGGAAGGCATTGGTAACGATTATATTTACTTTGATGGAATAAATCAGGAGATTCCCATGGATAAAGAATTTATCATGAAAATAAGTGATCGTCATTTCGGTATTGGAAGTGATGGAATGATCGTGATTTTACCATCGGATCAGTATGATTTTAAAATGCGAATGTTTAATCTAGATGGAAGTGAAGCAATGATGTGTGGAAATGGAATCCGCTGTTTTGCTAAATTTATCTATGATCATAAATTGAGTGATAAACATGTATTGAAAATTGAAACTAAATCAGGATTACGAACAGTAGAATTATTATTTGATGGCGATGAGTGTATTGGAGCAAAGGTTAATATGGGCAAACCCGTCCTAACTTGTCAAGATATTCCTTGTACATATGCTAAAGAGAAAATGATTGATGAACCGGTAGAAATTGGTGGGCGAGAATACCGTTTAACTACTATTTCAATGGGGAATCCTCATACTGTGACTTTTGTTTCTGATTTAGATACTTTGGATTTAAAAACAATAGGTCCTAAATTTGAGCACCATCAATTGTTTCCTGCATCTGTTAATACTGAATTTGTTCAAATCATTAACAAAAGTTATGTTAAGATGCGTGTTTGGGAACGCGGTTCGGGTGAAACTATGGCTTGTGGTACTGGTGCTTGTGCAGTTATGTATGCATGCTATTTAAATCATTATACGGATAGTAAGGTAACAGTGGAATTATTAGGTGGTTGTTTGGAAATTGAATATGTAGATGAAACGATCATGATGTCTGGACCTGCAACAAATGTTTTTAATGGAACAATAGAGATATAGAAAAGGAGATAGATATGTTAAATAGTGCAGAAGAGATAATTAAATATATTGGTGATGCTAAAAAACAAACACCGGTAAAAGTTTATTTAAAAGGGAAAAACTTACCAGAAGCAACTGAATTTAAAATGTTTGGTGGAGAAGATAGTAAAGTATGTATTGGTGATTTAGAGGCTATTAAAGCTTATATGGAGGTAAATAAAGAGGTTATTGTTGATTCTTATTTAGAACAAGATCGTCGTAATAGTGCAATTCCAATGTTAGATATGACTAATATTAATGCTCGTATTGAACCTGGATGTTTTATTCGCGAACATGTAACGATTGGCGATAATGCTGTAATTATGATGGGTGCAGTTATAAATATTGGAGTCAAGATTGGTGAAGGAACTATGATCGATATGGGAGCTGTTTTAGGTGGTCGTGTAGAAGTTGGGAAACGTTGTCATGTTGGTGCTGGAGCAGTTTTAGCTGGAGTTATTGAACCACCTAGTGCTTCACCGGTAATATTAGAAGATGATGTATTGATTGGAGCTAATGCTGTAGTTATTGAAGGAGTACACATTGGTAAAGGTGCAGTTGTTGGTGCTGGTTCGATTGTTACAAGTGATGTTCCGGCAGGGGCAGTGGTAGTTGGAAATCCAGCTCGAATTATTAAAGAACAAAAAGATGAAACAACTGAAGGTAAAACTCAGTTAATGGATGATTTAAGAAAAATTTAGGAGATCAGTTATGGACGCTTTAAATGAAATTAAAAGATGGCGTCAGGAATTACATCAAATCCCTGAGCTAGGTTTACAAGAATTTAAGACTTCAAAATATCTTAAAGATGAATTAACTAAGATGGGATATGAACCAATTTCAATCTTGGATACAGGGGTTCTTGTTTATCTTGATAATCATCAAGATAAAACCTTGGCTTTTCGTAGTGATATGGATGCATTGAAAATATCCGAACAAACTAATTGTAGTTTTAAATCATGTCATAATGGTTATATGCACGCATGTGGTCATGATGGTCATATGGCTGCTTTACTTGGATTAGCTAAAAAACTAAAAGAGCAGCCTTTAAAGTGGAAGCATAATATCTTATTGATATTTCAGCCGGCAGAAGAATCACCAGGTGGTGCAAAGTTAATTGTTGAAGCTGGGATTTTAAAGCAGTATAATGTAAGAGCAATATTTGGTTTACATTTAATGCCGACAATCGAAGCAGGAAAGATTGCTTGTCGACCGGGACCATTGATGGCTCAAAATGGTGAACTTGATGTGACAATAACTGGCAAAAGTGCTCATGCAGGGTTATATCATTTAGGAATTGATTCAATCATGATTGCTAGTCAAATAATTTGTCAATATCAAAGTATTATTTCTCGAGTAATAGCACCTGTTGAAAGCTGCGTAATTAATATTGGAGAAATTCAGGGGGGAACTGTGCGAAATATCGTTGCTGATCAAACAACTTTTAAAGGAACAGTTAGAACTTACAGCGAGACAGTTTTTAAAAAAATTACAGATACGATGGAGGCAATTAATCATGGGATGGAGCAAACCTATGGCTGTACCATTGAATTTAGTTGCCCGCCAATGTATCCACCGGTTTTAAATGATTATGATCTATATCGGCAATTTGTTAGATTAACTGATGAGAATTATGAGGAATTAAAAGAGCCGTTAATGTTAGCTGAAGATTTTTCTTTCTATCAAAAAGAGGTACCAGGAATATTCTTTTATGTAGGAACTAAAACACCAAAATATTTTAGCGGTTTACACACAGAAACATTTAATTTTGATGAAGAAGTCTTGATGCAGGCAGTAGAATTATATTATCGTCTAGCAGATAAGATTAAATTGGGGGACTAAAAATGGATTATTTTGATAGAGCTAATAATGCTTTTATGAAAGCTTATGGTAGATTTGATGTTACTTTTGATCACGGTAATGGAGTTTATTTATATGATACAAACGGTAAAAAGTATTTGGATTTTTATTCTGGAATAGGTGTTAATTCATTTGGCTATGATTATCAGCTGTATACAGATGCAATGTGTCAACAGATGCACCGTTTAATGCACATATCAAATTATTTTAATAGTGTTGAAACAATTGAGGCTGCTGAAGCGGTAATTAAAGCAACACAACTTGATCAAGTATTTTTTACTAATAGTGGGACAGAAGCGACCGAAGGGGCGTTGAAGTTAGCGCGTAAATATTATTATGAAAAACATGGAAAGGCTGATAGTGAAATTATTAGTTTGAATCATTCTTTTCATGGACGTTCTACAGGAGCGGTTACATTAACAGGAACTCCTGCATATCAAACTGCATTTGGACCATTAATTACGGGTGTAAAATATGGCGATATTAATGATTTGGATTCAGTGGCTAAGTTAATCACCCCAAGAACAGCTGCGATTATTTTAGAACCTGTTCAAGGGGAAGGGGGGATCCATGTTTGCACCCAAGAATTTATGAAGGGAATTCGACAATTATGTGATAAGCATGAGATTGTAATGATTCTTGATGAAGTTCAATGTGGGATGGGACGAACAGGAACGATCATGACATATTTCCAATATGGAATCATGCCTGATATTGTTTGTCTAGCTAAAGGAATTGGGGCTGGTTTCCCAATGGGAGCGTTTGTAGCAAATAAAAAAATCGGAGATGCTTTAAAACCTGGTGATCATGGATCTACTTATGGTGGTAACCCTATGGCTGGAAAAGCTTGTAAGACAGTCTTTAAGATTTTAGAAGAAACGCAAATGCTTGATCATGTTCAAGATGTCAGTGAATATTTGATTACTAAATTAGATGAACTAGTTGAAAAATATGATTTTATTAAGGAACGTCGCGGTTTAGGACTAATGCTTGGCTTAGAATTTGATCATCCAGTCAAACCATATATTCAAAAAGCTCTCGATAAAGGTCTAGTGTTGATTACTGCGGGAACAAATGTAATTAGAATGTTGCCGCCATTCATCATTGAAGAAAAAGATGTTGATGAGATGATTAGTATATTTACTGAAGTTATTGATGAAATTAATAGTTAATCTTTACTTTTAAAAGATAGAAAAAAGGAATTGTTTAAGATAACATTGCAATAGTAATGTTATCTTTTGTTTTACATCATCATAATTTAGCACTATACTATAGGGAAGGTGATATGATGAAAAAAGGAATGTTGTTGAAGCTTTTTGTAACAAATCTTTATTTAAGTGCTTTTACATTTGGCGGTGGCTATGTAATTGTGACATTGATGAAGAAAAAATATGTTGATGAGTTCAACTGGATCGATGAAAAAGAAATGCTTGACTTGATTGCCATTGCCCAATCTGCCCCAGGGGCAATTGCGGTAAATGGTGCAATTGTAGTTGGTTTTAAATTAGCGGGAATCAAAGGTGCGATAGTTTCTATTTTAGCGACGATTTTGCCACCGTTTGTAATTTTATCATTAGTGTCAGTGTTTTATGAAATTTTTAAAAGCAATGAGATAATTGCCTTAATGCTTTCTGGAATGCAGGCTGGAGTTGGGGCAGTAATTGCTTCAGTTGCTTATGATATGGCAGTAGGGGTTGTTAAAGAAAAAGAAATCTTACCAATTATAATTATGGTATGTGCTTTTATTGCAACATATCTTTTTAATGTAAATGTTATTTACGTAATCTTAAGTTGTGGATTTATTGGAATTATACAAAATATGGTAAGCAGATGGAGGGAAAGACAATGAAACTTTTAACTTTGTTTTTCAGTTTTCTTCAAATTGGTGCATTTAGTTTTGGAGGAGGATATGCTGCTTTACCGCTGATTCAGCATCAAGTAGTTGATTTATATCATTGGTTGACGATGAATGAGTTAACAGATTTAATAACGATATCCCAGATGACACCTGGACCGATTGCAATTAATGCGGCAACATTTGTTGGATTAAAGATAGATAGTTTTTATGGGGCTATAGTAGCGACATTGGGATGCATTTTACCTTCATGTATTATTGTATCGCTGATTGCTTATATTTATTTAAAATATCAGCAAATGTCAATTATTCAAAATATTTTAAAATATATTCGTCCGGCTGTAGTGTCGCTGATTGCAGTTTCAGGACTATTGATTATTGTTAGCTGTTTTTTTGGAGATACAGTAAACTTTGCAAATTTGAAATTTGGTTCTGTAGCCATATTTATAGTTGCTCTGGTTTTATTAAGGAAACAGAAAATGAACCCGATTACAGTGATGGTAATAGCTGGAATCATACAGATTGGTTTATATTATATAGGAATTAGTTAAGGTAGAGAGAGTTTTTCTTTTTGCCTTTTTCTTTTCAATCCCAGATATTTCGGTGTATAATTAAAATTAAGGAGGATAATGGTAATGTACAAGCGAATACTAGTGGTAGTCACTGTATTATCATGTCTTCTTACTGGATGTTCAAGTGATAATAACAGTAATCAAGAATACCCAAGTGATTATCCAACATCAAAAAGTTATACAGTTGATGAGATTCTTTATCCTGAAGCATCAGGGGCACTGGTTTTAGATAGTGATGTAGCGAAGGTTGATTATTCTAATACTAATCAAGGATATGTAATGGCCTTTTTAAAACCAGGTGTTAGTAAACGAATAAAAATTCAAATTAGTAAAGATGAACAAAAACTAAATTATGATTTAACGGATGAACAAGGAGTGAGTTATCCACTCCAGTTGGGAAATGGAAAATATTTGATTAAAATTTTAGAAAATATTGAGGGTACCCAATATGCAATAAAAAAAAGTGTGGAAGTTGATGTTATTTTAGATAACGAACTGCTCCCCTTTTTATATCCTAATATCTTGGTTAATTATAAACCGGGTGATGCGATTACGACGTTAGCTATTGATGAAGTGAAGGATGAAGATAATGATTTAAAACGAATAAAAAAAGTCTATGAATTTGTGGCTAATTACATAAACTATGACGATGATAAAGTAGCTTTAGCAAAACAGCAGTATTTGATTCCAAATTTAGATGAAATAATTAACAATAAAAAGGGCATATGTTTTGATTATGCTTCAATGATGACGGCAATGTTAAGAATCAATCATATTCCAGCCCGACTGATTTGTGGGGGGACTGATAAAGATGAATATCATTCTTGGTTAGAAGTTTATGTTAAAGGGCAGGGTTGGGTCAATCCGGATATTTTTATGGATAAAGATACATGGACGATTATGGATCCGACTTTCGCAAGCACTAAGTATGATTATGAGGGAAAATACGTTGAAACAGCACGTTATTAAGGAGAAAAACGATGAAATTGACGATGAGTGAAAAATATATGTTTTGTAACCAGATGGCAATGATCTTAGAATCGGGATTTAGTCTTAATCAAGGGGTTACGATGGTATATGAAGAAATGGATGATAAAAACATTAAAGGGGTTCTTCAAGAAGTTGCTAAATATTTAGATGAACAAGTAAGTTTTAGTGAAGCAATCGATCTAACTAAAGCTTTTGATGACTATATGGTTAATTTAGTCAAAGTGGGTGAAACGAGCGGTAATTTAGATGATGTTATGCAATCATTAAGTGAATATTATGCTCGAATTGATGATATAACAAATAAACTGAAACAGGCTTTAACTTATCCAATCATTTTAATTATTATGATGGTGGTGGTTGTAGGAATCATTGTATTTAAAGTATTACCAATTTTTAAAGATGTTTTAAATGGACTAGGCAGTGATTTATCATCGTATGCTAATAGTTTTATGGAATTTGGTCAAATTTTTTCATTGATATGTTTTGCGGTCTTGTTAGTGCTGGTGATAGTAATTATTGCTGGATATTTATATCAGCGCATTACCCATGTAAATGTCTTGTCAAACGTAGTGCAGAAATCTTTTTTAACAAGGAAATTGTCAAGAGCATTAAATAAAGCTCAAATTACTTATGCTTTGTCATTGTTTATTTCTAGTGGTTATGATTTACAAGAGGCAATGAAGTTTGTACCAAAATTAGTTGATGATAAACAGCTTAGGGCTAATTTAGAAAAATGCAATGAAGATCTCATAAATGGTGATAGTTTCGTTGAAGTTATCAAAAAATATCAAATTTATCAAGGAATGCAGTTAAATATGATTCAGGTCGGTTTTAAAACTGGACAGGTTGATATAATCATGAAACAATTATCAAATAGTTTTCAAGAAGAAGTTAGTCGTGCGATAGACCAATTTTTAAATATCATAGAACCAACGATTGTAACTTTGTTATCTTTAGTAGTGGGAATAGTCTTGATGTCGGTAATGTTGCCATTAATTAGTATCATGTCCTCTTTATAGGAGGTTATTTATGAAAAATATGTTAAAGATAATCTTACTGATAGTTATAATCATGGTAAGCATTTATGCTTTCAATTCTACTTCAACATATTCATCAAATGAGGATCTAAAACGGGTTAGTGATACAATTAATCAACTTAGTTTAAAATGTTATAGTATTGAAGGCAAATATCCTAAAGATATTGAGTATTTGAAGGAAAATTATGGGTTGCTTTTAAATGATGAAGATTATCAGGTTATTTATTATTATGAAGGAGATAATTTAAAACCACGAATCGAGGTATTTAAAAAGGAGAAGAACTATGAATAAACATCGTAATATACATGTATTATTTTCGCTGTCATTGTTCTTGCTTTTTGTAATTGGGTCTTTCTTTATTGTTACTTATGAAATAAAAGGATATCAAGTTATTAATGATACGTGTCAACAAGAAGATGATTTAATTGTGCCTTTGGCTTATTTAAACACGAAGTTAAAAGCAAATGATAGTGACGATTCGACTAAAATTGTTGAAATAGATAATACGCAATGTTTAGAAATTAAAACTGCTAAGACGGTTACTTATATTTATTGTCAAGATGGTTATCTCAAGGAATTATATACAAGTAATGACTATCATGCGGGGTTACAAGAGGGTAGTAAGTTATTTGCATTAGATGATTTTAAAATAGAACAAAAAGACCGTTTATTTAAATTTACAGTTACACGTGATCAAGTTAGCAAAAGTATTTCAATTTATTTACATGGATAGGAGGAAAGTATGAAATCAAAAGTACAGTCATTTTCGTTTTTAATGGAATTAATCATAGTTATCCTCTTTTTTGCTGTTTCAACAACAGTATGTGCCTCATTTATAGTGCAAGCTAAAAATAAACAAGCACAAGGGACTAATTTGCAAAATGCATTAATTGAGGCGCAAAGTATGATTGAAACAATGCAAGCTTATCCGCAGGCTGATTTAGAACAATTATTGGAAGTAGAAAAAATCGATGAGAATCATTATCAAAAAGATAATATTTTTATTGAAATAGATAGAGATATGATTACTCAAGGAAAAATAATGATAAAGAATAAAAACGAAGTTATCAGTGAATTGCCTTTTGTATTAGGAGGTAATCACGATGAATAAGAAACATACTTCAATGCGTTTGGGAATTGGGGCGCCATCAATTTTTATGATTTTTGTGATTTTAGTTATGTGTGTACTGGCAATATTATCATATTTGCGAGCTAATTCTTATTATGAGTCAAGCGTTCGCCAAGCTAATATTACTAGTCAATATTACGAAAGTGAGTCACGGCTGTTAACCAAATATTATCAATTAGATAGTCAAAATTTAGAATATAGTTTAGAAAATCTTCAAATCGAGTATCAAAAAGAAGATGATTTATATATGCTTGAAGATAAAATAAATGATTCTCAAGTTTTACAGCTGTCATTTGTGCAAGAAAATGATAGTCTCAAAATAATTAGTTTAAAAACAATTAATCTGGAGGAATAAAATGGAAATAAAAAAATTATTAGAAGAAGTAGTAACTAAAGGGGCTTCTGATATCTTTATTGTTGCAGGTTCGCCTTGTGCTATTAAGATAGATGGGAGAATTTCAAAATATAGCGATGAACGTTTAACACCACATGATACTGAGCGGATGATTCGTGATATTTATGAAATTGCTAATAACGCTGGAATTGAAGAATTTATGAGAAGTGGCGATGATGATTTTTCTTTTTCTATTCCTAATGTAGGGCGGTTTCGGGTCAATGCTTATCGTCAAAGAAACTCTTGTGCCGCAGTATTACGTGTTGTTAGTTTTCAACTTCCTGATCCTGAAGTAATGCATATTCCAAAAGTAATTACTGACCTAGCTAATCAAAAGAAAGGAATGGTCTTAGTAACTGGCCCGGCAGGAAGCGGTAAATCTACGACATTAGCCTGTATTATTGATCAGATCAATCGTAATCGAAATACACACATTATTACAATTGAAGATCCTATTGAATATTTGCATAGTCATGACAAAAGTATCGTTTCACAACGAGAAGTTTATCACGATACCCATGACTATGTTTCTGCGTTAAGAGCAGCTTTACGGGAGGCGCCAGAAGTTATTTTAGTTGGTGAAATGCGTGACTTAGAAACTATTGATATTGCAGTTACGGCAGCTGAGACGGGGCATTTGGTTTTTTCAAGTTTGCATACAGTTGGTGCTGCTAATACGATTGATCGAATGATTGATGTGTTTCCTCCTTCACAGCAGCAGCAAATTCGAGTTCAGCTGGCAATGGTACTTAATGCAGTCATCTCCCAACAATTAGTACCAGGTATTGATGGTAAAATGATACCCGTATTTGAAATCATGATTTGTAATCAAGCAATTAGAACATTGATTCGTGATGGAAAAACGCACCAAATTGATAATGCTATATCTACTAATCGCCAAATTGGTATGGTTACTATGGATGATGCGATCGTTGATTTATATAAACAAAATAAGATTACAAAAGAGACAGCAGTCATGTATGCATCAAATCCGAATTTGATTGAAAGAAAATTTTAATTATATATTATTTTGGTTACAAAACGGTTATATTTTATTTAAAGTCTTGAAAAAAGACGATTTATTTTTTTGAATAAGAAAATATCATAATTGGAATATAGTATAATTATGATGTTGAAACATGTAAACAAGGGAGTGATTTTTATGGATAAAAAATTAGTATTAAAAATCAAGACCTTAGGTAGACTGCATATCACTGATGGGGAAAATGAATTTCCTCAAGAAAAGAAACGAAGTGCCCAAGTTGAGTTGTTGATTGTATATTTAATTCTTAATCGAAATGCTAATATAACTAATCCACAACTGATTGATTTTCTTTGGCCAGATGGAAATGCTGATAAACCGGAAGGAGCATTAAGAAATCTGATTTATCGAGCTCGAAAGGAAATGAAACAGTTTTTTAAAGAAGTTGATTGTATTAAATCTAAGGGACGAAGTTATTATTGGAATCCTGAAGTTGAATGTCGAGTTGATTATGAGGAGATGTTGAAACTTTGTCGTCGTGTTGAACAGGAAGATGATCCTTACCGCAAGCATGAACGCTGTTTAGAAATGATCAACAAATATCATGGAGAGGTTTTACCAGAGTTTAATTATAATGACTGGATCTTAGAAATAAATAATTTGTTAGAACGTAATTGTTTAGAGGCAATTTTAAAAACTTTAACGATTTTAGCTAACAATAACTTATATGAACAGGTTTTACAAATTTGTAATCACCAAAACAGTCAAAAAATAATGGATACACGATTATATGAAATGAAGCTTTATGCTTATTATAAGACAGGTAAAACAGATCTTGCATTATCATTTTATCGTCAAATCGTAGATTATTACTATAGTAAATATGGAATTGAAGTGTCACAGCGACTGAAAGAAATTTATGAAATGATTCTAGATACTTCTCCTGCGACACAAATTGATGTTGAAGAATTGGAAAAGAGTCTAACAGTTGATGATAACAATGATAATACATTTTATTGTGATTTTGACGTTTTTAAAAATATTTATCAAATCAATGTTCGTTCAGCAAGACGTTCGATGAAAGCACGAATTTTAACTTTACTTACGATCGTTGATACAAGTGGTTGTTTAGACGAAAAGGCGATTCGCCAAGAAGCAGATATTTTAAGAGAAGTGATTTCAAATAGTTTGAGAAAAAATGATGTTTATTCAAAGTTTAATATGACACAATATTCATTGATTCTTGCCTCACCGGATTTAGATGGCGCAAAAATAGCGGTTGATCGCATTACTAATCGTTATAATGAAAAGAAGAAACACGATGAGATTATTTTAACAAATGATTTGAAGAAAATCAGATAAATAAAAGGGGGAGAATTAGAGAATGGGTAATTTAATGAAAAAACTCAAGAAAACCAAAATGGTTAAACAGTTTGGAATTTTATCGTTAGTATTGGCTATGTTAATTGGGGTGATGTCAAATGGAACCATAATTAATGCGGTTGATGGTAATGCTGATGCGAACATTACATTTAACTCACGAATCGTAGAAAAAGTCAATGGACAGGATGTTGATGTTTCACAAGCTGATTCAGGAGATTCATTCTTTTTGGCAATTTATTATGCTGTTTCAGCAAGTACAGATGCTTCCAAGTATACTGAGTGTACGTTGAGTATCACGTTGCCAAACGATATTGAGTTCGATGAAACAACAGATATTAGTAATACTGGTTTTGATTCAATTGAACAAAGAACATCACTAGGGAAAAATATTCTATCAATTAAAAGTAAAGAATTGGCGGCTGGACAATCAGGTACGTTATATTTAAAAATGCATTTTAAGAATATGACAACTAAGAATGGCACAACTGCTAAGTTTGTTGATATGAAAATGACAGGTTCTATGGTTAATGAAAATGGAAGTTATACAATTAACCCAGTCTCTGTACCTGATGTTTCAGTTACCGCAAAAGCTAGTCAAGAATGGACTGTAGGGAAAAATGTTATTCAGCAAGCAGATGGTAATAATTACACGATTAAATCAATAGATGGGAAAGACTATTATAGTGTCGATTACAAAGTAACTGCCGCTCCAGGTAGTAATCTTACGGATTTAGGTAATAATTATGGTCGGCTTAACTGTACGACATTTGAATTAGTGGATACTTTACCGGTTGCTCCAGCAGGACGTGAAGATGGGGGAGCTGCTAATATCTCTATCAAAGTGGGAGATAAAGTACTAGAAGAAGGTGCTGATAAAGATTATGAATTAGTTTTAAATGAAAATGGTACTGTAAAAGCAATTAAAATTTATTATATAAGTACTTACGAAAGCAACCCGGATGATACTAATTATGTACCAGATGGTGCTGCAATGCTAACTACTTATACGATTAATGCGAATTATAGCAAAGATGCTTATCGTGTCTTACCAAATGAAAAAGATGATATTCCGTTTATTTTGGATAATAAGGTTGAGTTGAAATATCTTCCTTTGGGAGAAAATACGCCTAAGTATGTAAGTGCTAATGCTCCTGTAAATGTTGGCTGGGTAGATGAAAATGCGCCAACAACAAATTTGGATATTACCAAATATGTTACTGTTAATGGTGACAACAATATTGTTGGTGATAATAAATTTATTTTTGATCAAGAAAAACAAGATTGTTATTATCAAAATACTGATTCACGTATAGCGTTTGGACTGTATACTGATGAAGCGTGTCAAAATGCTGCGACTGATATTGATGGTAACACAGTTGGCAATAGCAAAGTTATTGATAAGGATGGTAAAGTAAATTTTGCTAAAATTTCTGAAGGAACATATTATTTGAAAGAAACTGTTGGCAATTTACCATTTATTGGAGATGGTGTTGATAGTGCTAATGGTGAAACGATTTATAAAATTGAAGTTAAAAATGAAAATAATAAAGCTGTAGTTTATTTGGATGGTAAGAAAATTGAAAATGGAAAATTAGAAATAAATAATCTTACAACTGCTCAAGGATTTGGTTATGTTGCATTTAATAAAGTGGGAACAAGTGCAACGAATAGCCAGTATGGACCGCTTGCGGGAGTAAAATTTATTTTGACCAATAAAGTAACTGGAGATAAATATGAAACTGTTTCAAATGATAAAGGATTAGTCTTATTTGAAGGAATTATTGCAGGTGATTATACTGTTGAGGAAGATTTTTCAAGTGCAGAATATGATAAACCGGATGTTTATAAATGGGACGTTAAAGTTGAAGCAAATAAAGTAAACTATCCATCTTTAATGTTACAAGATCACAATACTGGGGTGCCATATGTTGTAAATAGTTCGAACAAAGGTAAATTAATTATTAATAAAGTTGATGCATTGACAGAAACAAAAAAATTAAATGGTGCTGAATTTACTGTTTATGGGCCTTTTGAATCTAAAGAAACCGCTAATATAGCTATTGAGTCTGAAGATTTCAGTAGTGTGGACAGTTTTACTTTAAATGGTAATGAGGAATCAAAAGCTTTAGTTAAAGGTTTTTATGTATATCAAGAAACTAAAGCACCCAATCATTATAAACTTGATGAAAATTATTATGTGACAGAATTAAAAACGCAAACATTAAATGAAGTTACAGTAAAAAATGAAGAATTAGGATATTTACAAATCTTGAAAAAAGGATCATTAAAAGATTATCCAACTATTACGGTTAATTTAGCTGGAGCTAAATTCCATGTTTATACAAATAAAAATGCTACAGATGATAGCCTTGTAAAAGATGATGCGGGTAATCCAATTGTAATTGAATCTAACAATTCGGTTTCAAGTAGTTCAAATTCTAATAAAGTTGAGTTAGCTGCTGGAACATATTATTTAAAAGAATTTGAAGCGCCTAGTGGCTATAATCAATTAACAGATGTAATTACAGTCGAAATTCAATCTGGAAAAACAGCTACTAAAGAGATCATGAATGAATCAACTACATTAGGATATTTAGAAGTGACTAAAATAGATTCTAAAACAAAGGAGCCACTTGCCAATGTAACATTTGATGTTTACCGTAAAGATGATGATACTAAAGTTGATACAATTAAAACAGATAGTGATGGTAAAGCTAAAACTAAGTTTTTAGAAGCTGGTGAATACTACTTAAAGGAAACTTCGAAGTTAACTGGCTATGCTGTTAATACGAAAAATATTGATTTTAAGATTGAAAATAATAAAGAAACTAGTAAAACTGTTTCTAACGATCCGTTAGTTGGATATATGATTAGAAAAGTGTCATCTTTAGATCATAATACTGGCTTATATAAAGCGGAATTTAAATTATTAGATGCTGATAAAAAGGTAATTGATGAAGGAATTGAATCTAATGGTCAAGGGTATGTAATCTTTACTGGATTAACACCTGGAGCAACATATTATTACGTTGAAACCAAAGCACCGGATGGATATACATTAAATACGACTGAATATTCATTTACCGCACCACAAGTTAATGATACAAATAATTCATTAGTTTATGAGAGCAAAGAGATTGTTGAAAATGTTCCTAAAGGTAAGTTTACAATTACAAAGACTTCATTTAATATTGATGAAACTATCGCTAAACCAGCGGGAAATATAACGTTTGAATATTTTCCTAAGTTAAGTACGAATATTGATGAGGACCGTAAAATTGCTGATACTAATAAGACGCTTTTAACAGTTACAACTAATAATGATGGTATCGCTACTTCAAAAATAGTAGATGCTGGAGAATATTGGGTTGTTGAAAAAAATGTTAAATCAGAATTTGAAGTTGAAGGTGGTAATGCAAAGGTCGTAACTGTAAAGCCTGGCTCAAATACTGATGATAAATTAGTATCAAATGTTGATGTAGTCAACCGTTTGATCAAAGGTAAGGTGGCAGTTAAAAAGGTCAGCTCAGTTGACAGTGATACTGGAGTAGCAGCGACATTTAATGTTTATAAATGGAATGAAACAGGAAATTATACTGGTGATCCAGTGTATGTACTTACGACAAAAGCTGATGGTAATGTGGTTACTAGTGAATTCTTAGCACCGGGGAAATATGTATTAATTGAAAAAGCTGTGGTTGGAAACTATACAATTGATCCAACTCCACATGAATTTGAGATTGTTGAAGGTAAAACAAATAAAGTTTATGTTGAAAATCCAATTGAAAATGTGCCATACAGCAGCCTTGGTTTAGTTAAAACAGCTAAATGGTTAGATAAGGATAATAAAGATGTTAGTGAACCGCTAGCAGGAATAAAATTTAGTGTCTATAAAGCAAAAGAAGTATCATCAGATGAAGATGGCGCAATTAGTAAAGATGATAAATGGTATGTTAAAGATGGTAATGCTTTAGCAACGATTGAAAGTGATGTTGTAGAGAAGACGGTTTCAGGATTAGAGCCGGGATTCTATATTGTTGAAGAAAATTTAACTGCTGAGCAGCAAAATGATTATGAACAACAACCACCAAAAGTAGTTGAACTTGAGGCTGGTAAAACAACGCATGTTACATTTGAAAACACACCTAAAAAAGGAAAAATAAAATTAACTAAAACAAATGAAGATAAGACAGTTCTATTAGATGGAGCAGAGTTTAAAATTTATTACGTTGATAGCAATGGAAGCCAAACAATTACTGCTAATGATGGTAAAAAATATACTGTAAGTGATAGTGGGATTTCAACAAAGATTATTTCGGGAACAGCTGTTTTATATGATGCAAATGGTAAATCCTCAAAAGATCCTGGGGTTGGTTATTCAGTTTTCCTTGATCCAGGTAAAGAAGTAGTATTACAAGAAGTAAGAGCTCCAGACTATTATGGAATAATCCACGAATGGTGGTATGTTGGTGAAATCAAAGCACAACATATTAGCGAAATCGAAGTACAGAACTATTTATTGACTAATCCAATCGGTTATAAATACGATGAGGCAGAAAAATTACTTGCTGGTGCTACCATGGGATTGTTTAGTACTGAAACTGGTGCAGATAGATTGAATAAGTTAAGTCAAACTGAAATAGATGAGGTAATTGCTGATTCAGAAAAATGGGCAGAATATGATTTGGTAAGTACAGCTGTATCTACTGATAAGTACTTCAAGTTTGAAAATATTGATTCTACTCAAACTTATTATGTTACTGAATTAAAACAGCCAGCTGGCTATAATAAAAACACAGATATTCGTAAAGTGACTGTTGAAGTCAATGGTAAGGTGTATTTTTTAAAGGATGCTGATACTAATGAAACGGTTACATTTATAAATTATAAATATCGTCAGATCTGGGTTAGTAAAGTTTTAAAATTTGCAGGTGAACAATCAGCATTAACAGGAATTAATTTCAAAGTATATCCAGTTGTAGAATCGAATGAAAGCGTTGCTGATGCATTTAAAATAGGCGATAAGTGGTATATTAAAACGGGAGAAGAAGTAACTTATACAACTGGTACTATTTCTTCAGGGAAAACAGGCAGCTTTATGACAGCTCCTTCTCCAGCTGGATTATATGTAGTTGAAGAAGATATAACTTCATTACCAGAGCATGTCGTTGCACCAGATACTACTAAATATTTAGTTAATTTAGGTTTTGATACCGATAATACGGATCTCTATTCAGATCAAGCAGATGCTTCTAATGTGATTGTTAATACTAGTAATTATGGTAAATTAGCATTGAATAAGGTGTCTAGTACTAATTCAAATACTTATATAAAAGCGACATTCAATATTTATGCTAAAAATGACGAGGCTGGACATGATTATAGTAAAGATACACCAATTTCAACTATCACGACAAATGGTAATCAAAATGCTGTATTGACAGATTATTTGAAACCTGGAAATTATGTGCTGGTTGAAAGTTTGATTAGTACTGATGGGTATGTATTGAATCCAACACCACGTGAATTTACAATCGAAGCAGATAAAGTTACTGGTTTAGATGGTAGCGTTTATACTACGGTTTCAGATGCTGTCAAGAACCCATTGGTTGTAACAAATGTACCAAAGGGTAGTGTTGAATTAACAAAACAAGGAACCTATCTAGATGCTAATGGTCTAACTAATCCGGTTGCTTTAAGTGGAGTAAACTTTAATGTATATAAATCAGTTAAATTAGCTGACGGTACCCTAGATTTATCGTCTACTAATTTAGTTGGAACAGCAGTATCACAATCTAATGGTAAGCTTCAGTTCAAAGTTAATGGAACTGATGTTACTAGTAAAAAGTGGTTAGAAGCAGGTGATTATATCTTACAAGAAACTACTGTAGGTACTACAAATAAAAATAATGGTTTTGCGGATTATGCATATCTTGGTAAGTTTACCATTACACCTGGAGATATTACAAAAGAGATTGTCAAAGTTGACGAAAATGGTAATGAATCAGGTAAAGCCGATAATGTTATCAGTAATACTTCATCTTATGGCAAATTAGAAATTACCAAAGTTGATCATTATGATAAAACAAAGAAATTAGCTGATGTTGTTTTTGAAGTGTTTAATGAATCCGGAATCTTAGTCGATACAATTAAAACAAATAAAAAGGGTGTTGCTAGAACAAAATTATTACCGGCTGGGGAATATACACTAAAAGAAAAATCTACTAATAACGATTATTTCTTAAATGATACTCTTTATGGTCCTTACACAGTAGAGGCTCTAAAAGTTACTGGTACTGATGGAAAAATTGAAATTACTAATATGATGAAACAATCACTTAAAGTAATTAAAAAAGATAGTCATACTGGAAAAGAAATTGATAAGTTAGACGGTACAACATTTAGTTTATATGATGCTCAAACGGATGGGAATTTAGTTGCTACTGCAACGTATCAAAAAGATAAAGGAATTGTTTTTGATAATTTACGCCCGAACACTACTTATTATTTACAAGAAGATATATCACCAAATGGTTATGTAATCAAAGATTCTAATCGAATTAAAGTTACAACCAAAACTAATGGAGAAGTAACAACTATTGAAGTTGAAAATGAACCTTTAGGAAGTATTAAAATCGAAAAGATATCAGAATGGTCTATTTATGGAGCAAATGATAGTAAGACTACACGTTTCCCATTAGCTGGAGCTGAATTTACTTTATATAAAGATGTAAATGGTGATAGTAAACTGCAAGATGATGAAAAGGTTAATGGAATAGTAAAAAATAGTGATACTTTAGGAATTGTCATCTTTGATAATTTAGAAAAAGGAAAATATTTATTTGTTGAAACGAAGGTTCCTGATGGTTATGATGAAACAGTTATGAATGATGTATATGCTGTTGAGGTAACTGAAGGAGAACAAAATATTGTTTATACCGAAGCTGGAAAAACAGATGATGCTCAAAATCATGGTCCTATTATTAATACGACAACAGCTGGTAAGTTTACATTTACTAAAACTGATCCTGAAGGAAAAGGTTTAAGTGGAGCTACTTTCCAATTGATGAAAAAGAATACAGATGGAGATTATGAGAATTATTTGGATTCATTTACGATAGAAAATACAGATGGTAAATTTGAATCTTCGGTAATTGAAACTGGTAAATATCAGTTAGTAGAAATCACTGCGCCAGACAATTTCGAGATTATGCAGCCAATTGAATTTACGATTGAAGCCGGCAAAGTGACAACAGTTACTTCTAAAGATGCAAATACAGTAGTTAATCAAGCCCTTGGTAAAGTGGTTATTACTAAATATGATGATCGCAGTAACTATTCAAATGTGGGAAATAAAGTCTTAGAAGGTGTTGAATTTGGATTGTACCAAGAATCTGGTGACTTAGTTCAAACAGTAAAAACTACTGGTAAAGATGGTAAAATTATATGGACTGATGTTCCTGCTGGAAATTATTATGTAAAAGAAGTTGCGACTTTAGACGGTTTTGAACTTGATACTACTGTGTATCCTGTTACTGTTGAATCAGGACAAAGTACAGTAAAAGAATACTTACCAAATACAGATGGTAAAATAATCAACCATTCTAATATGGGTAAAATAGTTGTTAAAAAGACAAGTGATGCTAATGAAAACTTAGCAGGAGCAGTATTTAAAATAACTAATCCTAACGATAGTGGTTTTGTACCAATTATTATTACTACAAATGAAGATGGAATAGCTAAAACAGAATTACTGCCAGCTAATAAAGAAGGTACAACTTATGTAGTTACAGAAATTAAAGCGCCTGATGGTTATACTCTTGATGACAAGTATCATGACATCGAACAATCTGTAAAAGTATATCCAGTCCAAGATGAAACAGTTATTTTATCAGAACAGAGTAAAAACTATCTTGAATTTAAGAATAAAAAGCAATCTGATATTATGGATATTGATGGTAAGATCATAAAGTATATTGATGGTGATAATAACACTTTATTAACTGCAAAGACTGTTGAAACACCATTATTAGATGCTGCGGATACAGAAACATTCTTATTGAGAGAATATGCTCAAGCTAAAAATGATGTACCAGTAAGAAGTGTTGAAGTGGAAGATAGTTTAATTAAAATGTATTATTATGATGCTAATGGTAATTCGGTTGAATATATGCCAGATGCACCTTATGTAGTTAATACTGTAACAGTTCATAGTGCAACTGATAAAAATGGTAATAAGATTCAAGCTCGAGTATACTATCAAACAGCTGGTAGTGATGAATGGATGACTAATAATAGTTTAGTTGCTGATGTCTCAACGAATAGTCAAGGAATTAGTTTAGAAGGTTTAAATGCATTAAAAATCAAAGTAGTATATACAAATGTTGTTAGCAAGGACTTAATTGCAGAGAATTTTAATGCTACAGGAATTGATGTGAATGTGACATTTAATAAACGTCCTTCAGATGCGACTGTTCATGAAGTTAGAAGAGTTTCAAACCAAACAAGTGTAACATATAACTATACACTTAAAGATAATGAAGGTAATGATCAAAATGCGCAGTATACAAAAGTTTCAGATATAGTAAATCTATATTATCCTTTAAAAGAATCAGTAACTCCTCGAGTTTCACTAGGAATTGTTTCTGGTGAGAAGGATAAAACTTATAAGCCAGGTGAAACTATTGAAAGTGTAATTACTGTTAAAAATGAATCAACTAAGGAAAATGAAATTATTGAACAACCAATTATTAGTTTTGATTTACCTATCGGTATGTCACTAAATAATAATAGTTATAGTATAGGAGATTTACAAACTAGGTTCCAAGTAATAGTATTTGAACATGATGGAGATACCTCAGGTAAAGCATTAGAACCAGATGAATATACTGTTACTTATACTAATGATGTTCCTGCTCGTGTTGTTGAAAATAATCAATTAGTTGAAACGACATCAAAAACTAAGAAGATAACAATTGATTTAGGTGAAGATTTTAAATTTAAACCTGGAATGAAGATACAGATTAGTTATAAAGGAACTAGTTCAATTAATGATACTAGCACAACATTATGGGCACCAGCATACTTTACTAGTGGAAAAATTATTGCTTTGTCAGCTGAAAATCCTTATGGAAATAGTTTTACTGTCGAATCCGCTACAGGTTCTAGTTACAATACACTTGTTGCTGACAGTGTGCTAGATGAAATTACTAATAAACCAGATGAAACCGGTGATGGATTAAAGTATCCAAATAGTAACGGAATCATTAAAATCAATGAACAAAATTATTTATCAATCTATAAACAAGTTAAAGGTATTTATGATGATGATTATTTAAATAATAATCAGATTGCTAAAACAGCTCCTGGCGAAGATTTGGATTATAAGATTGTATTTAAAAATGGTGAAAAATCAGATCGTGCTGTTAGTAAGGCGCGTGTTGTAGATATTTTACCATTTGAAGGTGACTCGTTAGTTAATCGTACAAATGATAACTATACTGCAAGGGTTACAAATCTTGATAAATCACCAATTTTAAATTATGTAGATTGTTTAACACCGGGTGTTTCTTATAAAGTCTACTATTGTGTTGGTGAAAGTGAAGATACTAAATGGGATGAATGGAAACAAGATGCCCGTACAAGTAAAACTGCTTCAGAAGAATTGCCAATTGTATATGGTAATATGGATGATGATGATTGGACAAGCGGCGCTCATCAATGGATAGAAGCATCAAATGATATTGATTTAAGACTAGTTAGTGCTATTGCTGTTGAATTTGATTTCTCTAATGCGCCATTAGAACCTAATCAGTCAATTGAATTGCATGTCAACATGTCTGCTCCTGAGTACAGTACTTCAGATTTAGAGAAAGTATCTGGTAAGTTAATGTCTAACTCTGCTTTAGTTGCAGTTAAACGTACTGGTCTAGATACTGTAAATGACAGTGATATTGTTGAAAATCTTGAAGTTAAAGCTGAAATTGCATTACCTAAAGGAACAATCGGTGATTATGCATTCTATGATATGAACCGTGATGGTTTACAAGATAGCAATGATTTACCGGTTCAAGGTTTAAATGTAACATTGCATAAATTTGTTACAACGATTAATCAAAATGAAGGAAAAGTAACTAAAGAATTAGATTCAGAAACAACTTTGACTGATGCCAGTGGTAAATATGAATTTACAAATCAAGATTGTAATGTTTTAAAAGATGGTAAGACGGATTCATCATCAACTAATCCAAATGATTATGTTGGTAACAAGTATTATCAGTATCAAGTTGAATTTGCTATTCCAGAAGATGAGTCTTTATATAAATATGAGCCAACTCAAAGATACGCTCAAGATGTTGATGGAAAACCACAAATTGAAGCTGATTCTAATATTGGAAATGATCTTAATAAGGATGATTATTGTAAGACAGAATTATTTACTTTGACCGCAACTAAACAAGCTGATGGCAGCTTAGTAGGAGAAACTAATTTAACATTAGATGCAGGATACGTTGCATTAGGATCTCTAGGAGATTTTGTCTGGTTTGATGAAAATAAAAATGGTATTCAAGATCCAGAAGAAACTGGTGTAAAAGATGTGATTGTAAATCTTTATACAGTAACTAATGGTGAGGTTAGTGGTACTCCAGAAAAAACTACTAGAACTGATGAAAATGGTTACTATTTATTTACTGATTTAGAAGATGGAAGTTATGTTGTTGAATTTGATATTCGTGGTGTTAAACCAACAATGGGTGGTGGACACGCGGAACGTTTCTACTTTACTAAAAATGGTGGAACAACAGATAGTGCAATTGATTCTAATCCAACTATTACTGATGAAAATAAGAATACTTTAATTGCTCGTAGTGAAGTAATTGATTTAGCTTATCATACAAGTGATATGACAATTGATGCTGGGTTAACAGTTTATAGTGCAATATCTGGTGTTGCATTTGAAGATCGTGATTATTCTGATATTCAAAATTATCAAGATAGTGATGGTAAAGATGTTGATATCAAATTACCTGGTACGATTGTTGAATTATATCGGGTTGATGAAGAATTTGGAATTGAAAATAATATTCCAACAGAATTAGTCGCATCTACTGTAGTTGGTGAAGATGGAAGCTATTTATTTGATTATTTAGATTCTGGAACATATGTTGTTAAATTCACATATCCTGAAGGATATAAGGTTATTGAAGCAGATGTTGGTGATGATGATACGCTTGATAGTGATGTGGCTTATCATATTGAGACTAATGAGAATAGGATGTCGGGATATACAGGAGTTATTAATATTCCTGTCAATACAAGAGTTGATAATGTTGATGGTGGTGCAAGATTGTATAGCAGTTTAGGAGACTATGTTTTCAAAGATGTTAATGCTGATGGTCTTCAAGATGAAACAGATATCGTGATGCCGGATGTACCAGTATATTTGTTTGCTAGACAAAAAGGTGAAGAAGTATGGACATCAATTGCAAATACAATAACTGATCAAGATGGTAGATATCGTTTTGATAACTTAAAGGGTTCAACTTATACTGGTATTGAATATCGTGTAATCTTTGATTTACCACTTACTACAAAATTGACAGTTCCATATGCTGGGGATGATCCAGAACTAGATTCTAATGCTTTAAATGAATATGTACCAGGACTTGGTTTCCCAACTCAAACTATTGATTTAGCATATAATACAGTAGATTTAACATGGGATGCTGGAATTGTTCAATCAAAAGGTTCTGTGGGTGATTATGTTTGGTATGATACAAATGTCAATGGCATTCAAGATGAAAATGGAACAGGTATTGAAGGTATTAAAGTTATTTTAGAAACTAATTTAACAGGTAATATTGCTGATGAAAATGATTGGCAAGAAGTAGGTACAACTTATACAAATAGCCAAGGATATTATATTTTCAATGAGCTATCAGAAGGATATTACCGAGTTAAATTTGAAATTCCATCAAAATACAAAGTTACATTGTCTACTCAAGGTGAAGATAGTGCTGAAGATAGTGATGGTATTTATAGCGAAGATGGAGTTTGGTATTATACCCGTTCATTCTATTTAGATCAAGATGGATATGATATGACATGGGATTGTGGAGTATATGACCCAACAGATACAAAATTAACTAAAACAGGCAGCACTGCAACTGGTGATAGTTCTGATATAAATGGATATGTTGTCTTAGGATTTAGTTCAATATTGGCTTTAGGAGCAGTATACTTTGTATCAAATAAAAAAAGAAAAGCTAAAAAAGCTGAGAAAATCTAGCTAATTTATAAAGAGGCAGATTAAAACCTGCCTCTTTGTATGATAAATTAAAGTTTTTTGACTATTTGCTAATTTTATTGTTTTTTGTGATAAGAGTGTGATACTCGAATGCTATTATAAGTGTGTAAAAAGGAAATGGATTGAAAGATTTAAAGGGGGAATGACCTATGAAAAAGAAATTATTCAGATTATTAGTGGTTCTAGCGATGATTGTTATGCCAGTTACAGGAGTGATGATCAATGCTGAAGCTGCTTCAAATTTAATGTTAGGGACAGCTGTTTCTAACAATCCTGATACTAGAGTTTTCACAGTAAAAAACAATGGAGAAGCAACTACATTTGCATGGGAGGCAACTGGAACAGGTGAGACTAACGGTGTTAGTATTGCAAGAGGTGAAACTAAGCGAATTGAAGTACCTGCTGTAAATGGTAGTTCACATTTGACAGTATTAGCACAAGATGCTGCGGCCGTTCAAGAAATTGCTAGTTTAAATCAATACTATATTAATGTAACATTTAGTACAGTTGATGGGACAGAATTAATGAGTGCTAAAACAGTAACTTGTACTTATAACAATAATGGAACCTATACTGCACCAAGTACGATCACACTTGGAAGCAGTGTTTATGATATTAATGGTAATAACTATATATCTGTTCCTTATGGAACACGTTCAATTGATTTTAAGTATACAAAAAGAGCACAAACACCATATACTAGTACAGTTGCTTTGATTGATCAAGATGGTGTTGAGCATAAGATACTTTCTTATCAAGTAACAGAAGCTAATGGTGGTTCTGTTAATACACCAGAAACGTTCGTTTCAACAATCAATGGTAGAACTTATAAAAGAATTGCTGGGCAAAAAGCAACAGTAAGTCAAACTTATGCACAAGGTCAAATGAGATCAATTGTTCGCTATCAAGTTCAAGATGATGTAGCTAGTAAGCCATATAATATCTATATTCAATATGTAGATAAGGCTACTGGTAGTGCAATTTTAACGAAAAAATTGTTAGTAGAAAAAGATAAGACTGTTGATCATACACCATCTAAAACATTTATGAAGGGTGGAAAACAATACGAGGTAGTTGATGGAGCTAAAATCACTCATACTTTTGGTGATGCAACAAAAACATACCAAGTAGAATATAAACAAGTTATTACTGATGAAAATACACCACAACCAATTCAAGTAAATTATGTTGATTTAGCAACTGGAGAAGATTTACAAATTCATCAATATACAGTTGATCCTGGAAAAACAAAAACAATTGAAGTTGACACAACTGTTGAAATTGATGGTAAGACTTATGTTTTAAGTCCAAATCAAGAAAGTACAATTACTCATAAATTTGGTGAGGAAACTACAGAATACAATGTTTATTTTAATGAAAAAGGTTTAGAAGTTGATAAATATGAAGTATCTGTAACATATATGAATGTTTCAAACACATATGTAGGAGAAGATACATTATACACAACTAAATTAGAAGCCAATGTTGGTCAAGAACTAAATATTGAAGTTCCTGCACAATATGAGGCTAATGGAACAACGTATGTATTAATGAGCGGACAAGCAACTAGTTATTCACATGATTTTTATTCAACAAGAAGAAACTATGTAATGGTTTATCGTGATGTTAATGATACACAAAATGAAATAGAATTTATTCCTGGTGAAACTGGGACGGATTTGGCTGCTACTACTCCAGGAGGAACTAATTTTACAATCGATGGTGGAACTGGTAATCCAATGATTACTAATCCAGATGGAACAGTTACAACAGTAGATCAAGATGGACAAATCGTTCCATATGAGGAACCACAAACTGAAGTAGTTGATGAAAATGAAACACCATTGGCAAAGGGTGATAAGTCAACTAGTAATAATACTGCTTATGTAATCGGTGGAGGTTTTGCAACTGTTGCAATAATCGCTGGAATCGTTGCTTTTGTAATCAAAAAGAAAAAGGCTCAACAGGCATAAATAATTTGATCATTCCTAACCTTAGTAAAAGCAATTCTTAATTGGATTGCTTTTTACATTTAATTATTACTAAGAAACATAGTTTAATTTAATGGACATATATTAGGGTGACTGTTATAATGTTAAGAAGAGTTTGCGGGTTAAAAAATAAATAATAAAATTATGTTATTTATGTTAATTTTGATAATTTTAGAAATTATTAATTATAATATTATTAGTGGGGGTGATTTAGTGAAACTTAAGGTTGATTTTTTTAATGCCTATGTGATTAAATTGGATGAAGATCATTGGCTAGATTTTAATATAATTAATTCACCCAAGTTGGCTAAATTATTAGCTTATATTATTTATCATCATCGTCGTAAATTAAGTTCTAATGATTTACAAGAATTAATGTTTGCTTCAGGTGAATCAAATAATCCAGCTAATGCGTTAAAGGCTTTGATTTATCGTTTGAGAACCATTTTAAAAAATAATTTAGGTGAGTATGATTATATTTTATCTTCACAAGGAACATATTATTGGAATCCTGAAATAGAGATGATTTTTGATGTAGATGACTTTACCTTGTATCATCGTTTAGGACGAAATGAGATTCATGATGAGGAAATAAGAGCTAAATATTATATGAAAGCTTATTATCGATATAGTGGTGAATTTTTGCCAATGATAGAAAATGTGGAAAAGTTATCGATTATTAGAGGTTTTTTGAACTCACAATTTTTAAATGTATCACGATTCTTGATTGAATTTTATTTAAAAAAGGAAGAGTATGGAATTATTGAAGAAATTTGTATGAAAAATTTAGCTGATAATTATCTTGATGAGAACATTAATGCTATTTTAGTTCTTGCATTAGTTAAACAAGATAAGATAACTTTAGCTAAAGAACACTATAATAAAGTCACTTCCGCTTTAAAAGATGATTTGGGAAATGCAACGATTAGGAAAATGAAGTATTATTTAAATTATAATGTCAATAATGCTGAAGAAAGAAATATTTTTTCTATTCAAGATGACTTGATTGAAACAAAGACGAGAGGTGCATATAGTTGCGATTATGATTTTTTTAAAAAGTCATATCGTTTGGAAGCACGAAAATCAATTCGTAATAGAACTAAAAAGACGTTAGCAGTATTGACTATTACACCTAAAAATTATATTAAAAATAATTTAGAAATTTATAATCTTGTTTTAGAAGAAACATCCAATATTTTAGAAAAAGTTATTTTAAATTCATTAAGATTAGGTGATATTGTTTGTAAATATAGTATGAAACAATTTTTGATTTTGCTTGATTGTGATGAAAATGGAGTAGTAAAAGCGATTAATCGCATTAAGAAGGATTTTTTAGCCCAGGATAAATATGAACGAGTTAGTATAGATTATAGTTATGCAGCGATTGCAGTAGCAAAAATGCATATAGATGATGAAGATATCTTAAAACTTCAATAAAAAAGAAGTAATTTTCCTCCTTAGTTAGTAAATGATAATAGGAGGTTTTTTATTATGTTTAAATACCCAATATACAAACAAGATAATAATTATAGTTGTGGAGCATACTGCATTAAAATGATTTTAAAATATTATCATTTAGATATTGAAATCAAAGAAATCAAAGAACGTTGTAAAGTGACTAATGAGGGAATTAGTGTTTATGGAATAATCAAATGTTTTGAATCGTATCATTTAGATGCTAAAGCTTATCAAAGTGATTTAAATACATTACTAAAGGAGACAAAATCACCTTGTATAATTCATCTTTTAAATGGTGAACTAACACATTATGTGGTGTTATATCGGGCAACAAAAAAATACTTATTAATTGGTGATCCTGCCCATGGGTTAACCAAAAGAACAAAAGAGTCGATTGAAAAAGATTATACAGGAATTTGTATCTGCATTCATCATGTTGGAAGATACAGAGTTTCTAGTCGACATCAGGAACAAAGTTTTATTAGTTTCATAATACTTCATTTAAAAAATAATTACTGTTATATTATCAGACTTGTTGCTAAAGCTATTTTGATTTCTTGCTGTAGTGTTTTAGGATCATATTATTTCCAAGGGTTAGTAGATCAAATCAATGGGATGAATTATATTATGATTTTAATTTTTACAGGTGTTTTTATGATAATAAGTGGGATTAGAATCATGATCAATTTTCAAAGGAAACAATTGGAAATAGAAATTCAGCGATATTTAAATCAAGAATATGTAAATAAAAGTGTCGTAAATATGCTGTATCTTCCCTTTAGTTATTATTATCGAAATCAAGAAGGAGTTCTTCTTACAAAAGTTCAAAATTTGTTTCAGCTAAGTGATTTTTTTATTCATTTTTATATGGCTCTATTTGTTGATTTAATTTTAATTATTGGTTTGTTAAGTGCCTTAATACTATTTTCAATGAATTTAGCTTTGGTTGTAATAGCTTTTTTAAGTATTATTACTATCGTTACAATTAAATGGCTTAAAATAGTTAATGGTTTAAATAAACAAATTGTTGTAAACCAAGAAATAATGAATCAAGGACATCTTGAGTATTTGAAAAATATTTATAATAGCCATCAGTTTTTTTTGAAAAAATTTATTAAAGAAAAGCTTAATTATTTATTTGAGGAATATAATTATAGCCTTTATCAACGGGACAGTGAATTAAATAAGTTGAATTTTATTAGTGAAACATTAATTCAATTATTATCTTTTGGCGTTGTATTATTGGCTAGTTTTCATTATAAAAAAGGAAGTATTAGTGTTGGTGATATTATCTTTTTCTATATGCTGGTATCGTATATGATTGAACCAATGTTTAATGTTATTGCTTTTATTATTAAGAAAGATGAAATTTTAATTTTATATGAGCGTTATAAAGAGATTATTCCTAATAGAAGTGAAAAAAAGCAAAAAATAAGGGGGCGAATCAGTAAGATTAGTTTTGATCATATTAGCTATAGTTACGGTTATAGTAAGCCGATTCTTCAACATTTGGATCTTCAGATTGAACGTTCATTATGGTTAAAAGGTGATACTGGGGTGGGAAAATCAACCTTACTTAAATTACTGATGAAGTATGATGAGTTATTAAAGGGGCATATTTATATTAATGGGATCGATTTAATGAATATTGATACTAATTCTTTGTATCGAAAGATTATTTATTTAGATCGAAAACCTGTTTTTTATCATGAATCATTGCGATTTAACTTGATTTTGAATAGTAAAGAGGAGGAACTGATGGAAAAATTGTTAAAGATATTTGGGTTAAATTACTATCTTGACCGTCTTGATTTGATTATTGAAACAGATGGTCAGCCTTTATCGTCAGGTCAAGCCCAGATAGTAATGCTTATCAGAGCTATCATAAAAAAACCAGAAGTTCTTATTTTGGATGAAGCATTGTGCAATATAGATGATTATAAAGCTAAGAAAATTATAAGCTACATACATGATAATTTGCCAAATACGATTATGATAATCGTAGCGCATCAAACAAAATTAGTGAATGAATTATTTGACTGTGCTATAATTAGAGATGGAAAAATATATAAGTAAATGAGGTAATTGTATGGAAATCGATTTTGCATTGATAAATGAAGCAGCTGGTTTTAATGAAGATTATACTGATGATTATCGTTCAATAATCAATGAAGCTGCAAAACAATTGGGAATTGAAGAAGATTTAGAATTATCATGCATCTTGGTAGATGATTCTAAAATTCACGAAATAAATAAAGAATATCGTAAAATAGATCGGGCCACAGATGTAATTAGTTTTGCATTAGAAGATAATGAGCAGTTTTATGTCCCAGGGATGCCAAGAAGTATCGGAGATATTTTTATTTCTGTTGATCATGCTAAAGTCCAAGCTGAAGAATATGGTCATGATTTAAAGCGTGAAATGTGTTTTTTATTTACCCATGGATTATTACATCTTTTAGGGTTTGATCACATGATAGAAGAAGACGAAATACAGATGATTGCAATGCAAAAATCAATTTTAGATGCTTTAAATATCACAAGACGATAAGTAGTTTATTGCTAATTTATAGACTTAGAAAGGATAAATACTCAATATCATGATTTAAGTTGAGTAGAAGTGGTTTTATGGATGTAAAAACAATAATTGAAAAGGCTTTTGAAGCAGCGAAAAATTCTTATAGTCCATACTCAAAATTCAAAGTAGGGGCATGTATTGAGATGAGAGATGGAAATTACTTTTTAGGGACTAATATTGAAAATGCAGCGTTTGGTTCAACTATGTGCGCAGAACGTAATGCTGTTTATGGTGCGTATAGCAATGGCTATGGTAAAGCTGATATCAAACAGCTGGCAATTGTGGCAGGTAGTGATGAGATTGTTTCACCATGTGGAGCATGTCGCCAAGTATTGATGGAACTATTACCACAAGATTGTCCAGTGATTTTGGCTAATCGTGAAAGTTATGAAATAACAACAATGAAAGAATTATTGCCGCGGGCATTTATAGGAGAAAGTTTAACATGTTCAAATCAGGATTTGTAAGTATCGTTGGTCGTCCTAATGTTGGAAAATCGACACTATTAAATAGTATTTTAGAGACAAAATTAGCTATCATGTCTGATGTTGCTCAAACAACTAGAAATACAATTCAAGGAATTCATACCGATGATGAAGCCCAAATAATTTTTATGGATACACCAGGTATTCATAAACCGCAAGATCGTTTGGGAACATTTATGAATACAACCGCTTTAAATAGCATTTTTGGCGTTGACCTAGTTTTATTTTTAGCACCGGCTAATGAAAAAATTGGACGTGGAGATAAATTTATTATTGAGCGCTTAAAGGAAGCCGATGGGCCGGTGTTTTTAGTATTAAGTAAAATTGATACTGTTTCAAAAGAAGAGCTGATTAAAAAATTACAGGAGTGGCAGGAATTATTTGATTTTAAAGAAATTATTCCAATTAGTGCAACTACTAATGATAATATTGATTTATTACTTAAAACGGTAAAAGCATATTTGCCAGAAGGGAATATGTATTATCCTCAAGATCATTTAACAGATCACCCAGAGCGTTTTGTAATGGCTGAATTTATTCGTGAAAAAATTCTTTATTTTACTAAAAAAGAAGTACCACATAGTGTTGCAATTGTGATAGAAAGAATGCTGGAAGATGAAGCGGGTGTAGAAATTATTGCAACAATTGTTTGTGATCGTAAAAGTCAGAAGGGAATTATTGTAGGTAAACAAGGGACGATGATCAAAAAGATTCGCCAGAATGCTCAACGCGAGATGAAACGTTTTTTACAAGTACCAGTTCATTTAGAGTTGTTTGTTAAGGTTGAAAATAATTGGCGCAACAAACAAAAATATTTAAAAGAATTTGGATATAACGAAGATGATTATTAATGGTGAAGAAAATATTACTGGACTAGTTTTAAAAAATAAGCCTTATAAAGAAAATGATATGCTGCTATGGATCTATACTCATGATTATGGCAAATTGGCATTAATAGCGAAAGGGGTAAAGAAGTTAAAAAGTAAAAATGCCCCTTCTTGTCAAACTATCACTTTGTCAGAATTTACTTTTATTCCTAGAAGTGGTTTATCAAATTTGATCAAAGGCGCTCCAGTTGAATATTTTCGCTATATTAAAGAGGATATTGAATTAGAAGCTTATGCAAGTTATTTTTGTGAGTTTGTTTATAAATTTACTAAGGATAATGATCCTGATGAGACTATATATAATACGCTGTTATTAGCATTACGTTCATTACAGACCGGATATAATCCTAAATTGGTCTATTTATTATTTAATGCCTTTATTATGGAAAAAACAGGTTCAAGTTTAGAAGTTGATCAATGTGTCAGTTGTGGGCGCCTTGATCATATTTCTGGAGTTTCAATTCATAGTGGTGGATTTGTCTGTCAAGAATGTATTGGAATGTATGATCAAAAATTAACAGTTGATGTTTTAAAAGGTTTTCGCTATATTAATAAATGGCAATTAGAAAATATTGATATGCTTCATCTAGAAGAAAATATAATCGATGAATTGATGCCTATTATGGAGGCTTATATTGATGAATTTACGGGGATTACGTTTCAAAGTCGTAAGTTTATTCGTCAATTCAATAATCTATAGAAATAATCGACAAAACTTTATCAACTTTTGTCGATTTTATTTATTTTTTGTAAAATTGTGTATATAATATGTAAATAAAGAAAGAGGAATGATCATGAGTGAATTTTTACCAATAAATCGAGAAGAAATGGAAGCAAGGGGTTGGCAACAACCAGATTTTGTATATATATGTGGGGATGCTTATGTTGATCATCCTTCATTTGGTGCAGCAATAATTTGCCGAACTTTAGAGAGTCACGGGTTTAAAGTATGTTTTTTAGCACAGCCGGATTGGCATAATGTTGAAGAATTTAGACAATTTGGCAAACCACGATTAGGTTTTTTGATTTCATCAGGAAATATTGACTCAATGGTTAATCATTATACAGTAGCTAAAAAACGTCGTCATAAAGATTTATATACACCCGGAAGTGAAGGCTTTAAAAGACCAGATCGCGCTGTAATCGTGTATAGTCAAATGGCACGCCAAGCTTATAAAGATGCTAATATTATTATTGGTGGGATTGAGGCTAGTTTAAGACGTTTAGGACATTATGATTATTGGGACAACAAAGTACGTAAATCGATAATTATTGATGCTAATGCAGATTTATTATTGTATGGAATGGGTGAAAATAGCATTATTGAAGTAGCTGAAGCACTTGATAACGGCTTGGAAATAAAATATTTAACTTATTTAGATGGAACTGTTTTTAAAACGAAAAATCTCGATGATGCTCACGAGCCAGTTATGTTGCCAAGCTATGAGGAAATTTGTAATGATAAAAAAGCTTATGCAAAATCTTTTCATATTCAGTATTTAAATACTGATCATTTTAATGCAAAAACTTTAGTAGAACCGTATCAAGGATGGTATGTTGTTCAAAATAGGCCTAATCGTCCGTTGAAGCAAAGAGAGTTTGATCGTGCTTATTCATATGATTATAACCGTGATAGTCATCCTAGTTATAAGCAGCATGTTCCTGCAATTGATGAGGTTAAGTTTTCTTTAATTAGTAATCGAGGATGCTTTGGTTCTTGTAACTTTTGTGCATTGGCTTTTCATCAGGGAAGAATTGTTCAAGCGCGTTCGCATGAATCAATTATTAGTGAAGCTAGCAAAATGGTTTGGGATCCTGAATTTAAAGGATATATTCATGATGTTGGAGGACCTACTGCAAACTTTAGAGGGCCTGCTTGTTCTAAGCAAAATAAACATGGTGCATGTCCGACTAAACAGTGTTTATGGCCTAAAGCTTGTAATAATCTAGAAGTAAGTCATCAGGATTATTTAGAATTATTGAGGAAACTAAGAGTATTACCAAACGTAAAAAAGGTTTTTGTTCGTTCAGGAATTAGATATGATTATCTAATGTATGATAAAGATGATACTTTTTTTAAGGAGTTAGTTCAAAATCATATTAGTGGTCAGTTAAAAGTAGCTCCGGAACATATTAGTGATCAGGTATTAGATAAGATGGGAAAACCTCGGAGAGGACTATATGAGAAATTTGTTGATAAATATTATCAATTAAATGAAGAATACAACAAAAAACAATTTTTAGTTCCGTATCTAATGTCATCACATCCTGGGTGTACACTTGATGATGCGATTGAATTAGCAGAATATTTACGGGATATTCATCATCAGCCAGAACAGGTTCAAGATTTTTATCCGACTCCTGGAACTTTATCTACGACAATGTATTATACTGGTTTAGATCCTCGTGATATGTCTGAAGTATACGTTCCAAAGACGGCAAAAGAGAAAGCAATGCAAAGGGCATTGATACAATATCGTAATCCAAAGAATTATGATTTAGTGTATGAAGCTTTAGTGCAGGCAAACCGAAAAGATTTAATTGGGTTTGGGAAGAATTGTTTAATTCGACCTCGTCGCAATAATAATCAGCGCTCTTATCAGGCTAAAAATAACTATCAAAAGAAAAGGAGAAATTAGCTATGAAATATAGTGAAAAATTTACATCAGCAACGGCAACACATGTCAATTTTGATATATATTTACCGACTGTAATGATTCGCTATAAGGCTATTATCCAGATTCATCATGCAATGGGAGAGCATTCAGGGCGCTATGAACGGTTTGCTGAATATTTAGCTCACGATGGTTTTGTTGTCGTTGTTAGTGATTTTCCGGGTCATGGGACTTCATTATATAATTATGAGCAGGGTTATTTTGGGATTGGTGATGCAACAAAGACATTAGTTGAAGATATGCATCGCTTGCGAAATATTATGGCATCTCGGTATCCAGATTTACCATATTTTATGATTGGCAATCAACTTGGTTCATTAGTATTACGACAATATATGGCACAATATGGGGACTTTATCCAAGGTGCTATATTAATGGGAACCTGTGGCAAACCTCATTTTGCATTGATTGGAAAACTAATTATTAAGGGGGATGCAATGCTTAAAGGACATATGCATCGTTCCAAAACGGTTCGTAAAAATGTTATCAATCAATTAATTTCTCGTACTAAAAATGCAACTTATGTTACTGGTGATGCTCGAGAGTTAGAACAGTACCAGCAAGATCCGTTTACTGATTTTACATATACTAATAACGCTTATGAAGAAGTGTTTGGCTTAATAAAAAAAGTTTCTACTATCCAAAACATAAAAAAAATACCTGAATATTTATCAGTTTTGATAATTTCTGGTGCTAAGGATCCTTTTGGCAAATTTGGCGTAGGGCCTAAATGGTTATATGAAGCGCTTAGTCATCAAGGAGTTAAAGATATTACTTTATCGCTCTATGATCGTAGTCATCATGATTTATTACACGATCAACAGCGTCTTGAAGTGTATAAAGATGTACTTGATTGGTTGAATCAGCGAACCTTTGTTTGATACCCTTATAGTTGGTTGACAAATAACTACTATAAGGGTATTTTATATGTGCACGAAAAAATAGATATTAAACAAATTATTGCCTTTATTTGACTTGACTGTGTTCAAGTCATTCATTGTTTATATATCTAAAATAACATGAATATAAGGAGTAAATTATGGCAAGCAAAGATATGGATAAATTAGTAAGTCATGCAAAAACTTCAGGATTTGTATATCAGGGTTCTGAAATCTATGATGGCTTAGCAAACACATGGGATTATGGTCCTTTAGGTGTTGAAATGAAAAACAATATTAAACAATTGTGGTGGAAACGTTTTATTCAAGAATCACCATATAATGTAGGATTAGATTCAGCTATTTTTATGAATCCGCGGGTATGGGAAGCGAGTGGACATGTTGGTGGATTCTCTGACCCTTTGATTGATTGTAAGGAATGTAAGACCCGTCATCGTGCGGATAAATTAATCGAAGCTTATGATCCGAGTGTTCATAGTGAAGGATGGTCTAGTGAAGAGACAGTAAAATATATCAAGGATCACAATATTGTTTGTCCTAATTGTGGGAAAAGCAACTTCACTGATGTAAGACAATTCAAATTAATGTTCGAAACTCAAATGGGTGTAGTCGAAGATGCAAAAGATGTGGTTTATTTAAGACCAGAAACAGCTCAAGGTATCTTTGTTAACTTTAAAAACATTCAAAGAACATCACGTAAAAAAGTGCCATTTGGAATTGGTCAAATCGGGAAAGCTTTTAGAAATGAAATTACACCAGGAAACTTCATTTTTAGAATGCGTGAATTTGAACAAATGGAATTAGAATTTTTCTGTAAACCAGATACTGATTTAGAGTGGTTTGATTATTGGAAATCATATTGTCAAAAGTTTTTATTTGATTTAGGATTAAAAGAAGAAAATTTAAGATTTAGAGATCATGAAAAAGAGGAACTTTCCTTCTATTCTAAAGCCACTTGTGATGTTGAATATAATTTCCCATTTGGTTGGGGTGAATTATGGGGAATTGCTGATCGAACTAATTACGATTTAACCCAACATCAAAATCATTCTAAAAAATCTTTAGAATATTTAGATCCAACAACTAATGAAAAATATATTCCTTATGTTATTGAACCTTCGGTAGGTGCTGATCGTCTTTTCTTATCAGTACTTTGTGATAGTTATGAGGAAGAAATTTTAGAAGATGGTGAAACTAGAGTTGTAATGAAATTACATCCAAGTGTGGCACCGTTTAAAGTTGCTATCTTGCCATTAACCAAAAAACAAAGTGATAAAGCAACTGAAATTTATAGTCAGTTAGCAAAATATTTTAATTGTGAATATGATGTTGCTGGACAAATTGGAAAACGTTATCGACGTCAAGATGCAATTGGAACACCTTACTGTGTAACTGTTGATTTTGATACAATGGAAGACGAGACAGTAACTGTACGTGACCGTGACACAATGGAACAAATTCGTTTACCAATTAATCAATTAGTTGATTATATTAGTAAAAAGATCACATTCTAATAAGGAGGAACATTAATGCCGAGACTATCATCAGAGAAAATTAATGAAATTAGGCAAAGTGTTGATATTGTTGATGTCATTGGCACGTATCTTCCCTTAGAAAAAAAAGGCCGTAATTATGTAGCGATATGTCCTTTCCATGATGACAGCCATCCATCGATGTCAATTTCACCAGAACGACAAATATTTATGTGTTTTGTCTGTCATCATGGGGGAAATGTTTTTACTTTTTTAAAGGATTATTTGAAAATACCATATATTGAAGCCGTCAAGATGGTTGCTAATATTGGTAACGTTGATATAAGTAAATATAATTTAGAGAGTCGAGTTAAGCCGGTCGATCAAAAATTAGAACCACTGTATCGTATGCATGATGAAGCCAATAAAATTTATAATCATTACTTGAATACTAAGTTAGCGATTCAAGCTAAAGAATATTTAAATAATCGTAAAATTACGGATGAAATTATTGAAACCTTTGAAATTGGATACGCCCCTAATAATCATGTACTATTAAAGGCGTTTGAAAAAATGAATTTTAATAAGGTTTCAATGTTTGAGTCTGGTTTGATTATTGAAGCTTCAAATGGATATGATCGTTTTACAGACAGGATCATGTTTCCACTACATGATGCTAGTGGTCGTGTCGTTGGGTTTAGCGGTCGAATCTATAAACAAAGCCAAAATGAATCTAAGTATATGAATTCGCCCGAGTCATCAATTTTTATTAAGGGTGATACTTTATATAATTATCACCGCGTTGGCGAAGAAGCACGACAAGCGGGTTATATCATTATTACTGAAGGATTTATGGATGTTATTGCATTATACAAGGCTGGAATAAAAAATGCAGTAGCAATTATGGGAACCGCCTTGACACATGGGCATTTAAATTTATTAAAACGTTTAAGTAAAACCGTATATTTATGTTTAGATGGTGATCAGGCTGGGAGAAATGCTACAATTAAAAGCATTGATATATTATTGAGTGCTGGTTTCATCGTTAAGGTAGTTGATTTACCAGATAATTTGGATCCTGATGAAATTTTGGATAAGCGTGGTATAGAAGAATTAAACGCTGTAATAAAAAGACCATTATCTTCATTAGATTTTAAGATGAATTATTATTATGAAATGACAAACATGGATAATTATGAAGATCGTAAATCTTATTTAGAAACAATTGCCAGAGAAATCAGTAGATTAGATGATATTATTGATCAAGATCATTATATCCAGCAATTAGAAAAAAAATCAGGTTTTTCAAGAAACATTATTGACCAGTTAATTAATCAAAATACAGCTGTAAGAATTGAGACAGCAGAGCCACCTAAAATACCAAAATTTCAAAATCAGCGATTATTGGATAAATATATAAGAGCGGAACGTGATTTATTATACTATATGATGAATGATAAAAATGTCGCAATGATGTATGAGGCAAAAGCAGGTTTTATGTTTAATGATATTTATCGAATCATTGCTTCTTATATTATTGATTATTATCGTCAAGAAGTTGTATTAGAGGTTGCTGATTTAATCAGTAGTATTGAAGATGAAAACTTGGTTCAAAATATAATTGAGATATCGCAATTAGGATTACCTAAGTTAAAAGATACTAAAGCCATTGATGATTATATTGAAACAATTAAAGAAAAAACTGTAATGGTAAAAAAAGAAGAATTAACAAAAGCATTGGCAGATACTTTTGATCCTAAACAAAAGGCGCAAATATTAAAAGAAATCATAGCATTAAAAGACAAGGAGTAATATATGAAGAAAAAGAAAAATGTAACTGCAGTATCATTTGATGATTTAAAGCAAATTGTTTTAAATGATGCTAAAAAAGAAGATGGTGTATTAACACAAGATCAAATTGATAATTATTTATCTACATATGATTTAAATGATGATCTTGCAGAGGAACTATTAGAATTTATTGGAAATAATGATATTGTTATTTCTGATGATGGATTAGATGATTTAGATGTAGAAGACGAAGTATTATTAGCTGGTGTACCTGCTGAATTAGATGATGATTTAGGACTAGATGATGATTTAGGATTAGATGGTGATACTCCAGATTTAGATTTTGCTGGTGATTTCGATATGATGACAGGTGATACGATTCATATGTATCAAGTTGCTGATGCTGATGCGGAATTAGATCAAAATCAATTAGGAAGTAATGTCAAGATTAATGATCCAGTTAAAATGTATTTAAAAGAGATTGGACGCGTTGAACTGCTTACTCATGATGAGGAGATAGACCTTGCTAAAAAGATTTTAGAAGGAGATGAAGATGCAAAAAAGGAACTCGCTGCTGCTAACTTACGTTTAGTTGTATCGATTGCTAAAAGATATGTTGGAAGAGGAATGTTATTTTTAGATTTGATTCAAGAAGGTAACATGGGTTTAATCAAAGCAGTCGAGAAATTTGATTATACTAAAGGATTTAAATTTTCAACTTATGCAACATGGTGGATTCGTCAAGCTATTACAAGAGCTATTGCTGACCAAGCTAGAACAATTCGTATTCCTGTACATATGGTAGAAACAATTAATAAATTGACAAGAATTCAGCGTCAATTGATTCAAGAATTAGGGCGTGAGCCTAGTGCCGAAGAAATTGCTGAAAAAATGGATGGAATGACACCAGAAAAAGTTCGTGAAATACAAAAAATTTCTTTAGAACCAGTATCTTTGGAAACACCAATAGGTGAAGAAGATGATTCTCATTTAGGAGATTTTATCGAAGATGAAGGTGCAATGTCGCCAGATGATTATGCTGCTAATGAACTTCTAAAAGATGAATTGAATGAAGTCTTATTAGAATTAACTGATCGTGAAGAAAAAGTATTACGCTTAAGATTTGGTTTAGATGATGGAAGAACTAGAACGCTTGAAGAAGTAGGAAAAGAATTTAGTGTAACCCGGGAAAGAATTCGTCAAATCGAAGCTAAGGCACTTCGTAAATTAAAACATCCTTCACGTTCAAAAAGATTAAAAGACTTCTTAGATCGTTAAAATGAAACTATCAAAAAGATTACAGCTAATTGCTGATGTAATTAGTAAATATAAACAAGGAAGTGTTTTAGCAGATATTGGAAGTGATCATGGCTATTTGCCATGCTACTTAGTTAAAAATAAGATTATAACTTGTGCTTACGCTTGTGATGTAGCACAGGGACCATTAGATTCCGCAAAAGAGACAATCAAACAATATGGATTAGAAGATAAAGTTTTTGCACTATTGGGAAACGGGCTGAACCCAATTCTTGATCGTGAAGTGGATATGATCAGTATTGCTGGAATGGGATCTTATTTAATTAGTGAGATTCTTGAAGAGCATCGTGAGTATTTAAGAAATGTTAAACTGATGTTTTTACAAGCTAATGCCAATAATGATCATTTACGTAAATATTTATTTGCTAATGATTGGATCATCATTGATGAACAGATGGTTAAGGATGCTGGGCATATATATGAGGTGATGGTAGTTACAGCGAGACAGAATAAAGCAATTACATATAATCGTAAGGATGAAGAGTTTGGACCAATTTTAATCAACAATCAAACTCCATTGTTTAAAGAAAAATGGCAAAAACAGTATCAAGTTTATGAAAAGATTCAAAATACATTACCACATGATCATCCGCGTTATCATGAAATTGCTGATAAAATGAAAATGATTGAAGAGGTGCTCCATGAATGCCGTTAAAATAATTAATTATTTGGAATCAATCTTTCCGCTTAACTTACAAATGTCGTGGGATAAATGTGGAATTCAAGTAGGTGACTGTAATCAACAAGTAACAAGTATAATGGTTGCATTAAATGCTGATATAGAAAGTCTTCAAAAGGCAATTGATCAAAATTGTCAAATGTTAGTTACACACCATCCATTTTTGCTAGAAGAAATAATGAATCTTGATTTCCATAATCATCATGGAAAGTTTATTGAAATGGCAATAAAAAACAATATTCTTGTTTATAGCCTACATACTTGTCTTGATCGAGGCAAAGATGGTATTTCGATGAATGATTGGCTTATTAATGCTTTAGGTGTTCATGATGTTAGCTGTTATGATGAATTTCAAGTGGGGAAAATGGCACTTTTAAATCAGCCTTGTATGACTAGCGAGTTAGTTAAGAAAGTTAAAGATACTTTTAATGTACCAGTACGTCTTGCTGGTAAAGAAGTAGAGATTAAAACAATTGCTATTTGTGGTGGTAGTGGGGCCGATGATCTTGAACAGCTAGCTGGTCGAGTGGATGCATATATAACGGGTGATAGTAAACATCGTCATGCTAAATATGCATTGGATCATGATATTGTCTTAATCGATGTTCCTCATCATCTTGAAGTAATTATGGAAAAGCGACTTGCTAGTTTATTGAGTAATCTTGGGATTACTGTAAAAGAAGCGAATAGTCAGGATTATTATTCATATTATTAAAAAGTATTTTGATGCATGTCATAAAGTTGAATGCAAGTAATTATAGCCAAGATATTTACATAAAGTAGGTATCTTGGTTTTTGACTTTTATGCTATAACATAATTGGAGCTATTGATGTAAGCATATAATGGGATGTGTGTTTTTAGTTGTATTAAAATAACTGTTTAAAATATTGATATTGAGGATAATTTTATTAGGATATGGTCTTAGGGAACCTAGTTAGGCACTTAAGTGATGATATCGATTATATGAATTAGAAATTTGTACAATATGTTCAAATTTTACTCTTATTTTATTTAATAAAAATAGTTTTATGTTCTAAAAATCAATCAACTATAAAAAAAGAAAGGAACCCAATGATTCGATTCCTTTACGGCAATACAGTCTTAATTAATAATATTATATTTCAATTATATGTTTAAATCAAATTATGTTTTTTCATAGAATTGTAAATACCGTTATTATCTATATTGTCAGTTATTTCATCAGCAACTGCTTTTAAACCTTCTTTAGCATTGCCGACGGCGATTCAAATATTAACATATTCAAGCATTTCTTTGTCATTCATTCCATCACCAAATGCATAAGTATTTTTACGTTCAATTCCTAGGTAGTTGATCAATGTTTCAATAGCATTAGCTTTGTGGATGTTTGGGACTGATAATTCGCCACTGTTATCACCAAAAGCAGGAACAGTACAATGGATTACATTGAATTCTCGATCAAATTCTTTAATAATATTATTAAATGGAATATTCGGATTTTCTAAAAAGCAGGCTTTATTAATGTCATCACGACGCATCTCTTGACCTTCAATTAGAGCGTTAATAAAATGGCTGTCTTTTTTTTCATAGCGAGCTTTGGCCTGAGGATCATTTTCATAATCACCATATATAATTCTTTCAAGTCTTTTAACTAGATTTTTGCTTGCAAATAAACCGCCATTACTTTCAACATAGTAATCAAAATTATTAGTATCAAAATAGTCAACCATATGATTAACTGCTTTATTTGTCACTTTTTTATGATAGAGCATTTGATTTCCTATTTCAATATAGCCACCGCCAGCTCCAATTACTCCGTCAATTCCACATTCAAGAATGAAATCATAGATTTCAGCCTTGCTGCGCCCAGTACATAAGTATACTAAATTTCCTTTAGCTCTAGTTAAAGCAATTGCTCTTTTGGCAGATTCAGGTACATGTTCAATCCCGCCGGTATCACTTACGAGTGTGCCATCAACATCAAAAAATATAATCTTTTTTTCCATATAATTTCTCCATGTATAAATTATAACATCGTGATATTTAGATATAATTGATTTTCATATTTTGAACAAGAATTGTTTAAGCAATTCTTGTAATGCTGGTTAATAAGGTGTATCATTTTCATGTTAAAGCGAGGGAGATTTATGGCAGATCAAAGTACGGATTTAATTAAGGGGAGTATTTATAAATCAATTTTATGGTTTTCAATTCCATTATTGATCGGTAATTTATTTCAGCAATTATACAACACAGTCGATTCTTATGTAGTTGGCAACTATGTTAACAGTAATGCATTAGCTGCTGTAGGAGCTTCTACCCCAGTAATTAATATGCTTGTAGGCTTTTTTATGGGACTGGCAACGGGGGCTGGAGTTGTAATTTCCCAATATTTTGGGGCACGACGGATTGAAAAAATGCAGCGTGCTGTCCATTCATCACTGGCTCTTACAGGAGTTTTATGTGTTGTTTTTACGGTTGTAGGGCTATTGTGTACCCAACCGCTTTTAAAGGCTATTGGAGTACCACAAGAAGTTTTACCTCATTCATCGATGTATTTGATGATTTATTTTTGTGGTATTTCTTTTGGCCTTGTTTATAATATGGGTTCAGGAATTTTAAGAGCAATCGGTGATTCAAAACGACCTTTAATTTATTTGATCGTTGCCAGTGTTGTTAACATCGCTTTAGATTTTTTATTTGTTTGTAGTTTTAATTGGGGAATCGCTGGAGTTGGAATCGCAACAGTAATTGCTCAGGCAATTAGTGCGGTAATGGTAATGTACCAGTTGATTCACACAAAAGAAGATTATCGAGTGCAAATTAATGAGATTTCATTTGACAAACATATTGTTAGAAAAATCGTACAAGTAGGCTTTCCTGCAGCATTTCAGCAAAGTTTAACATCTTTTTCAAATGTTATAGTACAATCGTATATTAACAGTTTTGGAACTGCAGCAATGGCTGGATATTCATCAACGATCAGAATTGATGGATTTTTGCAATTACCGTTGCAAAGTTTTAATATGGCAATCACAACTTTTGTGGGTCAAAATATGGGGGCAAAACAATATCAACGTGTCCGTCAAGGAGTAAAAGCAGCCTGGTTAATGTGTTCAATTGTAATCTTAGCTGGTTCGATTACAATGGGATTATTTGGTAGTGAGTTAGTTGGAATCTTCACTAATGATAAAGCCGTAATTGCTGCAGGGGTGACAATGATCAATGTTTTTGCACCATGCTATATTATTTTACCGATTGTTCAAATTCTTAACGGTGCATTGCGTGGAGCAGGGCTTTCTAAAGTACCAATGTATTTTATGGTAGGAAGTTTTGTTATTTTAAGACAAATCTATTTAATGATTACCGTTCCATTAACGCATAATCTAGCTTTTGTTTTTGCAGGATGGCCTGTTACTTGGGCAATTTGTGCAATTGGATTGTTAATTTATTATCGAAGAGTTAATTGGCTGCCAGATGAATAAAAGCTTAATTTTCGAGAGAAAATTAAGCTTTTTAAATAATTTTAGCTAAATCAATTTTAGGTTTAGGATGAGTAGAAACATTTTGATAATCAAATTGACGTAAATATTCAATTACTTGATTTGTCAAGTATGTTGGTGTAGATGCCCCTGAGCTAACAGCTGCAGCATGTTTTTCCTTTAACATAGATATATCAATATCATTAACACTTTCAATCATATAAGTGTCCTTATTAGCTTTTTCATGTGCGATACTAGCTAATTTTTTAGTATTGTTCGAATGAGGATCACCAACGATAAAAATGACATCAACTTCATCATTAATTTTTGCAATAGCTTCTTGACGTACAGTTGTTGCTTGACATGTTTCTTTAGCAACAATTAAATTATTTAGTTTTGTTTTAGCATATTCACATAAATCATAAACATCATATAAAGACATTGTCGTTTGATTTGTAATGACATAGTTTAAATTAGGATCAAGATTTTCAAAATCGGTTTTATTTTCAATCAGATGGATATGAGCAGGATCAATTGATAATGCTCCCTCTGATTCCGGATGACCAGCTTTGCCAATATAAAGAATTTCAATCCCTTGATTTAAATAATTTTTAATTAAGTCATGAGTCTTAATAACATCGGGGCAAGTAGCATTGATTACTTGAATATTTTTTGAATGAGCCTTTTTTATAACATTATGACTAGCTCCATGAGCAGTAATGATAACCGTTCCCTGGGAAACCTGATCTAATAATTCTTCACGCGAAGCACCTTTTTTATCAATCGTTTTGACACCTAAATTATTTAAAGCATCAACAATATATTGGTTATGGACAATCATGCCTAGAATATAAACATCATCTTGATGGGCTTGTTTTTTAGCTAATTCGATTGCACGAACAACCCCTTTACAATATCCTCTGGGTGTAATTGGATATACTTTCATTAAATCACCTCGTGGTTATTGTACCATATTTTCAAACTTTACGTCATCTGATTCTTCTTTTGTTTCTTTTTTCTCTTGATCGATAGGAGTAATATTTTGTTCAACCTCATCAAAGTCAATATCGTTAATATGATTAACTGCTTGAATGACTCTAAAAGCATTTTTAGTATTGTTGATAATAGGGCGGATTTGATAGACTAGAGGAATTACTTGATTAATGGTATAAACAGTTTTAGAGGCATAATGTAATGTTTTTTGTAAATTGGCGCGGGTTTTTAGTTTTCTATTAACAGGAAACCCTTGATTCATGGGATTCATTTGGGGATTGAAATTATTGTAGTAAAAATTTTCATCATAGAATGGGTTCATTTTTATCCCTCCTTTATTAATAATGTATGCAAATAATTAATAATTGTGATATTGAATACTTGTTATTTTGCTTGGAGTTAGAGGTTATTTTTGCAAAGGGCAATAGCTAGATAAAAATTGTTTGGGTAAACTATTGTTGTTTAACTATTTTATTTGTTTTTAAGTGGGATTTAGGTCTTTAAAACTAACTTTGAGGACTTAGAATAGAACATACTAAATCTATTTAAAGAATAGGTTTATTTTATTTGCTTTTTATTTTGGTTATGTTAAAATTAGTTGAATTTATCAAAGAAAGGAGTACAAAATGAGTACATTTACAAAATTTAAAATGCAGGAATTTTGTTTACAAACAATTGAAGAATTAGGTTTTCAAAAACCAACTCCAATTCAAGAACAAGTAATTCCTTTAGTGTATAAAAATAGTGATATTATTGGTATTTCACAAACAGGTACAGGAAAAACTCATGCCTTTTTGTTACCGGTAATGGATCGCATCGATCCTAAGAATAATAGTGTTCAAGCTGTAATTACAGCCCCGACACGGGAATTAGCAACCCAAATCTATAACAATGCTAAATTATTTACTAAATATAATAGTGAGATCAAAGTATCTTTGATCGTTGGAGGAAATGATCGTCAAAAGACCGTTAATAAACTAGCAGTTCAACCACATGTTGTTATTGGGACACCGGGAAGAATTAAAGATTTATCTTTAGATGAACAAGCTTTAAAAATTACAACTGCTTCAACTTTTATTGTTGATGAAGCTGATATGACGCTTGAATTTGGATATTTGGAAGATATTGATGCTGTAGCCGGGAAGATGCGTGACGATTTAAGAATGATGGTCTTTTCTGCAACGATTCCGCAGATGTTAAGACCGTTTTTAAAAAAATATATGAAATCACCAGTATTAGTAGAGATTGATGATGATAAAGTAACTACTGAAAATGTGGAACATATTCTAATTGCAACTAAGCATAAAAACCGTTATGAGGTATTAAAAAAGATTATTGAGTCGATTGATCCTTATGTATGTATTATTTTTGCTAATACTCGTAGTGATGTTGCCAGTACGACTAAAAAATTACGAGAAGACGGATTTAAAGTGGGAGAGATTCATGGTGATCTAGAACCTCGTGAACGTAAGCAAATGATGCGGCGAATTCAAAACAATGAATATCAATTTATTGTTGCAACGGATATTGCGGCTCGTGGAATTGATATTGATGGAGTATCGCATGTTATTAATATGGAATTTCCTAAAGAACCGGATTTTTATATTCATCGTAGTGGTCGTTGCGGCCGTGGAAATTATACTGGAATATGTTATAGCATGTATGATACAACCGATGAAGCAAATTTAAAAGTTCTTGAACGTAAAGGAATTCTTTTTAAAAATATGACGATTAAAAATGGTCAATTTGTTGATTTGGGTGATCGTTTAAAAAGAAATAAACGTCCTAAACAACAAACCGAATTAGAAAAGAAAGTTCAAAGTATTATTCGTAAACCAAAAAAGGTAAAACCTGGTTATAAAAAGAAACGTAAAAGAGAAGTTGAGCAAGTTGTTCGTAAACAAAAACGAGCAATGATTCAAAATGATATTCGCCGACAAAAGAAAGAAAGAGCTCGTGCAGCTCAAGCGGCTAAGAGGAATGGAGAAGAGAATTAATGATTATTGGTAGTCATGTTTCAATGTCAGGAAAAGAGATGTTATTAGGTTCAGTCAAAGAGGCATTATCATACGGGGCTAATACTTTCATGTTTTACACTGGAGCTCCCCAGAATACTGCCCGTAAGCCTATTGATCAATTACGCATTGAAGAAGCAAAAGAATTAATGAAAGAAAATGGAATTGAAATTGATAATGTTGTTGTGCATGCACCGTATATTATCAATCTAGCTAATACAACAAAACCTGAGACTTTTGAATTAGCAGTCAGCTTTTTAAAGCAAGAAATAGAACGTTGTAAAGCGATAGGAGCAACACGATTAGTTTTACATCCAGGTGCCCATGTAGGAGCTGGGAGTCAGATTGGTTTGGAAAGAATCGTTGAAGGATTGAATGAAGCAACAAAAGATTGTGGTAATGTTAAAATTGCTTTAGAGACAATGGCTGGTAAAGGAAGTGAATGTGGTCGAACTTTCGATGAATTGCAATATATTATTGAAAATGTTGATAATAATGAATGTTTAGGGGTCTGCATGGATACTTGTCATCTTCATGATGCTGGATTTGATTTAACTAAGTTTGATGATATTTTAACAGAATTTGATCAAAAAATTGGTTTGGAACGGTTATTGGTTGTTCATGTAAATGATTCTAAAAATGAGTGTGGAGCAAGTAAAGATCGTCATGAAAATATTGGATATGGTCATATTGGATTTGATACATTGAATATGATCGTTCATCATGATAAATTAAAAAGTGTTCCTAAGATTTTAGAAACACCATATATTGAAAAAATTGCTCCATATAAGGAAGAAATTGAGATGTTTAGAACTCAAACTTTTAATCCTAGATTAAAGTAATGGGGACAATTGGATAAAAAACTTTTAATTTTAAGGCAAGTAGTGATACTTGTCTTTTCACTTATATAATTGTAGAGAACTTCATTATAATGGCTATCGATCAGTGCATAGCGATTATTTTGAATTAAATTATAAATTAGTAATAATTGCTCTTCGTCAATATCAATATCCTGCTCATATACAAGCTTCTTAAACATCTTAAAATCTAAATTAAATAATTCATTGTAACTAGTGTTACTCATCATGTTTCCTCCTTTTTTTCAATTATATGCATAAAGTAAAAAAGTAGTACTAAAATGTACTACTTAATCATTAATAAAATTTCTTTTTTTAATTCTTCAACCATATCTTCTTGTTTTACCTTGCGAATGATCTCACCTTTTTTGATCAGAAGACCTTCTTTAAAACCACCAGCGATTCCGATATCAGCATGTTTAGCTTCACCGGGACCATTTACAGCACAACCCATAATAGCTACGGTAATATTAGCGTTGATGGTATTTAAAAAATCTTCAATTTCTTGGGCTACGGGAATCAGATCATACTGAATTCTTCCACAGGTTGGACAAGAAACAAGAGTTGGGACATTATCAATTAGCTCTAATTCTTTCAAAAGTATTTTTGCTACTTTGATTTCTTCTAAGGGACTATCGCTTAAAGAAACTCGAATTGTATTACCAATTCCTTGATATAGAATCGTGCCAATCCCTAAACTAGATTTAATTGTTCCACCAAGCTTTGTACCGGCTTCTGTAACACCAATATGTAAAGGGTAATCAAAAGTTTCACTTGCTAGTCGATATGCAGCAATCGTAAGTAAGGTGTTTGATGATTTTAAAGAAATACAGATATCATAGAAACCTAGGCTTTCTAATATTTCAACATGCTTTTTCGCACTTTCAATCATTCCCTCAGCAGTAGGTTTGCCATATTTAGCTAAAATATCTTTTTCTAAAGAACCACTATTGACTCCGATTCGAATTGGAACGTGATGTTTCTTACAGGCATTTACAACCATTTCAACCTTTTCTGGAGAACCGATATTACCAGGGTTGATTCTAATTTTATCAATTCCTGATTCAATTGCCTGTAATGCTAAACGATAATCAAAATGAATATCAGCGACTAGCGGAATACTAACATGTTTTTTTATTTCTTTAATAGCTAGAGCGTCATCATTATTTAAAACTGCAAGTCGCACTAATTGACAGCCAGTTGCAGCTAGAGCATTTATTTGTTTCACAGTTGCTTCAATGTTTTTAGTTTTAGTATTTGTCATTGACTGGATAATTACTTCGTTATTACCACCAATAGTAAGGTTTCCCACTTTGATAGTTCTTGTTTCATTTCTCTTCATGAATTTCACCTCGTTAGAATTATAACATATCCTTCCTTATTAATAAAAATAAATGTTCTATTATATGGCTTTATTAAAGAAAAGGCTTACTAGGGAGTAGATATTTGTCTATTTTTATGGTAAAATTCTATCGTTTTTTATAGTTATTATTGTTTGGATAGATAGCAGTTATAACTTCAAGAAGATAAAAGAAAATAGGGGTCATTATGATGGAAAATAGTAAAGAAGAAAAGGTTACATCTGTAAGTACAGAAAATATTTACAAGCTAAATGGAAGAGTTCCTTTAAAAAAAGCAATTCCTTTTGGGTTGCAGCATGTTTTAGCGATGTTTGTTTCGAATTTAGCACCTGTATTGATTGTATGTGGTGCAGCACTTGTAAGAGGAACAGGAGAACATTTAACTTCAGCTGAGATCACGCAATTGCTGCAATGTGCAATGTTTGTAGCTGGGATTGGAACCTGCATGCAACTTTATCCAGTTTGGAAGATTGGTTCGAAATTACCTATTGTTATGGGTGTTAGTTTCACTTTTTTAGGAAGTTTATTAGTAATTTGTACGAACCCAGACTTAGGATATGAAGGGATGATCGGAGCGGTCATCTTAGGTGGGATCTTTGAGGGAATTGTCGGATTGAGTGCAAAATACTGGAAACGTTTTTTAACTCCAGTTGTATCAGCTTGTGTAGTAATTGCAATTGGACTTTCACTTTTATCAGTTGGAATGGATTCATGGGGCGGTGGAAATGGTGCTGCTGATTTTGGGTCATGGTATCATTTATTAGTTGGTACATTCACTTTAGTTGTCTGTTTAGTATCACGTTATTTACTGAAAGGTGTTTATAAAAATTTAAATATTTTAGTGGGACTTATTTTTGGATATTTACTATCTGTTATTTTTACGGTCGCAAATATTGCTCCGATGGTGGATTTTTCAGGAATAACAAAAACAATACAAGAAGTAGGTTTTTTTAGTATTCCCAAGTTAGTTTTTTTTACGAGTCATACACCAGTTTTTGATTTAGGAGCATTCTTCACTATTGCAATCGTATTTTTGGTATCTGCTGCAGAAACAACGGGAGCGACTACAGCAGTGTGTACCGGTGCTTTAGAACGTGATATTAAGATGGAGGAACTACAAGGTTCACTTGCTGTTGATGGCCTTTCTAGCGCAATTTCAGGGTGTTTTGGTTGTATTCCTTTAACATCTTTCAGCCAAAATGTGGGATTAGTTACGATGACAAAAGTTATTAATCGTTTTACCATTTTAGTAGGGGCATTGATTTTAATTTTAGCATCCCTATTTCCACCGTTAGGAGCATTCTTTAATTCCTTGCCACAAGCAGTTTTAGGTGGATGTACAGTGATGATGTTTGGTTCAATCATGTATGAAGGAATCAAAATGCTTAAAGAAAATGAGTTTGATGAGCGCACAATGATCATTGTTTCATTAGCTTTTTGTATTGGGGTAGGATTAACTCAAACTTCGGGTAATTTTTTTGCAGCTTTTCCACCAGTAGTGGGAGATATATTTAATGGTAATGCTGTTGCAGGTGTATTTGTTGTATCTTTGTTATTAAGTTTGGTGCTTCCGAAAAAGAAAGAAGCAAAAAAGTAAAAATGCTTAAAGAATCATAATTGATTCTCTAAGCATTTTTTTTAATTGTTTCAAATTGATTTAATAGTTCTTCAAAATATTTAAATGCATCTTCATAAATTTGATCATCTAAAGGATCAACACCCGCTTGTTTTAAAAGCTCAACAGGTGCTTTGCTGCCTCCAGATTTCAAGAAATTTAAGTAGTCAGTTACTTGCTGCTGATTACCTTTTAAAATACGATTAACTATGGCTAAGGCAACGGTCATACCTAACGTATATTTATATACATAATAATCATAATAGAAATGTGGTACATAATAACATGACCAGCCAACTAGTTCACCCATAGTTACATCTTTTCCATAATATTCTTGGTTAAGTCGTGCATATAGATCAGTAATAACTTTTGATGATAATGGTTCATTATTTTCTGCCATCGTGTGCAATTTATATTCAAAATCAGCAAACATTGGCTGTCTAAAAATCAAACCAACACAGTTTTCTAATTGTTCATAAATAAAGTATGCTTTTTCTTGATCATTTTTAGCATTTTTGATCATATAATTAATCAGTAACGTTTCATTAACAGTTGAAGCAACTTCAGCAACAAAAATACGATAATTAGCGTTAACTGCATCTTGATGATGATTAGATAAATAACTATGAACACTATGACCAAGTTCATGGATCATAGTAGAAAGAGAATTATAGTCACCAATAAAATTCATTAAGATAAAAGGATTAGTGTCATAACTGCCACTAGAATAAGCACCAATTCGTTTACCTGGTGTAGGATAATAATCAATCCAGCGTTCATTTCGAGCTTTATTAATAATGTCCAAATAATCTTGACCAAATGGTCTAAGACATTCATTAATAATTTCAAAACACTGATCAATCGTATACTTTTTGTTGATTGAAGATACTAGTGGAATATTTAAATCATAATTATAAATAACATCTTTCTTTAGAAGCTCTTTTTTTAGTCGGTTATAGCGATGAAATAAGTGTCGATATTTGACGTTTGCACTTTCTAAAACTTTAAAAAATAATTCACTAGGAACATCATCATCAAAAACGCTAGCTTCAAGAGCACTATTGAATTTACGTACATCGGCATAAAAAGCATCCTTTTTCATTACCCCGGCCAATGTTTGAGCAAAGACATTTTCATAGCGCTGATACTCTTTAAAGAAATTAGTATATGCTTGTTTACGTACTTTTTCATCTTTATTCTTTAGGAATTGGTTTAAAGTAGCATTATTTAATGTTTTCAACTTTCCATCTTCTTCAACATCTTCATATTCAAGACGAAGAGCATTGAATACTTGACTAGAAGTATCAGCAATACTTTCCACTTTAGCTAATAATTCTTCTTGTTCTTTGGGCAGAATATGTGCTTCATATGATAATAATGAATTAATCTTGTAAGTATATTTTTCTAATTTTGGATCTTTTAAATATTCCAGTACTTTATCTTTAGCCTCAATGATTTCATTATCGACAAATGATATTTGTACTGACGAAGCTTCTAAAACTCCCATTATAGTGGCCATCATAGTTTGATATTCCTGATTTTTTGGTTCGACATCACAATTTAAATGAGCATAGCAATATAATTTATTCATTAATCGTTCAACCGTATCTTTTGTTGTTAAAAAATTATAAAAGCTATCAATACTATTACAAATTTTACCTTTGAAAGTAATTAGATCATTAATTAAAGATTTAGTTTTTTCTAAATCCTGATAGAAAGCTTCATGGCTATTATAGATAGTACTTAAGTCCCATGTATCTTTAATATCAATATCTTTTCTCTCCATACAATTTTCTCCTTTAAAATAAAAACCCTATCATTAGATAGAGTTTACTAATTTAGCTAATCTAGATTTTTGTCTGCTAGCATAGTTTCTATGATGAATTCCTTTAACTACAGAAGCATCTAATTTAGAAGCTACTTCGTTATAAGCTTTTACTGCTTCATCTTTATTTCCAGCTTCAACTTCAGCTAATACTTTTTTGATTGCAGTTTTTAATGCTGATTTATATGAAGTATTTTTTGCTCTTTTTTGGTTATCATTTTTATACCGTTTAATTTGTTGTTTCATATTTGCCATGATCTTTCACCTCGCTTCATTTCTTGCTTTTACATTATATAAAAATAATCCAATAAATGCAACTTTTTTTTGAATTGATACGATATTATTGGACAAATATGTATTAAATTTCCATAATTGGTGATATTTATAATAGGTGATAGGATGAATTTTAGTAATATACGTAGTGATTTAGCAACCGAATCGCTAGAGCAACTAGAAGTTGGTAAGCATTATCAAAAGGAAGAGTATGTTAATGATGGTGTTAAGGTTGAAAAAGTTTCGATCCTTCAGGCTCATCAAAGTATTAATCAGGGGATTGGAACTTATATCGAAATAAGTTTTAAAGACTATTTGGAACAAACTGCTATTATTAAGGAAGTTGTAAATAATTTAAAGCCATTAATTGATAAGATTGATTATCCTAAGATTTTGATGGTAGGGTTAGGTAATCAATATTTAACTAATGATGCGATTGGCCCACGAACTTTAAGGGATGTGCGGATTACTCATTTTCTTGATGATGAAGACAAATTAATTAATCACTATTATGATATTTTAGGTATTGCTCCTGGGGTGATGGTGCAAACAGGGATGGAAACTGGAGCGATTGTAAAAGCGTTAGTGGATAAAGAGGATATTGATCTTGTAATCGTTGTAGATGCCCTCTGTGCTAAAAATTATCATAAATTAGCTCATGTAATCCAAATTAACGATGTAGGGATAAATCCTGGTAGTGGGATAGGTAATTATCGTCAGGCAATCAACGAGGAGACTGTGGGTGCTAAGGTAATTGCAATTGGTATACCAACTGTTATTTATGCAAGCAGTTTAGTAAGTGATGTCTTAAATTATACGCTAGATTACTTTGGTGATAGTTTAAATCCAATAAGTAAATTAAAAGTAGGAAAGCGTGAACGTTATCATGGGAGCTTAAATGAACAGCAAAAAGAAATGATGTTAGGACAATTAGGAAAATTGGATGATAGTGAATTAGAGCTGTTATTTAATGAAATATTGAATCCGATTGATTGTAATTTTGTATTAAGTGATAAGCAAATTGATGAACAGTGTGAAATTATGTCAAAAATAATAAGTAAAAGTATTAATGCGTTAAGGTACTAAATCCTACAATTCATGCATACTATTGTATTGTATAGTATAGTAGGTGATGCAGATGAGACTTAAAAATACGTTTTTAATTTTATTGAAATTGGCGGTTATTGTAGGTTTAATTGTTTATCTTCCAACTAAAGTAAGCGGATCAAATGCCCAAGTTATTAATGCAATTAATAATGAACAAAATAATCCAACTACTCCAGTGGCAACCAATCCAACCAACACTAGTTTTGTTCCCACGAAAGATAAAAAGATTCATATTTATAATACTCACCAGGGTGAAGAATATGATGGTTTTAATGTCGTAGAAGGAGCTAATTATTTAAAAGATTGTTTAAATAATAAAGGATACCAGTGCGATGTTGAAGGAAATGATTTTGAAGGCTATAAAGCGGTTCATAAAATAGCTTATAATAAATCATATACGGTATCTAAAATGTATCTTGAAGAGAGTTTAAAGCTTAGTGGTGGTTATGACTTAATTATTGATTTTCATCGCGATTCGATTTCTAAAGAGCTGTCAACCATTAGCCATGATGGAAAATCATATGCTAAAATCATGTTTGTTGTAGGTAAAAGCAGTGGTAAATTTGATGCGGTTAATCAGCTTTCACAAAAACTGTCAGATTTAGCTAATGCAACAGTTCCAAAAATCAGCCGTGGTGTTTATGTGAAAAAATCTCACTATAATCAAGGAATTAGTGACAATATGGTTCTAATAGAGGTTGGCGCTCAAAGTAATACTAAAGAAGAAGTTCAAGCGACAGTAGAAATTATTGCTAAAGCGATTGGAGAATATTTAGGATGAAAAATTTTTTAATTGATCTTTGTTTAGTTGGATTATTGTTATTTATGATTAATGGTTTATTTGGAGACTACGGAATCCAAAAAGCTGTATTTGACAAGAATATTACTCAGTTTGAAGAGGATGTTAAAGAACAAAAACCAATTACTACCGATTATGGAACTACTAATGATAATGAAGAAAATACATTATCATTAGTAGTTAAACAGATTAGTGAAGTTTGTATTAAAGTTATTGAAACATTAGTATTGATTATTTCCAATATTATTAGTACACTTTTATAGTAAGAAAGTGATGGTGTATATTATGAAAGATGCAAAAATAATATTTATGGGAACAGCAAGTTTTTCTAAACAGGTTTTAGAAAAATTGTTGGAAAATAATTATAATGTTGTTGCTGTAGTAACTCAGCCCGATCGTTTTGTTGGTCGTAAAAAGGTGTTAACAATGCCTGAAGTTAAAGAAGTTGCTTTGGCTTCTGGGATACCAGTTTATCAGCCTTTAAAAATTAAGGAAGAATATCAGGAAATCATAGCCTTAGAGCCGGATTTAATTATTACTGCAGCTTATGGACAAATTGTTCCAGAAGCAGTTTTAAATGCTCCTAAAATAGGTTGTATCAATGTTCATGCTTCATTATTACCTAAATATCGTGGTGGCGCGCCAGTACATTATGCAATCATGGAGGGTGAAGAAGTTACAGGGGTAACGATCATGTATATGGTCAAAAAAATGGATGCTGGAAATATTATTTCTCAAGTCGAAGTGCCAATTGGAGCAGAGGAAACAACGGGAGAATTATATGAGCGTTTGAGTATTGCTGGAGCAGAGTTGTTACTAGAAACCTTACCGAGCGTACTTGCTGGTACAAATGAGTCAATTGCCCAAGATGAAAGTTTAGTTACATATTCACCAACAATTAGTCATGAACAAGAAAAAATAGATTTTAGTAAGAGTGCTCTTCGAGTATATAATCAAGTACGTGGAATGAATCCATGGCCAGGTGCTTATACCACTTATCAAGGTAAAGTTGTAAAGATCTGGGCCGGTAAAATTCATGTATGTGAAAATGCCCTTAAGCACCACGCTCATCAAGAAAATGGAACAATCGTTAAGATCTTTAAAGATGCAATTGGGGTTAAAACTGGTGAAGGAATATATTTAATTACAGAATTACAGCTAGCTGGAAAGAAGCGAATGTTAGTTAAAGATTATTTGAATGGAAATAATATTTTTGAAGTTGATAGTAAATTCGAATAAGCAGCCTAATGGTTGCTTTTTTTATAAATTAAAAGATATAATTAGAGAAGATACAAAGGAGGAAATAGAAATGATTATTTCAACTTTAAGCAGTTATCCTAATAAAAAAGTAGTTAAAGACTTAGGCATAGTAGTCGGCTATGATGATGCTATACGAGCTTTTCGAGTAACAATGGGAGTGGAAGAATATATTGTCAAAGCTCAAGAAAATTTAGCTAAAGCTGCTGGAAAATTAGGTGCCAATGCTGTATTGGGGGTTTGCTTTGATTTGCGTGATTCAAATAAACCGGTTTTAATGGGAACAGCTGTTGTTTTAGAAGATTTAGAGTAATTCTAAGTCTTCTATTTATTATTGTTTAGATTAATATTTTGTTTTGTTTGTAGTACAATATAACTACGGAGGTTGTGTAAATATGAGAATGGTTGATTTAATTGAATTAAAGAAAAATAATCATGAGTTAACAAAAGAACAAATCCATTTTATTATTAAAGGATATAATGATGGCAATATTCCAGATTATCAGATGAGTGCTTTTTTAATGGCAATATGTTTTAATGGGCTGTCTAAACATGAAACGGCTATCTTAACTGATGAAATGCTTCATAGTGGGGAAATAATTGATCTAAGTGAAATTGCAGGTGTAAAGGTTGATAAACATTCAACAGGTGGTGTTGGAGATAAAACATCTTTAGTTTTAGGACCAATGGTTGCAGCTTGTGGGGTTAAAGTTGCTAAGATGTCGGGGCGTGGTTTAGGTCATACAGGGGGAACATTAGATAAATTAGAGTCGATTCCGGGTTTGCAAATTCAAATAAGTAAAGATGATTTTATTAAACAAGTTAATGAAATCGGTATCGCGATTATTGGACAAAGTGCTACACTAGTACCGGCTGATCAAAAAATGTATGCACTGCGTGATGTAACTGCAACTGTTGATTGTATCCCTTTGATTGCTTCATCGATCATGTCAAAAAAATTAGCGTCTGGCAGCGATACTATTTTATTAGATGTAAAATATGGGGAAGGTGCTTTTATGCAAACTAAAGAGGAAGCTAAGCGCTTGGCACAAACAATGATTGAAATTGGACAACATCTAGGTAAAGATACTCGAGCAGCTATTTCAAACATGAATCAACCGCTAGGAAAAGCAATCGGGAATTCTTTAGAGGTAATTGAGGCGATTGATACATTAAATGGAAGTGGTCCTGAGGATCTTTTAAATCTTTGTCTTGAAGCTGGCAGTCATATGTTAGTACAGGCCAAAAAATGCAAAAATGAAGAGTCCGCTTTAAAAATGCTTAAGCGGGTAATTGATACTGGTCAAGCATTAGATAAATTTAAAGAAATGGTTAAATATCAACATGGAAATGATGAGTATATTGGTAATCCTGAGTTGTTTACTAAAGCTAAACTAATTATTGAGGTTAAAGCTAAGCAAGCTGGGTATATTCAAACTCTTGAAGCTAAAACATTAGGAATAGTTTCAATGAAATTAGGCGGTGGTCGTCAGACTAAGGATGATGTTATTGACCATAGCGTAGGGATTATCTTAAATAAAAAAGTTGGAGATCAATGTAAGGTGGGAGAAGTATTAGCTTATATCCATGCAAATAATGAAGTAAGCGATGAATTAATTAACGAATTATATGGAGCTTATAAAATTGTTGATTTTTTTGTTGAAAAACCGATACTAATTGATGAAATCCTTGTATAATATAGTCATAACGGAGGATAAAGATGGGTAAATATTTATTTTTTGACATTGATGGAACTTTAATTGGTCCAAGTAAACGAGTAACTAAGAATACTGAAGAAGGAATAAAGAAAGCACGGGCAAATGGTCATAAAACATTTTTATGTACGGGACGTGCTCCGGTGTCGATAATGAAATCGATACGGGATATTGGATTTGACGGAATAATTTCTTCAGCCGGTGGTTTTGTTAGTATTGATGGTAAATACATCTTTGAGAATTTTATTAACCAGTATGTTTTATCAGAAGTAATGCTTTTATTTACTAATGCTAAAATTTTATTTAGCTTAGAAACTAAAGATGCTTTGTATCAAACACCAGGTGTCCAAGATTTTTTTGAAAAGAAGCAAGCAAATATTCTTGAAGGAAATCTTGAATTAGCACGTTTTTTAGAAGAGCGTAGAAATGAAGAAGTACGTTTACCAATCAGTGAATTTAACATTTTGCAAACGAAAGTAACAAAAGTATGTTTTATTGCAGAAGATAAGTTGGCATTTTATGATTGTGTAAAGTATTTAAGTGAGTTTTTTAATATCGTTATTTTTTCTAAGGAAACAGACGATTTTATTAATGGTGAAATTATTTTAAAAAATTGTACTAAAGGTGATGCAATGAAACGAGCAGTTGCATATCTAGGTGGAGATATGAAAGATACGATTGCTTTTGGTGACAGTATGAATGATTTTCAAATGATTAGCGAGGCAGCTTATGGAGTAGTATCGTATTTAGCTCCTGATAAGTTGAAAGCAATTGCGGATGATACATTTGAAGAGCCTGATGATGATGGAATCTTTAAGTGTCTGCAGCGATTAGGTTTAATTTAAATTGGGGTAATGTAAAAGAGGTTTATCTTGACATTAGGGAAAGTGTTAAAAAGAATTAGAAAAACAAAGCAGATTCCCCAAAAAGAAATTGTTAAAGTGTTGAAAATCAGTAAGAGTACTGTCTATCGATTTGAAAAAGGTGGAAACATTGACACCAATAATTATCTTAAGTATTGTGAGTATTTGGGTATTGATGCAGGAATTCCTTATTTTATCAGCAATCATGATGATTTTTATCGACTGTTTAATCGAATTACACGAAGTTCATTTGATTATGAAGTATTTGAGCTGGCTTTTTCAAAAGCTTTAATTAAGACCGCTGAACAAATATTTGATAATTACACATAACAGTTAAAAGGCCTATAATTTAAGTTAGAGCCTTTTTTCTTTATAAGCAAAATAAAACGCTTGTATTAATTACAAGCGCATTATTTTCGTTCAAATTTTATATACGCTACAATATTTGCTAAAACAATCATTACTAAACCAACGATTACAAATGTCAACATGTAAGAGTTTAAGGTACTTGTAAAGAAATTATAGAAATATGCAGGTGATAAACTGATTTTATAAATAAATTTACCAATATAGATAAAGAATGGTAAAGCGAAACACATTAAACCAGAATCCGATAGGGCATATGAGAAATAGCGTCTTCTACCTTGATAATGACTATATAGGCGATATAATAAGAAACTTGCTAATCCGATTAAAACAACTAAAGCTGCTGCCGCAATTAAAAAGATTCCATCATATGTATTTATAACATCAATAACAAGGGCTAGATAAGGGAATGATAAATAGCTTTTGTATAAATCAATCAAGTTACTTTTCAGTACGCTAATTGCTTCTTGTGATTCACTATTAATAATAATATTATTAGTTGTTAAATAGTTATCTATATCCTGGGTAAGTTTTGTTTCAAATTCAGTTGTGTTAATAGTGGTTTCACCACCATCAAAGGCATTATTAATGTATTTTTCCATTGCTGTTTTAGCAGTATCTTCATCAACATAGTTTTCAAACATTTCTATAGGAAATCCTGTTGACTGTGTTTCTTGCTGGATCTCTTCATTTAATGATACAACTGATTGTTTATAAAAATCAGCTCCATCCATTTTAGAAATTAAGAAACTTGGAGACATAACAGTAAAACGAGTTACTGTTAGAACTACTAAGATACTTAGAAAGATTGCAATTAATAATGATAAAATATACGATAATGTAGTTCGACTACTTGATTTTTTTCTTGCCATGTTATTGTCCCTCCAAGATCGTTGGACCACTTATTTTATCTGCATAAACAAATAAACGGTCAGCTTTGTAACCAATCAATTCGAATGGATAACATGTATATAAGATCAATTGTTCTTTCTCGCTTTGGGCAAGATCGTAATTTGATTCATCAGTAGCTTTACCAATTTTAGTATCTGTTATTTTATATTCAAAATCACCATAATGGGTAGATATTTTAATAATATCTCCAACATTGACATCACCTAAACATTCAAAGTAAGGCAATGAGTGACCGGCAATTAATGAAGTACGGTTAAATCCTGGTAAAAATGAACCGTTGAATAATCCAGCGCCTTTACGAAGCTGATCATTACCATCACCATAGTATAGGTTAATTGTCTTGTTGACAGAATCAATGGTTATTTTACCAAATAGGTCACCATAAGAAGGCATTACTACTTCTGAAGCTTTAATAGTAGCAGAACTAACTAGTTTATTTTTATATAGATCTTTGTTGCTGTTATCATTTAAATTTGGTGCATGTTCACTAGCAACAAGACTGTAAATAGACATGACTGGTTCAATAATTGGACTAATTATTAAAAATAATACTAGGTAGCAGATAATGGTAAAAGATAATGGCACTAATACTAGTGCCATTATCTTTTTTTGCTTATGTTTTAATCGCACGATTATTTAACTAAAAGTTGTTTTCTCTTAGCGTAATATCCTGCACCGAATAATACAGCTACAAGTCCAGCTGCCATTACAGCAGTTTGAGTGAAATCATAACCAGTCTTTTTGATAACGTTTGTAGTTGAATAAACAACTTCGCTACCTTTGTAAACAGTGACAGTACCATCAGCACCAACTTTAATAGTTAACCCAAGTACATCAGCTGCAGCTTGAGCGAAACCTAAAATTGCAGTGGCATGAGCACCTTTGATAGAAGCGATATCTTTAATATGATTAGTTTGCATATAAGATTTTGCTCCTTCAATGTTGTTCAAAATAGTAGTCACTTGAGCAGCTGTAACATCATTGTTAGTTAAGTAATTTTTAGCAGCATTAATATCAGCAGCTTTTAGATTAACTTTAACTCCATCAACTGTAACACCAGCTTCTAAAGCATCGATGATTTTTTGTTCATCAGCAGTGATAGAACCAACAGCACCAACAGTTGAGATAGTTGCAACAAACATTAAGCAAGCTACCATTAAAGAACTTAAAAGTTTCTTCATCTTGTCCCCTCCTTTTTAGTTTTAGAATATTTGCGAAAGATACACAAATATACACATATATAATATATCTTTTTTGGCATAATAACAAGTAATTAGTTAAATTTAGTTATTTAAATTTGAGATAATTTTGTGACAATGATAAAAAATACAAAAAAATATTAAAAATTTGATATATAAAAAACAATTTATTTATGATATAATAATATCTTTTATGTTTTTTTTAAGTTAATTACTGTTAACTATAAAAAAAACACTTTAATTTTATTAAAAATTAAAGTGTTAAACTAGTTTATTTATTTTAGATAACCTAATTTAGTCATTTTATCAGTAAGCTGTTTTGCTAATAATTCATTATATTTGCTATTTCCATTTATCTTGTCATCTAAAAGACTAGACGGAGTATTTTTATTAGCTAGATTTGTTTTATCTTGAGCAGTTTCTGTAATTCCTGCATCTTTTAAACCGCTTGTTAATAAATAACTTTTAAAATCTAAATAATGATCACCATGTGTTGTCTTCAATAAATTATTTGTAGCATCACGATCATCTTGAGTTAATGATACAACAATATATTTATCAGTGTTAAATGCACTAATAATTTGTTTTTGATATTCAGCTAAGCTTCCTTGAACACTTTCTTCATAAGAACCAGTAAATAATATTAAGATGTTATCCTTATTAATTTCAGGTTTTGTTACTTCTATTTTAGTTAAAGTACTGATTTTACTACTTTCACCAGCTTTTGAACGTTTGAAAACTAAACGATTATTAGCTGTATCATAATTGATGGAACCTTCAATGTTATTGATTGTACATTTATCAATATTGGTCTTACTTGTTAAAATAGCATTTACGGCCTGGCCATTTTTATCTAATAAGGTAATTGTAGTTTCTTCACTTTTTGCAGGAATCGTAAAGTTATTAACATAGATTTCACTAACGCCAAATTTAATTGCTAAAGCAAGACTGTTAATAGAGTCATCTCCAAAAGTAGTAATAGTTGTATTAATGCTATTTTCTAAATATTTGGGATAACTGGTATTTTTGCTAGTTCCAATCGTTGTACTATCACCAACGCAATAGATAGTTGGTAATTTGTTTTCTAACGATGTTTGATTATTGTTTTTAGAAGTATCGACAGTTTGATTATCTTGCTTGAATTTTTTTGCTAACTGGTTGGTTTGGTAACGATCATAGGCAAATAATGCTACTATTAAAATACAAAGAATTGGAACAACAATAAGAAAAATACTGTTTTTTTTATTTTTCATTGTTAGTAATAGTAGTAATATCCATTGCTAGAGCCATCTTGCTCTACTTGAGTTAATACTGTTCCAAGGATATTGACATTATTCTTTTGTAAGATTTCGATTGAAGCCTTAGCATCTTTACGACCAGTTAGTTGTGATGAGCAAACAAAGATTGTTCCATCAACCACATTACCAATCGGAATAGCATCACTAACTAACATAATTGGAGGACAATCAATGATAATAAAATCGTATAATCCTTTTAATTCATTAATAAAGTCTTCGAAGATTTGACTACTTAATAATTCACTAGGGTTTGGTACTTTGACCCCAGAAGTTAAAACTGATAATTTTCCTACAAACGATTCATCTTCAATGAATTGGAAACATTTTGAACTAATTTTTTTAGTTTCACCATATTCGATCAAAGCGTTAGTTAATCCTCGTGAGTTCGATAGTTTTAAATAACGATGCTGGGTAGCTTTTCTTAAATCAGCATCAATCAATAAGACATTTGCATATTTCGTTGCATATATCATCGCTAAGTTTAATGATGTAGTACTTTTTGATTCACTAGGAATTGAAGATGTCACGTTGATTGCTTTAACATTTTTACCAACAGTAGAATATTCGATGTTTGTTCTAATGTGGCGGTATACTTCTTTAAAATCGATTTTCCCATGCTTTTTATCTGGCGAAGTAATCAGATATGTGTCTTTTTCACTCTGTTTTTTATTCTTTTTAAACATTTATTTTCTCCTTTTAAACCAAGGTAATTTAGATATTTTACGAACTTTTATTAATTCAGGCGCATGTCCATTGATAATGGCTAGAGGGTTATCATACATGAGTCTAGTTAAATCCTCAGCTTGATATTTTTTTGCTAAAACTTCATATGTCTCTTGGAGATTAACACTACGTTTACCATTAGGGCGATGAACATCATTAGTGATTACATGAACCATACCATTATCTAATAGCTGGTATGCATTTTCTTGAATCATACTACCATGGATTCCTAATAAACTAGTGCTGTTAACTTGAATAATATAGCCACGATCAATCCACTCTTGAATTAGATTTAAATCAATACTATGATGAAAATAACGTTCTACATGAGCGATAACAATTTTTTGCTTTATTCCATATTCATATAGACGATCATCATAATCTTCGGGTAATTTTTGAGTAACATTAAATTCAACAAGTAAATACGGTCCATTGTTAATAGTTAAATATTGATGATTATCTAATAGTTCTAGATAGTCTCCATTAAGCATAACTTCACAACCTGGATAGATTTCAATTTGATATTCTTTGGCAAGCTTTTTTAATTCCTCAATCCGTTCTTTAATTTGTTCAAACTCTTTTGCTGTAGTTGTTCCTGGAGTAAGATGAGGAGTTGCTACAATTTTAGTAATATTTTGAATTTGAGCTTTTTTTAATGCTGCCTGTGCATCTTCTCGAGTTTCAATACCATCATCAACATTCCAAGCATAATGACTATGTATATCAATAAATGCCATGGTTATTCCTCAAAGAAAGGGACGATTCCCAATAGAGGGACCCCTAGATATTGTTCAGCTTGTTCACCGTTTTTAATTTTAGTATCTAATAGGTATGTAAGTAATAAATACCCCAAACTAATAACGATACCGACTACTGCCCCAATAATAACATTTTTAACCATGCTTGGTGAAACTGGATTAGGATTTACTTCAGGCTGATCAACGATCGTAACATTTGTCACATCTAGCTTTTCTTGGATTAAAGTTGTAAAAACACTAATTGTTTCATCAACGATTCTTTTAGAAAGTCCAGGATCAACAGTTGTTGAAGAAATTTCAATAATTTGTGTATCAGTAGTATTTGTAATACTTAATGAACTGCGTACTTCGGCAGAAGTAATATTTAAGTTTTTAGCAACTTGATCTTGAATGTTATTACCTTGTAATAATTTAACATAGTTATTTACCATCATTTTATTTGTATTAACTTGAGTTGAGTCTAATGATCCATTAACTACATCAGCTTTTAATAATACACTTCCTTGTGACTGGTATTTTTTACTTATTAGAAAGGTAGTTGCAGAAGCTGCAATAATTATTCCGACTAAGGCTAAGATAATAATCAAGCGAATATTCTTTTTCAGTAATTTCAATAATTGTGATAAGTCGATTTCAACTTCATCATTTAATTCATTTTTATCCATAAGTCCTCCCATTATTAATATATTGAATAAAACTATTCCAAAACGTATTATCCTTTATAAGCGGATAAAATGCAAGAAATTACCAATAAAAATTAATATTTATTGTAGAAAAATGTTAAAATAGAATGTGTGACAGAGTTGTTATTTTATAAATTTAAAAAAAAGAATGAAAATAAGATTAAATTTATGATGGATATTGTCGGTAATTGTAATAAAATAGAGAAAATATGGAAAATCACTTGATTTATTGTCTTAAATTAATCATAATTGCCTTGTATATTTGATAGAATCTTTTATCATGCTTAAAAATAGAATGTTAAATGATTTTAGAAAATCGAGAAATGATAAGTAGTTACTTTTCTGAGTTTCTAGAAGGGAGATAGAACAGAATGAAAAGATTGGGAGAAAAGACGCAACTGAATATTAGACGAATATTTTTAGTTAGTTTTGATGTTATTAGCATTATAATTGCTGCATATGGATCTTTATTATTGAGATTCAATGGACCTATTGAGTCTCAGTATCTACATAGAGTAAATATATTGATTGGTTCAATGATATTAATTGGACTAGCAATCTTTATTACTTTTCGTCTATATCATAGTTTATGGCAGTTTGCATCGATAATTGAACTAAAAAATATTATATTTGCGTCGATTATGAGTGCCATAGCAAATATCTTAATATGTGAATTGACTGGAAATCCATTACCAAGAAGTTGTTATTTTATTTACTTTTTATTATTAGTATTGATGGTTGGGGGAAGTCGATTTATTTATCGTTTTATTAGGTTATATGCGGCGCGTCATAATATAAGGGGAAGAAAAGAGCAACGACCTTTAGAAAAAGTAATGATTATTGGTGCCGGAGTTGCTGGGGAAAAAGTTTATAAGGAGATTTTAGGTTCAAAGAGTATCTATAAAGAAGTTATTTGTTTTATTGATGATGAGCCAAGTAAATGGAATCGAACAATTCATGGGGTTTCAATATATGGTGGTCGTGATAAGATCATTGAAGCTGTAAATAAATATAAGATAGAAGAAATTATGGTAGCGATGCCTTCAGCAAGTAAAAGAGATTTAATCGATATCTTTAATATATGTAAAGAAACAAAATGTAAGTTAAAAAAGTTGCCTGGAATATATCAGTTTATTAATGAAGATGTTCATATTTCTGATTTAAAAGAGGTTGAGATTCAAGATTTATTAGGACGTGATCCAATAAAAGTTAATTTAGCTGATATTATGGGCTATGTAACCGATAAAGTTGTTATGGTAACAGGTGGGGGCGGATCAATCGGTAGTGAATTATGCCGTCAAATTGCTGCAAATAAACCAAAACAATTAATAATTGTAGATATTTATGAAAATAATGCTTATGATATTCAATTAGAATTAAAGCATAATTATCCAGAACTTAATTTAGAGACTTTAATTGCTTCTGTAAGAAATGAAGTCAAGGTCAATAAATTATTTGAGATTTATCATCCTGATATTGTTTATCATGCGTCTGCACATAAACACGTTCCTTTGATGGAAGATTCGCCGAATGAGGCAATAAAAAATAATGTTTTTGGAACATTAAATGTTGCTCGAGCTGCAGATAAATATAATGCACAAAAATTTATTTTGATTTCGACTGATAAAGCAGTCAATCCAACTAATGTGATGGGTGCTACAAAAAGGTTATGTGAAATGATTGTTCAAACTTACAATAAAAGATCACAAACTGAATACGTTGCTGTAAGATTTGGCAATGTTCTAGGTTCGAATGGCTCGGTAATTCCAATATTTAAAAGACAAATTAAAGATGGTGGACCTGTAACAGTAACCCATCCTGATATAATTCGTTATTTTATGACAATCCCTGAAGCAGTATCGTTAGTTCTTCAAGCAGGTGCCTATGCTAAGGGTGGTGAAATTTTTATTTTAGATATGGGTGAGCCAGTAAGAATAGCTGATATGGCAAAAAATTTAATTAAATTATCTGGTTATGAACCGGATGTTGATATAAAAATCGAGTATACTGGATTAAGACCAGGAGAAAAGTTATATGAAGAATTACTTATGGAAGAGGAGGGGCTTCAAGATACTCCTAATCATATGATTCACATTGGAAAACCGATTGAGATGAATGAGGATACATTTGTTGAAAGATTAATAAATTTAAAAGAAGCTGCATATGGAGAAACAGATGATATTCGTTCATTGATTAAGGAACTTGTGCCAACTTACCAATATGGTATTACTCCAAAGAGAAGAAAGACACCAGAAATAAAGAAAGATTCACATGTTCAAGTTAATGAACAAGTTCAAGTTAGTAAAACTGTAAATATTTAAAAATGATTAATCGTGGTAATCGTCGCTATGTCGCGTTGCCATGGCTAATTTGTAATATGCTAAAGGCCAGTCTGCATTTTTATGTGGACTGGCGAAGCATACCCAAATGGAGGAATGGCATGTATGAAAATTGGTATGTGATTCAAGTCAGAACTGGTAAAGAGGAAAAAATCAAGAATACTTGTGAAAAGCTTATTTCAAGGGATATTTTAGAAGAATGTTTTATTCCAAAATGTATTAGATTAAAAAAATATCAAGGAACTTGGAAAGAAGTTGATGAAGTTTTATTTAAAGGCTATGTATTTATGATTAGTGATCATATTGATGAACTATTTAATAAGTTGAAGCTTATTCCTGATTTAACGAAGGTTTTAGGTAATGATGGTGAATTTATTTGTCCGATTTTAAAAGAAGAAGCAATTTTTCTTTTGAAATTTGGAAAAGAAAAACATATTGTTGATCTTTCTCAAGGTTATATTGAGGGTGATAAAATCAATATTATTAGTGGTCCCTTAGTGGGATATGAAGGAATGATCAAAAAGATTGATAGACATAAGCGAGTTGCTTATATCGAAGTTAAATTATTTGATCAAATTACAATGGTCCAGGTGGGCCTTGAAATTATAGGCAAAAGCTCATAGACAGACATGGGGCTTTTTTATTTTAAAAATAATTACTTTTAGTGATCGTCGCTATGTCGCGTTACTATAAGTAATTTGTAATATGCTAATACGGCTAGTATTTGTATATAGATGAATGATTGAATGAATATATCTATATCGATATATTCTAGATTTGATAGATGTAAAATGATATGTATTAGCAAAGCTCTAGGCAATGATGCCCAGAGCTTTTTTTTGTTAGGGCAGTTCTAGAAAATAAAATAATACTTAGTATGAATTGCTGTGATATTTTTTGGCTTATGTTATTATCACAGATTAGTTGAATGTTTAAAATACCAAGTATGATAGTTTATTTGTTCTAGTGATAAATATATATAATTAGATTTTCATGAATAGTACTAGAAAATATAGAAACAACACATCTTGTCTCTGTAAAATAAATCAAAATTATTTTGTGATAGTCTAATTTACTTCCCTGGTCATATGTTTAACAGCTGGTAGAACTGCCAATTTATTAAAGCTGTATGATGACTGGTGAATAGTTTTCAAAGGAGAGAGAAAATGTTAGGAAGAAAGAGAAAAAAGGCCGTAAAAAGTACACATAAAATTATTGATAAAAGTAACAAAAATAATCATGTTGATTATCAAGAAGTATATCGTAACATTAGGACTAATATTGAATATTCAGCAGTAGGAAAAAATGTTAAAGCAATTAATATCACATCTTCAATTAGTAATGAAGGAAAGAGCACTACGGCTTTAAACTTAGCGATGATATATGCAACGAAATATGCAAATGTCTTATTGATTGATGCTGATTTAAGAAGACCGACCCAACATCATTATTTAAAACTATCGAACTCACGAGGATTAACTAACGCTTTGATCGAATATGGTGAAACTAAAAAAATTAGTTCAAAATATTTTCAATTTATTGAAGATGAATCATTTGAGGGAAAGTTATCAGTACTAACTGCTGGCATCAAGGTACCAAATCCTAGTGAGTTAATTAGTAGTGATATCTTTGAAGAGTTTATTAATGAGCTGATGAAGCTGTATGATTTTATAGTTATTGATTGTCCACCAGTTATGTTAGTTAGTGATGCTATTCCGATTGGTAATGTGGTTGATGGAACGGTTTTTGTTTGCTCATCACAACTAACTGGTCGTAAAGATGCTAAGGCTTCAATCGAAATCTTACAAAAGAATAATGTCAATATCCTTGGAACAGTATTAAGTCAAGTAGAAGTTGAAAAGGATAAATACAATAATTATTACTATTATTAAGGAGGGGCAATGAGAAAGTTTAGTGTAAGAAGAATTATTTTAATTTTAATTGATTTAATTTGCATTATTCTAGCAAGTTTTTTAGCGCTATTTCTTAGGTTTAATGGAGAAATTCCAAGCTATTATTTTAATATATTAAAGAATTTAATGGGACTGGAGATTTTTATCTCGTTGGTGATTTTTTATCTTTTTAAACTTTACCGTAGTTTATGGCAATTTGCTTCAATTAATGAACTTAAAAATATTCTTAGCGCTGCAGTAATTGATAGTATTGCTAATGTTTTTTTATTTGAAATAGCCGATAAAAGTTTACCGCTAAGTTGCTATTTTATATATTTTTTATTGATTACCATGTTTTTAGGGATAACAAGATTGATTTATCGAATGACTAGATTATATCGAACAGAAAAGGGCAGTGATAATTATAAAGAGCGACGCTCCTTGGAAAAAGTAAACATTTTCGTTCAACTAAAGAACATGTATAAACACGAGTAATAGATCAACTGTTACTCGTGTTTTTTTTTGAACGAAAATGTTTAGATTTTTATGATGAAGTATTGAGTAACAAAAAAAAATCATTTTACTTCAATGATATTTTAGAACTAGAAACAGGGTTCATAGCCAAAATGCTAGTTCTTTTTATATAAAAAATTAAAATGGGGAAGTTAAGAATATAAAAATCAAAGAATGAGAACGGATTAAATTTAAATGATCAGTTGAATTGATCTTTTTACAGACCAATAATAGCATCTAATCTGTCGATGAATTGATTTTTTATGGGGAAAGTATCATTTTATTGATATTTTTTTGGTGGGCAAAAAAGTAGGTGAGATAGAAAAATAGGTCATGTATTAAAAAATGAAGGGAGATAACTAATATGAAAAAGTTAAAAAAGATCATTGCATTAGTACTTACGGTAGGGCTAACTTTCCAATGCTTAACTATTAGTGGTTTTGCATATGATGAAAATGTTGATAGTGAGACTGATAGTATTGCTTTGCAGACAAAAGCAACAGAAACATGGAAGAAAGAATACAAAAATACAGTTAATTTAATTGTTGAAGGTGAAATTCATGGAAACATTGTTAATCAAACTGCCACTGCATTTCAAACTGTAGAAGGAACCAAAGATAGTGGTATTTTAGGTAAGTATAATACTACTAAAAATAAGCAATCCACTGCATCTATTTCAATTGAACCTGATAATGGGTATTCAGTTGAAATAGTAAGTAGTAGTTATGGTAGTAGTTCACTCTTAGTAGGATTAAATAATAAGATTTTTAATGCTAGAGATTATATATCTATTGATGATAACAATCTAGCTATTACTATTAATTCATTAAATTTAAATGTGCCAAACAATTCTCTATTGAAGGCTAATGACAGTTTTGAATTGAAAAGTAATATTACAATCAAATTTGTAAGGGAACAAGTGATCTTCACTCGAACTGTTAGTGAGTTTGGAGCAATCGAACCAGCTGAAGAAGGAAAATCTTTTGAAAATAACCAATATAGAGTAGAAAAAAATGCTCAAACAACTACAAGTTTTAAAGCGGTTGCTGATAATAATTATAGACTGGAAAAAGTATATGTTGATGGGGTAGAAACATCATTTGATGAAAATGGTATATTTAATGTTAATAATGGTAAAAATGTAACATTAAGTGCTGAATATGTGGAAAAAGATGAGTCAGAGATTCAAGTAAAGAAGGATATAACTTGGCGTTACACTACTGATTTCAGCGCTATTAAAAATACAATATATGATTGTATTGATTTGAAAAATTCAAATTTAGACAGCGATGCTACTGTTGATGATTTTGAATATTTTTACAAATATAGTTTAACATCATTAGTAAATGATGTTTTAGGAATTACATTACCTGCCTTAGATAAATTTGATCAAAATATTTGGATTAAATTAGGTAGTGATGCTTCGATTGAAAGTATTTTAAATGATAATATTAGTAATTCTTTCAATCTTGAAATTATAAAAGGGCTTTTAAAAGCGGCTGGTGCTGATTTAACTGAGCAATTAACAGTGCCTCCAGTTGGTGAAGGGACAATTAAAATTGCTTATATAGGTGATAAAGACTACAAACCATCAGAAAAAGAATTTTCTGTGAATATTATTAAAGGAAAAGTAAAAATAAAAGTCAATAGTACGACAATTGACTATGGTGAAATAATTCCTAACAACTTGGTTGTAACTGATCCAACTGGAGTTAATAAATTTGTTTTATATTTAGGAATTGATACCGATGTAACTGGTTATGCAAGTTTAGTATTACCAAATGGTTTGGCATATGATGTATTAGGGAAGCTATTTCCGAATGGATTTACAGTAAATGATTTAACTAAAGTATTAGAAGTATTAAATCTTGGAATTAATTCTGATGTTATTGATAAGTTATTAAATGAGCTTCCAGATAGTGTGAAGAATTTTAAGGTTGAAATCAATAAACAACCGCAAAATGCTGGTTTATACACTGTTGCAGGAATAACTGCAGATAGTAATTATAATACTGCATTTGGACTAGGAACTTTATTAATTAAACAAAATAATACTGAGCTAACTTTAAAATTTAATCAAGAGATTAAAGGCAGCATAGTATACAGTGATAGATACAATTTCAATTTTGGTGGTAAATTGTACAATAAAGAAGGTACTGTTGTTGATGGGATTCAAGTTAGAACACTATATACAGGTTTTTCTAGTGATGGTAAGTATCACACTAATACAAAACCAATTTTAGAACCAGGTGTATATACTGAAACAGTATATACTTTAGGGAGTAATTATGCAGTAAAACCAATTACTCGTGTATATACAATTAGAAAAGAAACAGTACAAATTAAGTTTGATAATTATTTAAATGTGGAAACATATGATGGTACATCAAAATCATTAATTGGAAAAGTTTATGATAAATCGGGTAACGCTTTTATTGATGCTAAATTAGTATATAAAGGTGTTGATAATAGTTATAATAGTACTATCCCCCCAACTGCAGCTGGTCGATATCGTGTTGTAGCGTCATATAGTGGTGATGATACACATTATGCGGCAATACCGAAAGTAGCTTCTTTAGTTATTAAAAAGGCTGATAAAGCAATTGTAACTGTTAATGATATAAATAATAATTATGGTGAAGAATACAAATATTCATATTCTTTAGAGGGTGTAGTAGCACGCGATATTGATACATTAGTATCATCGATTGTTTGTGTTACAGATAACAATGAAAATGTAGGGAATCATAAAATAAAGGCAATTATCAATGAAGATGTAGCTAAAAACTACAAAGAAGTAGTAGTTGTAAAAGGAAAGCATACAATTACACCTAAAGCTATAAATATTAATATTGATAACATTAATACGACATATGGTGATGATGAAAAAGTATTAACATTTTCACTAGCAGTGGATAGTACTTTAGCTTATGGTGATACATTGGCGGATTTAGGAATCACTTTAGAACGTGAATCGGGAAATGATGTAGGTGAATATAAGATTACTGGTGATGCAAGTAATGAAAACTATGATGTAACATTTACGGATGGTACATATACTATAGCTAGTAAAAAAGTGCAGCTAATAATCGATGATAAAATGAAGGTTGAAGGAGAAATTGATCCAGAATTTACTTATAATATTATAGGATTGGTTAATGGAGATATATTTACTGTTGAGTTAACTAGAGAACCAGGTGAAAAAGCAGGAAAATATGTAATCAATGGTAAAGTCGAAGGGGCCAATAATTATAATTTAGAAATTGTTACTGGTACTTTAACGGTCAACGCTAAAACCGCCCTACCTGTTAAACCTGTAGATAAGGGAACCCCAACCGGTGATAACGTAGATTTAAATACTTTGATAGCATTGGCAGGAATTAGTGCCTTACTATTGTTAATTATTTTAAGAAAAATACATAGTTTAAATAAATAGCTATTATATGAAATTCCCCACTAAAAAATGATATGATCCCTCTAAAGTAGACAATGTAAATAAAACATTGTTTACGAAAGGAGGGATCAAAATAGTGGGGAATATTATTTTATTATTGAACTTATGGATATATTTATAAGTATAATACTAAAATAATTAAATTATAAATCATATAAAAACTTAATATCAACTTTACTAAAAGTGACTTTTAATCCTCTTTGATAAAGATATAATGGAATAAAAATAAGGAGTGATAACAATGTCATTGGTAAAGAATATGGATAATTGGAGTGATATGTCTAAATTAGATTTATTATACAAATTTTCAATAATAAAGTATCTTCGGTATTTCATTATTCCAGAATTGTTTGGCTTAAGCATCTTGGTAATTGCGTCAATAAAAATAAGAGGAATATTTATATTTATAATTATTGTAGTTATAATGATGTTGTATCAAATTAATAAAATAAGTCAGTCTTTTATCAAAGAAAAAGCAGGTAAATTGATTTATCGTCAAAAAACAAGTTTTTTTAGATCATTAAGAAATTTCGATGAATATACATATAGTGATTATTACATTAGAAAAATAAAAAAAGTTAAATCATTTTTTAATTATTATGTTATTAACGGGGAAATTGTTAAACGTAGTTTTATTGCTTATATGGATGATGATGAAATTTGTATGGATGAAAAATATTGTACAGTATTAAAAATTCCTAAAGCATATCACGGTTTAGATAAATTAAGAGATTTTTAAGAAATAGGCTAAGGCCTGTTTTTGTGTATATAAAAAACGGATTTTAATCCGTTTTAAAATAAATATTTTAATGTTTTAATTGTTTTTGATAGATATGTTGATTTAGAAGCATTAGTGTCACTATAAACATCATAGGTAGCAATTGTTTTGCCATCAACAATGACATCTAATGTGCCAATAACATCACCTTGTTTAACCGGTAAGAAATTTTCTTTATAGTTTACTTTAGTAGAAACTTTAGCATCAGCGCTTTTTGCTTTAGTATATACTATATCTTTCTTACATTTGACATCAATAGTCAGGTTATCCATTTTATCAACTAGATGCTGTTCAATTAAAGTATCTTTTTTAAAAATGGTAACTTGCTTATAATTATTAAAACCATAATCCAGTAAACTACACATTTCTTCATTTCTTGTTTTTGGAGCTGTTTCTTTCATTAGGACACCAATAATTCTTTGACCATCACGCTGTGCAGTGGTAACTAAGCAATAACCAGCTTCTTTTGTATATCCAGTTTTTAGACCATCAACACCATTATATAACTTTAACAATTTATTAGTATTGACTAGCCAAAAGCTTTGTTTCGTATCTTCACGAATATAACTATCATACAATGACGTTACAGCAAATAAGTCTTCACCGCCGATT
>ENA-OQKH01000064-OQKH01000064.1-human-gut-metagenome-genome-assembly--contig:-NODE-64-length-92170-cov-23.089019_pt1 | contig 92170 bp, 98 predicted proteins | sample MGYA00242645_ERZ504791 | MGnify/ENA primary metagenome ERZ504791 (study PRJEB26092, sample SAMD00036388) | human gut metagenome | host: Homo sapiens | study: EMG produced TPA metagenomics assembly of... | reverse complement strand
TTTTCGAATATTTATTCATTAATTCCTCTAACCCTGCTTCGGATGTTAGAATTTCAAGATTATCAAATATTTCCTCTCCGCTCCAGTTCCACCACTCTAGCTTTAGTAAGAATTCAATCTTTTCGTCACTAAAGCGTTTTTTGATAAACTTAGCTGGATTCCCACTATATATTGAATAGGGTTCAACACTTTTCACTACTGTTGAATTAGCGGCAATAATCGCACCATCACCAATTATAACACCTGGCATAATGGTTACATTTTGACCAATCCAGACATCATTACCAATCACAGTATCTCCCTTAAAAGGAAGTTGTTCTATTGTAGGAGTAACCTTTTCCCATCCACAGCCAAAGATATTAAAGGGATAGGTTGTGATTCCATCCATTCTATGATTTGCACCATTCATAATAAACTTCACACCCTCTGCTATTGCGCAGAACTTGCCTATTATCAGTTTATCTCCAAGAAATTCATAATGATGCTCTATATTATCATAAAATTTCTCTGGTGAATTTTTATGATCACTATAGTAGGTGTAATCTCCAATCTCAACATTGGGTCTTTTCGGTAGGTTACTTAAATAACAAACAGTTTTTATGTTTTCATTTGGATATAGTTTTTTCTTATCTGATCCTATCATAGGATACACCTCTCTTTCATACTTTTATATATTTTCTATCGTGTTTTATATGATTCATTATTTTGATACCATAGCAAAGCATCCTTTTCTAGTTGCTTTACAAATGCATCCTTACCAGTGCAGTAGCCTTCAATATCCTCCGAGAATCGATAAGCCAGCTCCATCTTTAATTCACCATACTCTAAAGCGATGTCTGGATGTGTACGCAGAAAGTCCCTTACTGCTATATGCCTATTAATATCTTTGTGATTGCTTTGCTCAAAAATATGAATCTGGTGTGTCCTGTTATCGCCGCCTTTGCGGAAATATCTACGTCCTTCAATACCAAACTCACCCATACACTCATAACCAATCGCTACAAATTCTTTGTTATGCTTATCAACCAAACTAATATTTGTCACTACGGGCATTATATCAATGATTGATTTAGCGGCTAACCCTTTGACTGCTGTACTGCCAATATGGTAAACCTCCACCAATATATCCTTCAATATATTCTTTATCTTCTGTGATTCATTTTCATACTCTACTTCCCAAAAGGGGTCGTACGGAACTACTCGTATAAACAATATAAACCCTCCAATCTCATTCTCAACGAATAATATTTTTAGAAAAAAGTCTTTATACTTTTTAACAATGGAGCCGCCAGCCAGAACAGACTATACTGACCAGCGACTACCTTAAATTTAATGTTTCAGATTTATTTTCTTATCTCTAATTTCATAAACTACATCAGCTACATTTTCGAGTAAGCGTTTATCGTGGGTGATAAACACGATAGTTCCGGCATACTCCTTCATTAGTATTTCCAAAGCCTCTAAACTTGGTATGTCAAGGAAGTTACTGGGTTCATCCATTAGTAGGATGTTATATCTACCCATGAGCATTTTAGCTAGCAACAATTTTATAATTTCTCCACCGCTTAAAACAGATAAGCTTTTTCCAATATCGTTCTGTTTGAACCCCATAGATGCTAGCACTGAACGAATTTCTGATATATTGTAATCACAATCCTCCTGCATAAACTCCATGACATTCTGATTACTGTTGTACTTGTAACCATTCTGTGCAAAGTAACCTATTTTTGCCTTAGGTGAAATAGAAATTCCTTCTTCATGGTTTAAGATCATTTGGATTAAAGTTGTTTTTCCGGTTCCATTACCACCAGTTAACGCCACTTTTGCTCCTAGAGGAATTTGAAAAGATGCATTTTCAAACAGTGCCTTATCCCCAAATATTTTATTAATTTCCGTACCGACTATAGGGTATGGATTATGGAGCTCCAATGCTTTACTTTGCCTGAAACGAATTCTGCGAATGTCTTCCGGAGCTTCTACATTTCCTAAGGCTGCAATCCTGTGCTCTAGGGATTTAGCGGCATTATGCATCTTTTTTTCCTTACTTCCTATTGATTTTTGATGAGCTAAACGCCCTCCGCCTTCAGTACTTTTTTTCTTTGAAGCACCTTTCGCCTTCTGTTCTATTTTACGAGCCTGTTTTCGCTTTTCCTCCGCAGCCCTTTCCAATCGGGCACGTTCCGCAATAAATTGTTCGTATTCTGCAGCTTGGCTCTTGCGTTCTTCCTCTTTCTGACGAAGATAATCAGAATAGTTTCCCCAATACTCAGTGATTTTGCCATCTTTCAGTTCCCATATTTTATCTACTATTTCATCAAGAAAATAGCGGTCATGGCTAATAACTAACAGTGCACCTGTAAAATATTTTAGCTGTCCAATTAGAAAATCAATTCCTTCACGGTCTAAATGGCTCGTAGGTTCATCCGCTAAAATACCATGAACCTGTGCCGATAAGGCCTGTGCTATTTTAAGCCTTGTTTCTTCACCACCGCTCATGGTCTGTATATCTAATTGCTCAACACCGAGCTTGCCTACAAGTGCAAAATCTTTTTCCACCTGCAAAGTTACTTCGTCCAACTGGGGAATATAGGCAAGTTCACCCAGACGATTCATTTTACATCCTGGGGGAGTTAATTCTCCTAAAAGTACCCTGAGTAAAGTGCTTTTTCCAGCACCATTTGCTCCTACTAAACCAATACGGTCATAATCATATACTTCTAATTCATTTATATCTAAAACATCGCGTCCTTTGAATTCCACACGAATGTCTTTTGCTTTTAATATCAATTCCATAACATTTCCTCCTGTCTATAATCGCATGTTTTCTTTTGCTTGTACGCAGGGAAAACCCTGCGATTTTAGCAGGAAGAATTACATGAAAATTAAATACATAAATATGGTCCCTCCTATGAATTTTGTTTTAAATCTAATTTTCTAACCTCAGTTATCATGGGGCAAGCTATGGCAATGCCAATAATTAAAACACCTGATAGTAAAAACCAATGATTTACACCGATTCTATCAGCAAAGAACCCAGATAGAATTAACCCAATTGGCATAGCAAGTGACATGATACTTCCGGTCAAAGAAAATACACGTCCTAAATATTCAGGCTTAATTTTCTCCTGAAAAAGAGCTGTTTGCACACCGCTATAAAATGGCACCGAAAGCCCCATTATTGCACAGCAAACTACAAATATTACAAATCCATTTGGAGGAAGTATTCCCGAAACGGCTAAACTGGCCCCCATTATAAAAAAAGAACTTGTTATTAGTAATACACGCTTTTCGAAGCTCCCTAATCTTCCTAACAATAAGCCTCCTGCTAACATTCCAGATGCAAAGGAAATTTCCGTAATAGAAATATGCACAGGTGTTCCATTAAAGTAATCCATGCTTATTAAAGGAAATAGTGCATTAATTGGCATATAAACAAAAGTATATAGTGTTCCTAAGAGTAATAAGGCAAACAATCCTTTGTTTTGTCTCAGAACGACAATTCCTTCTTTCATTTCTCTTATGAAATTTGGTTCCAAACTTTGCACTCGATCACCCAGCTTAGGTATACGTACAATTGCTACCGTAATAGATGCAATCACAGCACCCAATACGTCGATGGCAATAATAGCATTTAAATCCCAAACGGAGTATAAGAGTGCTGCAACTGCCGGACTAACAATATAGCTTATAGACTGCAAAGACTGACTATAGCCTGCGCATTTCGTTAGCTGCTCTTCTGGTACTAAAAGTGGTGTAACCGAATTGAGTGCTGGGGTATGAAAAGCTGTTCCAATGCTACGGATAAACAATACTATCATAACCATCCAGACAGGTAGCTCCATATAGAATGCAACAATAGCAAGCACTGCACCAGCTGCTGCGATAATTAAATCAGCACCAATCATTATCTTCTTCCTATCATGACGATCCACTAGCACACCAATTGCAGGTCCAAAGACCGCATAGGGTAAAAAACCTACTAGTGAAGCCATAGACAAGACCATCGCAGATCCAGTTTTTTCTGTAAGGTAAAAAATAATCGCCATTTGCAGGATGGCACTAGTGATTAATGATACTGCTTGCCCTGCCCATATTGTATAAAACTTAAGTTTCCAATTGTTGTATTTTTCCATTTATATTATCTCCTGCATATTATTTTGCTTGAATTTCTATTTTGAATAGCATTCTAGGCAATAAAAAATGCAGGCCTAAATCCACAATGTGGCTTTTGGTCTGCATACATACAATTTGGAAACATTCATATTAAAGACATAGTTAAATAAAGGTATAGTTTAATAACCTATATCCTCACCGTAACTAATGAATGCTCAATATCGTATAAATAAGCACAACAAAAAAGCCTATCATCGGGGATAGATTCTGCTTTTTTTATTGCCAGCTTATCTTAAACGCATTGAGACTGTCATAGTTTCGATTCCTCCCAAATTCTTATTTTAGCAACCTATATTTTAGCACAATAAGGTGATATATTCAATATAAAAAATATAAAAGTAGGAAAAACCGCCAAAGGGCGATATTTTCCTTAATTGTGGTTAACTCAATAATCTATATCCTTCCTTCAATCGTCACACCTGATTTAAATTCAATAGTCATCTTTTCATCAAATACCGTAACTTTTTCAATTAGCCGCCTTACTAATTGCTCATCATACTCCTCTAACTCGCAGGATTGCTCATTCAAGAAATCAGTCATTTCTGCAATTCGTTGCCTTTTTCCTTCTCGCTCTGCATTCTCTACTAGTGCATTTTGCTTTAATTCCCGAAGTCGATAAATTTCATCAGCCACATCTTCATAATCATTTTTTGATTTTGCTTGTATAAGGAGCTGTTGTTGTAACTCTTCCAATTTTCTATCAATATCATCGGTGGTATTATCATTTTCTTCATTAAGGACGGTAGCTATGTTTTTCTGTAACGTTGAGAGGAAGGGCTCTTTTTTAGTCAAAAGTTCGTTAATAGCCTTAACCACTGCTGCCTGTAATGTTTCCTCGTTTATGGTAGGTGCCGTACATTCAGAGCCTTTTTCCTCTAAACGACTAACACATCTCCAAACAATAGACTTGTAACCTCGGTTATTCCAATGTACTCGTCGGTAAATATCACCGCATTGCCCACAGTAAACAATACTTGATAAAGCATACTTACTACTATAGACTCTCTTTTTACCGCCTTTACCTCCTCGGAGATTCGCTCTTCGAACCATCTCTTCTTGAACCTGCATAAAAAGCTCGCGTGGAATAATAGGCTCATGGCTGTTTTCTACATAATACTGGGGAACGATTCCGTTATTTTTAACTCGCTTTTTAGAAAGGAAATCAATTGTATATGTTTTTTGTAGAAGGGCGTCTCCGATATATTTTTCATTCTGCAGGATCTTCTTCAGTGTTTCCGGACGCCACTTCGTTTTCCCAGCCCCGGTAAGAATGCCGTCTGCTTCCAGGCCACGCCCGATCTGGAGCAGGCTTGCTCCTTCCAGGTACTCCCGGTAGATCCTCTTTACCACTTCCGCCTCCGCAGGCTCTATGATCAGGTTTCCTTCCTCATCCTTTGTGTAACCCAGGAAACGGCTGTGATTGACCCGGACCTCCCCGTTCTGGAAACGGTACTGCAATCCGAGTTTGATGTTCTGACTCAAAGACTGGCTTTCCTGCTGTGCCAAGCTTGCCATGATGGTAAGCAGTACCTCACCCTTGGAATCCATGGTGTTGATGTTCTCTTTTTCAAAGAAAACCGGGATGTTCTTCTCCTTCAGTTCCCGGATATATTTCAGACAATCCAGGGTGTTTCTGGCAAACCGGCTGATGGACTTGGTGATGATCATATCAATGTTTCCGTCCATGCAGTCCTGGATCATGCGGTTAAATTCCTCCCGCTTTTTCGTATTCGTTCCGGTGATCCCGTCATCGGCGTAAATCCCTGCCAGCTCCCATTCCGGATTCTTCTGGATAAATTGCGTATAATGCGCCACCTGCACCTCGTAGCTGGATGCCTGCTCCTCACTGTCCGTGGAAACCCGGCAGTAAGCGGCGACTTTCAGCTTTGGTCTCTGTTCTGCTGCGGCCGTATTTCCTACCCGCTTTCTGGCCGGGATCACAGTAATATTCCTACTTAGTTCCATCCCCATCCACCTCACTCTCAATCAAACTGTATGCATACGCCGCCTGTTCAAAGGGATCGTCAGAAACCTTTCTCACTGCAGGTATGGTAAAGTTGGTAGGGAAGAGGATGGCCTTCTTTCCTTCCAGTTCCCTCACCCGCCCCAGTGCTTTTGCTCGGCTCATGCGTATTTCTTCTGCCTTATCGAAGGTTTCTTTATCGATAATAGCCGGATAGTAATCATCTCCAAGATACTTCTTATTCCGGAGCATCCTTCCGGCGCTCCCGTGGTACAGATTTAATCCGACCTTCTCAGCGGCGGGCATAAGCGCCATGCCGGAAATATAGTTCTGAAAAAGCTCCCGCACCGTGGCAGCCTGTGTTTCATCAATGGCCGCCCGGCCGTTTTCAATCCGGTATCCATACGGAATGTGTCTCATGGTTCCACCAGCCTTTCTCTCAAGGACAGTCCGCATTTCAATTCAAAAACCACTTCTTTTCTGGACAGTATGGTAATCCGTTCCGCAAAAGAAAGAAAGGTCTTATCATCAAATTCCGTCAGCATAGTCCCTTTGGATACAAACCGGAGCAGCCGCTGCAGTTCTTCTATTTTGACCATATCTCCATTGACGGAGCGCATCAGCCCGTCCTTTTCCTGCCGCAAAGTGTCCTCTTCTGCCGCAAGCTCATTGCTTTCCTTATTAAAGAGAGCAGGCTCCAGATAGCCGCTTGCCATCAGGTTCGTCAGCACCTGTTTCTGGTCCCTGTTTTTCTCGATAGCTGTTTCCAGTTCCTCAATTTTAAGCAGCCGGGACTGATCATTCAGCCCCCGCAGGCTTTGCAAAAGAGGACGCAGCACCGTCTGCTGCCCGAAGACCAGCTTGTTCATCATGGTAACAAAAGCCAGTTGCAGGGCAGCATCTGTGATGTACTTCTGTGAACAGCTTTTCTTATCTTCCAAATGGGTAACACAGGTCCATGCGGCATATTGGCCGCTGGGTTTATAATGCAGCCGTCTTTTATATTTACCGCCGCATTCCCCGCAATAGATCCGGCCGGAAAAGCCGTACCGGTTCTGGTATCTCCCGGTATCATGACCATTCCCTTTTTCCCGTCCACGCTGTTTCAAAACCGCATTGGCACGTTCAAACTCTTCCCGGCTGATGATTGCCTCATGGTGGTTCTGCATGAGATACTGGTCAACTTCTCCCCGGTTCTGATGGCGGTTAAAGCTGTTATCTGTATAGGTCTTCTGGAACAGGACATCCCCGGTATATTTCTCATTCCCAATGATGCCGTTGATGGTACCCGGTGTCCAGCGCCCGCCCTTCTTGGTGACAACGCCCTGCTCATTCAGCCTTTTTGCAATCTCATGGGTGCTTTTCCCCGCAAGCGTATCCGCAAAGATCTGTTTCACAATCTCTGCCTGCTCCGGCACAATCATCATTTCCCCATCCACGTTGGCATAGCCGTATGGGGGATAGGAAATAATGAAGGTGCCATTCTGGAACCGCCGCCTGATACCCCACTTCTCATTCTCAGAAATAGACACAGACTCACTTTCTGCCAGGCCGCTTAGGATAGAAAGCATCAATTCGCTTTCCATGGAGCCCGTGTTTATATTTTCCTTTTCAAAATAAATGTAAATATTTAAGTCCAGCAGCTTCCGCACCAGTTCCAGACAGTCCGTGGTATTTCTGGCAAACCGGCTGATGGACTTGGTAATGACGAAGTCAATCATTCCTCTCTCGCAGGCGGCAACCATCGCCAGCAACCCATCCCGCTTTTCTTTTTTCGTGCCAGAGATGCCTTCGTCATAGTAAAGTCCGGCAAATTCCCAATTGTCATTGGATTTGATATAGTTCTCATAGTGGGCTTTCTGCGCTGCCAGGCTGACAAGCTGTTCCTCACTGGCTGTAGACACCCGGCAGTAGGCAGCCACTCTGATTTTCTTTTTCCCAAGGGATGCATTCTCCGCAATCTTTGTGATCCGTTTCATCCTCTCACCTCTCTTTCGGTACGGACATATTCGCTCTAAAGCCTACAAATAGCAAGTCATTCAGGGCATAATCCGGGCCAGATAAGGAGAGAAAGACTGGCGGTTTTTCGCCGTGATTTTGTCCAATTCTTCCTTGGTAATCAGACCTGCCTCCCGCAACTTTTCCAGTAGTTTCTGCGCCATGTAATAGTCAAATTCCCTTTGCAGTTCCTCATCTGTGAATAGTTTCCTCTCTGCTGTCTGATTCTGAAAACCAGCCGTCACCTTTGTTACCTGCATGGTATTCCTCCTATCCGAAGGATAACCTCCTTCAGAATACGGAGATTTCTACAGCGTTTTGAGGGGGTATCGCAGGCAAAAAAAATAAAGCCCGCAGGCCATGCATCTATCGCACAGCCTACGGGCAATCCTGCTCTTTCTCGTTTTACTTAAAGACGCTTACAGTAATCCAGGGAAATCCAGCCAGCACCGCTCTTGAGCTTACCCCAGCCTGCAGTGGAACCAGTGCCGGATTTTACCTCGGTAATAGTAAACACACCTTTCCCAGTATACTTCCCGGTCTTGGCGTAATTCGTACCAGGACCTTTGCGGATATTCAAGTCAGTTGCTGTTACCTGTACCAGGAAGGAACTATTTGAACTTCCAGAGCCAATCTGCTTTCCGGTATAAACCACTTTGCCCCTTTCATCAAATACAGAATAGCCAGCATTGGAGTCAGCGCATTTCTTGGCATTATCCAGATTGTTGAAAGCCCCCTTCTGGCTCTTGGCATCCGACCAGCTTTTGCGGACACGGTATAAGACCGAGCCTGCCGATCCGGAAGAAGACCCTCCCAGTGCTGCCGTTACCTTGGAGGCCAGATCCCCAAGTCGGGAATACAGCCAGTCTCCCGGACAAGACTTGTTGGCGAACCAGCGATGGACAGTCAGCACCATCTCATCAGACTTCGGGGAATAGTTCAGCGTTTTGTTCTTATCCCCTAGCCAGAGAAGTTTCTTCTTCCCATTCCGCTTGCAGATGTCCGTACACAGCTTCACAAGGGAATTGTAAACGGCTGTGGTCATTGCGTAGGGAGCATTCAGGTCGCTGGCGCACTCGATAGTGACCGCCCTCTGGTCGTTGGCGCTGCTGGAAGAACACCAAGAACGATTCTTCTCCTCCACGCAAAGGGCGATCTTCCCATCCTTTCCAATACCATAGTTACAGCTGGCCTCTCTGGACGGGCTGGTAAAGCATCCGCAGATGCTCTCTGCCGTCAGCTGGCCAACCACACAGTGGGGTGTGATCCGATCAATGGAATGCGTCCTCTGCCCGGAGTGGTTGGGGCTGAGTTTTGTGTAAGATACAAGGGAACTGTTTGTGTAAGCCATTATTCATTACCTTCCTTTCCGTTTTCTGCTCTGTCATGGAGCTGCTCTAATACCGTTTTGATCTTTTCCGGGATGGGGAGTCCCAGATGTCCCGCATTCTCCAGCAGGCTCACGCCTTCATTGGAGATGTAGAAGAAGATCACCGCTGTCCGTAAGACCGCCCCGGTTCCGATCACCTGCACATCGATGATGTTTGCAATCCCGACCATCAGGAAGATCAGCACCTTGCGGAAGATCCCCTTAAAGCCGACTGCGCTGGATAACTCCCGGTTGATGATGGCGCACATCACTCCCGTGATGTAGTCGATCACCACGAAGGCGATGAGGGCATAAAGCAAACCGTCACAGCCTCCAAGGAAATACCCCAGCCAGCCGCCCACAGCGGAAAAGATGAGTTGGATGGTGTTCCAGAATTCTTTCATAATGCGTTCCTCCTTTGAAATTTTGGTATTAAAAAATGGCCCGCATAAGCGAACCATTTTTAATCGGATTCTTCTTCCAGCATAAAACTGCAGTTATACAGTATCACTGGTTCAATATTGATATCGGATTCCTCCAGAATGGATTCCGGCACCTTCCAGACAGGTACCTCCACTTCAATATCCAGAAGCTCTTTCATTCCCTTCTCCCATTCCTTCTGGTGTTCCGGCAGGATATCTACCTGGCCGGTTGTCAGATATAACGGCTTCCCTTCGCTGTCCTTCCTGTTATACTCATCCAGCAGCCGGTTCCTCGCCTCCTCAATGTTGCGGTTCTCCGGTTCCAGTGCCCGATAATTCTTCAGCAGGGCAAAGGAAAACCGGACAGGATATTTTTCCCTCCGGTTGATGATTTCCGTGATATCACGAAAGTATTGTACGATCTCTGCGTTTGTCAGTCTCATGTTCCTGCATCCTCCTTCTGATAAATACGGACGGTTCCCGTATAGCTGGGATTGGGATTGACCACTTCCCCTCTGGAAACCCGGCGGAAATGCCCTCCCGGATATTCCGCAAAGAACAGCATTCCTTCTTCCTCCAGACGGTCCAGCTCCTCTTCCTCAAACTCATTGATATAAACCTGCATGATCTGCTCCTGATCCCGATACACAAAAGCAACTGGCTTCAATTTACCACCTCCCTTATGACACAACCGAATATCCTGTTAACAGACCGTTCTTAAAAGTCAGACGGAACGTACCATATCTCCAGGAAATCGTACCGTCCCCATTGTCCGTAATGGACTTTACCAGAGGCTGGCTGACGGAACCGGTATATCCCTGGGTTACAGTCGCATTGGACCCGAAACTGGTATAGCTGCCAACCCCAATCCTGGGAGCCAGAAGGAAGACACCGCTCTTTCCTGCCACCCTGGTCCCATATACCCCATCGTCTGTCCAGTAATTGTTAAAGCTCACATATCCGGTAGAAGCCGTCCCACTGCCTCCGGTTCCATAAAGCTGTCCGTTTGCCATGGTAATCCAGGCGGACCCGTTGCCGGTACTGATCCCGGAAGTGGATACATAGACTCCACTTGTGGCCGATGTCAGACTGTTCTTTCCTTTATAGAAAGCTGTGCTGTTAAGGGTAAAACCTGCAATGGTTCCTGCAGAAGCTGTCAGTGTCCCGGAAATTTTTGCCCCATATGCTGTCAATACACCGGACTGGATATTGACATACCTGGTACTGGAAGCATACTGGCGGATTCCGTTGGTGCCAATATAAGTTCCCGCCACCGTGGAAGTCATGGAAGTGGTCTTGTTATACAGCGAGGTCGTCCCAATCGTCCAGCCGCCTATCGTGGCCCCAAAAGCCCGGAGATCAGTCACATTGACCGCATCCGCATCAATTGTTCCTGTTATGATGTGGTTCCCGTCAATCACAGTCGTATTGGCAGGTTTAAAAATTCCCGGTGACTGACTGGCCGACTCCACTTCTTCAATCATGACAGCGTCAAACCACATGGTCACACCGCTGCCGCCATTATTCTGTACCCGGATGGAAACATAAGGGTAACTGCTGGTCACGGTAAAAGAACGAACCAGCCGCACCCAGGATGTCCCCACAGCTTTTGATACAGAAGTAAGGGAACTGTTCGTGGCGTTGACAGCCGTGTGCTTGGAAACATATAAATATGCCGTTGCATTCTCCCTGTCCGCTTTCACATAACAGCTTGCCAGATAGGTCTTGCCTGTCTGTACCGGAATACAGCCATAATGGTTCGTGGAGTGTCCCAGATAAACATACGCACTGGAACCCGTAGCCGTAATCTGAAGAGCCTGCTGCCCGTAATATACATGGCCGGTATCGCTGACCAGTGAAACGGTTGCATAGGTGGATTTGGAATAGTACAGGATACTTTCCGTGATATTGTCAAAGGTATCGTAGCCCCGGTTATACAGGTTCCCGCCTGTCCCAATCGTCAGCTTATCCGCCGTAATGGTATTGGTCTCAATATTTCCGCCAAAAATACTGGTCCTTCCGGAAGTGGACAGATCCGTCATGGTAACATATCCCGTCAGATCCAGTCTGGAGGCCTTGATCCTCACGGTTTCCGCACTCATGTTGATGGAAGAGATCAGATTTTCCACATCCACCTTTAGTTCGATGGAGGCTTCCAGCTCCCCGATATCCGTATCATAGTCAGAGGTCTTCACATAGGAGGCAGAGACAATCTGCAGGATAGAACTGGAGGTCTGGCTGATCTGAGACATGATATCTGCAGCTTCCTGTTCAAAGTCTGTCTTGAGAAGATAGTTTTCACTGATCGTCATCAGGATCTCTTCCGCCGTTTTCGTAATCTCCGAGCGGTACTCCTCCACCTTTGTCACCAGGCCGTTCACCTTTCCTGCCGTCTGTTTCTCCACACCAAAGATATAGGAAATATCCTCTTTGATACCGGATAATCCTGCATCGGATTCTTCCTTCAGCGTCTTCTGGGAGCGTCCCACTGTAATAGTGGAATTCTGTGGCTGTGCCAGTTTGATATTCATGGCCGAGACCTGCATATAGGCATCCAGGCCATGAGGTGCCGACACCACCCGGATGGAATCCCCCAGCTTGATCTTCTCCACATCCACATTCAGAAGATGCAAGTCAATGGCGTTCAGCGTAATAGTGGACAGGAGCCGGGCGGATTCTTCCAGATCCCGCTGCCCGGCACTGAGAAGATAACTTTCTTCCGTGACACCTTCATGGATGACAACTTTCACAATCCGTCCGTAAAGGGCTACGGCTTCCTCATCTTCCAGACAATCCCTGCCATCATTTACCCCCGCTATCGTCAGCCGCTCCTCAGTGTCTGTCCCCTGATAATTCTCATCCACCTCGGACATCCTCGCTCCCAGAGGGATAACCACGGTAGCCACGTCCTCTCCCTTGATCTGGTGCGTCAGATCAAGCAGGTTCTCCCCAAAACGGATCTCCTGTGTGCAGATATTCGGATAGTCCTTCAGCCAGTCAATGTAAGTTGTATTTCCTGCATGGCGGGTTCTGACATATCCCCCGCAGCTTCCTTCAAAACACTTATTTTTCACGGTCTCCCAGGAGGTTTCATAGGTACTGGAACTGTAATAAAGCTCGTCATTTCCATCCGTGACAGTCACTTCCCCAACCGTGAATTTTTTCCAGTCATCCACATCGGCATTGTGCCGTTCAATAATACTGGCAAACCATTCCTTTGGAGAAAGCCCGTCACACACATAAGAGCGCTGGTTGGAATCATTCAGATACCCCAGCTCCCCTTCCACGGAAATCTGTCTGATATTATGAAAGTTCTTTTCATCATTCAGCACCCGGCCGGAGAACACCCACTCCCCGTCCTGGTAAAGGGTGATGACGGATTTCAGTTTCCGTATCTTGTCATAAGCCGGATGGGTTGGCGGCATGGAAAAAGACAGAGTCCCGGAAGTGTTTACGGCCAGCTCCAGCGTGGGATCTCCCACCAGATACTCCTTCTGCCTAGGATCATACAGAAGCTCCCCGTCACATAAAATCTGGTACATTACAAGCACCCCTTTCGATACCGGAAGGTTACGGAAGCGTCCCCAAAAAGGTAAAACTGATTTTCCCCATCACGCAGTACAATATCCGCCCTTTTATGCTCCCCCTGAGCCAGGCTGAACAAGGTGCTGCCAAACACCATGCTGCATGACGCAGAAGCGGTAACAGTAGGCGACACCCACATCCGGTCATTCGTCAGGACACACTGCCGTCCCCCAGTCCCTGTAAAGGTCACACTCGTTTCCTGGATCTCATAGCGGTACGGTTCACAGTCCACAGAGAGGACCACCTGTCCTGCGATCTGGGATCTGGCTGCGCTTTCCACCGTCACTCTCCCATAAAAGTAATGGGCCGGCTCTTCATCCAGGATTACCTGGACAGCCTTCCCGTGGAGAGCGTTGTATATCTGATTTGTGATCTGTGGCCATAGGTAAGGTCTGGTCTTCATGGCCAGTTCGAATGTCAGCGTCCGGTTGGAATAGGTCACATCCCCAGTCAGCGCTTCGGTCAGATCAATATGACCGTTTCCTCCCGGCACATCCACGTAATTGGTATTCGGTGTCGGAGAGCCGACGATATCTGAATTCTGGATCACTGCATGGAAATCTCTCCATGTATGGAAGCCGCCTATGGTAGCAGCACGATAAATACATTCTCCCATCACCGGTTCCCCCTTTCTCCCCGTATACTGTAATCTGCAAGCCCGGCGTCCACAGCCGGAAGGATTCTGCCCACCAGAGTGCCGTCATCCAGATAAATACCCTTCCCGGAATTTTCTGCGATAATGGCCAGGTATTTTTCCATCCCGGACATATCCAACCTCTGATCCAGCATGGCCGAAAGCTGGCTGTAAAAGCCCTTTAGCGGCAGTATCGCTTCCCGGCCGGCCTCACCGCCTGCCATCAGGCTGCTGCCGTTCATGCCAAAGACAGTTGGTTTCGTCATGATACCGCCTTCTTTATACCATTCAATCGAAAGATGAGGTACACTGGGCGGGACCAGGGACAACTTGCCTGTAATCTTGAAATGCGGCAGCTTGATCTTTGGCAGCTCCAGCTTTATTCCGGAGAAGAAGCCGCTGATCTTATCCACAATTCCCTTGATCGTATTCTTCGCCGCCTCTATGGGTGCCGTGATTGCGTTCTTAATCCCGTTCCAGACCGTTGTGGCTGTATTTTTAATCCCGTTGAACACGTTAGATACCGTATTTTTTACGGAATTGAAAACATTGGAGACCTTACTCTTGATCCCATCCACCACAGTTGAAACCACGGACTTTATGCCATTCCAGACAGCAGAAGCCACGGATTTAATCGCATTAAACACAGATGTCACTGTATTTTTAATAGCGTTCACCACAGCGGTTACCTTGCTGCTGATGGCATCCCAGATGGAACTGATGACGTTCCAGATTGCTTCCATGATACTGGAAACCACATCCGAGATTGCCGACAATACCGAACTGACCGTACTCTTAATGCTGTTCCAGACGGAAATAACAATGTCTTTGCAATTCTCCCAGATAAAGCGGAAAGGAAGGGTAATGATGTCCACAGCCCCCTGTATAATGGAGCCGAGGAGCATCACGGCAGTCTGTACCACGTTGCAGATCCCATTCCAGACACTCTGCAGATGCGTCCACAGGTTAGAAAACCAAGTTCTCACGTTTTCCACCATCGTTCCAATCCCGGTACAGATAGTGTTCCACAGATTGCCGAACCATTCTGTAATGACTCCCCAGTTCTGGATAATAGCGATAATCCCGGCAATGGCGGCCGCCACTGCTGCAATCACGGCAATGATCGGCAGAAGGGAAATATTCAGCGCACCAACCGACACCGCCAAGGACGCAATGACCGGAGTCAGCACCGTAAAGGCTGTAAGCAGCACCCCAAGGATGACAATAAAGTTCTGCACTGGCCCCGGCAGCTGCTGGAACCACCCGCTCACCGTCTGAATCATGGAAACCAGCGGGGGAAGAATCGTATTGGCGATTTCTGCCAGCTTTTCTCCCAGAGGAACCAGAGACTCCTTCAGCTTCCGGGTATTGGATTCCATCTCCTGCATGGGAGTGGTCGTAGCGTCAAACAGTCCCTGTGCAGAACCCTTTACACTATCGTAAGTACTTCCCACCGAGGTCAGGGAAGTGATGAATTTCAGGTTCCCGTCCTCGGCCATGGTACCAAATGCCAGAGCCGCAAGATTTAGAGCTTCCTGCTGGTTCGTACATCCGGCGATATCCGCAACGATGGAGTCGATGACCTCTTTCTGCGTGGCACCGCCGCTCTGCCAGGACGCAAACAATTCCTGTGTCTTTGTGGAGAACAGCCCGATGGATTCTCCAATGGTGCCGTCCACCAGACGGGTGGTGACTTCGTTGATGGCATCGTTGACCTTGTCCAGGTTGTAAGCGCCATTCTTCAGGCCGTTATCCAGCAGCTGAAAATATTCAGAGGCAGAATACCCCGCCTGTGCGAATTTACCCGCATACTCGGAAAGATTATCTCCCAGTTCATTGGTCTTATCCAGACCATTCTGAGTACCCACCACAATGTAATCCATGGCTTCCTGTGCCGTCAGGCCATACTGCTGCATCAGGGAATTGACACCCCGGAGGGTTTCATTCATGTCAATGCCGTACAATTCCTCCAGTGTAATCGCCTGCCGGGTCAGGTTGGTCAGATCGGTTTCGCTCAAATCCCCAAGATTCTTTTTTACCATGAGAACAGCATTGGCCACGGCATCCATACTTTCCCCGACTCCGGAGGAGTACACGTTTTTAATGACATTAGCGGACTGCTCCGCCGCCTGCCCCGTTTCACCAAAGTAGGCGTTCACCTTGGTCACGGCGTTCTCGGTATCGGTATAGGCATCCAGCGCCTTATCCCCGATCTCTTGTATCTTATCGCCCACAACTGACAGCTGATCCACCGCCTGCATGAGCGCAGCGCCCTTCGTATTCTCCGCAATCTGACCCACATCGTCCGCTGTATTTTCCGCAGCATCCCCGGCCTCGTTCAGCTGCTGGATCAGGTTTTGGATGGCCTGCCCGTCATCCACGGTATCCAGAGCGTCTGTCAGCTGGCGGATATCCGCTTTGCCGTCTGTGGCAGACTTTCCAATCTTCTCAAGGGCCGTCCGCAGCTGATCGGAATTGGCGGTTCCATTTTTGATGGCAGAAGTCAGCTTACTGCCAAGCACATCCGCATAGTCATCTACCTCTGTTCCAGTAGCGGCAAACAGCTTCTCCAACCGTGCGGTGTTCTGGGAGAGGGCATCCTGCTCCGCCTGCAAATCGGAAAGGTCAGCCTTATATTTGTTCAGCTTCCCACGGGTTTCCTCAATCTCCCGCTGGAATGCCTGATACTTGTCCGCCCCGATATCCCCACGGGCAAAGGCTGCGGCAACCTGCTCCTGTGCGGTTTCCAGCGCCGACAGCTTTTCCTCTGTCTGGCTCACTGCCTGCGCCAGCAGTTCCTGTTTCTGTGCCACCAGCACCGTATTGGAAGGATCGAGTTTCAGGAGGCGGTTCACATCATTTAAGGCAGACCGCGTTTTCGTGATGGAAGAATTGACACTCTTTAACGCTTTGTCAAGTCCAGTAGTATCGCCGCCAATCTCCACCGTAATACCTTTGATACGATTCGCCACAACCCTCACCTCCTAAAAATGGGCGTAAAAAAAGCACCGATTATTGCTAACCGATGCAATATACAGATTCAATATAAATCAATGCATCTTAAAACTTATCGAAGTCCTCCTGAGTGGCAAGCCGCTTATATTTCACGCCGTCATTGGATTTTTCCGTCCACATATCCAGAACCAGCCCAATTGTGAGCAGATCCAGATCCCGGATGGAAATCCCCAGTTCCACACTCCGCAGAAGGAACAGCGGCGTGGTCATTTCCCGCTCACTTCTGCCAATCTTTTTTTTGACGTCACATCCGTCACAAGGTTCTCACCCCACAGTTCCAGAATCTGCGGCAGCACCTCATAAATGGAGAACATATCAAACTGATCCAGCCAGTCCTCAATCTTTGCCGGAATGCTGTTGTCCGCATGGTAGGCCATCACATAGGCCACGTTCTCGAAAATCTCCAGATCCTCGATCTGCAACTCATCCCCATTCTCAGTTTTATCCTTGTAAGATTTCTCCAACTTAGCCAGATCCTTAAAGATATCCCTCTTGAATTTTGCCCGGTACAGGCGGGGAATCGTTGCAGAGGAACGGAAGGGCACCTTTTTCCCGCTGATTTCTATCTCACGCCTGATCATGACTGTTCTTCCTCCGTTTCCACAGGTGTATAAACTGTTTTATACCAGTTATCGTAGGTCGTCTGATCTGTAGTATCACCCGTCCTCGCTTTTACCAGACCATCGGAGCGGGGATCTGCTGTCAGGGAAAGGGTTTCCGTTCCCGGTTCAATCGTGTCTTCCTTTGTCTCCGACTCAATAGATGGACGGGAAGCAGAGCAGTTATACAGGACATGCCGGATAGCGTTCACATCCCCATCGAATTCAAACATTAAGGCGAACTTTACGCTCTCCGCCACATTACTTTTCTCAATCAAGACACCCTTATCATCCTTTTTCTCCTGCAGGATCTCCGTGCGGAACCACTCCGGGATCAGGGCAATCTCCAGATCCCCGCTGTATCCGTTGTTCGTCACAGACCGGAAGTATACAATTCCATCCGCATAAAATGGACTGGATTCCCCCTCCGCATCCAGACTGATACTCACCGCACCCGGAATTGCCTGGGGTGTCGCATAGGCAAACACAGAAGATCCTCCATCATCTGCCATTTCCGTCAGCTTTGCGGCATGGACATTTTTCAGGTTATACTTGACCTTGTTTCCCATAAAAATCAAACCTCCATTTCAAACGAGTAGAGGACTTCGTAGAGTTTTTCGCTCTCGATCCAGACCTCTGTTTTGTCATAAAAAATACCGTGCGTATCCAGCACGGCTTCCAGCTTCTGCTCCACAGACAAATCTTTGCTGTCTGTGTACAGTTCGATATTTACACTGCTGACCTTCAGATAAACCTTCCCATCTGCGGAAAAGTTATTGCTCTGGGGCAGAAGGTAGCAGATGAACGGAGGATCTGGGGATTCCCCTTCCGCAAAATGGTCATAAGCAAAAGGGATGCCCGTTTCCTCTAAAAGTCTTACCAAATCATCCATTCGTCAGGCTCCTCTCAATCTCACGCTCCAGCTGTTCAATTCCAGTCTCTTCCGCAGCAGCGATATGGGGCCTTGCCGCAACCCGGCCACCGCCCCGCTTCGCATGGCCATACTCCAGCAGATGGGCAAGCTGATACCGGTTCCGGGAATGCACGGTTACCTGCAGGGCATTGGAACTTTCCTTTGTAGTCTTCACGGTCCAACTTTTGGCATAGTCACCGGTATTCCTTGGAGCGCCGGCTTCAATACCCTTCCGGACGGTTGCCGCCGCTTTCTTTACCGCCGATTTCATATCTTCTGCAGCCAGATCCGCATATTCTTCCAATTCCTCCATCACTGCCGCAGAAAGCTGGCTGATAGAAATTTTCTTCCCCATCCTACCGCCTCACTTTCTCACAGGACAGCTTGATGCTTTTGCGCCTGTAATTCATGTGATCCACAGCGGCGATATTGTAAAGTTCCCCATTGAACTCTACACGGAAATGGGTGCTGTCAATTTCAGCTGCCTTTTTGCACCAGCGGATCGTAAAATCAATGCTGGAGTCATCCACCACCATCCCTGCATCAGTCTGTTCTTTCCCAGCCTCGCCGCTGACGGTCGCATAGCAGGTATAGAAAGGCTGCCATTCATTCCGGCGGTTTCCGATGGCATCGGTGACCACCGTACTCCTTGATATGAAAATCCTGACATTCAACAGTTCAATTTTCATCAGAAAGCCTCCTTCCTTGAGCCAAACAGGAGGGAGCGGATTGTCAGAGCCAAATCATGATGGTTCGCTTCCTCCCGGTGTTCATAGAAATATGCGGCTGCATACATGACAGCAATTTTTACAGTCTCATCCTTTTCCAAATCCGCTGTTTCATCCACCCGGAGGACATCCCGGCAAAGCTGCTCCGCAGATGCTATAAAGCCCGTAATCAACTGATCATCATCTTCATAATCAACCCGGAGATACTGTTTCATCTCTTCCAGCGTTACCACCATCATCCTCACCTCCAACAGGGAGGAAGGGCATGGACGCTACCTTCATGCCCCTCCATATCTATCTGTATCTTTAACCCGCAGATCCGGCTTTCTGTACCAACACCTTCACAGCCTCTGGCAGGATCATCTTGCCATCCACTCTCTGGGAGCCAAGGAAACCTACCTGACCGTTTGCCGCATACAGCTCGTTCAGTCGTTTAAAGGAACGGCCCTGGCGGTCTGCGATCCAGTAATAAGAGAAATCACCAAAAGCGATAGTCTTCGCCCCGGCTGCGATGGCAGGCATATAAGCAGAGGTTTTCACCGGCCGGCCAAGAATCGTATCCGGCGTACCGGCCACCAGGGACGGCTGCCACAGGTACTGCCCATTGTTATCCTTCAGCTTGCGGATGGCTTTGATGGTGGAATCATTTAAAATCCACACCGCATTTTTACGGTACGGGGATTTCAGAGAGTAGAACAGATCCATCAGTTCATCTGCTGTCACCGCAGTGGCAGATGCAGCTGTCACACCGGTTTCCGCTCCGCCAGAGGCAGCCAGGATTCCCAGAGGCTTTCCGGTACCGTCCCCGGTAAAGAAGGCTTCCTCCTCTTTGGTTCCGATCCTTCTCGCAAACTCCCTGGCAATATAGGACTCCAGGTCAAACACACTGTCATTTAACAGTTCCTCAGAGACCTTGATCATCGTCCCCAGCTTGTAGGCTCCAATGGATACCTGCGCAAAGGAGTCATCGCTTTCTGTGTAGGCTCCTTCCTCATCAATCCAGGAGGCAGTTCCCTTGGATGCCACCACCGGGATCTTACGGTCGCCGCTGGAGGTCTGGATCACCTTAGCAAGCTGGCGGAAGATGTTTTCTTCCTCCAGCGCCTCCACCAGAGTACGCTCATATTCATCCGGCACCAGATAGCCGCCCTCAGAATCTGTCCCAATCTGCAGCGCATTCACTACAGAAGGCATCGATGCTTTGGAACGCATCATGTTCCAGAAGTTCTGGCGGTACTCATCCGCCGCACGGCCAGTTTTAGCCTCCTCCTTGCCGTTCATAGGCTTACCCGTCAGGGGCTTATTCACCGGACGGTTCAATTCTGCATCCAGTGCCTCCTGGCGTTCCAGGCGGGCAATCTCCTTACCCAGATCGGTGATCTCCTGCTCCATGCGGGTGTAGGCAGCGTCATCCTCGGCAGACAGGATGCCTTTATCGTTTCTATGGGAATCCAGAAAGGCTTTTGCGGCTTCCCAGGCTTTGGCGCGCTTCTCGCGCAGTTCAAGAATCGTCATTGTGGTATCCTCCTTAATGTTTCAAAAGATTGAGCCGCTCGTAGAGACTGTCTACGGAGCGGCCCTTGGGTTTGGAATCTTCGGTTTTCTTAGGGTTGGTTTTACACTTTGCTGCGATCTTATCCATAAGGGAATTGACCACAGCGGCTTTGGAATACAGCATGGACACCCCAGGCGGCTCCATGTCCTCCGGGATCTCCGCCCGTGCCAGGACATCATCAGCAAAGCCAAGCTCCACCGCCTTGTTCGCGTCCATCCAGGTCTCGGCGTCCATCAGATGGGACAGCTTGGCGCGGGACAGCCCGGTTTTGATTTCATAGGCGTTGATTATGGAATCCTTCACGCTTGAAAGCATCTCGATGGCTTTCTGCATCTCTGCGGTATCGCCCATCGCCACGGTCATAGGATTGTGGATCATCATCATGGACACCGGCGATACCAGCACCTTCGTACCGGCCATCGCAATGACCGAGGCGGCACTGGCTGCGATGCCGTCAATCTTGACTGTGACATTGTGCGGATAATCCATCAGCATGTTATAGATCTGGGCGGCCGCCACGCAGTCGCCGCCTGGGCTGTTGATCCAGACCGTGATGTCTCCGCTTCCGCCCATCAGTTCCTCTTTAAAAAGCTGCGGCGTGACGTCATCGTCAAACCAGCTTTCCTCGGCGATGGTGCCGTTCAGGAACAGCGTCCGTTCCGCCGGAGCTGTCTCCGCCTCCGCCTGGTTCTTCCACTTCCAGAACTTCTTCATCAGAATCTTCCTCCTTTCCGTCATCGCTAACTTCGGTATTTGCAAAAGCCCCGGCGTTTCCAAGCGGGAGCATATTGCCATTGATCAGGTACAGATCTCCGCCTTCCTCGGCAGGGATGCGGTCCATGTTCTCCAGTTCACGGATGTCGTTGGCGCTCATCCAGCCGTTCTGCCTTGCCGTAGCGTAGCCGGTCATCCTGCTGGCATAATCGCCCCGGAGCAGCCCCTCCACATTGAACTTGGCAAAATAACTCTTCTTTTCCTCCGGGGAAAGCAACGTCCTCTGAATGGACTGCTCCCAGCGTACCAGCCAGGGTTCCAGCGTGTATTTCACGAACTCCAGAGACTGCTGCTCAATATTAGAAAAGCTCGACTTCTCCAGGTCGCCCACCATATGGGGCGGCACCCGGAAAATTCGAGCGATCTCATTGATCTGAAATTTTCTGGTCTCCAAAAACTGCGCCTGTTCCGGCGAGATGCCAATCGGCGTGTATTTCATACCTTCCTCTAAAACAGCGATCTTATTGGCATTGCCGCTGCCGCCAAAGGTGGACTGCCAGCTTTCCCGGACACGCTGCGGGTCTTTGATAGTACCCGGATGTTCCAGCACACCGCCGGGAGCCGCACCGTTGGCAAAGAATTTCGCCCCGTACTCCTCACAGGCAATCGCCATTCCGATGGCGTTCTTTGCCATAGCGATGGGGGAATACCCCACCAGCCCGTCAAATCCAAGCCCTGGGATATGCAGCACATCGGAAGGATGCAGCCGGACAAGACTGCCTTTGACCGTAGGCGCATCATCCATACTGACGGTGTATTCGTAGTAAAGCTGTCCCTTGCTGTCACGATCCACCGTCATCCGGTCTGGCATCAGGGGGTAGAGGGCAATGACCTCGCCCTTGCCGTTTCGGATGATCTGGGCATAAGCGTTGCCCCAGAGGAGCAGATGTGTCATCAGTGTCTCCCGGAACACGAAGGAACTCATCTCCGGGTTCGGCTCATCGTGCAGCAAAAGATACAGCGGATGGTCGATGGCTTTCTCCTTGCCGCCGTCCTCCTTATAACGGTAAAGGTGCAGCGGCAGACCTGCCACTGCTTCTGCCAGGATACGAACGCAGGAGTACACTGCCGTCATCTGCATGGCGGAGCGTTCGTTGACTCGCTTGCCAGCAGAACTTCCTCCAAAGAAGAAGCTGTACGCACTGCCCGTAGTGCGGTTCTGGGGCTTATCCCTGGAACGGAAAAGCCCGGAAAAGATACCCATATCGAATCACCGTCCTTTCAGATAAACAAAAGGCCCCGGCTGTCATAAACCGAAGCTCCCGTATCATTCCCACATCGGATCGCACGGTCAAGCCCCATGATGGTGGCAATCGCCCCGTCAATCTTTTCTGTGGATTTTTCCTTGTCCGCTTTGATGTTGCCCGCCGGGTCGGTGCGGATGAAGATGTTGTCCATCATCCACCGCAGAACCGGGTGACCACCGTGGGCGATTTTCTCCTCCAGCACCAGCTTCATCAATTCTTTGGTCGGCGGGGACATATCCTTAAAGCCCTGCCCGAAGGGAACCACCGTAAAGCCCATGCCCTCCAGGTTCTGCACCATCTGTACAGCGCCCCAGCGGTCAAAGGCGATTTCCCGGATATTGAACCGCTCGCCCAACTGTTCGATGAATTTCTCGATGTAGCCGTAATGGACCACATTTCCCTCGGTAGTCATCAGCGTTCCCTGGCGTTCCCACAGGTCATAGGGGACATGGTCGCGCCGGACGCGGAGGTCGAGGGTTTCTTCCGGTATCCAGAAGTATGGCAGGATGTAGTATTTATCCTCCTCATCCAGCGGCGGGAACACCAGCACAAAAGCCGTGATGTCCGTAGTGGATGAAAGATCCAGACCGCCGTAGCAGATGCGCCCTTCCAGGTCATCCTCGGAAACCGGAAAGGCGCAGGCGTCCCACTTGTCCATCGGCATCCAGCGGACAGACTGCTTCACCCACTGGTTCAGCCTAAGCTGCCGGAAAGCGTTCTCCTCGCCAGGATTCTGCTGGGCAGATTCACAAGCCGCTTTGACCTTGTCGATACCTACCGTGATGCCGAGGGACGGGTTAGCCTTTTTCCACACCTTGGGGTCTGTCCAGTCCTCATCCTCGGCAGCACCGTAAATGACAGAATAGAAAGTAGGATCGACCTTCCTGCCTTCTGCGATATCAATGGCTTTCTGGTGTACCTCGTAGCAGATGGAGTTGGTGTCGTTGCCCGCCGTGGTGATCAGGAAATACAGCGGCTGCATCCGGGCATCACCAGAGCCCTGGAGCATGACGTCAAAGAGTTTCCGGTTGGGCTGGGTGTGCAGCTCATCAAAGATCACGCCGTGGGTATTGAAACCATGCTTATTCGCCACATCCGCTGAAAGCACCTGGTAAGAGCTGTTGGTAGGAAGATAAGTGATCTTTTTCTGGGATTCCAGGATCTTCACCCGCTTGGAAAGAGCCGGGCAGAACCGCACCATATCCACCGCCACATCGAACACGATCTTTGCCTGGTTACGGTCGGCAGCACACCCATACACCTCGGCCCGTTCTTCTCCATCCCCACAGAGGAGCAGGAGCGCCACAGCGGCGGCAAGCTCTGACTTTCCCTGTTTCTTGGGGATCTCAATATACGCCGTATTGAACTGACGGTAACCGTTGGGCTTTAACACACCGAACAGGTCACGGATGATCTGCTCCTGCCAGTCGATCAGTTCAAAGGGCTTTCCCGCCCAGGTACCCTTGGTATGGCAGAGGGACTCGATGAACATCACCGCATAGTCGGCGGCGTCCTGATCGTAGTGCGAGGTCTTCGCCATAAACCTGGTGGGTTTGTATTTCTTCAGTTTTCGCATGGACACCACCTCCCGAATGGCATAAATATAAGCCGCATTGCTGCGACTTCCAAAATGGTTCTGTACGAGAGAAAGAGCCATGCGGCTCAATCTCTTTGATTTACTTCATATGATTGACTGTTGCTACCCTGATCTCATGCTGCTTTCCCCAGATGTGATTCAAAATCAGGTAATTGGAAGCATCCAGGCGATTTTTCGCCCAAACCTTAACCGTCTTCATTATGTGTGTTCCCTTCGGCGTGTAGTCAATTTCAAAAAGCGTGGCTCCTTCAAAATTCTTGTTCAGCATTTCCGTTTCCTCCGTATTCGTTTTGTTTTCCCTTTCGGTGTGTACATATTCGCTCTAAAACCACATATTATCAAGTCGATCCTGAGCATAATCTGCACAAAGATTGGAGGAACAAATTGTGTATATCACTCCTGCGTGTGGCGGTGGATCGTCTCAATGATCTGCTCCTGCTCAGACGGTTCCACGCCGATGGACTGGAGAGCCTGCCGGGTACCGCAGTCCGGACAGATGAGCGTTTCGTTGTCCTCTCTGGAAAGCGCTGGGGCACCGTGGTAGGTTCTGCCGCAAAGCGGGCAGACCGCCATCCTTGTGATGTTATCCTTCATACTCGCATACCTCCCTGCATTTATCGTAGGCGTCAATCAGGACGTTTTTATCAAAGCGGAAGGTGTCGTACCCTTCCAGGCAGGTCCGCATATAGAAATTACTCGGGATCCCAATCGGCCTGTCCTCATGCATGATATAGGCAAAAGCTGTCACCGTCCTGCGCTTTCCCGTGCGGATGCCTTTGTACTGGAGTTTAATATCCCGCTTGTAGTAGAAATCGGGAAATCCCTCATAGCGGTCGAGGGCGGCTTCATCGGTCGCCGCCACCTCCCAGATCACAGCGGGGACCGTACCACCTTCGCACTCCTCGATGGTAAGGTAGGAGCCGGTCTTGCTTCCCTTAAAAAGCAGTTCCCAGCCCTTAAGATTTGCCGTGCCAAGGATTGTGGCGTGCGGGCAGCGCATCCGCATCTGCCCAACATTGAGGTTGCTTCCGTAAGCAATATAGTATCTCTTCATCTTTCAGACACTCCTTTCTGCCCAAGCCATCAGCCTTGAACCCTCTTCTTCCGCATTTGCGGTAAACCCGTCCATTTCTGCCTTGTCCGTGAAATACTTCAGGAACGGGATGCCTTTCGCCGTTTCGTACATCGCCTTAACGGTATATCCCATTCTCCTCATTTTCGCAGTATCTTTAATTGTCAAATGCATATCCGCATCTCCTTTCCGAAGGGATCACCCTTCTACCACCTTAAGACCGCCGAAGCGGTCAGAGGTAAGGTGGCAGGAGGCTAACTCCTGCGTGTCCTTCAAGCGGCGGCTCTACCGTGCCGGAAGGCTGTGTCCCCAGAAAGATTGCGGGTCAGAAAATCTCTGGCCGTTGCGAACTCCTCACCGATGAAGCCCAGGCGGAGGAGCCAGGTGCGCATGGCGTATTTGGGGTTCTCGTTCTGCTGGGGCTTAGGGCTTGCCGTCCGCACATCCTTTGCCATCTGGCTTAAGGCCAGGCAAAGCTGGATGTAGCTCTTAAGCTGCCCTGCGTGGATGCCGCCCCGGCGCTCGGCTGTCGGCTCATCAAACTGGAAGAGCCGGAACTCGACCGTGCCTTTGGTAAAAGTGGCGTGGAGGTTGAGCATATGGTAGCGGCTATCGTTGTAATGGTGGTTTCTTCCGTAGCTTGCGCCGTTGCTGTTGTACCAGATGTCCGCAAGCTGTGACATTGTGCGGGGCTTCCTGCGGTTGACCTGCTCCAAGAACCGTGGGTCTACCGTGCGGCAGTAGCGGTTCATGCGACCCCGGTCAAGCTTCAACGCCTCGGCAATCAGGCTCTCGTGACTCGCCATGATGTTGGCAAGGTTCCGAAGGCTCTGCGGCGTGTGCCCCTGCGCTCCGATGTGGATGTGAACTCCACACCCCCGGCTGGCGTCGCTTTTCGCTCCAGCATGTCTAAGCTGCCTGCAAAGCTCCTGCAAGGTTTCGATGTCACCGTAGGTCAAGATCGGGGTGACCAGTTCGCATTCCTGTTCTTCCGGCCCCGCAATGGAAACGTCCTTCTGGAATTTCCACTCGCGCCCTTGACTGTCCCATGCGCTCCAAGTGCTGTATCCGTTGCGGCTGGCAGTGTTCTCATATCTGCCTGTGCCAAAGTAGGTAGCGGCAACCTTCGCGGCCTTCTGCCGGGTGATATTGTTCATTTCCACCTCAACCCCGATAGTCTGCGTTTTCATCTCTGCAATCTGCCTTGCTGTTTTTTCGTTCATTCTGTAATCCTCCGTTTTTCTGCCTCTCGGCTTTGTGTTCTCCCTTTCGGTGTACACATATTCGCTCTAAAAGAGGATAATAGCAAGTCAATTCTGCGCTATATATTACACAATGATTTCGGGCAGAATGTGTGTATTTTACAGCTTATTTTTACCTCCCAGACCGGCTGCCGTAAGCTGCACACCCAGCCGGAACCCATCCTTGAAGCCCTCCAGGATCTGATGGCTTTCCAGTTCAGAACGGTTATCCATGAGCCGCTCAAGGATCTTTTTCCCGTCCTCATCCAGTAGCTGTGTCAAATGCTCTGTATCCCGATAAACCTGCTCACTGCATTGTTCCATCTCAGGAGTCTTATCATTCCGGTTCTCCCATGGCACAATCCTGCCAAAATAGAGCTGCTCCAAAATATCCTGTTCCATTTGTCATTTCTCCTTCATTTTTCTCACACAGTCCTCGCCATAGATAACGTTTAAATGCGAACCATTATCCCAGTGCATTAAAAGAGAAGCGGTATCATCTACACCGGTCACTGTACCGCAGGTTCCTACTGGCGGAGCCTGCACATCATCCATCTGCACCAGTTCCACCCGTGTTCCTGCAGGATACTCCCTACGAACCCACTCCACAATTTCTTTACTCGGAAATCTCATTTTCGGCCTCCTCTTTCTCCAGTTCATCCAGCATTTTTTCACATTCCTGGTATAAGTCCTGTAATCTCGGGATCAGCTCCCGCTCTTTCTGGCTAAGTTCCATTACATTAATAGGTATCGCCAGGACATTTTTCGTCTGTCGAAGCACATATGTTACACCGCCTATTCTTTTCGCAGGGGCTTCTGCATTTCTATTCCAGTTCCTTCCTGCTTTATAGACCCCTCTGCCCACACGCTCCAGCACATCCTGCTGGCACGCGGTATAAACAGCACTGCTGGTATGTGTAAGTTCAACCGATACCATGTTGTTCTGCTGCAAATATACCCTGAACTCACGGACAGAATGGGGCCGGCAGTCACTCCAAAACTCGATGAGCATTTTCCTGGCTAATGCGGTATTTGATAATGTTCCCTCCATTACGCATTTCCTCCCGGCTTATTTTTAAAAGCTGTGCTGCCGGATAAGTTCCGTAATAAGATTTTCCGTTCTGCCTTATACTCTGTTCCGATAAATCCAAGCCGCAGGAGAAAACACCGGAAGGCGTATTTCTCATTCTCCACTGGCTTCTCGGTCGCTGTTACCCGCTTGGCATTCCTGCTCATCTCGCAGAGTGCGGAAATAAAATGGGTGTAGGCGGCTACGGAATCTGCGTCCACCTGGGAGAACCAGGGGAACGCCACCCGGTCTTCCAGAAGTTCAATGCGAAGGTCGGTGATGCCCAGGGCTTTCCGTATCAGATTCCCTTTGGCGTCCAGCAGCTTGGTAAGGTTGCCCACCGCCACTTTTTCGAGCGGGATTTCCACCGTAAGCCCCACATTTGCCTCCTGTAGCGCGGTTTCGCTTTTTTCGGATCGTTCTGCCTCCCTTGCGTCAAGCCAAGCCTGCGCCATTTCCGTCGGCGCTGCAACAATCCCCCGGTCAGCCAGCCGCTCCAGCAGGTTTTCTACCTCCTCGCTGTCAGCCCGGTCATCAAATTCCAGCGTACCTTCTTTCGTTACTGTAAAGTAGCCGATTTCGTAAGCGGCGCTCGGCATTCCTTTGTACTGCGGCCTGACCTCCAGGATTTCCCCGATGGCTGTTACCAGCGCCTTCCTTTCCGCGCCTGTTCTGTGAAATTCAATTCGCATTCCCTGTACCTCCTTGTTTTTCGGTACTACATTAATCACTCTAAGCAGCGGAAATAGCAAGCGAATCCGGCACAAAATATGTCACAACAAAAATTCCGGGAATTGTGAGTAGTACACAATGCCGGAAAGCACGAAATAGACGTTGGGGAGCGCCACGCCGTTGCCCCACATTTTATATTCTGCGCTGTCGGAGTGGGGATTTTTCAGCCACTTGATGATCTGGTTCCGGCTCTTGGGTCTGGAGGACTTCCCCATGACGGAGCGGTGTATCTCAAACACCTCTGTCCAGAACTCGATCTCCTCCTCAGACGGCTCATCGGTTTCAAGCCCGGTGCACCACCAGTCCGGGAACCCCTGCAGCCTTGCGCACTCGGTGGGCGTCAGCCTGCGTACAATGTATTCCGGCTCTGTCTCGTTCACTACAGGCGGGTCTTTATAGTCCCTTGCCATCAAGGTCGGGGACTGTTCCTTAAGCATCTGGGTGTAAGTGCCGGTGGTCATGCAGTAGGCTACGGCGTGACGATCAGCAGCATCCAGCGTAAAGGATACATCCTCATTCACGCCGCTGCCCTGGGGACCGTTCTTTTCCGCCCTGCCAATCATGGAACCCTGCAGGGCCACCACGGCCATGCCTCCCTGATTGCAGGTAGGATTTCCGCCGTTCGCATCCAGGCATCTGGAAGTTTCCGCTTCGTAGAAGCCGCTCTTGGGATTCTCGGATTTCATGGCGTTGCTGTCTTTAGAGCAGATGCCATATACTTTGACCGCCAGTTCATTGCACCGGGTCTCGCCCACATCGCAGGTATTCAGTGTGTTCGCCACATCGGAGGCTTTCCACTGCGGTTCTTCATCGGGAGAGTGGGGCCGGGTACCTTTCACAAACGGCACGAATACCGTCTGGTCGTTGTTGCAGCCAAGCGTAGCGGATTTGTTATCCTGGATCAGTGCACCCTTGCCGCCGCCCTCACAGCCGGAGCGAATCTTCAGCGTCTTTGGCGTTTCCACCACAAAGGGCTGGTTGTTTCCGCCTGTGCCATAGGTAGACATGACCGTGGGGGCTGTCTCCAGCGGGCCGGTGTATCTGGTGTCCTGGCTATGGTTCTCATAGACTGCCGCAGGAACCGTCCCTGCCCGGAGGGTGGGAGAGGTTTCCTCCTCATAACCGATGGAGCGGCTGTGTGCAGAATGCTCGGTGCAAAAGCCCGCCGATTCCATCACGCAGGGAGGATGATGGGCTTCTGCCCGGAGAGTGCAGGTGACGCCGTCCGTTACATCCATACGGTTTCCACCCTGGTCATTCAGGCAGACGCAGCCTGCCGCTCCAGAGCCTTTTTCAGAAGCTCCGGCAGCTCCTTGCCACGAACGGAAGCCCTGCGGAGTATACCCAGACACGCCTTCGGACTCAAATAGTATTTTTCCGGCACTCCCGCCTGCAAGATCTGCGACAAGGTAGATACGTTTTCTGCGTTGGGGAACTCCCCAGTACTGCGCATCAAATACCCGCCATGCGAGACTGAAATCGTCTGCCATGATCTCTCCGGCGGTCGGCCACTTCTCAGGTCGAGGAGTATGAATTTCGTATCCCTTGACCGAGCAGACCTCTTCGAGGACGGACTGGAAGTCCGCGCCCTTGTTGGAGCTGAATGCGCCGGGGACATTCTCCCAGACGATATACCTCGGATATTTTCCATCGGTTGCACACCTCATTTCTTTTACAATTCGTATGGCCTCATAAAAGAGGTTACTCCGTGAGCCGCCAAGCCCGGCTCTTTTCCCGGCAATGCTCATATCCTGGCAGGGCGAGCCGAAGGTGATGATGTCCACCGGCTCTACCTCTGCGCCGTCCATCCGGGAGACATCGCCGTAATGCTTCATAAAAGGCAGCCGCTTTGTGGTCACCCGGATGGGGAACGTCTCAATCTCCGATGCCCAAACGGGGGTAATGCCGGAGAGCAAGCCGCCCAGGGGGAAGCCGCCGGAGCCGTCAAAGAGGCTGCCGAGGGTCAGTTTGTCATGGAGCATTGACAACACCCCCATCCCAGAAATCAAAAAATGCGCTGTTCTGCGAGAGTTCCGCATAACGCGCACATTTTCCAGCGACTTTTCTTTCAATCCAATCCGGTGCTTTTCCAGTATCGTTATATCTCCCATACTGTCCAAACATACAAAGCATTCCAATATTCCGCGCTTTTACTGCATCTTCAAAGGTATCAAAATAGCCAAGGTGTATCTCTTGCTGGCAGATTTTTATTCTTGCCCGGAATTTGCGCCTTGGCGGATAATAACTCACGCCACTGACACCGGAAGTATTATTTTTCTGCAGCGGCTGGTTCATCTGGTTCTGCTGATGTGTACAATAACGGATATTGCACCTGCGATTGTCAAATGTGTCCAGATTTATATGGTCTATTTCATAGCCCGGCCTGTGTTCAAACAGATAATCATGGAGGGTTCGTCCCTTACAGTCAATCACATAATATTGGCTGCCATTTCCTTTGCTGCCCAGATAAAATTTAACTGTACGAATCTTTTCGACCATATCGGCATCTATCACAAAAATCTGACCACTTGGCAATTCCCCATAAGCCACAAGGCCATCTTCAGAAAACCGATATTTAACATTACTCATCTGCAATCACCTCCGCCATATCAAGAACCTGTTCGTAGGTGTATTCCTTCCCCTCACGGAGAAGTACTATATCGTCCGTCACCTCGTTGTGCAGGTTCAGATACCGTCTGACTGCCACATCCACAAACTTTGGTTCCAGTTCCACCCCATAGCAAATCCGCCCAATCTGGTCACAGGCAATCAGCGTGGATGCTGAACCCAGAAACCCATCCAGTACGATTCCATTTACCTGTGTGCTTTGCTGTATCAGATACGCAATGAGAGGAACAGGTTTACTGGAAGGATGACCATGTCCGTCCTCTTTTGAATTCTTGATTCCATCAAATTCAAAGACGGCTTTCTGTTTCTGGTCTCCATACCACTTGTGCTTTCCATCCTTTCTCCAGCCAAAGATGATCGGTTCCATGTTGAACTTCCAGTCTGTCCGCATCAGCGGAGCCCTGGGCTTTTTCCAGATGAGTCCGGCGCCGACCTTGAACCCGGCATCCTCAAAGGCGTCATAAAACACACGCGCTTTCATAGTGGCGTAAAATTCATAGATAGAAGCGTCAATGGCCATGGCATCTTTGAAGTTCGTAAATGCTTTCATGAGGAACTCGTAGGCCTGGGCATCCTCCAGATCGTCGTTTGCGATCCGCCCGGACTGGCTCTCCAGTTTAACAAAATACGGGGCGTCCGTGCAGACCAGGTTGACCTTCGTGTCTCTAAGAAGCAAACGGAACGTCTCCGGGTCTGTGGAATCCCCGCAGATGACGGTATGTTTTCCAAGCCGCCAGACGTCACCTGCTTTGGAAAAGCAGGGCTTCTCCAGTTCCGCTTCCACATCGAAGTCATCTTCCTTCGCCTCATCATCTGTACCAAACAGGTCTGCCAGTTCCTTTTCATCAAAACCGGTCAGCAGGGGATCAAAGTCCATACCCTGCAAAGACTCAATCTCCACCCGCAGAAGCTCCTCATCCCATCCGGCATCCATCGCCATGCGGTTGTCCGCAATGATATAGGCTTTCTTCTGCGCTTCCGTCATTTCATCCACAAAAACGCACGGAACTTCTTTGTATCCTTCTGCCTTTGCGCCGATAAGACGTCCGTGTCCTGCCAGAACGTTGTAATCTCTATCAACAATAATCGGATTTACAAATCCAAACTCCCGTAAAGAAGCCCGAAGCTTGTTTATCTGCTCCGGGCTGTGTGTCCTTGCATTATTGATATATGGGACAAGCCGATTAATATCAACCAACTGGAATTCTGTAATTGTTTTATGTTCCATGCTGCACCTCCTTCGGCAGAATTGTACGGATTCTTTGGACGATTTTTGAAATAGTCGAATGTGAAACATTATTTATCCGCCCTAATTCGCACATAGACATTCCGAAATGCTCATACAGAATATATAATGTGAGCCAGTCTGCTAACGGTATGGCTAATTCATGTTTGGCGGCATGCGGATCAAACAATCCCGTACTAATCGCATGAGCATTATTTTCAGCAACTGTACACCATTCGAGATTTGAGAGGGCATTATTCTGTTTGTTGCCATCTTTATGGTTTACTACAAGATTTTGCCTTTCTCCAATCCACGCATTTAGCATCATTCTATGTGCCTTAAGATGTTTTTTGATTCCATCTATCGTGATGCGATACGTAACATAGCCATACTTATCGATTGATCCGTTTAGTTTCATTATCCTGTATTTTTCAACTAAATTTCCTGCCTTGGAATACTGTCTGTGACAAATTGAATAGAAGTTCCCGTAGCGATCACAAACATAACAATCGTTCTCTGGGCAAAAATGATAATCATCCACACCGAGAGTCTTCATCTGTTCATCAACCCAAATTAATGCTCCTTCCGAATGAGATGTAGTTTTCATCGCACCAGCCCCCATTCCGCAAATTTCTCAAAACCGCCAAGGTTCTGGATGTATCTCCGGGCAGTCTCCACGATTTCTCTATAGGGAATGCCGTCCACCGTATCATCCCCGATGGCGCAGGCAAGCTGCACGGGCTTCCCGGTTTCCTGCGCCTTCAGCCAAGCGTAGATATTGACAGACACATCCGCTTTGGAGAGGTCTTTCCCGTGCAGTCCGCCACCCGTTACCGAATCGGCCATGTCGCTGCCCAGTTTCCGATTGGTGGCGCCTGCGTCCACATCCGTGCCGCCTGTCCAGTCGCCCAGGGGATTGACCTCGGCGCCCGGATACCGTTTCTGCAGCTTGGCGGCAGGGGCATGGCTCTGGCAGAGGGTCAGCCTTGCTTCATCAATGATGTACTTCCCATCTGTGGGGTAAGTGTGATACACACTTTTTGCAATCTCACAGAGAACTTTCTGCTCCTCCGTGACCGGCATCCCCTTAAAGATACCGTTGTCGCCGCAGCGGATTCCTTCCGCCTGGTTATCGGCGAGGCGTCCGTCCTGCGGTACTTCCACATAGTCTGTGTGGAGATCCCCAGCGATGCGCTTCACAATAGCATCCACCTCATCCAGTGAAATGTGTACGGAACTCTCCGCAATGATGTGGCAGACGCCGTGGCCGATGAGGACTTCCACGGCGATCCTGGGATTTTCCTCTTTCCTATACGCCGCATCCACCAGAGCGCCGGCGATACGGTCCGCCACCTTATCCGGGTGGCACGGATTTACTTTTTCAAACATAGGTTTCACCCCTTCCTTGCACGGAGCAGACGCTCCATCAGATCATCCTGGGGAGAAACCTCCCCATAGTCGGTGCTGCAGTTTTCTTTCACGATCTGGAAGATCTCGTTCCAGAGCCGCACCGCCTGGTTCATGTAGTTGATACCGATATTGATGAACGGGGACGGGATCGGCTTCTGGGTAGTTGGGTGCTTGGAGAGGAATCCCATGCGGTTGGTCATCTCCTCGCACTGAATCCAGCGGGCGCTGCACATAGCGTACCTCTCCAATAGCTGGGGCGACACCTTCGCCGCGCAGCCCACCTTCTTTAACCACTCCCAGGTTTCCGTGTAAATCTCCTCCGCTTGGAGCGTACTTCCGTCACGCTGCTCGGCGGAGAGGAACTCATGGGGCTTTGGCATATCGACACCCTCGACTTCGGGAATATCCAGCACTTCTAATCTGCGTCCGCCCGGATTGCCGTTCTCGGCTTTCTCCCTGACAGCGGATTTCTTCCTTCCCGCACCGGGTCTCGCACCGCCGTGCCCGCCTGTGTTATTGGATTTTGTCGGCATTTTCTCACCCCTTTCCTCGAAAAAATAAGCAGCCGTAGCCGGCCGCCCTTAATTACCCTTTTGATTTCGCCTTTTTCGCACGCAAGACCCCGCGCCCGTTCCCACGGGGCAGAGCCGTAGAGATTTTGACCGCCCCTGGGGCTTTAGTGATTGTGCCAGCGGTCCCCACGTTCTGCATGGATTTTCGCATGACAGGAAGAACATAAGGACATTAGATTATTTTCGCTGTGATCACCGCCCTCTGCCAGAGGCTTGATGTGATGCACCTGCTCCGCCTTGACGAGCCTGCCTTCCCGTTGGCACTGCTCACAAAGCGGGTGTGCATCCATGTACCGGCCACGGATGCGTTTCCATGCCCGTCCATACCTGCGCTTGGCTGCCGGGTCCCGGTCATACTTTTCGTACCGCTGGTTCTCTTTTCTTTGATGTTCCTCACAGAACCTGCCATCCGTCAGCTTAGGACAGCCGGGGTAGGAACACGGCCGCTTTGGTTTCCTTGGCATCGGCTCACCTCCTCCGGGCATAAAGAAAGCCCCCGCAGGAAAATCTCCCACGAAGGCTTTTGGCTGTATACATTTTCGCTGATTCTATCATACTCCACCACCCTATGTGCCACAAGGGAAGCGGTGTGTCAAAGTGTGCCAATGTCAGATAAAATCCGGAAAGTGTTGGAGAGCCGACCCATGTATGCGGTGGACTGTCCTCAAAGAAACATCCAGCAGCTCTGCTATTTTCTGCCATGTCCTCCCATCAATATACCGGTAGCGCAGCAGCAGCTTTTCCTGATTATTCTCAACACAGTCAATGGCTTGACTCACCGATTTTTGCAAATCCACATATTCATCCACCATATGGCTGATGTCCCGCTCCAGTTCATCAATCTTGCAGATACATCTGGCAAAAGGAGCATCCGACGGACGGTTAGGATTATGCTGTTCCTCAAAATGGCTGCCGGATATCCTCCTTGACAGATCCCTCCAATAATCCAATTCCCTCAGTTTGGAATGGATCAGGGCATCTATTTCCCTGGCCTGGTTCAAGTATTCCTTGGCCGTCATTCCGATACCTCCCCATCCTGTTTTTTCAGTTCCTCCAACTCTGTTTTTAATGTTTCAAGCTGGATTCTCGCCATATCCATCAGCCCCGACGCCAGTCTTGGCGGAAAGATATAGTTCAGCGGTTTTCGTTTTTTCCCGCCTTTATCGTGGAGGAAAGCAACAGCCACCTTAATCGTACAGCAGTTGCAAGGGCTGAGGATATCCTTATATATTTCCAATGTATTTTCAAGCTCTCGGATTTTTATATTCCGCATCAGCCATTCTCCATCAACCGCTCCCCTGGTCAGGGTGTCGTACCAGTCAGACCGGAAGAATCTTTCACACTCCAGCATTGTGTCTTCCGGGCTTTTCCCATCAATACTGCAGCCCATGAATGCCGCAGCATAATCCTCCGCTGCCTGCCGGACGATTGCGTTTTTTAAGTTATCAAATGCATCCATACCGCACCTCCAAAAAAATTTATTAAATTCCCTCGGATTGGCTATAGTTGTCTTAGATTTGCTCAGATTTTCAAATCAGCTTTTACGGCTTCGATCAACGCAGCCTGTGTGGTGTCCTTTTCCGACAGGGCTTTCATGATCCGCTCGTCAATCGTACCTTTCGTGATGATATGCAGCACCACCACGGTATCGGACTGCTGGCCCTGCCGCCAGAGGCGGGCGTTGGTCTGCTGGTAAAGTTCCAGGGACCAGGTCAGTCCAAACCATACAAGGGTGGAACCTCCGCTTTGAAGGTTCAGCCCGTGTCCCGCCGATGCCGGGTGAATCAGTGCCACTGGAAGTTCCCCTGCATTCCATCTACGGATGCTTTCCGAAGAATCCAGCCTGGAAAACGGGATTTTCAGCTTATGGAGCCGCTTCGTGATCCGTTCCAGGTCGTGCCGGAACCAGTAAGCCACCAGGAGCGGTTTCCCTCCCATACTCTCGATGATGTCCTCCAGGGCATCCAGTTTCCGGTCATGGATGTCGATGGACTCTCCGTCATCCGTGTAAACTGCGCCGTTTGCCATCTGGGAGAGCTTCCCCGATAGGGCCGCAGCATTGGCGGCAGTTATTTCCCCGTCCGGGAGCTGCAGCAGCAGATCCCGCTTGAAGGAAACATACCGTTGCGTTTCCTCCTCAGAGAGATACACCTCATAGCCGGAAGAAACGAACTGTGGCATCCGCAGATAGTCGGTGGATTTCATCGAAATCGTGATGTCGGAAATCAGCCGGAAGATCTGTTCCTCCGCTCCTGGAAGGGGCTTGTAGGAAAACACCACCTGCCCATTGCGTTTGTCCGGCAGGAAGAACCGGGTGCGGTACTGGCCAATGAACCTCCCAAGCCGCTGCCCCATATCCAGCAGCTTGAACTCAGCCCACAGGTCCATCAGCCCATTGCTGCTTGGCGTCCCAGTCAGGCCCACGATCCGTCCCACCTTCGGCCGCACCTTCATCATGGCACGGAACCGCTTGGACTGGTGGTTTTTGAAAGAAGATAACTCATCGACCACCACCATGTCGTAATCAAAGGGGATACCGCTTACCTCTACCAGCCACTGCACGTTCTCCCGGTTGATGATGTAAATGTCGGCCTGCCGTCTCAGCGCCGCCAGCCGCTCCGCTTCTGTTCCCACAGCCACGGAATAGATCAGGCTGCCCAGGTGGTCCCACTTTTCAATCTCTGCCGGCCAGGTATCCCGTGCCACACGGAGTGGCGCAATGACGATGGCTTTGTGGATCTCAAAGCGGTCGAACAGCAGGTTGTTCAAAGCGGTCAGGGTAATGCTCGTTTTTCCAAGTCCCATCGATAAAAGCACCGCCGCAACAGGGTGTGTCTCGATATACTCCGTAGCATACTTCTGATACTCATGCGGACTGTATTTCATCAATAATCCCTCCGATCTGCTTCTCATCATCCAGCACATACACCCGGAAGCCTAACTGCCGAAGGCGCCTGTGCCTGGAAAGCTGCAGGGGCCTCGGTTTTTCACCCGGTGCTTTTACCTCCACAAAACCGATGTGTCCACCCGGTAGCAGCACTAAGCGGTCGGGCATCCCGGCAAATCCGGGAGAGGTAAATTTCGGTGCGATGCCGCCTGCCTCTTTCACGGCTTTTGCCAGGTTCTGCTCAATCTGCCGCTCCCGCATATTCCCTCCATAACATCTCAAACGCTTCCACTGCTCCGCTGCAGGCACCGATACGGCCAAGGTACCGTACAATGACATCATGTTCCGCCAGGACCGGGAACTCGAAGTCGTAAAGCATATCCCGTACAAAATCCCCGCAAGGCGTGGCATCCGCCTCAAACTTCCTCGCCCAGCGGAAGAACGGGCTGGGATTGTCATTGATCTCTCGTGTCAGCTCAATGCGGTACTTCCAGTTCAGGCTGTTCGGATTCACGGGCCGGTATCCGGCAAGCAGCATGGCGTCCTTGAACTCGTTGTTGGTAAGGTAAACGCCCGTATCATGTTCCAGCAGGTGCTTCATCCCGTAGCTCGTATGCCCCTGCAGGACCTTTTTCCCGGCGCGGATATTCTTTCTGATCCACCCGTCAACCGCGGTAACCACAGCATCCTCACGGCCGGTGATCAGCGCCCCATCGGTAAATCCGTTCTCATTCGTATAAGGCCTTCCATTTTTGATCATTTCCGATTTCTCCTTTCAACGTTGTCCCGTCCAGCCCTTGTCCACAGGGCCTGTCCACAGCAAAAACCCTTGAAATCACTGCGTTTTTGCCGCTTCTGCGGACAAGTGGACGGAAAATTCCCTTACGCGCGAAATACGCGTGTTCGCGCGTGTGCAGGACGGGATCTATATCCATATAAATTCATGTTTTTGTCTTATATAGGTTTTTCTGTCCAGTTGTCCAGTAAGATACCGGAAACCCTTGTTCTGGCTGCGTTTTCCGGCCATGGACAACCCCAGGACAGGTGTGGGACGGCTCAGGTTGTCCTCGTATATACGCGCTGCCGCCCATAGATGGGGAGCATCTGCCGCGCCCCGCTTTTCTCCCAGCCCTCGATCCGCACCATGATGGCGGATATGGCATAGGAGTCCGAGGGGCGCATCTCCTCCTTGCTTTTGCCGAAGCATTCGCACCAGATCTCGATGTTGCTCACGGTCTGGCGCTTCATTGTGCCCTCAGATCTGGTCGGATCATCAATATCACGGATATACTCCCTGCGCCGGTAATAATCCATGCTGTCCCAATCATCGGGGAGGAGCATATCCAGATAATTCCGCACGATGCCCTCACGGTCGTCCTGCTCCATCGCTTCCCGCTGCTCCTGCCTGGCGTAAGCCTCAAGGTCAGCATCAAGATACAGCTTTTCTCCCGACCTGGCGATTTCGGCAACCTCCGCCCATATCTGCCCGACCACCTCGGCGGTCATTTCCCAGGGCTTGCACTTTCCCTGACCGGTAACCTTGACGTTCCAGAACCTGCGGTTGCCGGTAATGTCGCGGAGATACCCGTTCTCGCTGTTGGTCGTGCCGAAGAACACGCACTGCCTCGGATGAGGGGTCACCCTCCGGCCAAAACTGGCGCGGTATTTGTCGTCCTGTCTGGAAATAAAGGCTTTGACCTTGTCGATGTCCGCCTTTCTCATGCCCGCAAGCTCGCCGATCTCCAGAATCCAGTACCCCTGCAGTTTCTCAGCGGCTGTCTTGTCGTTCATGTCAGAAAGGGCAAGGCTGTCCGAGAACCATTCCCCGCCCAGAGAAGAAATCAGTGTGCTTTTGCCAATACCCTGAGCCCCGTTTAAGACAATCATGTTGTCGAACTTGATGCCGGGATCATGTACCCTCATATACGCCGCGCACAGCGACTTCCTGGTGACCGCCCTGACATAGCGGTTGTCCTCCGCACCGAGATAATCGATCAGCACGGTCTCTGCCCGCCTGACCTTATCCCATGGCGGAAGGGACTCAAACATTTCCCGGATAGGGTGATAGGAACGGTCGTCCGTCACCTTGGTAACTGCGATACGGTAATTACGTTCTGAAAACGAGCCATAATGGGAATCTACAAAACTGATGAGCTGCGCATCATCCGCATCGCGCCAGAACCTTGCCGGATGTTTCCATGGCACCTCGCCCTTGATCTCCAAGCCGTCTGCCAGCTGGTTGAACACGATTCCTTTGAGGTTGGGATCGTTCTCCATAATCAGGGTAATGTTATGGAGGTTGTTTTTTAACACCATAGAACGAGACTCATACTGCAAATGCTTCTGCCAGTCGATATCCTCGCCGCCGGAGAAATCTGTCTCCGCACCGGCTGTTCTCTCGCTTGCCGCCAGCATCTTCACCTCGTCCTGCTCCATGGCAAACTGGCACATGGCCTTATAGGAGGTTTTGTCGTCCAGATCCCCGAAGCGATGGATGCGGATGATGTCAAAGGCGTTGCACATCTTGAGGTACGCCGGGTCTTTGGCATGGTGGCTGTAAACAAACTTATCCTCCTTGATCTCTACGCCAGCCATACTGGAGGATGCAATCAGATGCCAGCGGCTCTCGTTATCGGTCGGCTCATACACATCAGAGAGAAATGCCTCCAACGCCTTGCTGATAGGATAATAGGTACGGTTGAACAGGCCCACAACACCTTCCTTGGTCAGCGGGTCCTGCACCTTCTGCTGTGCAGTGGTATTCGCCTTGCTCTCCCTGGAGGAGGTTGGAAGCCTTGTGGGGTCTGTCCATTCCGGATGTTCACCGAGTATTGTATCTGGGTCAAGCCACGGTCCGTCCGTCTCCTTATACACGAAGGAACCGTTGGCAGGCGTGGACGGCCAGTACATCAGTTGATTAGGCTGATAGGAGCATTCGTCAAAATAGTCAATACCCAGCATCTGAGCAAGATAGCGGGAGACCGCCACAAATTCCTCCGGGGTCACATCCCTGGTCAGCGGGAACACCAGCCGGACACGTGGATTTTCTTCCGTGCTGCTGTGGGTGGTGTACAGCACGGAGGTATAGGGGCAGAGTGCTTCATAGCTTTCCAGAAAATTAGCGTTGATACGGTCACCGTCAAGAGCCACCATTGAACGGCTCTCCACAGTATCGGCCTTTCGCCTGCCACCCTTTAGTACACCCGCCACAAAACCTCCGTGGTCTTTGGCTGTGTCCCGCTGCGCACGGCTCATCTTCGCATATTCCTCGGCGGACTCGGTGGTACGGATAGTCACTCTGAGCCGTTCTTTCAAATCATCAAACCCGATGGTCTTGTTAACCCATCTCTTCGCCTGCCGGTTATTGCCGTAGGCAATGTTTAATTCGCGCATGGCATCTCCTCCAATTCCTCTGTAAAATACCGCACCGGTATGTTCTTCTTTTCCGCTTTCGCAATCTCTGCCCGCATCCCCGATGATATGACGCTGCCGAACACCCACATCTGTTCGCACTTGGTAAGCAGCACCATCCCCATGAACAGAGCCAGTTCCCGTTCCGCCGGGCTGCCGTCATCCATGAACTGCGGATAAAGCAGGTGAGGGGTAATGGGAATACAGGTATTCCGCACCGCAAAGCGGCTGTATGTCCTTGCCATGTTCACATTCCGTTCCACATCACCAGCGTAGGGAGAGCATATATAGACCAGCGGCCGGTATACACGCCTTGCCGCTTTCTCCTCTTTCTCAATGTTGGAAAGGGCTTCATAAACCGTCGGGTCATAGTAGCCCTCGCTGTTATATTTGTTGATACCCATGGGCTGCACCTCCTTCTAATCTTTCTGGTAAAATTCACATTCATAGCCATCGGCCCGCAGCTTCAGTCCTTTCGCCCAGGGCGGCGTCCTGCCCATCTGTTCGCACACCGCAGAAAGCGATATCCTCCGGTCAGCCTCGATGATGATCTCGTCATGGACATGGGCGACAATGGCACAATTACGCAGAGTCCGCATGGCATAGCAGAGAATATCGCGGGCAGTACCCTGGACGATGTTCTCCACAAACTTGGGACCGTAGCTTTCCAGCCGTTCCCATTTCTTCGTACCGCTCACACCCATGTAAGTCACCGACTCCCCACCAAACCGGTTCTCTCCGATCCTTGGTTTCACATAGGCGAGCCGCCGGCCGGAAAGAAGGGTGATAAAGAGCATGGCGCTCCGGTAATCAAAGCGGAGGCCGTGTGTCTCCGTGGGGATTCTCATTTTGACGCATTCTTTCACAGCCCGATCCACATCCCACCAGAAACGGACGATATTGGGATTTGCCGCTCTCCAGCTATCCACCAGCGGTTGAAGTTCCTCCTCCGTCATTCCGGCCTCCAACGCACCCATTGCCTTCAGCGCACCGACGCTGCCACCATACCCGCAGGACAGAGTCGCCTGTTTTCCTTTCTGGCGCAGTTCTGCGTTCTCCCCATGCTTTTCCACCCGGCAGTGGAACATACGGGCAGCAGTCTCACAGTAAATGTCTCCGCCTTTTTCAAAAACCTCCAATACCCATTTCTCTCCGGCCAGCCAAGCCAGCACTCTCGCTTCGATGGCGGAAAAATCTGCCACAATGAGTTTCCTGCCATCCTGCGGCACAAATGCCGTGCGGATAAGCTGGGAGAGGGTATCCGGGATATCTTCATAGAGCATGGAAAGTGCTTCATAATTACCGCTCCGCACCAAAGCGCGCGCCTGTGCCAAATCTGGCATGGTATTCTTATACAGATTTTGCAACTGGATCAGCCGCCCGGAGAACCGGCCGGTGCGGTTCGCCCCATAAAAAACGAACATCCCATGCGCACGGCTGTCTGTGCAGACTGCGTTCTCCATCGCCGTGTATTTCTTCACGCTGCTCTTGGCGAGCTGCTGCCGGAGGGAGAGAACCTCCCGGAGCGGCCCCGGCGCGGTCTTAAGCAATTCCGCCACTGCCTTTTTCCCCAGGGTGTCCGTTTCCAGCCCGTGGTCTGCCAGCCACTGTTTCATCTGCTGTACGGAATTCGGGTTTTCCAGTTCCGTCAGTTCCCGCATAGCGGCGGTCAGCCGTTCACGGGAACGGGCATCCATGGCGATGGCCTGCCGGACCAGTTCCATATCCACGCCGATTCCCCGGTCATTGATCTCCTGGTCGAGATGGTATTCTTCCCAGATGGTATCCGGTACCGGAAAATTGGAGAGCCTTTTCTGTATCTGCATTTCCGTCTCCACATCCCGGAGGTTATATGCCTTGAACCGTTCCCATTTCTCCGGGTCATGCTCCGGCAAGTTCCGCATCCTGCCTCCGTTTGCTTTGGTCGGTCTGCAGGGGACACAGAAATAGCGGATCAGGTCTTTGCCCTCCGTCAACTTCTGCTTCTCCAGCCCCAGCACTACGCCCACGCTTTCCAGGGAACGGGGAAGGCCCAGTGTTGAGGCCCACACCATAGAGCAGCGCCAGGATTCCGGAGCAAGATAGTCACCGGCCGGATAGCCGAGGAGCCGTGAGAGACAAATCCGTTCAAATTGCGAGTTGTATGACCACTTCTCTACAGTTTCATCTTCCAGCGCATCCAGAATCTCTTGCGGGAGTTTCTCCCCACAGGCAAGGTCGGTCACCTGTACCGCCCCGCCATCGATGGAATATGCGGCAAGCAGGATTTCAAAATCTTCGCTCTCGCAGTATCGGTACACCCCACATTTCGTAAGATCCACACTGCTGTACGTTTCCAAATCCCATGATATAGATTTCAAGTTTATCATCTCCTTTCAACTGCCCAAAGGGCGGCAGGGGAATACCCCCCCCGCCACCCGGTATCGGCAGTTTCCCGCGTCAGGAGAGGAAATCCTCTTCCTCATCCGCAAAATCATCCTCCGGGCGGGACTTGCCGCCCAGCGGCTCACCGTCATGGATCTTCTGCAGGTTATTCAGGCCGCAGGCAATCCCTTTATTGCCATTGGAATTGAAGGCATAAAAGTTGATGCTCGCCCTGCCATACACCCCGCTGTAAACCTCGGAAGTATCCAGGATCGGCTGGCGATCCGCATCCACAATGCCCGGAGCCGTGGCGCTGTTGGCATTGACGAAATAGGCATTTGCGTAGGCTTCATCGTCCGGGCGTTCCGCATCCCCGTCACGGAGCGGCGTCTTTAATACAGAGAGAGCCGGGACGCTCCGGCCGTTGCCCTTCAGCTTGGCCTCGCCCTCTTTGTAGGCAGCCTCAATAGCCGCTTTGATCTTGTTGATGGTGACCGTATCCGACTTGGGGATAATCAGGCTGACACTGTACTTGGGCGTGCCGCCGTTAATAGACTTAGGCTGCCATACATTGCAGTAGCTCCATCTGGTATTGGGGCCGGTGATCACTTTCATCGGGTTCTTGACTTTATTTGACATTCTGGTTTCCTCCTCAATCTTTAAAATCATTCTGTGCCGTATTCATAGGCTGCCGCTTATCAGACAATGGCACAAGGACGGGCTTGCCCTGGGGCTTTTCGATCAGTCCTCCCAGCAGCTCGTCAAACTTCTTTTTGCCCAGGAGCTTCTGCATCTCCGTAAGACCCAGCACCTTTTTGGCATAGGGATCATACCCTGCCTGGGAAACGGCGTCGGCCACCGCTTCCTCGCTGATGTACCGGCGGTTGGAACGTCCCTCCACCACTTTATAGCCAGGATACTCCGTCCCGCTGAGTGCCTGCCGGAGCGCGTATTCCTTCACATCCGCAGCCCAGGCGGCCAGTTCATCCGCCTTGTCCAGGATGGCGGCGATCTCAGCATCCTCCAATGTGTCTGGCATCTCAAAATCATATTTCGCCAGTTCCAGGTTGTACTCCGCCCGTTTCCGGCAGACCGCCTTCGCCTTGCAGAACCGGCACCAGTCCCCGCAGGCAAACTCCCCGCCGCCCTCATAGGCCAGTTTCGCCTTATAGGTCAGGTCATTGCAGGCCCACTGCAAAAGGTCATCCTTTGCCATGACACAGACACTCACGTTATCCCGGCGTGGCTGGAAGATGCTCATGCGGACGGTATCAATGTCATAGATGCCGTCAAACAGTTCCAGAGCGCCCAGGGCATACAGCATCATCTGGGGATTTTCTACCGCAGACACCTCCACGCCTTTCCCATGCTTGTAATCCACAATATCGAGAGTACCGTCTGCAATGATGACGCAGTCGCCGGTTCCGAAGCCGTCTTTGACGAAACGGGAAAAGTCCAGACGCTGCTCGATCAGCACCACCGGGTCTTTACAGGTTTTCTTTGCGTCCTCCACCAGTTCCAGTACATAGGCCGCATAGTCCAAGGCGCACTGTTCCATTTCCTCGTTGTAAAAGGAAAGGTTCTCCGTTGGGTCTGCGGCATCCATGCCAAGCGCCAGCTTCAGCTTGTGCTCGCACAGGCTGTGGGCGTCCGTTCCCTCCTGGGCATACTCGCTGCCCTTGTCCTCATAGCCCTCGCAGAGCCTTGCGGATGGCGGGCAGTTCAACCACCGATGGCTGGAGGATGCCGATAATAATGCGTGGCCCAGTCTACCCTCTCTTGTGCCTGCGGCACAATTCACCTTCTGCTTTCCCATCACAGCACCTCCGCATCCGCAAGCAGTGCCGGGTATCTGGCCGGGTCAATGTCCGACAGTTTCTCCGCGCCGTGCTTTACAAGCAGCGCCCGTACCTCTGCGGTTTGTCCGGCACGGGACTTCTCCGCCAACACCATACGGACCTCCTCCATCGTCAGCGGCTTTTCCTCCGGGGCAGGAGGCGTGGTTGTTTTCTCCGTTTTCTTTGCCGTCTGTTTCTTTTCCGATTTCTGGATGGTTTTTTCCTCTGCGGGCTTCTCCGGCTGCTCTGCTTCGTTCTGTGCCATAGCTTTCGCCACCGCCTGCAGGCTGTCTGCCAAGGAGCGAAGATCGGATACCACATCCAAAAGAAGTTTGATCCTACTCATGAACCATCCCTCCTTCCCCGACCTCCCGGATGGAAAGTTCCTCTACGGAACTGCCCGGAACAATCACTGTCAGCCTCACCTTGTCCCCAAGAAGAAACCTCATCAGCCGCTCTCTCACGGAAACCTTACGTACACTGACTGCACCGCTGTTCACGGGCCGCTTTGAAACACGGATCTGCAACGTGTGTTTCATCTCATCACCTCTTCTTTCTGAAGGACGGTATAAGGATGTCCTTCAATATACGGAGATTTGAGGGGCGGTTTGAGGGGGAGGTTTTAAAAATATTTCAAAAATTTTTTTCTGGCTCCTTCCACAGATTCCCGTATCGTCTTGATATCCTTTCTTTCCCTGCGGGCGATCTCCCGTAAGGACACCCCCTGGGCCAACAGCAGGAGCCGTCTTTGCTGCGGTTCTGAAAGCTGTGCAAAGGCTTCCCTGATCCGCTGACTTTCCAAGCCCAGAAGTAGCTCTGTTTCCGGCGTATCCGGTGCGGCATAGTCTTTCCCCTCATAAACCGCTGCATCCAGGGAATAGCAGTGATACCTCTCTTTCCGGTTCTGATTCGTTTCCGATTTCCTGGAATCCAGAATCATATTTCCGATTTCCTCTGTTACTTCAACCTCTGAAGTCTCTCCATTTGCAAACGTGTAATTAATCTTCATTTTGCCGTTCTCCTTTCGGAGCCCGGCAGACGGCAGGTGCGCCGCTGAAAAGGAAAAGAGCCTGACAAACGACACAATAAGTGCCGCCTGTCAGGCTCAATATCATATCCACCCCACCTGTATGGGAGATGGCGTATTGGAGGGTCGGTCTTTATATCCGAATGAAATCTCCCCTCCGCGCATCATGCTCAAACAAACGCATTTGATCATTTCCCGGTTTAGCCAGCCGTTCCCCCGGCCCGTATACATTCTTACGGGCCGTGACGTATTTCCGTGGCGGTATCTCCGGTCAGTCCCGGCCATTTCCCGGAACGGATCTGGATATTATTTAATTGTGATCACCCCGATCTCAATGCCGCAGTGCCCGCACTTGATAATAAAATCGGGATACCGGCATTTCCTTGGGGTAATATACTGGATCTTCGTCCCCGATACTGCGTCCATCAGGCGTGTCCCGCATTTCGGACAGCAGATCGGCCTCCTTCTTTTCTCTAGCCCATTGGTCTTTTCCTCCTTTTTATCGCGCATTTTCCATACACTTCCTTTCTCCTGCTGTCATATCTGACATCAGAAGTGCCTGTGACCTGCCAAAAAATGTTTACTTCACAAGACCAGCAAGCCAGGGCGCTGTCGGCCTTGCCAGTAACCGCGCGTTCAGATAAGCCATTTCTAATGTAAGGCAGGTATTTCCTACATAGTACCCGTCCATCACGGTCAAAGTCATTGCAAGGTCTGGATTCTCCATATCTGTCAGGCAGATTGGCAGCAGGTATTGAACCCGTCCCTGATAGCCCTGGGGAACCACGATCCCAGGCTCCACCGCCGCCTTACGCCGCGCAAGTTCCACTGCCGTTTCCAAAAGCAGGGGCAGGTTTTTCGCGCCGCAGACTTCGGCAGGCAAACGTGAGAGATTTTCCTCATCTCCTAAGATGTGGTCGATATTTACCCGTATCGGCCATTCCGGGTTATAATTGACGCCATACTGCGTCATATGGTAGCGTGGCTTGTCTGGCAGCGGAGCAATATACTTCAGCCACGGAGCCATCTCATCAAAGAATCCTCTGAAATGCCAGTCCAATGTGGAATCCTTCTTTTTATTACGGTCGAAGCAGGCATAGATTGGTTTGTACCTATGCGTATAAAGGCCAGTATGGAAACAGGCGTGTTCATTCTCCACATGGAAAAATCTCGCCGCCCGTTCCGGCGTTCTCTCATTGTTGTAATCAATCGCCTGTTTTTTATAGATGGAATGTATATACCGTTCCAATATCGGCGTGTCCGTGTTTTTCGTGACGTAGCTCGTTTCCTTAAACCGCCACGGCTCCGGCAGAGCCAAATCTGCCAGTGCATCAAGCTGAAGATACCAGCACGGAACATAAGCCGACGCGAACAAATCAGTCAATAAGATCATCATTCTTTCTCCCATTTATTTTGTATTGCGTATACGAGCTTCATCTGAATTTGGATTTTCATATCTTCGTCAAGCTCCCGCACAATCTTCCCTCCAGGCAATGCCTTGTCAAAAGAAGACACTGCGGTAATGTACGGATCGAAAATCTCCAGAATCCGTTGTAACGCCTTATCTTCTCCATTCACTGCTTTCATGATCAGATCGTCATTCAGTTCATGGATCACGCCCTCGTCCATGTATTTCATAATATGTTTTAATTTTCCTAAACGCACGCTGTCTGAGGTTGTATACCGTGCGTACTGTAACCTCCAGTCTATCTGCAATTTCCCTGTCCTTCAGTTCCAGCCAGAAATCATAGAGGATGACGTTCTTCTGGTCATCCGGCAGGGATTTTAATGCTTCAAATAATATTTCACTTTCTACTGTACATGACTTGCCATCCACAGTCAGGATCAACTGCTCTACCGTATATGTATCTTCCCGCGTTAATAATTCAAGCAGATATTCCACCGGCTCCTCACCCGTGGCACTGTGATCTTTCCGTCTATTTGCCGCCCGTTTGATATTTTTGCATTCGTTTTTGATCACCTCAAAGCAAAATTTTGCGAACTTAAGGCAATTCACTTTATCGGAGGGTGCCATCGCTCATCCCTCCTCTCTGCAAATATCGGGGTGTGTCTTTTTAGCCTCCTCGCTTATATAGAACACATCTCACATAGGCAAACCGGAAAGGTTCACAGAAAAAAGTTGAAAAAATTTTTATCTTCTTTTCCTGACAGTTTTCGACAGGGCAAAGTAAAAAGGCCAATCCGCACAAGGCAGACTGACCTATTAGGGGCAAGTAGCAGACCTATGTTAGCTTACCTTGCTCTTGATCGTATTATGAAATCAAATACCATTCACATATTAAAAATCAAAAATCCCATTTGATAAACAAAAATAAATTGCACTATAAATACTACTGTCATCACTTTGGCATATCGAGCTTTATATTTGAAAGATGTTAAGATACACAATGTTACACCTATCAAACCGATTATCCAATTAAGCCCTACAATGCAGTTAAGTTGTATGCTGTCAACAGTATAATTTGAAAGCCACTGCAATAATCCAATAATTCCATTTACTCCTAAGAAAAAGCCACACAAAATGGGAATTACCCTTTTTATAGATAATCTAACTTTTTTAAATAAACGTCTCCCCACTTGGATGCCCAGCATAATCATCCAATAGAATATACAAAGGACATATCCTCCAATACATATGATAGTCCCGGTAACCCCCGTCGCTCTATCAGCAGGAATATAATCATGTGCCAACCGGAAGCTCATCGTACTAATATCACTCTTTTCTACTGAAAAGGCGATTACTTGTTCTTCCGGTATAGCCTCGGCACAATAAAACTGATACCGATCCGTTTGTTTATAAACCTGTTCTTTCCCCATAAAAGGCATTTTGAGCAATAACTGACCATCCGCTATTGCTGATATTTGAATCGTCTGCATATGTCCTTGTATTTCTGCCACATTTCCCCATGAAGAACGTGCTGGTAAATAATCACCTTCAAAATCACGAAGTTCTTCCTTTGAATTTATTAAAGTTGAGGGTTGTACGGTGGATTGCTGTACAAGTGCTTCCATTATCTTTGAACAGAAATCCGTTTCCATTACATTTGTTAAAATTACAATAGCCCGTTCAGTTTCCGGCTCTACCCAAAATTGGGACTTAAATCCATATGTACCGCCTTCATGTCCTAAAATACCGGAGTTATTTGGATATTGCCAGAACCCGTGTGATAAACCTGCATTTGCTCCGAATGAACAATATGTTTCTGAGAACATTAAATTTTTTGTTTGTGCATCCTGAAACAGTATTGACGAAGTATCTGGCATTTTGGCCAATTCATTTGCATATTTCATTAAATCTAAAGCTGTTCCGTTCATAGAACCAGCCGGGTACATCCGAAATCGCATCCAATCTTCGACTTGAAATGTTTCATTGATAGCAGAAAAGGAATAACCTGTTGCTTTTTTCTCAATAATGGCAGAACAATCATTCCATTGCGGTCTAACAGCAGTCTGACTCATTGAAAGCGGAGATAAAATATGTTCGTGTACATATTCAGCAAAATCCTGACCGCTAACTCGTTCTACGATTAACGCTGCCAAAGCAGCACCCCAGTTTGAATATGCACTAACAGTTCCAGGTTCAAATATCTGTTCTGGCTGATTTATAGACAAAATATCTTCTAACGATTGTTCTATATCGGTTTCCTGATAACGTAAATCAAATAACTGTTCTGCAAACCCTGCCGTATGATTCATAAGGTGCAACATTGTGATAGGAGTCTCAAAATGTATATTTTTCAAAAAACCGTCAGGAAGGTATGTACGAATATCTTGGGATAAATCAATATGCCCAAGTTCGACCTGTTGCATTACACTTACCCATACGAAAGTTTTTGTAATAGAGCCCCACTCAAAAACTGTAGAGCTTGGTTCAACCGGTATTTGCTGTTCGATATCCGCATAACCATATCCCTTCGAAAAAACTATATCGCCATGTTCAGAAATAATAATGCTGGCTCCCGGAATCGTTTTTCCGATATACTCTTCTGCAATCATATCTATTACCGTTTCATAATCGTAGGAAGTTTCTTTTGCCATTACGGAATCAGGAAAAACTAAACTCAATGAAAGCAAAAGTAGAAACAATAAAATCTTTTTCATACATCCCTCCATTTTTTGTGTTGATTATAAAAACGAAAATCACAAATTTCTGCTCCATCTCCGATAGTTTTTGTTCGCCCCCATATTATACTGGGAATATTTCCATACACAACATCGTCACTTTCACAGAAAATAGAAGCCAGCTCTGGAACACCATAATACTTTAACCTATCAACATAAAAACACTCATGACAGTTCCATTCGATTCCATTACAATCATTCCGTTTCCATTCCATTTTCCAACCCGGATCACCAAACTCCATCCTAACTGATAAAGGACACATTTTTCTAAACAGCGAAAAAAAGAACGGTAATCTTCCAGCAGTCTGAAATACTTTTGACATTGGTCTTGCCGCTTCTAACACAGAACTTCGTATTACCTGAAAGGCTATTTCTTTTGAAATACCTGCAGATAACAGTACTTCATAAACAGCTACAGCAGGCAAAATAGACTGTCGCAAATGCTTTTCTAATACCGGATGGATCAACGTATTCTCAGCAAGCAATTTAGCATATCTATTTTCCGCTTTCTCCTGCAGTTCTAGCGAGTTTATTTCCTTTACAGCTTTAGAAAGTTTTGTTTTCTTAAGTAATTGTTTTCGTTCTGGCTTCAACCATTTCGCCCCCTATCACTTTTCAGCTTTTAGCACAAAGGTCGGAATAGCACGGTAGCGCAATGTCAAAAAAGGATTCCAATACCCCTCTTCTAAAAGAAAATCATATTCGATTGAATGGAACCCCAAATCCTCACAAACCTTTTTATCCCATTCAGGACGCTCTTGAAATGCTAATGGAAGCTGTCGCAAAGCCACCATCATTTCCTTATCATGGTAATGATCTTGGAACTCGCCATACCGTTTTATTAGTTCTTTTTCATCTTCCACAAACCGTGCTGCTGCTTCGCTAGTTCCTAATGGTATACACCAATTCGCATCCAAATTCATCAATGTTCCACCTGATTTAAGTAACCGGAACCATTCCTCATATACTGTTGCAGGTTCACTAAATAACCATGAAGCATGGCGGGAGACTACAGCATCAAACGTATCACTCGCCAACTCTGTATATTCTGCATCTCGCTTCAAAAAAGTAATATATTCCGATAATCCATACTGCTCAGCAGTTACTTTGGCCTGTTCCAGCATATCTGAACTGTTGTCTATTGCTGTGACTTTCCACCCATTCTTAGCTAAAATAACTGACAAAAAACCAGTTCCACATCCTGCATCCAAAACTTTTTTACCTGGTATATTTCCTAAATATTTTTTCAAAAGTTTTTCCCACATCGGTCCTGTTTCTTGAAGCTCCTGAATGTGAAAATCATACATATAGGTTGCCTGTTCCGCCCATTTTTCTTCTGCTTTCATTTTTTTCCTCCTTCTAAACGCCAGCCAATAGCTTGCTCTCGAATATTAACAAAACGACTATACAGACCTTGTTGTTTCATAAGTTCATTATGTGTACCATATTGGACAATCTCTCCTTTATTTAATACAATAATCTGGTCAGCATTCCGAACTGTAGAGAGCCTGTGAGCAATCATAATGATCGTCTTGTCCTTCGTAAGTTCCGCGATAGCCACCTGCAATTCCTGTTCATTCTCTGGATCGACGCTGGCCGTTGCCTCATCTAAAATGATGATAGGGGCATCCTTCAGGATTGCGCGGGCAATAGAAATACGTTGCCGCTCCCCTCCGGAAAGAGAGGCCCCACCCTCGCCCACAATGGTATGGTAGCCCTCCGGCAATGCTGATATAAAATCGTGACAGCAGGCTTTTTTCGCCGCTTCAACCACCTCCTCATGTGTGGAGTCTGGTCTGCCGAATTTGATATTGTTTTCAATGGTATCCTCAAAAAGATAGACATTCTGGAACACAATAGAAAAATGTTTCAGTAGACTGTCACAGGTAAAATCTTTTACATCATGGCCTCCCACACGGATACTCCCTTTCTGCACGTCCCAAAAACGGGCAACCAGGCTTACCAGGGTTGTTTTTCCGGAGCCGGAAGGACCTACGATGGCGCAGGTCGTTTTTTCCGGAATGGTCATGCTTACATCACGCAATACGTTTTCCTGCTCGTAAGCAAAGGAAACGTGCTCCAGCTTGATATCATAGTGGTCTAATTGAATATCCGTACCATGTTCGTCCAATACCGGCGTATCCATAACGGTATCCATACGATCCAACGAAGCGTCAATAACGCGAGCCACAGATGCCATACTTCCTACCAACTCCACGCTGGAGTAGATCATAAAACTGGATACCAGCAAAAGCAAACATTTAACAGGTGTGAGCTCACCGCCTAGCAACAAATAAGGCGCAACGATCAGGATCGTTGCTTTTGCCAGCTTGAAAACTGTCTGATAAACGCCGGTTAGTGAAGAAAAAACGCTTTCAAGGATAATATTCGCGTCTGCGCTTTCTTTTATTGCCTTATTCACCGCTTTCCCTGACATTTTTCCTAAACCGAAGGCTTTCACAACGCCCATTCCCTGAATATATTCCAGAAAACCGGTTACAAGATTCGCCTGTGCTGCCTGCCTCCTGGGAGACAGTTTTTTACCTGCTTTCTGGATACCTCCGTAGACCAACATGGAAACAACTAACCCCGCAAACATCAAAAGCCCAATGTGCCATTCATAAAAAAGTAGCCAGACACCTATCACAAGAGCGTGAATGAAACCTCCCGCCACTTTTTCCAAAACCATGACCGCATTGCTCTCAATGTCTCCCAGGGTGGTAGTCGCAGCGGCGACAATCTCTCCCAGCCGGTTTTCGTTGAAGTACCCCATTGGAACACGCTTCATGTGTTCACCTATTTCCAGACGTTTTTCGGAACACATAGAAAAGCTGCCCAACGTTCTTCGGATGCAGGATAGGTTATTAAAAAAAATTCTTCCGGCAATACTTACCACCATAATGGCAAAGGATACCCAGATTGTGGAAACCGGCATGATGTCCCCTTCCACTGCCAGGAGCAGTCCCGACAGGACCGTAAGGATCGCCATGATCGGCATCATCTCAAAGATAGAATCCAGCAGATTGAAAATAAAAGAAGCGATCAGATTCTTTCGCTGTTTTCCCGAAAAATCTAACAGCCGTTTCATCAGTTGAATCATGCCAACGCCTCCTCTCCTATATCTTTGGCACTAATATGTGCCGTCCACAATTCTCTATAAAGAGGACTTTCGCTTAACAGTTCTTCGTGTGTTCCCTGCTCTTTGATACTCCCCTGCTCCATCACCAATATCTGATCCGCTCCCACAATGGTAGAAAGACGGTGAGCAATGACAATCAATGTTTTGCCCCGTACCAGCTCATTGATGGAGGTCTGAATGACAGCCTCGTTCTCCGGATCATTAAATGCGGTCGCCTCGTCTAACACCACCACGGGGCTGTTTTTTAAGATAGCACGCGCAATGGCAATGCGCTGACGCTCTCCACCTGACAGACTTTTGCCGCCATCTCCGATAAGCGTATCATACCCCTTTGGCAGTGCCGAAATAAATTCATGGCAGCTTGCCTGCTTTGCGGCATTTCTGATTTCTTCATCCGTTGCCCCCGGCTTTCCCATACGGATATTTTCTTTCACGGTCAGATGGAACAGGAAATTATCCTGGGATACATAAGCCACCGTATCCATAACCTGGGAGAGCGGAAGATTTCGCACGTCCACGCCGCCAATCGAAACTTCTCCGCTGTCTGCCTCCCAAAAAGAAGCAATCAGGCGTGCTACCGTTGACTTTCCCGAACCGGAAGGGCCCACAATAGCCGTCATACCGCCCGGTACCGCATCGAAACTGATTTGGTGTAAAACCTCAGTGTCTCCATATCCAAAACAAACATCCCGAAACGAAATATGAGAATCAGGAAGGGTTACCTGTTCTGTTGGCCGCTGCATTTCATCCGTTTCCAGGAGCCCCGTAATCTCTTTGACCGTGGAATCCACCATGGCCAGACTGTCTGTATATTGCAACGCCTGGATCAGCGGTTTGACGAGTCCGAGGGCAAGAATCATACAAGTGATTAAAACAGGGGCTTCCAGACTGCCCTGTATATACAAATATGCACCTAAAGGCAACACACCCAACAAACAGGAGGGCATGATGGAAATCCCCGCCACATAGAAGCTGTTCGTCTGCTTAAACCATGTAGCCTTTGCCGCTTCATTTTCTTTTACAGCATCCGCATACTTACCATAGGAGACTGTGCTTTGGTTAAAAGCCTTGATAACTTCAATACCTCCTATGTACTCCACGATAGCGGCATCCATATTTTTCCCTGCGGTTAATACGCGGTCATATCGCTCTGCATAGTCCTTCATCATCCCCGTATAGCACACAAGACCAATAGGAATCGTGATCAGAGCAATCAACGCAATACGCCAGTCCAGGACAAAAAGATAGATCAACATCAGGACCGGAACAAGGATATTCGCAGTCAGTTCCGGTATCATGTGTGCCAGCGGAAGCTCCAGCTTTTCCACCGTATCTACCAGCAGAGTTTTGAATTTTCCGGAGGGTGTGTCCAGGATATACCCCATCGGCACACGGGAAAGTTTTTCCGTTAATTCCGTCCGGATATTCTTTAAAATCGTAAAAGCCGAGCGATGACTGAGTATGGTAGAAACTGTTCCAAACCAGGTACTTCCAAGATAGCCGAGAAGTGCGAGGAATGCCCAGAGACTAATGGGAATAAGGTCATAATTCTGACTGCAGAGTTGAATTACAATTTGTGAGACCGCAAAATAGGGAATGATCCCACACACAGAGCCGAGTACCGCCAGTAAAACAGAGACCGTCATTTTCCCTTTGCACTGTGTTGCAAACCTCAGAATCCAGCTAAATGTATTGTTTTTCGCTTGTTCCATTTCCCGCTCCTTTCATTTTTTCTAAGGCCATTCCACGCATGATACCGGACAGATCATCAGATATTTTCCCTTCCTGTAAGACTAGCACACGAGAGCAAATCGTCTGGATAAATTCATAATCATGGGTAATGATCAGCAATATTTTCCCCTGTGCAGACAATTCCTTTGCCAAGCGCCCAACCTCCTGCATACTTTTCAGATCAAGTCCGCTGGTAGGTTCATCAAAAATTAACAGTTCCTTTTCACAAAGTAAACTGACCGCTACAGCAAGACGCTGCTTTTGACCTCCTGAAAGGGAGAGTGGGTGCCGGTCTTTAAACGCCAACAAATCCAGCCATTCAAGTGCCCTCTCAACTGCTACGACATCAGGAGCTTCTACGCCAAGCAAACACTCGGCCTCCACACTGTCAGTGAACAATTGATGTCCTACATCCTGCATAACCATGTAAGTAAGTTTCCTTCGTTGCTTCTCTGTAAGAGGCTTCCCACGTAGTAATACAGCTCCACAATCGTTTTTTTGCAATCCACACAATACACGGGCAAGTGTTGTTTTTCCCACACCATTTTTCCCAACAATGGCAATAACTTCTCCACCATGAGCAGTAAAACTCAGATTGTGGAGAATAGACTCTTTTCCGAGACTAACTGCTATCTCTTGTACTATTAACTCATTATTGCCTGTCTTCGGAATAACGGCAGTTTGTTCTACACAAGATAGATTTCTGCACCGAAGTCCCATGGTGAAAATTTCATTTTCAGACAATGCCTGAAACCCTGCAATCATCATATCCTTCTGAATTTTTCCGTTGTGCATATAAATGACACGGTCCGCAACATCCATCAGATACCAGAGCCTATGTTCTGCAATAATAATTGTTTTGCCCTGTGCCTTTACTTTTTGAAGTAGAGCAGTCAATTCCTCTATAGCCCCCATATCTAAATTGGAGGAAGGTTCGTCTAAAACAAAAATTTCTGTTTCAGTAGCATAAACAGAAGCAAAAGCGATCTTTTGTTTCTCGCCCCCCGAAAGTTCAAAAATGTTTCTTTTACGGAGCGCAGATAAATTCAATTCCCGGCTTGTCTTCTCAAGGCTCTTTTTTAATTCCTCTGTCGGCAAAGCCCGATTTTCTAAGCCAAACACAATTTCACTATCCGTATCTGTATTAAAAAATTGTGTACGGGGATTCTGAAAAACAGAGCCTACATAGTCTGATATATCTGCGATATCCGTTTTCCTTACATCCAACCCGCATACAGAAACTTCACCTAACAATTCCCCATTGAAAAAATGTGGAATAAGTCCGTTAATTAAGCGTGTAATTGTAGTCTTTCCACAGCCGCTCTCCCCACACAATAAAACACATTGTCCTCTTGGAATCTCAAGGGAAATATTATGCAATCCATTATTCTCCTGTCCGTCATAGGAAAAGGAAACATTCTTCAAGGAAATCATCAGAACCACCCCTTTCCATTTGCCAGGAACGCAAGGATAATTACAGTTATATACACAACTAAAATCAGCATATCCATCATATGAAAACGAACCGTTTCTATACAGGTACGTCTCTGTACATGGTCAATACCTCTTGTGATGGCAGCCTGTGTAATTTCATCCGATATTTTAGAAGCGGATACCAACATAGGGACATAAACATACTCCATCGTCCGCATAGGATGACGAAGAAACCCTGCAAGTGTTACAGGTATCCCTCTCAGAGCCATTGCATCCTTAATCGAGTTCCATTCCTCGCCCATAGTAGGAAAATACCTCAAGGTAATAGAAAGCGAAATCGTGAACCCCTTCGGCAAACGAAATCTTCCAACCGCAGCTAAAAATTCGCTGACACGTGTAGTAGAAATAAGCAGACTCCCTAACATAAAGCAGGGAATCAGCTTTCGGATATATACTGCAAACATATAGATAATTCCCCCTGCGCTAACAGGCAATAAGGGAACAAGACATAGCTGAATTGCCAGTAGCGCAAGAAATAATATCGCATATTTGAAAGCTGTATAAACTTTCTTTGAACTTAACAATAACAAAAGGGGTAATGCAGCAAAAATACACTCAATGATAATACTTCCATTCAAAAATACGGAAATACTTGTAACAGCTAAAATAAGCAATTTTGTACGAGGATCTATCTTCATTTAAACAATCCCCGCCTTCACAAAATGCTTTTTCAACAATTTTTTTCCGATAAAACCGCCGATTAAAGCACAGAAGATCGTCCCTATCAACATCACCGGAATAGCCCACCAATTTGCGCCAATAGAATCAATCACACCGGCGAAAGAAGATACGTCTCCCTTTTTGCTCATAAACTCATCAAATTGCGCGGGCATAATTGCCATAGGAACATATGCGCCCATAGGAGATAGGGCAAACAAGCAGTAAGCCGCCATATTCTTTTTAAAGGATTGGAATTTACCGGAAGCACAGATAAGATCAGCGATGATACCTAACACCACAAAAAACGCTGTCATCATCCAGAACATTCCGGTAATGAATAAAAGGATGCCTGAAATAATTCCTAAGATTGTAACTGCTCCTCTCTTTGGAATCTTTGCTATGTAGAGCATAAATACAGTTCCTGTAAACAAAGCCACAATCATTGGCATAAATGGAAAGGTAACGGGCGTCATCTGTGCAATACCGCCGATGATAAACGCGACAGCCGCATAAATAAGCGAGAAAATACCAACAGAAATAAAATCACGTGTTTTTAGTTTTTCGGATACGTTACTCATAAAAAAGTCCTCCCTAAATGTTTATTTGTTTGTTGATTAGAAGAAACCATCCTTAGCAAAAATCAAGGTTCATTTGAGTCTTAAAATCCCATCCCAGCCACAGTTAAAGAACGTGGCAAGCTCATTTACATATTGAATCGCATGTTCTCTCGTCATATCATGAGCCACTGTTTCAAAAACAGCAGTAAAATAGGCGCTTGTGATCATATGATGAAGTTCGTGGCTGACAGTCCCCTCAACCTTTCCAAGTTTCTGGAGTTGATCATAATATTTTTCTGTCTGAACAACCTCAATTTCCACCAAATCATGAATATATGTTGCGTATTTTGTTCCTTCTGAACAACAGACCACTAACTTAAAAGCATCGAAATTATCATAGATAAAGTTGATAAAATTATTCAAATAATCCGTTGATAGTTCCCTGCTTTTGGCTGCTTTATCCTCCGGTATTAACTCAAAATGTGCCTGTTGTGCAGCTTTAAACTGTTCCATAAGACTATCTGCGGCCTCAGATACTAACGCATCAAAAAGAGAAGCCTTATCCGGGTAATATCCATAGAAAGCCCCCTGAGTAAAGCCAGCTTCTTTAACAATGCCTCGTAGCGAAGCATCTTTAAAACCTTTTGCAAGAAATTCTTTTTTCCCAATCTCAAGTATTTTTTGTTGAGTTTCCGAGTATTTCGTCATTATATTGCATCATCCTTTCACGCAAAATATATCAACAATATATATCAGTGCTATATATCACTGATATAATATCACAAAAATAATGCATCTGTCAAGGCAATCTCTTTTTGCACGAAAAAAATAAAGCCGTGCTTTTTTACCTAGAATGTGTCAAATATCACTCTCAAGTAACAAAGAACACTAAGATATACAGTAAACAACCAAAACGAATATCCTCTTAGTCTACGAAATAATATCTTAACAAATCTTCTCTTCCATCTTCTTTTAACTGTTTCACACAATATTGCAACCACTCATCTGGTGTAGGAATATCTCCGGTACAAGGAATCTTTCTCCATTGAGCCCTCTTATTCAAATCTGTATCGTTCCACCCTTTTTCTATACGGGCTGAAATAATCGCCCGCATTTCTTCAACCGTGATATTCCTTTCGCGAGCCAGTCTTTCAAATAAATGCTCTTCCTTTTCCAACATCCGCACCTCCTGCACATAGCCTTCCCTTTTCCTGCCATACTAATTTTATACCCTTTAAGGGGAATATTCTGTCTACTGATTATGGCTATTATATCACCCTTTTAGGAAATAGAATAGATACAGATAGGCAGGTGATAATATGGATGCACAAAAACGCATAAGACAACTCATGGAGGAACGAAATTGGACGGATTACAAACTGGCAAAGGAATCCAATCTTTCCCATTCCACAGTCACAAATATGTTCAATCGGAATAACGCTCCTACGTTGCCGACCTTAGAGGCGGTCTGCAAAGCATTCGGCATTACTTTGGCACAGTTCTTTACGGAAGGAAATAGTTCCGAATTGACGGAAGAACAGCGCATCTTATTTGCAAAATGGAGTACCCTAAAAGACGATCAGAAACAGGCTCTGCTTGCGCTGATTGACACCATGAGAAGTTAAAAAGCACATTGTTTCCAACCGGGCGGAAATAATGTGCTTTTACTTTGGTCTGATATAAATATTGCTATCGTTAAAAATTGCACCCAAAGTCATGCCTGGGTGCATTGTATCAAATTGTGGTACGCAAGCCAGTAAGAGAGTATGCCAATGACTACCTATACATTTTTGAAAATATCTTCATACAAACAGAGCCTCATATCCATCCAGGATGCCGTCTCCCTTATTTTTCTTCAAATGTCAATCCTGTCAACTCCACATACCATTTATCCAACCTGTCAACTCAACACCCCCAATATCAAAATCAACCACTCAACTCTCCGCCATTTTTCACAGTAGACCAGTTCCCACTTACCCGTAAAATTAAAAAATCCGGGAACCAGAACCTGTCTTATGACAAGCCCCGACTCCCGGAAATTCCTTGTTTTCTACACTTTTTCGCTATCTTATTCTTTGACTTTTGACATCAATACTACGCACTCCACATGGGCGGTTCTGGGGAATAAATCTACTGGTGCCAGCGTTTGCAGGCAATAGCCCGCCTTTACTAAAAGCTTCAGATCTCTGGCTAATGTGGCTGGGTCGCAGGAAACATAAACGATCTTCCTGGGCGCAATTTCCACAATGTGTTCCAGCACCGGGAGACCGCAGCCCTTTCTGGGCGGGTCCACCACGACAACCGTCGGACGCTCTCCCCGCTTTCTGAGCATCTGGACCGCCTGAGCCGAATCGCCGCAGATAAATTCTATATTCTTCACGTCGTTTCTCACGGCGTTGGCTTTAGCGTCCTCTATAGCCTCCGGCACCACCTCGACGCCAATCACCTTCCCCGCCTTGGAGGCCATTGTCATCCCGATCGTCCCGGTCCCGCAGTAAAGATCCAGCACCGTATCCTCTTTTTGTAAAGAGGCGTACTCGCCGGCAAGACGGTACAGGATCTCAGCCTGATCCCGGTTTACCTGGTAAAAGGACAGCGGCGACAAGAAAAAGGACAGGCCGCACAAATGATCCACAATTCCGTCTTTCCCCCAAAGAGCCTGGCAGCGTTTTCCCAAAATCACATTGGTTTTTTCCCGATTACTGTTGAATACCACACTTTCCAGACAGGGAAGATCCTCCCGCAGCCTCTTTACTAACTCGCCGCTGTGAGGGAGCTCATCGCCATTTCCCACCAGGCATACCATCAGCGCTCCGGTGGCCGAGGCCTCCCTCAGATACAGGTGGCGCAATAGGCCGGAGTGGGATTCCTCATGGTAAACAGGCACTTTATATTCTTCCATCCACTGCTTTACAGAGGCTACCGCCTGAGCAAACACCTTCGGCTGCAAGGGGCAATCCTCGATCGGAACTATCCTATGGCTATGAAGGGCGTAAAACCCCATGATTCCCCTGCCGTCCCGGTCAGCTCCTATCGGCAGCTGAGCCTTATTTCGATATCGGTTGATTTTTGCCGCGCCAACCACCGGAGGAACCGGGAAGCGGTCAAAGCCGCCGATCCGCTGAATCGCGTCCTCTACCCGCCGGCGCTTGGCTTCCAGCTCCGCTTTATAGGAAATGTGGCGGAAGCTGCATCCGCCGCACTGGGAAAAGCAAGGACAGTCGGGAATGATCCTGTCTTTTGACGGAACGACAAGCTCTTCGATTTTTCCAAAGGCATAGTTTTTTAAGGTCTTGACAATTCGGACCTGCAGCGTATCTCCAACCGCGGCGCCGGGAACGAACACCGCCATGCCATCCAGCCGGCCCACACCGTTTCCTTCCGCAGTATAGCCGGTGATTTCTATTACCGCTATCTCGTTTTTACGCATCACTACCATCCTAACCACAGCAAGGCTTGCTGTACGATAAACACTGCGGCCGAAGAAGCCAAAGCCACCGTTAAAAGCCCCCGGTTGTGATAGGCTAGAACCAGTGCTACCAGCAAGCCTGCCGCCGCAGAGGGGACCCCAACCGCGAGGTTGTCCGAGGTGGAATAAAGGATCGCCGGAAACGTCATGGCACTCAGTACCGCATAGGGAACGTAGGTTAAAAAGGACCGGATAAACCGGTTTTGAATTTTACGCTTAATTACCGCCATCGGCAGCATGCGGGGCAGATAGGTAACCAAGGCCATTACCGCCGTAGCCGCCAGCACCATACCGTAATTCATCAGGCCGCCTCCTTTTCTTCGGGAGGCGTTTCCTCATCCACAGGAAAGCGCAGCGCCATAATCCCCGCCGCGATAACCGCGCAGATAATGATGACCCACCCGCTGGAAATTTGATTCAGGCCGGGTATGTAATAAAACAAACAGCTTAGGGCCGCCGCCAGCACCACGGTGATCGCTACGGGCTTCGCCTCCCGGCTCGGGGGAATAATGATGGCGATAAACATCCCGTAGATAGCGATCCCCAGGGCGCTTCTCACGGAAAGGGGTAAAACCCCGGTAGCCGTGGCGCCCAGCACTGTGCCGAGGGCCCAGCCCGCGTAAGGGGTCAGGATCAGCCCCGCCAGATAGCGGGCGGTCAGCTCCTTTCTCTGCCGTATTGCCACAGCAAACACCTCGTCGGTGACGCCGAAAGACAGAATCAGCCGCTCCGCCATTTTCATATCGGGATCCAGCTTTTGCGACAAGGACAGCGACATAAGCATATAGCGGATATTGATTACAAAGGTTGTGACGGCGATCTCCAGCAGGGTGCCGCCGGACAAAATCAGGGCGGTACCGGCAAACTGTCCCGCCGAGGTCAGATTGGTCATGGAAATCAGCAGTGACGACCAAGGCGCCAGGCCGCCCTCTGTGGCCATCATGCCAAAGGTAAAGGCTACGGAAATATAGCCAAGGCAAATGGGCAAGCCATCCTTAAGCCCTTGCTGAAACAGCGGGCTCTCCACTTTTTGCTGCGACAAATTTTACACGCTCCTATATCATAGCCTTGAGGGAAAGCAAGGGTCAGGTCATGGCCAGCAGATAATCATGGAACGTATAGTTGCAGGCCGACTTGATATTGTTCATGATTAAAATCTCGTCAATTCCGTTTTCCGCCGCGTAGCTCGCTAAATTTCCTTCCCAATACCGCATATCAAGGACATGGACCTCACTGTAATGAGGGGATAAAAAGGGAACGAAAGCATTGCCAAAGGATTCCTTAAGGACAGCGATCTTCTTGCCATTCTTCATCGTGGGATCCTGGTTCTGAATTTTAAACAGCTTGTTATCCCCGCCCAAGAATACGCCGTAGGCGTTGGCCCCCTCAGCGTATTCCGCCAGCATACTGGTTTCCAGCCACTCGTCAGAGCCCTGATACATCACTTGGCACTCATAATCACCGGGGATGATGAAGTATTCCACCGAGTCCGGATTCTGCTCCAAAACCGGCTCCTGGGTGATATCGTACAGCAGCCCCAGCAAACCGGGAATGGATTTTTTCTCCATATCCTCCTGAGCGACAGGGGTAAAGCCCGCCTCCTCGGCAAACTTGGTATAGGCGTAATACGCCCCCAGGCCGGTCCAGTGATGATCCGTATTAAAATATAAGTACTCCAGCTTGTGCAGGGACAAAGCATCATAAACATCAACGCCCTTTACCTCGGCGCTGTAATTGTTGTAAACCGCATCCAATGTCGGGCGTTCCGATACGGAAAAGTCCGCCTTGTATTTCTCCGGCAAGGCAAACTCCACATGGGTGGGCACCACGATGTTGTAAACCTCAGCGCTAGGTACGGCCCGCTTGATCGTGGAAATTACTTCAGCGTAATCAGCCGCCTGCTCCTGACAGTCGTAAAATGCCTCCAAAGCCATCTTGCCATACATAACGATCCCTTCATTCAAATAAGGCTCCGCAGCAGGATCTTCGGGGATCTCAGGAATCGACTGCACCTCGCTGGAGGCAGCCTCGGAGCTTTCCGGCTCTTGAGAGGGCGCTTCCTCCTGAGAGCTGGCTTCCGCCTGAGACACCGGTGCTTCAGAGGCTGGCGCGGTTGACGCCTCTCCAGAGTTTGAGGAGCAGCCTGCCGCCAAAAGCATTAGCGCCGCCAGCACTGGCGCCATCCCTTTTTTCGCAAAGCTACCAACCTTTTTTTCACGCTTTTTTATTTCCACGGTCTTTGCCCTCTTTCTTTCCCACAATACTTTTGAACGCCCTTTTTATTCTCCGCAAAATTTTTTCTAAACAGGAGATCAAAGTATCTGTATTATAACAAAAAACAACCCCGGTTTCAAGGAAACAGCCGCCAATCTTAAAATTGGCGGCTGTTTCCTTTTTGTCGAAGTTTTTTCTTTAGGAAGGATTGTTGGTTGATCGCAGTCCGCGAAAAATTTTAACGGTTTCCGGTAAATCTTACAGGCTGGCTCTGCGCCTGTGTCAGCGGCACTGCTTGGGCTGGAAGGACTCGCAGTCGGTGCACTGGCAGACAGTGGGGTTCGCCTCGTGGGTGCCTACGGTAATGCTTTCCAGAGCGCAGTAATCCTTAGTGTCGCAATGGTTCTTACACTGCACAACGCTACAGCGGATGCTTTCATTTGCCTTACAATGATCCATTCGTTTCACCTCAATCTTTATTTCGAAGGACAGTCGCTTTTCTCCATTGCGAAGGGCCTATCTAGATTCCGGTCCTTATGCATTAGAGCTTTTCTGTCCAAGCTTAGTATGCCTTGTTTCCCTTGGCTTATGGATTGTAAAAAATGGAAAAATTTTATCTTTTGGCCTATCCGCCTCCCACGCTATCACAAACGGCGTGCCCTTCGGGGCACGCCGTTTGCTTTAAAAATTTATTTTTTAAAATCCGAATTGATTCAGCCAATCCCTTAGGGAACCTCCCTGAGAGTCCTCAGGCGTCTGCTGGGAATCCTGGCCGCCGCTGCCCTGGCCGTTATTTCCGCCGGCAGTGTTTTCGTCATTGGACGAGGTGTCCGGTTTATTTTCCTGCAAGGCAGCCTCCACAGTCATGGTCTTGCCTTCCCGGATAATGACAATGGATAAGGTATCCCCCACCTTGTGGTCTTGAATGATGGATTTTACCTCGTCGGCAGAGCTGACGGCGGTTCCATCCACGGAAACAATGCAGTCGCCCGCCTGTAGGTTATTGGCTTCATTGGTGCTCTTGAGCACATACACGCCAAGCTGATTTACCCGGTACATCATTGCCGTTTGCTCGTTGGTGATATCCACCAGGTTTACTCCCAGGCTGGGCCTTCCGGTCACATAGCCGTTAGTGGAAAGCTCCTGAACCACTTCCTTTACATCATCAATCGGAATGGCAAAGCCTAAGCCCTCGATGGTGGTGCCGTCAGAGGTGGTGCCGCCGGATTTGGCCACCACAATGCCCACCAGTTCTCCCTTATCGTTAAACATACCGCCTCCGGAGTTGCCGGGATTGATGGCCGCGTTGGTCTGCAGCAGAGACATGCTGTTGCCGTTTAAGGTAATATCCCGATCCAGGGCGCTGACGATGCCGCTGGTAACGGTACCGCCTAATTGTCCTAAAGGATTCCCGATCACTACCGCCGTATCGCCGACCTGTAGGTCAGAGGAATTACCCATTACCACTGCCTTCAGGCCTGTGGCCTCTACCTTCAGCAGGGCTACGTCGGTTTCCGAATCGGTACCGACCAGCTTTGCTTCATAGGCTGTGCCGTCCTTTGTGGTAACGGTGATCTTTTCCGCGCCGTCGATAACGTGGTTATTGGTAACGATATAGCCGTCCTCGCTGATGATAACGCCGCTGCCGGCGCCGGTTTGGACGTACTGCTGCATGTAAATGTCGGTGGTCACCGCTTCTGTGGTAATCTCTACTACGGAGGGAGACGTCATAGCGGCAACATCGGAGACGCTCATGGAATCGCCGGTATAATTGACCGCGTTTGTGTTCTCACCGCTGGAGGGCTGCACCGTGGTAATATTTACGCCGCTGCCGGAGCCGCTGCCCTTGGCCAGCTGGTAACCCAGGATGCCTCCCCCTACGCCAAGCCCTCCGGCCGCAAGGATCACCAGCGCCATAAAGACTGCGGCTGCTTTCCGGCTCAGGTAGCGAGGTTTCTTCTCCTTCTTTTTGGAGGGCGGCACCGGGGCGCTTCCCGTTACCGGGGTCGCCGTGGTATTTACTACGTTTTGATAAGGAGACTGATAGGAGTAATGATAAGTGGAATCCCCTTGCGTCTGGCCGTGATACGGCTGGGTGTTTTGCTCCTGCCCGCCCCCCTGGCTGTAGGTAGATTCTGTCCCCTGCCCGTTTATTGTATTCTGCGGATCCCCATAGCTTTGGTTTTGATTCGGATCATATGGGTCATAGTTATTCATACTGACTTCCTCCTTGAATCTATGCTGAATGATCTTTTTTGATCTTGCCTTTATGATAAACGTGAAAAGTGATAGTTTTTTGATGGACAAATGAATAAAGCTTAAAAGCTTCTGTAAAAAAATGTGAACAGCTTCACAATTTAATAACATTTCTATTCCGTCCCGCCGCATCCCGGCTTCCCAAGAGCCGATACCATGTCCTTACAGCCCCTTTTTCTATTCTCCGCATCCCATCGGTTCACCGTATATCGAAGTTTTCTCCTCTGTCCTTCAGAAAGCGTGCATGCTGCGCCTGCTATCAATATCATCTTCGTTCCACGCCGGTTCCCCCTGCTTATTTTTATGCCGCAATCCAAAAGAATTATGCGGAAGCAATGCCTTTCACAGAATCAAACCCACTTGCAGGCCAGCGCCTTGAGCGCTCCATAGAGGTTAGCACGGCCGCCCCCTGAGGAGAGGCTCAAAAAATATCGCGGCACCGCCCGTCCTACAGCTGGTAATCCCGGAAGCCGCCTGTGTTTAGAGCTTATCGTATTTTTGATTCCGCACATTTTCTCTTATCTATTCTTTTAATCAATATGGAATAGCTCGATTTCTTCTGCCACACTGTCATCTCCCCGCTTATTTATTTGCCTGCCCCGCTGGAAACGGCGGCTTCTTAAGCTTATAGGCGGCAAAAAGAGCCTTTCCCGGATTCAAGGGGAAAGGCTCTTTTTACTATTGAAAATCATGATATCGAAGCCCACATGGCTATTCAAAGGTAATGGAGCCGCTGAGGGGCACACAGCAGACATAAACGCTGCCAGGAGCCATAATCAAAGCTTCTCCTGCCTCCGTGGTATAGTAAAAGGGCGTATCGTAGCTGTCCTTATGCCAGGCAATAGGGATGATTTTTCCCCGGCTCATATAGTAGCCGTCCCCGCTTCCGATCAAGTCCATCTGCTGCAAAAGGCCTCCGTCCGGACTGTAGGTGGGAATATACAGAGCCAGCACATTCTGCCGGGCAACTTGGGTGTTATAGGCGCCGTCCATCTGGGCTTCTCCAAACTGACCTACCAAATAGGCCTGCGAGCCGGCGTCATAGGTAAAGGCAGTATCCTTGTAGGAAGAGAAGGAAGCGCATAACCAATGGGCCCTCCCGCCTGCCTGTACCTGGGATTCGGTTTCGGAAAACATCTGGCTTTCCGGGGACGCGCCCTCATAGGTTCTCCGAACGCCGCGGCTGGCGATCCCGTTTTCCAGCAGCTCTCCGGAGGTTAGAACGCTGTGCTCGTAACCCAGGTTTTCCCGTCTCCATTCGTCCCGCCACATCATATCCGTATCCAGGTCAAACTCGTCGATGACCCCGCTGCCCAGCAAGGCATAGGCGTCCTCACTGCCGCCGGAATGCATATAAACCGCATCCATGCCCTGGGCGATCCGAATATAATAGGGCCTGGCGCTGCGGACGCTGCCGATTTCCGCAACCCCCGAGGGGTCCTTAAAGCAGGCCATAATCCTGGTGATTCCGCCCTCCGCCAGACATTCGTACATTACGTCGGATTGGGACACTCCCATGAGCGGCTGGGCGATATCGATATTATTGATCATCACCGCCAAGGGACGGTTATTTTCCTTTGCCTCATCCATGGGCATCCCCGTCAGATCGTTTATTCCCTTTAAGGCCGGTTCCTCCGGCTCTCCCTTCTCGGGAACTGCGCCGGCACTGGAAGCCTCTTCCCGGCTGGCAGTCCGGGACTCTGTTTTCGGAAGGTCCGCTGGGGCGCTTTGCTGGCTGCATGCTTGGAGCAGGCAGCCGCCGGCCAGCATCACCGCCACCAGCGCCGCGCTGCAAGCCGCTTTCGTACCTCTTTTCATTTTATCCATCCTTTTAATTTTTCACTCGCCCTATCTTTCCGGAAAAATCCAGGCCTTTAACGGCGGGGGTGAGCATAAGGAAAGCCGCTTTTGGGCTGATCCGTACCTTTCGTTCCGCTCTCAAAAGCGCAGGGCCAGCCTGAAATCACTTTCAAACGCTTATTTCATACTGTTATATTATAGCAGAAAAAAGTGTGAAAATCATCTGTTTTCTTCGGATCGCCGGGGGTTTTGGTTGAATTTTGCTTTGAAAATGGTATAATAACTTTATATGATTTTTGGGGAGGTAATTTTACCATGGATCAAAAGACCTTTTATATTACCACGCCGATTTATTATCCTTCGGGAAAAGCCCATATCGGCCACAGCTACTGCACGGTGGCTACCGATGCGATTGCCAGATACAAGAGAATGCAAGGCTATGACGTCATGTTCCTTACCGGCACCGACGAGCATGGCCAAAAAATCGAGCTGAACGCCGCCAAGGCCGGGGTCACGCCCAAGGAGTATGTGGACGAGATCGTAGCCGGCTTTCAGGAGCTTTGGAAGCTTCTAAATATCAGCAACGACCGGTTTATCCGCACCACCGACGATTACCATGTAAAAGCGGTGCAGAAAATTTTCAAAGAGCTTTATGACCGGGGTGAAATCTACAAGGGCAAATATGAGGGCTGGTACTGCACCCCTTGCGAGTCCTTTTGGACGGAAACCCAGCTGAAGGACGGCAAATGCCCCGACTGCGGCCGTGAGGTAAAGTGGGCCGAGGAGGAAGCCTATTTCTTTAAGCTGGGAAACTATGCCGACAGGCTGCTGAAGCTTTACGAGGATCAGCCGGACTTTATCCAGCCGGAGAGCCGGAAAAACGAGATGATTCAGTTTATCAAAAACGGCCTGGATGACCTGTGTGTATCCAGAACCAGCTTCACCTGGGGGATTCCGGTGGATTTTGACCCCAAGCATGTGGTTTACGTTTGGCTGGACGCTCTGACCAACTACATCACCGCCATGGGCTACGGCTCCGGCGACGACTCCGATTACCGGAAATACTGGCCGGCGGATGTCCATTTCATCGGCAAGGAGATCGTACGGTTCCACACCATTATTTGGCCCGCGATCCTGATGGCTTTGGATCTTCCCTTGCCCAAGCAGGTCTACGGCCACGGCTGGCTCCTGTTCGGAGACGGCAGCAAGATGTCCAAGTCCAAGGGCAATGTGGTAGACCCGGTGATCCTCTGCGACCGCTACGGCGTGGACGCCATCCGGTATTTCCTTCTGCGGGAGATTCCCTTCGGCGCCGACGGTCTTTTCACCAACGAAGCCTTGATCAACCGCATCAATTACGACCTGGCCAATGATCTGGGCAATCTGCTTTCCCGGACTACCGCTATGGTGCAGAAATATTTCGGCGGCTCCATTCCCGCCCAGCGTCAGGCCGAGGATCTGGATCAAGACCTGGTGGCTATGGCAACCTCCCTGCGCGGGCGCTATGAGGAAAGCATGGACGGCTTCCAATTTTCCAACGCTCTGGCGGAGGTATGGAAGCTGATCGCCCGCTCCAACAAATATATCGACGAGACTATGCCCTGGGCCTTAGGCAAGGCTCCGGATAAGGCGCCTCGCTTAGCGGCGGTGCTGTACAACCTGTGCGAGTGCCTGCGGATCGTCTCTATTTTGATCACTCCCTTCATGCCGGAAACAGCGCCTAAAATTCAAGCTCAGATCGGCGCCGGCGCTGACGTCTGCAATTGGGACAGCGCCGATCAGTGGGGCCTGCTTCCCGCTGACGCTGTCGTCAGCAAGGGCGAAACCCTGTTTCCGCGGATCGACGTAGCCAAGGAAATTGCCGAGCTGGATGAGATCCTGATTCAGAAGCCGGCTGAGAAAAAGGCGGAGGCGCCGAAGCGGGAGCAGCCTGTCGAGGGCGTAGCTATGATCGGCATCGATGATTTCGCCAAGGTTGAGCTGCGGGTGGCGGAAATCGTAGCCTGTGAGCCGGTCAAAAGAGCGAAAAAGCTTCTGAAGCTGACCCTGAACGATGGTCAGGGCCAGCGGGTCGTGGCTTCCGGCATCGCGAAATATTATACTCCTGACCAGTTGGTGGGCCGGCACGTTGTTTTGGTAGCCAATCTAAAGCCCGCCGTGCTCTGCGGTGTGGAGAGCTGCGGCATGATTTTAGCCGCCGACTGCGCCGGCGGTGACGTAAAGGTGATTTTTGTGGACGAGATTCCCGCCGGGAGCAAAATCCGATGAACGGCTTGATTTTTGATTCCCACGCCCATTATGACGATAAAGCCTTTGACCCCGACCGCGGCGAGCTTCTCGCCGCCTTGCCCCAAAACGGCGTAGGCGGCGTAGTCAACTGCGGCGCTTCCCTGGAAAGCTCACGGACTGCCGTTGCGCTGGCCGAAGCCTATCCTTACGTTTATGCTGCGGTGGGCGTTCATCCGGAGGAGGTCAAGGGTGTTCCCGAGGATTATCTGGAACAGCTGGAAAGGCTTGCGGCGAAGCCAAAGGTGGTGGCCGTCGGCGAAATTGGGCTGGATTATTATTGGGAGGAAAACGCCTCTCCCGACGTTCAGAAGCGTTTTTTTGAAGACCAGCTTCTGCTGGCCAAAAGGCTGTGCCTGCCCGTTATTATCCATGACCGGGAGGCCCATGGGGACACCATGGAGCTGCTGCAAAAGCACAAGCCCAAAGGGGTTCTCCACTGCTTTTCGGGCAGCGTCGAGACCGCCCGCCAGGCGGTAAAGCTGGGACTGTATCTCGGCTTTGGAGGCTCTGTAACCTTTAAAAACGCCCGCCATCCGGTAGAGGCCGCCGGAGCTGTCCCATTGGACCGCCTTCTGCTGGAAACCGACGCGCCTTACATGGCGCCGGTCCCCTGCCGGGGAAAACGGAACGATTCCTCTCTGATTCGTTATGTGGCGGAAAAAATCGCTGAAATCAGAGGGATTTCCGCCGAGCAGGTGCTGAACGCCTCTTTTGAGAACGCCCGCGCCCTTTTCTCTATTTGAACCGCTCCGCCGAAAGCCGGGCCCGCCCGGTGCTGCCGCGCTTCCGATTTGACCGGCCGCCGGCCCTGCTTCAAGGGACAGCCCCGGCGGTCCTCGAACTGGGAAACAAGGCTTTGCTTGTTCCGCGGCGGTCTCCGGCGCTTTTGCGCTCTCGCCAGGCGCTGTGCGGCCCCGCAAAGGAGCCCTTCGCTCTCTTTTGTTCTTTTCTGCCGTTTGCGCCTTGCTTTTTCCCTTTTGACAGAAAAATTTACTTTTATTCTGATCTTTTCATTAACTCAAAGGACTGTTTTATTTTGACGATTACTTATACTTTAGGCGGAAAGCTTTATGTGAACCTGACCAACCGGTGTCCCAACGCCTGTGATTTTTGCCTGCGGACTCACGGTCCCGGCGTAGGCGACGCCGAATCCCTGTGGCTGGACCGGGAGCCTACCAGAGATGAAATCTGGGAGGATCTTTCCAAGCGGGATCTAAACGCCTACCCAGAGCTGGTATTCTGTGGTTATGGGGAGCCTACCTGCCGGCTGGAGGATATGCTCTGGCTTTGCGGCAAGGTGCGCCAGGCCAGCCATATTTCTATCCGGGTGAACACCAACGGCCTTTCCGATTTAATCAACGGCCGGAAAACCGCTTCTGAATTCGACGGCCTGGTGGATATTATTTCTATCAGCTTAAACGCCTCTACTCCCGAAAAATATCAGGAGCTCTGCCACTCTCAATTCGGCCTGGACGCTCTGCCCGCTATTCTTTCCTTTACCCGGCAGGTCAGCGTCTATGTTCCTCAAGTGGTGCTTTCCGTAGTGGATAAGGATATGTCTCAGAAGGAGATCGCGGAGTGCGAGCGCCTGGCAAGGCAAACCGGCGCTTTATTCCGGATACGCGCCTATATTGTGGATTAATATCTCCCGCAAGCCCTTTCGGAATAAATTCATCAGGCTCTGAAGTAATTTCAGAGCCTTTTTTTACTTGACATATATCACGACGCGATGTATACTGTATATCACAACGTGATATATTGCTGCTGTGAAAACAGCGGGCAAAGCCGGCCAAAGCTTCCAAAATGCTTTCTCTTGATAAATTGTTCAAAATGGACCGATGACAGAAAATAAGAGGCGGTAAGAGTGCCCCTCTGGAAAAAGGAGCCTGCCGCGTGCTGTGGGGCAGGAGCCGCAGCCGGAATAAACCCCGGCGTTCTTAAGACAGATACGGGAGACGGGCACTGTTGGACGAACTCGGGCTATCGGCTGTATCGCTTATAAGGAGTACCATCAAATACTTTCCGGCCGGGAGGTGATCATTTGACGGCGGACGGCTTAAAAAAGAAGCTCCTTCCCATGAGCGAAACCATGTTTTATATTCTTTCCTCTCTTCGGCAGGAGCGCCACGGCTATGGGATTATGCTCCATGTAAAGGAAATTACCCAGGGCCGTATTGTGCTTGGGGCCGGCACTATTTATCAAACCCTGCAAAAGTTGGAAAGAGACCGGTTGATCCGTCCCACCCGGGAAATCGACCGAAAAAAGCAGTATCTCATTACCGGGCTCGGAGAGGAACTGCTCAGAGAAGAAGCCCGGCGCATTATAGCGCTATCAAAGCTTGCGGAGGAATTGCTATGAAACACACGAAAACCGTTTGGTTTTCCGCTTATCGCTGGGTTGTTCCCGCGGACTATGAAGCTTGGCTGGAAACGCTGGCAAAGCAAGGCTGGAATCTTCAGCGGATCCGCCAATGGGATTCTATCCGGATGACCTTCCACAAAACGGAACCCAAACAGTACCGGTATGTCTTTGACCTGAACGCTTTTCCAAAAAAAGATTATAAAGCCACTTATCAGCAGTTTGGCTGGGAATTTATGGGCCAAATGGCAAGCTGCTTTATCTGGAGAAAGGAATATACGGGGGAACGTCCGGAATCCTTTACCGACCAGGACAGCCTAACCCGAAGAAACAAGCGGGTGCGAAACGCTGTTCTTGCCTGTTTCCTGATAGCCTTGCTTGGACTGATTGGTGCAGCCGTAGGAATGGCCGTACACGCCGCCTTTCAGCAATACAGGGGCCTTTATGGGTTAGCGCCGGCTTTCCTCATCTGCCTGTTTTTCGTCTTGTATCTAAGCTGGGTGCTGCGTAAAATCTCCAGAAACCTAAGCCGCTAGAGGCTCTGGTCTTGCCGAATACGATGAAGCTTGAAGCCCCGGCCGGCGGACATCCCAAAGCCGGACGGCGAAGGCCCCAGCCCGAACTCTTACCGCGGCTATAAACAGGCTGCCCTTCAGCAGCGCCATAATGCCACAGCTTTCCCGTAAAAGTCGGTGCTCAAGCTGATCCTATCAGGGCTATCCCCGTCAGGCGTTTCAGGGCACGCTGAATTTATTTCCGTTGCGGCGCTTGCTTTGCCTTCCAGAAAGGCAGCCGCTTTTGCTAATGACAGCTCCGGTGATTTCCTGCCGCTGTCAGCTTGCGCTGCCCGGCTTACGCCGCGGGTGCTTTTGCGGGCGAACGTCCTATTCACCGGCTGAGCCGGGGCTGCCTGCCCAATGGTTAAATTTGTTCGTAAACCAGCGGGAGGCTTAAAAATATCTCCCCATCGCCCGTCCTACAGCTGGTAAATCAGACAGCCTTGATCGTTTTTCATGCTTACCGCAATTTTTTATTTTCTCCATCTCTCCTAAATCTTTTTATTGAGAAACAGGCTGCTTTTATCCCGCTCTGGCTTGAACCTATTGATCTGCCAAGGCCTTTTCTATCTTCTCCTGTTTTTTGGTTTTGCCGGGGAGCCTCTTCCTGAACAAGAAAACAGGCCCGGAGCCGAATGGTTCCGGGCCTGTTGCTTTTCAGATGAGCGCCGGCATGGCTGCCGCCAGGGCCTGAACAATCAATGTGGAGCCTCAGCCACTCCAGTCCATTTTTTTCATTACAGAAAACGCCGCCCGCGCTGTTTTACCGGCTAACCGCCTGCTGGCCAAAGCCTACTGGCCAAAACTGATGTTTAAGGAAGGATCTGAATGGTAGCCGCCAAAACCGTAATATCATCGTCGTGCCCGTCCTTTCTTTTCTCCCTGGCTAATTCCACAATCCTTTGGGCGAATTCCTCCTCTCCCTGATCCTCCCAAGTGAGAAGTTCTCCCTCCAGCCAGGCATCCCCTTCCGTCAAAACGCCATCGGATATCATCAGAAGCCGATCTCCCTCCTGAAGCTGATAGGTTTCCTTGGCGAAGCTGATTTCCGTCAAAATTCCGGCGGGTAAGGACGGCAGGTCCACCCGGTGGATTTTTCCCTTTCTCACCACATAAGAGACCGCTGCCCCGGCCTTGCAGAATTCCGCCTTACCGGAAAACAAATCCACTCTGGCCACATCTAAGGTTGCCAGCGATTCGTCTCCAGACTTTACCAGCAAAGCGGAATTGACGATCCGCAGAGCGCAGTCAAAGCTGATTCCCGCCTTCGCCAGCTTGGCTAAAATTCCTGCGGCCATAGCGCCGTCTACCGCCGCGCGGCCGCCGCTGCCCATGCCGTCGCTGACGATCATCACCATGCGTCCCAGGCCGTCGTTAAAGTAGGTGCAGTGATCACCGCAGAGGCTTCCGTTATTGCACACATGCTGCGCTATCGCCAATTCCGCCTGGAACGCCGGCTTTTCACTAAACTGAATCCGGCACCGGTCCGGCGCTGTGCTGATACAGGGTGCATCCATTTTTCTTCCGCATACCCGGTCAATCTGCCGCAGAAGATCCTTTTTGAACAGGGCCGCCGCTTCCTCCTTAGCCGCCTCAATCTCTACGGAAAGCCGATTGTAGCGGTCTACCCGGCAGCTCACGTCGATGGGCAGCACGCCGGAGGCCCGAAGCATCGTGCTCAGCTGCTCTCCAAGGGCAAAATCATATTTTTCATACAGCTCAAGCTCTTGAGCCATATCCTCTAAAATTTCGCTCATACCGCAGAACTGGTCGTAGACCACCCCCCGCACCTCGCTGATCCTTCGATCCGCCGCCGCGTTGGCCTGGTAGCCGGTATAATATCGGTTGACCGCTCCCACCACCTCAGAAAGCCTATTGCACCTTTCCCGGAAATGCTGCGGAAAATCCTCTTGAGTGATTTTATGCTTCCCTTTTAGCGCCTGGGTCAAATCGTTAAAGGCGTTCATGGTGTTGGAGTATTCCTGCTGCCAGCACAGCGCCTTGAGGCCGCAGCGCCCGCATACCGACGTAGCTGTTTTCTGATACACCTGATTTAGGTCGGAGACAGAAATCTGCTTCAGCTTTTTCGACACCTCATCCACACAGCTGGATACGTCCGATAAAGTCTTTGAGGCGAAATCCAGCCGCATAATCACGCTTCGCCGCATACCGTCCACATTTGGCTTGTCCACAGGCGTGGTAAAAATCTGCGCCAGTCCCTGGGTCGCGGATTTTGGAACCAGCATATATAATAAGGTCGCCGCCATTACCTCGTAGGCGCCGGCTACTACAGTAGCAGTGTTTCCCGTTTGCAAGGCGACAATTCCATTAGAGAGGATAAACGCGCCCGCTACGGCAATTCTTCCCAATGGTGAAAACAGCCCGGCGATCAGGCCGCCGAAGGCGTAGGCGCCGGCGATATAGCTTAACGAAGCGGATGACAAACTGAAAATGATGCCGGTAGCGATACCTGAAACGCTGCCGCCGCCTACGCCGCCGTATTGAGCGCAGTAAAGCACCGCCAGCACCGCTAAAATTCTTCCTACGGAAACATAGCCGATCATTACATTGGCGAACGCCAGTATGCCGATGCAGCCGGTCAAAGCCACGCAGGCCAGCTCCTGCTGGCTTAAGGCGGCGGCGCCTCTGCTTCCTGACAGGACCTTGACAGTCTGAGTAAAGAAATACGCCGCTCCCGCGGACAACAGCGCTTCCGTTAGGTTGGAAACGATGGTAGTGGATGTAATCAGGCTGGCAGTGCTCATCGCCATACCGGTAGCGAAGATCGGTACAAAAGCCACAATAGGAGCATACAGCTGGCTTTTGTTCAGCCTTTTTAGATCGTTCAGCGTCCACCGGATAGCGGCTGTGGCTAAAATTGCCGCCAAATAGCGTATCCCCTCGTTTACCGCGCCTGGCAGAAGGCTTCCCACAATTGTTCCAGCGGTCACCGCGATTATATTAGGGAACGGCGCCGCGGCTGCCAGCGCCACGCCAAAGGGCGAATAGCCGCCGAACACCGTTCCCCGAGAGGCCAGCACGCCCAAGCCAAAATAAACGACCTGCACCAACAGCTTTGCCAGCGTCTGGGAGGCCAAGGTTTCCCGCAGAATTTCCTTGGAATGCCGTTTTGTTCCTAATGCTCCAATTGTTACCCCTTTGGTCCTCAAAATCATTCACCAACCTTTATCATATGCCCCCATTATAAGTCTTATTCCATATTTTTCCTGTCGGATTTTGCGGAGACCGATAATTTCTCAAAACTTGTTGTGTAAATAAACCACACCTAGCAGCAGGCTGAATCAAATCAAACATGAAAATAAGGGGATGATGAATAAAAAAGAGGCCCCAGCGGGGCCTCTTATAAAAACAGTGTGACGATTGATAAATAAAACTTAGGAAGAATTTATGGAACCGCAATGGTTGCAAAACGATAAAGCCCCCTAATCTTTTTCTAAAGATATATCGACGGCGTCAAGCGTCAGCTTTTCTCCATCACAGGAGGCGATCACCGTATGCTGCTGATCTGTGCGGTAAACCGTTACGTTTTTCCGGTCCAGCCTTTCCAGCGTCTCCTGATGAGGATGGCCGTAGGAATTATCCCTCCCGCAGGAAATAACGGCATATTCCGGCGACACACGATCCAAAAACGCCTGGCTGGTGGATGTGGAGCTTCCATGGTGGCCGCATTTCAGCACATCCGCCGTTACATTACCGAAGCGCTCCAGGATTTCCTGTTCAGAGTCTGATTCAGCGTCTCCCATAAATAGGAATTTTCTTTCTCCATAGGTTAGCAATACCACAATGGAATAGCTGTTCAGCTCGTCGTAGGCGTCACTATTAGGCGCCAAAAGCCGGGCGGAAAGCTCATCTCTTTGGAACAGCACTGTTCCAGCCGCACCCCGGTTTACCCTCAGCCCCTTCTGATCCACAGCGGCCAGCACGTCCTCGTAGGTCCTGGTGGTTGGAACCTGGCTGTCCGCCACCTTAGGAAGATAAATCTCCCCAATGTCAAAAGCCTCGATCACCTTATCCAGCCCGCCGATATGATCCTCATGGGGGTGCGTGCCGATCAAAAAATCGATCCGCTTGACGCCTTGCTTCGCTATGTATTCCACCAGCCGGTCAGCCGTAGCGTTGCCGCCGGCATCAATGAGCATAGTCTGCCCGTTGGGCAGGCGAATCAGCGTCGCGTCTGCTTGCCCAGCATCTAAGTATTGAATTTGCAGCTCGCGCCCCTTCTCCGGCGCGGGGATAGAAACCGCCTGCCCTTCCTCTGTCTGAGGCTCTGTTTTCTGATCGGAAAGCTCCGGGCCTCCCATAAAAAAATAAGTGCAAAGCGCAGCGATAGCCACGATGACTGCGGAGAACAAAGTGCTTTTCCGCCTTCTTGACATTCTTCTCATTGTACTTCTCCCTTTATATAATACAATTAGTATTTATTTTAAAATTACAAATTGTAATATTAATTCCGTATTATACTATTTTGACTATTTCTGCTGCCAGCAATCCAACTTCATCCAGCTTTTTGCTTTTTTTAAAAGAAGCTCCTTTTGGTTTTCCAGCGTCTCATCCAGCACCAGCTGGAGCAGCCGGTTGAGCGCTTTTCCGATTCCTTTCCCCTCAGGGTATCCCAATCGGATCAGGTCTTCTCCGTTGACGGACAGCTGGCTTAAGGAACAGCACAGCCCCTGACCGCGGATTACCTCCAGCCATTTCAAAAGCTCTGGTTCCTCACGAAAACGAAGAAGCTCCTCCGCCGTTTCCATTCCTAAGAGGAAAACTAATTTTCTCGCCTGTCTCCTGTCAGTCTCAAGGGGGACTTGTCGGTACCGCTCTAACGTCGTGACTGTTCTGATGGTTTTTCCATCATACCGCAGCCTTTCCAGCGCCCGCGCGGTCTCATCGGGAGTACAGCCGGAAAAGACGCCGGCCAGCCGGAGCTTTTTTTTCGCCGGCAGCCAGCTCAAGGCACTCCGGCGCTGGCCCGCCTCCGGCAAAAACACCTGGAAAACCGGGAGATACTCTGTCAGCACCTGCTCCGCCCACTCTCCCAGGATCAGCTTGGAAAATTCCGCCTGAAGCCTTTCCGGCGCGATCTTTTTCAACAGCTCCCGATGCTTCAGCAAAGCCTGCCTTGTATCCTCCTCTATGGCAAATTCCAGCGCCGAGGAAAAGCGCAGGCACCGGAGAATCCGTAAGGCATCCTCCCGGAACCGCCTTTCGGGCTCTCCAACACACTTTAAAATTCGATTTTTTAGATCTTCCTTTCCTCCAAAACAGTCCACCAAGCCTCTTTCCGGATGAAACGCCATGGCGTTCACCGTGAAATCCCGGCGGGAAAGGTCTTCACTGAGCGACCGGGTAAAGCCTACCTTATCCGGCCTTCGAAAATCAGAATAACCGCTTTCAGTCCGGTAGGTCGTGATCTCCGCCGCATGTCCGTCCACCACAGCGGTCACGGTACCGTGCCGCAGGCCGGTATCAAAAACCGGCACGCCGTTCAGAGCCTGCTTTGTTTCGTCCGGCAAGGCTGAAACGGCGAAATCGTAATCCTCCGGTTTTTTCCCAAGAAGCATATCCCGAACGCATCCACCCACCGCATAGGCCTCAAAGCCCTTCTCTTCCAATCGCCTGATCAGCTTAATGCCCCAATTTGGCAGTTCCATGCCGCCCTTTAACACCTCTTTCTCAAAAACAGCGGGTCGTTCGGATCGCGGAAAAGTCTTTTGCAGCGCTATCTCACAAAGGAGATTCACTCTATTTTAATGGCGCACGATAGACCCGCGCCTATCAAAGTCATTCCCATTACTTTATCAGGACATGACGCGCGGGATTTCCCAGCCGTTTTTCCTGATTTCTATCCTTTCGCTTCCGCAGCGCAAATTTCTTCCTCTGCTTGCGGCGCTTCCTGCTTCACTGGGTCCAGCCAAATCTATCTTGCAGCCGAGAAGCCCGCGTTTTTTATTTTTCGGCTCTCAAAGGCGCCGGACAAAACGCTGTTCTGATACACGGCAGCTCCGCACGAACGAATTCCGTTTAACAGCGGCCGCTTACAATTACCACAGCTTACTCTCAGCTTCCTTTTTCCGAGGCCCTTTTTAGACAGAGCCTTTCTCCGCCGTCAGCTCCGGCAGGGCTTTATCGCTTTTAAGCCGGCATTAAAAAATCCCCAGCTCAGTGAGTCGGGGATTTTTACTCGGTCAGCGGTATCTTCCATATTTTCCGCGATAATACTTATCATCCAAAAGGCGCTTTTTCCCTGTACGGCTGCTGCGGCGATGATAGCGTTTCCGGCCCACGTTTCTGTTTCTGGGACCGCCTCTGCGGTTGTTGCTGAACAGCACCACCAGAACGATGACAATGCCCAGAGCAATAAGAACCCAGGCCAAAATTCCTAAAATCTTTGTCCGCTGGTCCACCTTGGTAACCTCTACGCCGGAGCCGAGCAGGTCGGGAATGGAATAAACCTTTGAGCCCACCTCCGGCATGCTGACAGCGCTGGAAACCGGCTTTCTGGATGAAGACGCCCTGGACGAGGAGGAAGCCCGCGAGGAGGACGCTTCACTAGAGACGGCGGCCGGTTCCTCATAATACGCAGGCTCGCTGGAGGATGGCTCCGGGGTTGGTTCCGGGGCCGCGGAGGACGCTGGGGGCGCAGGCTCCACTTGTTGGGTGGAAGACGGCGCCGGAGCAGGCGTCGAGGATGCTTCTGAACTGCTGGAAGCCGCAGAAGGCGTGGAGGACGGCGGTTCCTGAGAAGTCTCCTCGCTGACCGCCTGGCTGGAAGACGATGAGGCGCCCTCGCTTTCGTCCTCCGCCCAAGCGGGCATGGCACAGACAAAGCTGAGCATCAATAATATTGTAACGCATAACGCAGTCCACTTTTTTACGTTCACGCTTTCTAACCTCCAAGTTACAAACCCCTTATTTTAAATCCATGCAATCCTTGCTTTTAATCAAAAAAAATCCCATGTATTTCCACGTTATATTATAGCACAGAACCGACGCAATGCAACAAATTTCCCAATTGTTGAAAAAAATGTTTCAGAAAATTTACAATCCGTTCCGCCCCGATTTTTATTGTCCCTCCAATGGCTCCAACCCACTGTTCAGTATGATCCCACAGCGACAGGGCGCTTCGGGCAAATCCGCCCCCGTCAAAGCCCGCGGCGGACAGGGTATTATCCACGCACAGAAACGCCCCCAGGGCCGCCGCCAGGATAAGAGTTACACAGAAGCCTGTAAAAAAGATTTCCTTTTGTTTTTTACGTCTGTCCAAAAAAAACGTCCTTTCTGTTTCAATCAATCGGGACGGGAAAGCCGGACGGCCGATCCGGTTTTCCCGTCATGTGATCCCAAATGCCGCTGCCGAGAAGCCTCTTGGCTGGCTATCCCCTTAGACAGAGCTCTCTCTAAAGAACTGCCCGCTTTCCTTATTTTCATCATACATCAATAATCATAGGCCCCGGCTGTAAAAACTCCCGCTTTTAAGCCTAGCCTTGCAATTGATTCAGCACGCTGGCCAGCACGTTGCCCAGCAGTTCTCCGGTATAGGTAGCCTCTTCGATGGTGTTGGCGTCGGTTCCCACTTCGATCAGCAGGGAACCATGGGTCAGGTGCATATTGTATTGCGAGGGACAAAAATTCATGGGCCTGGTCATTCCCGGGTACATAGTCTCCGCCGTCTGCTGAATCTGCAGCGCTAAGCGCAGATTATATTCCCAATCTGGGAACTCCCAGGTTCCGTCGTCATCACAGCCTGCGATAATCATAATCTGGGCGGCTTTTTTCCCATCCACCACAAAGGTCGGCTTGGTTTTTCCCGTCTCGTTATTCCCCAGCGCGTCCCGGTGGATATCTAAAACCACCTGGATGCCAGGGTACTCGGCCAGATCGTCCTTGACAGTCTGCTCCGAACGGTAATAGGAGCCGTTGTAGCTGGGATTATCGTGGATGGTTTTATCGTGGAGCGTACCGATGCCAGCGTTGTTCAGCGTCTGCGTAATCGCGTCCCCCACCGCCACCACACTGTAGCGCTCGTCGGTCGTTCTGGGGTAGAAGCTTTCCGGATATTGTCCTGTGTCGATGTCCAGATACGCCTCGCAGGTGTGAGTGTGCATAATCAGCACCTCCGGCTCTCCGTTTTTTTGGATATTCACATCGGGCCTTTTCGCCAGTTCCGCTCCAATATCGATTTGGGTCTGGCAGGTGCTTTTGATGCTGAAATTCTCATATTGAGTTCCGCTGGGACCGATCTGCACCTCATTGATCGGATAGGCCGCCTCTCCTTCCTCCAGAGGGCCGCCGGTATAGGGCACTTCCCCGCCGGGATTCTCGGAGTTTTCACTGGGTTCTTCCGGCTGGGAGGATGAAGCGCTTTCAGAACTGGAGGCCTGAGAGGATGACGCCTGAGAGGACGGACTGGCTGAGGAGCTGCTCTCCTTCGGCTGAGAAGGCTGAGAACCCGCCGTCTCCTGTCCTAATTGAGACTGGGCTTCCATGTTTTCCGGAGCCCTCTGGGCAAAGAGATTCCTGGCGCCGTCCGGCGCGGTAAGCCCCGCCGCCAAAACCGAAAGGGAATTTTGTCCATCCAGAAAGGCCTGGGGCAGCTTGAGCGTAAAGCTGAGCACCGCGATCACCGTGCTTAGACAAGCCATCCCCGTCATAAGGGCACGCTTAATTTTTGGATTCCGAATCCTCACCGTTTCCCCACCCTTTCGGCATTTTTGTGAAAAGAAAGAGCTTTTGTCCGGAGCCGTGCCGTCTGCCCGTTCCTCAAAAACTCTCTAATGCTTATGCCTGAAAGAGCTGGATTATGACACCAGGGTTCCCAGATCCTCCAAGGTAAAGGAGGGCTGGAGCGCATGGTTAATCGCCATGCTCACCAGCTTGGCCGCCCGGTCGATCAGCAGATCGATTTCCCTGGGCGTCACCACCATAGGCTCTCCACGGGGAGAAATTTCTTCTTCCATTCCCGCCTCCTCCCTCCCCAGCAGGTCCGCGGCAAGGGTCATGGCATCCACTACCGTAGGCACTCCTATACTCACCACCGGTACTCCCATAGTCTGACGGTCGATTTTAGGCCTGGCGTTTCCCACCCCTGATCCCGGGCTGATCCCTGTATCCGATACCTGGACGGTACAGCCCAGACGATCCAGCCTTCGGGAGGCCAAGGCGTCCACCACGATCAGCGCGGCCGGGCGGAGCTTTTGGGTAACGCTGTAGAGCAGTTCCCCGGTTTCTATGCCAGTCTGCCCCAGCACGCCCGGAGCCAGCACCGCCACCGGCCTTAAATCATCAAGCCCAGTGCTCCTGGCCAGCTCTCCGGTAATGTGCCGGGTGGCTAAGACTCCTTTCGCGGTTTTCGGTCCCAGATTATCCGGAGTGATCTCCGTGTTTCCCAGTCCCGCTACCAAAATCAGCCCCCGCTGGGGCAGCAGAGACGCCAGTTCCTTTCCGATCAGCTCAATTCGAGCGGCGGGATCCCGAAAATCATCGCTGAAGGGGGGAACGTCAAAGGTCAGGTACGTTCCCTCCGGCTTGCCCATCTTGCCGGCAGCCTCCGGTGTTTTGATTTTTAGACGGGTCAGGGTTACGTCTCCATACCGCTGGGTAAAATAATCCGTGCCGCCGATATCCTTTTCTAAAAGCTCCCGGGCCTCCACTGCTAAATCCGTGCGGAAAACCATTGCGAAATTCCTCCTAATATGCTATACTAAAAATCCGGTTCTATTTTCATCCTTATTATGGGGAAACCTGGGCCGGATATGCTGGTTTTTTTGAAAAATCCAGAAAAATCTCTTGCCAAAGCGAAAGAAAAATGGTATCATAAATTGAAGCGACCATGAGCAAAGGAGGTGTGACCATGCCAAACATCAAATCTGCGAAAAAGAGAGTAAAAGTAATCGCCACCAAAACTCTTCGGAATAAGTCTTATAACTCTGCTTTAAAAACAGCGGTGAAAAAGGCTGATCTGGCTATCGAAGCCGGCGCTGCCGATAAAACCGAGGCCGTGCGCGCTGCGATCAAGAAAATCGACCAGGCCACCGCTAAGGGTATTCTGCATAAGAATACAGCTGCCAGAAAAAAGTCCGCCCTTGCTCGCAAGCTGAATGCTTCCGCCTAAGGGAAACTAAAACGTGAAAAGCAGAGCTTTATGCCCTGCTTTTTTGTTTTGTCTCGCTGCCGCCAAGCAGCAGGGGCGCAAGACGCCCCGACGGAAGAATGCAAAAAGCTGAATACAGCTAGGCTTCCGCTCTATTTTCGCCAGCGGCAGCTTACCTACCGGCTTACAGCGGCGGACTTCCATAATTTATCAGCTGTTCACGAATTTTGCGTTGACTTTTCCCTCAAAAATGGATATCATAAGAATAGAAATTGATTTATGGAGGTGCTCTCATTTGAAGAAGTGTCATAAAATCGCGTTATTGATCGGCTTAATAACTTCTGTGGCAGCTATCGTGGCAACCGTTACCACTGTCTGTCTGCTCCACCAGAAAAAGAAAAAAGAAGACGAAGAGCTTGAGCACTATCTGGACTGCTCTATTCAATAGGGACAGGCATTTGACTGCCAGCCGGTAAAAAACAAATAAAATCTGGGCTGTTTTCTTTTTTGCGGAAAAGAAAACAGCCCGTTTTTATTGCCTTATCTTCATTTTCATGTTTTTATAGCTGATCCGTATCGTTACAGAGCCAATGGCTTATCCATTCGTTAAACATTTCGTGTTCGCTTTGTTAATTCAAAAATTCAGTTAAAGCATATGAAACGATAGCAGCAATTAGAAAGGCAGGGAACCATACCCGCAACCAGACAGTTCCAGGCTAAAAATCAAAAAGCTGTGAGAAATCCTCACAGCTTTTTGATTGACGGCAAGAAGAGCAAAGGAAGATCTTCTGCATATTTTTTAAGTCTTCCGCTATTTTGCCGCCCAGTTCAATAAAACGCGCATGGGTAAAGGCTTCCTTTTCTCCTATTCGCGGCAGCCAGCCCTCTTAGGCTCAGCCCTTATCGCTTGGCTTAGAGATCAGCGCCGCCAAATACCCGAAGAATACCGCTGCCGCAATTCCCGCAGCGGCCGCGGTGACGCCCCCGGTTAGGATTCCCAGGATTCCTTGCTCCTGAATCGCTTTAACCACACCCTTGGCCATCGTGTAGCCAAAGCCTGTCAACGGTACTGTCGCCCCCGCTCCAGCGAAATCTACCAGAGGGCCGTAAAGGCCCACAGCAGTGAGCACCACTCCCAAAGTGACGAACAATACTAAAATACGGGCCGGGGTCAGTTTAGTCTTATCGATTAGGATTTGACCTACCAAGCAGATCAGGCCGCCTACCACAAAGGCTTTCCCGTATTCCCAAAGCATTTCCAAAAACTATCACCTCGTTTTCCTGAGGCTAGTTTTTCCAAAACTTTAATATTTATTACTATCCTTGACCATCAAACAAAGACACATTGAAGCACCGCTTTACTCTTCCAGCAGAACCGCCCGTACGGGAGCCGCCTCCAGCCCCTCCAGTTTCAGTGGAAACGCGGCCAGAATGTAGTTTCCATCCGGCACCCCGCTCAGATCCAAGCCCTCCAAAATCGGCACGCCCGCCAGCAGAAGCTCCTGATGCGGCAAAACGGCGTCTTCATAGGGAGCGATGGAAGAAGCGTCCGTACCTACTAAAGCGATCCCCCCATCCGCCAGGGCGAAGGCCCCGCTTTGAGACAGGTACGCCGACCCCTCCCCGCGCAGAAGCAGCCTAGGCTGGGTAAATTGCAGAATTTCGTCGGCATCTTCCCCAGTGAGGATACCGCTGACCGAAAGCACCGTGCACGGGCCGAAGCATGCCTCAAGAGGAACCTGGTCTATGGTCGCGCCGTCGTCCACAAAATGCCGGGGCGCATCCATATGGGTAGCGGCATGGGCGCCGCCGTAATATGCGGTAAGATTAAATTTATCCCCCAGCTGCATTTGCTGAAGCCGCTCCAGCCTCGGGACGGGATCTCCCGGATACACCGGCGCGGTAAAATAGCCTTTGGAAATATCGTAAATTTTCATAACGACACCTTCTACGCTTCTTTATTAGATTTTATAAACCTGCTAATAAAAATACGTCAGCCAGACAGATTCCTTCCCCCTAGTAAGATCATTCCGCCCTTTGCCGGATCAGGGTAATCCGTCAGGCCGATAGCCAAGGATAAGCATCCGAATAGGGCCGCGAGGGCAAAAGCCTTGCGGGCCATCTTTTACTTGCCTCCAAAGCGTCACCATTCTGTCTCTCATGCCGAAAATTTCGAAGCCGGCAAAATTCAGCCGCCAGACCGGCTCGGTTTCAAGTGATAAGAAAGCCTCTCTGTCACGCGAGCAAGGGCATCAATTCTGTTAAAAGCTCAAAGGATTTCTTTACCGCGATTTTCAAAAATTTAGGATAGTCCATGTGGGCGTCGTCATTGGCATTGTCGGAAATTGCCCGCACCACTGTAAAGGGCACCTTGTTGATGTAGCAGACCTGTCCGATGCTGCCGCCCTCCATCTCACAGGCCACCGCGCCGAATTCCTCCATCAGCCGGTTCAGCTTGTCCTTTGAGCCTACAAACTGATCTCCAGTGGCGATAATTCCCTGGTGACAGGCCAGCCCCTCTACCGCTCCCGCGGCCGCGCGCACCTTATCGTTCAATTCCTCGTCGCACGGGATCTGAATCCTATCGATTCCGGAAATAAACCCTTTGGGATCCCCTAGATCAGAGGTATCCATATCGTGCTGAACCACCGAATCAGCCACTACAATGTCACTGATTTTAATTCCTTTCCCCATGCCTCCGGCCACACCGGTATTGATAATCAGCCGGGGATGGTAACGGAGAATCATAGTCTGCGCACACATCGCCGCGTTCACCTTGCCGATACCGCTGACCGCCGCCACGCAATCCACGCCCTCCAGCTTTCCCTGCACAAAGGTAATTCCACTGATGGTTTCTTCCCTTTTCTCAGTCATGCTGCCCTTGATGAGCTCTACCTCTACCGTCATCGCACCGATCAATCCAATCATGATAAGCCGCCCCTTCTTCCTGCCGCGGCGCCGCAAAGGCCGCGAAAAATCTATTCTTAGTATAGCATACCGCCGTAAAAAAATCAAAAATTCCAATCTTGGGAAAAGTCCCGAAGGTCCGCGGAAAGTTCTTCTGTTTTCTTATCCGGTTATTATTGACTTTTGGCCTGATTTCCATTATTATAGTGTTAGAAACGATAAAAAGGATCAGCATTTTTTACAATTTATTTTATCCCTTTGGAAAATCTGGCTCCGATTTCACCAGCTTTTAATCCGCATTTTATCTATAAAGATAATAAACAAATAACCTGGAGGGTTGCAGTATGAAAAAATGCGCGAACCACTATGCCATTGCCGTGGACTTAGGCGCCAGCGGCGGTAAAATGGCGGCGGCTTCTTTTGATGGCAGCCGTATTGAGCTGGCGGACTACATCACGTTTCCCAACCAGCCGGTGCAAATTCTTGACACCTTATATTGGGATGTGTTTGCCCTTTACCGCAGCATCGTCTCCGGTATGACCCAATACGCTTCTGAGCTTGGCCCAGCCGCTACCATTGGGATCGACACCTGGGGCGCTTCTTACGGCCTTTTAGACAAAAAAGGCCGTCTTTTGGAGCCGGTTTATCACTACCGCGACAAACGCACCGACACGATCATGGATGTAATCTATGAAAAAGTGTCCCAGAGAAGAATCTTTGAGCTTACCGGCGTACAGTTCAACCGGACCTACACCCTCCCTCAGCTGTATTCCTGCATTGTCAACGGCGATACCTGCCTGGACAACGCAGATAAGCTTTTGTTCCTGCCCGACCTGCTGGGCTATTTCATTTCCGGGCAGATGTCCACGGAAATGACCATTGCCGGGACCTCCGCGCTGATGGAACCCTCTCAGGAAAATTGGAGCAAGCAGTTGTTTCAGGAATTCTCCATTCCTACCCATTTTCTCACGAATTTGGTGGACGCCGGCACCGTAAAGGGCACGGTCACCCCGGAGATCGCCTCTCTGACCGGCATCGGCCCCGCAAAGCTGGTGGCCTCTGTAGGCCATGACAGCGCTGCTGCTGTAGCCGCCATTCCCGGATTCGGCAAAAACAAGCTGTACATCAGCATTGGCACCCAGATCAGCATGGGAATCGAAACTGACGAGCCTCTGGTATCTGAGGCCGCTTATCAGGGCGGCTTTAAGAACACCGGCGGCATCGCCCGCAGAAAGATAATTTACAGAGATTTCTCCGCCTTCTGGCTCATTAATGAGCTGCGGGCCGCTTTAAAGCGGGAGGGCAGGGAATATTCCTTTGATGAGCTTCACAGCCTCGCGGAAGAAGCTAAATCGCTGAACGCTTACATAGATAATGAGTATCCCACCTTCAACACGCCCGGCGGCGATATCCGGGTCAAAATGGCCGAATATCTGCAGCAGACCGGCCAAGCGGTTCCGCAGACCGTCGGCGAATGGGTTCGCTGTATTTTCGAAAGCCTGGCTTTAAAGGTAAAATACTGCGCTGATTATCTGAAAAACACCTTGGGAATGCCCTTGGAAGATGCCTTTGTCATCAACGGCGGCTCCCGGAACACCTTGCTGGTTCAGCTTCTCAGCGACGCTCTCCGCCTGCCGATTCACGCCGGCATGCCATACGCCACTCTAGCCGGCAACCTGCTGACTCAGTTCTACGCCGACGGGAAGGTTTCTTCCGTAGAGGAAATGCGGGAGGTCGCCGGCCGTTCTTTCCAAATGAAGGAATACGAGCCCCAGCCCGGAAGAGATTGGGATGCCGCGCTCCAGGCCGCAGTCGAAAAGAATGTTTGCCATTAATCACAGGAAAAACCGGTTTTGCTTTTCATGAAGGGAAAACCGATTTTGATAAACCGGCCTCCGGGCCGTAAACAGTTAAAGAAAATGGAGGAATCGCAATGAACATCAACATGGACGTCATCCGCGAAGTCATGGCGGTAGCAAAACGCCTGGACGAGAAAACGCTGGTCAATACCTTCGAGGGCAACATTTCCGCAAAGGTAGACGGCAAAATCTACATCACCCCCACCACCAAGAATAAGGGCCTTCTGACTGAGGACATGATCGCTGTCATGGATGAAAACGGCAACCAGATCCATGGTAACTGCAAGCCCACCTCTGAGCTTCCCATGCACACCGAAACCTATACCATCCGCGACGACATCGGCGGCGTGGTACACTGCCATCCTCCGTATCTGACCGCCTATGCCCTGGCCAACAAGGATGTAGAAACCAGAGCCTATCCGGAAATGATGGGTAACTTCTGCAAGTTCGAGTGCGCCCCTTATGGCCGTCCCGGCACAGATAAGATTCTGGCGGGCGCGATTCCGATTCTGCAAAACAAGAGAGACATTGTTCTGCTGGGTAACCACGGTGTGCTGGTGGTAGGCAAAACCGTTACCGACGCCATGAATAAGACCGAAGCCGCCGAGGCCATTGCCAAGGCGCTGTTCCTGACCGCTCAGCTGGGCGGCGAGGTTCCGCTGTCCGACGAGGAATGCCAGTTCTTCCTGGATCTTCAGAAGACCAAATAAGAAATTTTATCTTAGTAGCTTACCCTTAAAAGAAATGGATGGATTGCTGTCATGGCCACTGAATCGATCATCACCACACGGAAGTACTATAAGCGGAATAAGATATTAAATATCATCCGCTCCAATGAGAATATTTCACGCTATGATGTGAAAAAGATGACCATGTACAGTATGTCCACGGTTTTAGACATCATTGACGATTTAATCGCAAGCGGCATGGTTTACGAGGCCGATTGCGAGGAACCCAGGGTCGGGCGGAAGCCGGTATGGCTCCGCCTGAATCCCGAGGGCGGTTATTTCATCGGCGCGGAATTCAATGCGTTTCATTTGCACTGCGCTATGCTGGATTTCACCGGTGAGATCATCTACCAGTCGGAGGAGGATTTACTCCCTGACCAGGGAAAAGACGCGATTCTAGCGCTTTTAATCCGGCATATCCATGCCGCTATCGACGCCGTAAAGGGAAAGCCGGGGCAGATTTTCGCCATCAGCGTAGGAATTCCCGGCTATTTGAATGAGGATAAGAGCATCGCTCTTTCCCACTTTCGCTTAAAGGACTGGGAAAACGTCCCGGTCAAAAAGATTTTAGAGGATGAATTTCATCTTCCCTGTTACCTGGACAACAACGTCAATGTCATGGCGTTCGCTTATAAATGGCTTCGCTACAACGGCGACTGCCGGGACTTTTTATTTGTCTCTATCCGCACCGGCGTCCGTATCGTGCCGGTCATCAATAATCATCTGATCTTAAGCCGCGGCGGCCTTTCCGGCGAGCTGGGACACGTTAAGGTTGCCCCTCACGGCACCCTGTGTTCCTGCGGCGGGATCGGCTGTCTCAACTCTGAAATTTCCGACCTCAGCATATTGGGAAAGCTTAAGGCGGGTTTTGAGTTCGGCCGTTTTCCAGAAATTATGGAAATGGCCGGAGGAGACCCGGACAAGGTGACTTTGGAGATGTTCTGCGAATCCGCGGCTCAGGAACATTCTGATTCTGTAAAGCTCATGCTGGATTTGGCCAATATTCTGGGGGAAGCTCTGGGCATGGCGGTGAACATTCTGGCACCGGAGGTCGTGTTGCTTTCCGGCCAGCTGGCCCAGTTGGGCGAGCCTTTCTTCCAGGAGATTTCCAAGGTTTTGGAGCGCAATGTGGTTCAGGAGATCTATCAAGGGCTGAAGGTTACGGCAAGCGTTTTTAATGAATATATTGGCGCTATCGGCGCAGCCGCCTACGCCATGCAGGAAGAATTTGACTTTATTGACAAACAGATTTGATCCTGCCCGCAGGCCGTCGCTGAAGGATTTGACTGGAAAGAGGATCATGATTTTTCTCCAGTCCCTTGAAACCGCCAAAGCATCACGCCTCATGTTGGTAATTTGGTATAGCAGTGAGAAAATCGCCTTATGCCTTATTCTTGACGGTCAAAGCTTGAGTTGATTTCTATTTTTGCAGGCGTCTCTTATCAAAATTTTATTGTTTAAGATACTAATAAAAAAGCTTCGGTTGACTAACCGAAGCTTTTTTCTGTTCTGAAATTCTCGCTTTCCATATTTCATCCGATTTGGGCTCTCAGCAAGTCCTCTGCCCGCTGGTAATCCTTTTTTCTCACATAAATCACATATTCATAGGCATAATCCAGGTTCAGGCCCACGCCTCCTGTAGCCGCTCGAATGTCGGCGCGACCAAAGCCGCCGGCTATATTGACCGCATTGACGATATAGGGAATCTTGTGGGCCGCCAGGGCTTCCCGCAGGCTTGCCTGAGCCTTGACAGAAAAGGAGCTGAACAGCCTTTTCGGTTGAAAATGGTAATCATAAAGAATTCTCCCCTCTGTCAAACAGCCCATATCCGGCTATTTGACGCTTTATCAAATTTTCGACGCAATCGCTTTCAAATTTTTCAATCCCTCAATTGCCAGTTCTTCTCCGGTATCCGCAAATTTTCTCCAGATAGCGCAGTTGCCGCTCAGCTCTTCAAAGCTCGGATCAAAGGATTCGATGGTTAAGGGGCCTTCGTAGCCGACCTCAAGCAAAGCCCGGAACAGCTCCTCAAAGGGAACCAGACCGGTGCCCGGAATACCTCTGTCATTTTCGTTCACATGGACATACCCCAGGTAATCCTTGCCGCAGGTCTTTACCGCGCCCGCAAAGCTTTTTTCCTCACGGATCATATGGAAGCAGTCCAAATGGACCTTCATATTCTTATTTCCCACATCCTTGCAGTACTGAACCGCGTCAGCGGCAATATTCAGGAAATGAGTTTCAAACCGATTGACACATTCCACCGCGATCACGCCATCCCAGGTCTCCTTGGCATAGCTGGAAATCTCCCTCATCGCACTGACAGACCATTCCCATTCCCGCTCAGTTCTAGGCTTCCGGGTCAGATACCCCCAACCTGCGTAATTAACACCCCCAAGGATTTTGGAACCAATCGCCTTATTGATATCCACCATCCGTTTCATATGATTAATTCCGTTTTTTCGAACAGCCTCATCCGGAGAAATCAGATTGGTATCCAGCCCCAATGTAGTGGTGGTCACCAATTCCAGTCCCGTCTGCCGTTTTGCTTCCAGCACCTTTTCCAAGGGAAAGCTTTCCGGATGGGCGATTGCCAGGTCCACGACGTCAAAGCCCAGTTCCTTTGCCTTGGGCAAAATCCAAATGTCTTTTTCCGAAAAAACTTCTGTCCAAATAAAGCTGTCTACGCCAAAACGAAACGCTGCCATTGGTTCAACCCCTCCAAAAAAATTATATTTTAATGTCTTTAGTTTAATCACTTTTCCTAATATTGTCAAGAACTATCCATCTCTCGGCCTGCTGTTGAAAAACTAGCCGGCCTTGGCAGTTTACAGCCTACAGTGATTCTTTATCCTTTACCTTTCTCTTCTCTAATTTTTTTATTGAGTAGAAGATCATTTTCTGTTTTGCCGCTGGCCTCAAGCTATTATTTGCCAAGACCTTTTTATCTTCTCCCTGCCTTCTACCAGGGCCTCTTACTGAAAGCAACAAAAAAGCGTAGAAGAAAATAGATTCTTCTACGCCGTGCTGCTTGATTTACAGCACCAAGGATGGCGCTGTGTATACACGAGCTGCCAGTTCGCTGTTGAGCATATAAAGGCTTTTGGGGTCGCTTCCAAACAATTCCATCTTCGTAATCAGGTCGGTCGCATTGGTCTCCTCCTCGCCTTGCTCCTTAATAAACCAATCCAGGAATTGTAAAGTGCGGAAATCATTCACCTCATGAGCTGCCGCACAAATAGCGTTGATCAGAGAGGTGACATACTCCTCATGCACAAGTCCCGCCTTTAGGGCGTCCATAGTATTTTCCAGCTTCACGTTAGGTTTTTCAATCGCTTCCAATGTCACAGGACAATTATTATTCTGTAAATATTGGTAAAACAGCATGGCATGGTCTCTCTCCTCCTGTGCCTGCACTTTATACCAATTGGCAAAGCCATCCAGTCCCGCGGCTTCATAGTAATTCGAGAAATCTAAATATAGATATGCGGAATAAAATTCCTTGTTGATTTGCTGGTTGAGCAGATCTGCTACCTTTTGATTCAGCATAAATAAACCACCTTTGCTTTTTTATATTTACATTTAAAGTATACACCCTTTTATCCCTTTCGTCATCATTGAATTCCACGATTTTAGGATATCACACACATAAAATTTCATGCGATCTGTGTCGACATCCTAACGGGACATTTTATAAAACTGTCAGGCTTCTTTTTTCCTGGCGCATGAAATGTTAAGCAACACAATTGCATTATTTTTCAGTTCACCACGAAAGAAAAAAGAAGAGCCTGTAAACCTAATGTTTACAGGCTCATTCTGGCTCCCCCTGTTGGGCTCGAACCAACGACCCTG
>ENA-OQKH01000059-OQKH01000059.1-human-gut-metagenome-genome-assembly--contig:-NODE-59-length-93018-cov-7.912600_pt1 | contig 93018 bp, 102 predicted proteins | sample MGYA00242645_ERZ504791 | MGnify/ENA primary metagenome ERZ504791 (study PRJEB26092, sample SAMD00036388) | human gut metagenome | host: Homo sapiens | study: EMG produced TPA metagenomics assembly of... | reverse complement strand
CATCACCACCGTGAGCCCAACGCCCGCGCCGTCACCCACGAGGAGCACACCCATGCCAGAGTGCAACGGATACATCACCACCGTCGACGAAACCGCACAATTCGCCCCCGGAAAGAGACGGAGCGACCCGACCTTCGTTATATCCGCCGTTGGCATCGAAAACGGTGCCATGTACGCTTATATTATCGGCGGGGGGGGCCGCGGGGGGGGGGGGCGGCCCCGCCGTGAGCTGCTGCATCCGCTGGTGCGCACTGAGGCACAGGTTGCGGCCTGCCCCTTCGTGGCGGTCTATCCCGGCACAGAGGGGCTGCCTGCCAGCCGCCATGCGGCCTGCGCCCACGCAGCGCTTGCCTATGCGGACGAGCTGACCGACCCGCTGCCCCCCGCACTGCTGACCCGCTACCGGATGCCCGCCAAGGCGCAGGCGGTGCGCGCCATCCATGCCCCGCAGAACGCCGCCGACCTCGCCGCCGCAAGGCGCAGGCTCATCTTTGAGGAGCTGTATCTGCTGCAGATCGGCATCTTTCTTTTACGCAGCCACGGGCGCAACCGAACCAGCGCGCCGATGCACCCGCTGGATCTGGGGCCGTTCTGGCGCAGTCTGCCGTACCCGCCCACCGGGGCGCAGCGCCGATCAACTGAGGAGATCGTGGGTGACCTGTGCGGCGAGGTGCCGATGAACCGGCTTTTGCAGGGCGATGTCGGCAGCGGCAAAACACTCGTTGCCGCTGCGGCCATCTGGTTCGCCGCCCAGAATGGCTGGCAGAGCGCCCTGCTGGCCCCGACCGAGATTTTGGCCCGGCAGCATGCCGCAACGCTGGCCGACCGGCTGGAGCCGTTCGGCGTCAATGTCACGCTGCTGGTCGGCGGCATGAAGGCCAAGGAGAGGCGCATCGCACTGTCGGCCATTGCGGACGGCCGCGCCGGTCTTGTTGTCGGCACCCATGCGGTTTTAACCGATACGGTGGAATTTAAAAATCTCGGCCTTGCCATCGTGGACGAGCAGCACCGCTTCGGCGTGCGGCAGCGCGGCCTGCTGGCCGGTAAGGCACAAAGCCCGCATCTGCTGGTCATGAGCGCAACGCCCATCCCGCGCACGCTGGGGCTTTTGATGTACGGCGACCTCGACATCTCCGTGCTGGACGAGCTGCCCCCCGGCCGCAAGCCGGTCAAGACATGGTTCATCACCGGCAAAAAGCGGCGGGACATGTACGGCTTTCTCGACAAGCAGATCGAGGCCGGGCATCAGGTGTACATCGTCTGCCCCGCCATTGAGGAAAACGAGACCTCCGGCGGCCTGCAGGCCGTGACGACCTATTATACCGAGACCGCCTGTGCGCTGCTGCCCCACCGCCGCATCGGCCTGCTGCACGGCAAGCTCAAACCCAAGGAAAAGGACGAGGTCATGCAGAAATTCAAGGCAGGGGAGCTGGATGTGCTGGTCTCGACCACCGTCATCGAGGTCGGCGTCGATGTCCCCAACGCCACGGTCATGGTCATTGAGAACGCCGAGCGGTTCGGCCTGTCGGCCCTGCACCAGCTGCGCGGGCGCGTGGGCCGCGGCGCGGCAGACTCCTGCTGCATTTTGATCTCTGACAATGTGAATGAGCCGGTGCGGGAGCGGCTGCAGTTTTTGTGCCGCACCCCGGACGGCTTTGCCGTGGCAAAGTACGATCTGGAAACGCGCGGCCCGGGTGATTTCTTCGGCGCCGCCCAGCACGGCCTGCCGACGCTGCGGGTCGCAGATCTTGTGCAGGACACCAAAACACTGCGGGTCGCACAGGACGAGGCCAAGGCCCTGCTTGCGAAGGATCCGAACCTCATCGACCCGGCCCACCGTGCGCTCTCCGATGAGGTGGAGCGGCTGTTTGAGACCGCCGGGGCGATGAACTGAGGCCTTTGGCTTCCCCTGAGGGGGAAGCTGTCACCGAAGGTGACTGATGAGGGGCAGACTTACTGCGGCCGCCCATGTATGGGCAATAATGGAACCGCTGCCCCTCATCCGTCTGCGGTCGGGGCCGCAGACACCTTCCCCCAAGAGGGAAGGCAGCGCACCCGAAAACACCACTCCCACCGCCAAAAAATCCTGCATATCCCTTTTATTTCCCCGCAAAGTTTGGTATACTGATAGGTAACTTTACAAAGGAAACCTTTGCCTATGAAAAAATTCTGCGCGATACTCTTTTCCTTCGTGCTTATTGTGGTGCTGGCCCTGCCGGCGGCCGCAGAAGGGGAGAGCGCTGCCCTCTCTGACACAGCCCCGGCACTTACGGCCCCGGCTGCCTATGTGGTCAACCTCGACACGAACATCGTTGTCTATGACAAAAACAGCGAGGTGCCGCTTTCGGCTGCGAGCCTGACCAAGATGATGACAACGCTGCTTCTGCTGGAAAGCTATCAGGACCAGCTCGACTCGATCAGCCTGACTGCGCCGAGTTATATCTATGATCTGATCTGGGAGCAAAGCACCAACGCCTCGACCGCTGACATCCGCCGGGGCGAGACGCACAGCCTGCGCAATCTGCTGTACGCCATGCTGCTGCCCAGCGGCAACGAGGCTGCCTACATCGTGGCCGACTATATGGGCGGCGGCAGCATTGACAACTTCGTTGCTATGATGAACAACGAGGCCGCCGCCATAGGCTGCACCAGCACGACCTTTGTGGATCCCTGCGGCCTGAACCCCAACAACATCACCACCGCGCGGGATGCCTACCTGATCCTGCGGGCGCTGACGGCCTACGATGTGTTTGCCACCGTTGCCGGTACCCCGACCTACGACATGGGCACCAACAGCCGCTACACAACACCCGGCACCTATATTTTGCAAAACACCGACAAGCTCATCACCAACAGCAGCTACCACCGGGACTACACCAAGGGCGGCAAGACCGGCAGCCTTGGCGAATGGCAGAACTTTGCGGGCTGGCACAGTCAGGACGGTGAAAGCTACATCAGCGTTGTGCTGAATGTGCCGATGGAAAGCGATGAGGGCGGCCGCCCCGCCCTGCTTGAGACCGGCACCCTGATGGACTGGGTGTTTGCGACCTACACCATCGCCCCCGCGCTGGATCCCACCCAGCCCATCACCGAGGTCCGGGTCGCCTACTCTACACAGGCCGACACCGTCATGCTCTACCCGGTCGATAACATGATGACCCTGCTGCCCCGGGAGGGCGGCGCAGCCCTGACCGAGCAGGTATTCCATGTGCCGGATCAGCTGCCTGCCCCCATAAAGCAGGGCGATGTCGTGGGCACCGTGACACTGACCATTCAGGGCGAGATCATCGGTACCACAGACCTGATCGCGGGCAGCGATGTCTCCCGCAATCAGCTTTTGTATACGCTGTCCCGCGTGCGGGAGTTTTTTTCCAGCACATATTGCAAGGTAGTCGTTATGCTGACAATGCTCGTCATCGGCGCCTATCTGATTTTTACCGTCGGCCGCATCCTGCGTATCTGGAGCAAGGAAATGTAAGCCGAATCAATGGAGGTTTTTACCATGTTGGATGTAAAACGCAATCTGACCACCATGACCGATTTTTATGAGCTTACCATGTCGGCAGGCTATCTGGACGAGGGCTATGTCGATAAGATCGCCGTCTTTGATATGTTCTTCCGCCGTGTGCCGGATGGCGGCGGCTACGCCGTCATGGCCGGTCTGCAGCAGTTCATTGATGCGGTGGATCATCTGAAATTTACCGACGAAGACATCACCTACCTGCGCTCCACCAAGACCTTTGATGAAAAGTTTCTGAACTATCTGGCCAACTTCAAGCTGCACTGCAACATCTGGGCCATTGAGGAGGGCATGCCGATCTTCCCGCAGGAGCCGATCGTCACGGTCGAGGGCCCTGCCATCGAGTGCCAGCTGCTGGAAACGCTGCTGCTCGTCACCTTCAACCATCAGTGCCTGATCGCCACCAAGGCCAGCCGCATCGTCCGCTCCGCTGCCGGCCGCCCGGTCATGGAGTTCGGCGCACGCCGCGCGCAAGGGTATGACGCTGCCTACTTCGGCGCGCGTGCCTCCTACATCGGCGGCTGCAGCTCCACCTCCTGCGTCATGGCGGCGCGCGACTTCGGTATCCCGGCCTCCGGCACGATGGCACACAGCTGGGTCCAGATGTTCCCGACCGAGTATGATGCCTTCAAAAAATACGCTGAGCTGTACCCCGATGCCTGCGTGCTGCTGGTGGACACCTACAACGTGCTGCGCCACGGCGTGCCCGATGCGATCAAGGTCTTTGACGAGGTGCTCAAGCCGATGGGCAAGCGCCCCAAGGGCATCCGCATCGACTCCGGCGACATCGCCTACCTGTCCAAGAAGGCCCGCAAGATGCTTGATGAGGCCGGCTACCCCGACTGCACGATCTGCGCGTCGAACTCTCTGGATGAGTACATCGTCCGCGACCTGATCCTGCAGGGTGCCCGCGTGGACAGCTTCGGCATCGGCGAGAATATGATCACCGCCAAGAGCGACCCCGTGTTCGGCGGCGTATACAAGCTGGCCGCCGTGAAAGAGGACGACGGCAGCTACACCCCCAAGATGAAGCTGTCCGAATCTGCAGAGAAGATGACGATCCCCTGCCTGAAAAAGGTCTGGCGTATCTATGATCAGGACGGCAAGGCGATGGCTGACCTTATCACGATGGCCGATGAGGCGGTGGAAACGCAGCATGGCATCACGCTGTTTGACCCGATCGAGACATGGAAGGAATGCACCTATGTCAACTGCACGGCGCGCTGCCTGTCCACCCTCATCTATGATCACGGCCAGCGCGTCTACACCTCGCCCAGCCTTGACGACATCCGCAAGTTCTGCAAGGCGCAGATCAATACCCTGTGGGATGAGGTCAAGCGCTTTGAGAACCCCCACCGCTACTATGTGGACCTGAGCCAGAAGCTTTGGGATACCAGAAGCGCGCTGCTGAAGAAGCTGTCGAAGTAAAAATCTCCGGCTTCCCCCTTGGGGGAAGCTGCCGCCCGCAGGCGGCTGATGAGGGGCAGGCTTGCCAATACCGTCCGTTTACGGGTCGCCGCGGAAACGCAGCCCCTCATCCGAGCGTGGTCGTGGACACGCCCACCTTCCCCCAAGGGGGAAGGCATTTCTTCCCAAAAACTTCCACCATCCTTACAAAACGGTTACAGCCCGCGCCCCCTGCACATACTGTGGTCACACAGCTTGTGCGGGGGGATTTTGTATGTTGGAGCAGCTTTCATTGTTTTTTCTGGGCGGCGGGGCCTATGCTGCGCTCGAGCTGGCCTGGCGTGGCACTACCCACTGGACGATGTTCGCAGCGGGCGGGGCCTGCCTCTGCCTTTTGCAAAAGCTGGCTGCTGCACCGCTGCCGCTGGCCGGGGCCGCCGCTCTAGGCGCAGCCGGCGTCAGCGGGCTGGAGCTGGCGGTGGGGGCAGTCTGCCGCAGCCTGCTGCACACCGAGGTGTGGGACTATACCGCCGAGTGGGGGAATGTGGCCGGGCTTATCTGCCCGCGGTACTCCTTTTACTGGTTTTTGCTCTGCGGGTGGGTCATCTTTGTGCTGCGGGGCGTAGAAAGTACCGTTTATCACCCTCAAAATTCCCTGTCCGACAGTTAAAGTCCAAATTATCGTACCGTTTGTCTGGTATACTGAGATCATACCAGATAAGAAAGGCGGTACACACCATGACCCAGCAGTTTCGTTATGTCGGCGGCCACATTGAGGTCTTTTCCGAGAACGGCGAGTTTCTTTTTTCTGCGGACACCATGCAGGAGGCATGGGAGGAGTTGTCCGCATAGTGCGCACAGTTGCCACGCGAATATGTACACTATGCCGAAATAGTGGAATATATACAAATAACTTTTGTAACTTTGTACAAATTGCAGCTTGCAAAAGCAAGCTCCTTCGCATATAATAAAGACAGAAAGAGGGAAGCGGAAAGCCTCCCGATACACACTGCCCTACACTAGGAAAGGAGATGGGGTTGCAATGTTGAAGATGCACACTTTGGCCAAATGGATGTACGGTTTTTTGGAGCCTGAGCGCCCCTACGGCTTGCCGGAGGATGTTTACAATGATGTGATCCCTTCGGGCATCCACAATTACAATCGCAACGAGCTTTTTTAAAGCCGCTTAACCTCCAAGCTCCGGCACGGCCCGCAAGCCCCGTGCCGGGGTATTTTTTTTTGCAATAATGCGGCACGGTGAATCGTAATATATGTAAAGCCTTCCCCCTAGAGGGGGAAGGTGGCCGAGCGAAGCGAGGTCGGATGAGGGGCGCACTTGCCGCAGCCACCCACAAATGGACTATTGTGGGTGGCTGCCCCTCATCAGTCCGCTTCGCAGACAGCTTCCCCCCAGGGGGGGAAGCCTTTTTCAAAAACTTTTACTTGTTTTTTTCGTCAAAACACGGTATTCTATACTAAGTATATTATGCCTTTCAAAAGGAGCGACCTATGAAACTTATCACCTTTACCGTGCCGTGCTACAACTCGGCCGCATATATGGACCATTGCATCGAGACCCTGCTCACCGCGGGGGAGGACGCCGAGATCATCCTTGTGGATGACGGCTCCAAGGACGACACCGGCAAGATCGCCGATGCCTACGCCGAAAAGTACCCCACCATCGTCCGCGTCATCCATCAGGAGAACGGCGGCCACGGCGAGGGCGTCAATCAGGGCATCCGCAATGCCACCGGCGTCTACTTCAAGGTCGTGGACTCTGATGACTGGCTGGACACCGATGCCCTGCAGAAGGTTCTGGCTGAGCTGCGCGCTCACCTCAACGACGAACAGCCGCTTGATTTGATGATGGCCAACTATGTCTATGAGCATGTGGCCGACAACACCCAGAATGTCGTGGACTACAAGGGCATCCTGCCCGAGGGCCGCGTTTTCACCTGGGAGGAGATCGGCAAGTTCCCGCCGAGCAAGAACATCCTGATGCACTCGGTCATCTACCGCACCGAGATCCTGCGCGCCTGCGGCATGGAGCTGCCCAAGCACACCTTCTATGTTGACAACATCTTTGTCTACCAGCCGCTGCCGCAGGTCAAAACCATCTACTACATGAACCTTGACCTCTACCGCTACTTCATCGGGCGCGAGGATCAGAGCGTCAACGAGGCCAACATGATCAAGCGCGTTGACCAGCAGCTGCGCGTCACCCGCATTATGATGAACGCGGTCGATGTCTACGCCCTGCCGCCGGAGCAGGCCAAGCTGCGCGCCTATATGCTGAACTATTTCTCAATGATGATGGCGATCTCCAGCATCTTCCTGACGCTGGACGGCAGCAAGGAGGCGCTGGCCAAGCGTCGCCAGCTGTGGGACGACCTCAAGGCGCACGACGGCCACCTCTACCGCCGCTGCCGCTTCTCGGTGGCGGAGGGCTGCAACCTGCCCGGCTGGCTGGGCAGCAAGATCAGCATCGGCGGCTACCGCATCGCCCAGAAGATCTTCAAGTTCAACTGAGGGCGCGCCATGCAGGACTATACAATCATCTTGTTTGATCTGGACGGCACGCTGACGGACTCTGCCCCGGGTATCCTGAACTCCGTGCGCTACGCCTGCCGCAAGCTTGGACTGCCTATCCCCGGTGAGGAGACGCTGCGCCGCTTTCTCGGCCCGCCGCTTATCGCCTCCTTCCGGGAGCTGATGGGTTTGGACGCCGCCGGGGCCGACCGCGCTGTCAGCGCCTTTCGGGAGTATTTCCCCACAAAGGGCCTGTTTGAGAATGAGGTCTACCCGGGCATCCCGGCCCTGCTGGCCGATATTAAATCCGCCGGGAAAACGGTCATCATCGCCACCAGCAAGCCGGAGGCGTATGCCCGGCGTATTCTGGAGCATTTCGGTCTGGCGCAGTACTGCGATTTCATCTGCGGTGCCACGCTCGATGAGACCCGCACCGACAAGGCCGAGGTCATTGCCTACGCACTGGAAACGGCAGGCATCACTGACAAGAGCCGCGCCGTCATGGTCGGCGACCGCGAGCATGATGTGCTGGGTGCCAAGAAAAACGGCCTGCCCTGCATCGGGGCCGTCTACGGCTACGGCACGGCCGAGGAGCTGACCGCCGCCGGGGCCGCTGCTCTGGCTGACACGGTGGACGAGCTGCACAAGCTGCTGCTGGGATAAATCAAATGGGAGACAGCCTGCGCTGCCTCCCGTTTTTTATTGGTCCCGGTCGTTGTAATAGAGATACCACCCGCGGAAGCCGTATCCGATGCCGAGAGCACCCAGCGCCAGCAGCATAGCCGCCTTGTCGGGCCAAAGCGGCATATTCCGGGTGCAGACCCAGACCACCGCCAGTACAAGGCATACAAGCACCGGCAGGCCGTAGTGCAGAAATCTCTGCACCCGCAGCCGCTTCGGGTCGCCCTCCACCGCCAGCGCCGATGGATCGCACACCTCGCACCGCACCCGCAGGATCGGGATATTGCGCACATGGCTTGAATACCGCACGGCCCTGTACTCGATGCCGTCCAGCGTAAACCGCGGCGTCATGCCCTCGTGGGTGATGACGATCTCCTCGCCGCAGTTCGCCGCCCAGGCCAACAGCTCGGCGGTAAACTCCTGCGGGGTTGCAATGGCGGTGTCCGGCGTAAAGGTAAACTGCCGCTTATGCTCGGCAGCCGCCATTTTCCGGTAGTCCTGCACCCAGCCGGTAAACCAGCCGCCAGCCGGGGCAGGGGAGTCCATCCGCTCAAGGCAGCTATCCACATCCAGCTCTGCCGCCGTTCGGTCGCCGGCGGCCAACTCCGTGCAGAAGGCGGCGGCCGCCGCCAGCTTTTGCTGCTCGGCCTCCAGCCGTTGGCGCTGGCGCTCAGCAGCCTCGGCCAGCGGCAGGGTGCCGTTCAGCACCATGCTGATCTCCTCGACCGGCATATCCAGTGTGCGCAGCATCCGGATCAGCTTCAGTGCGCGTACATCCGCCTGCGAATAGATGCGATACTCATTTTCCGGGTTGCGGGCGGGGGTCAGCAGCCCGGCCTGCTCATAATAGCGGATATTGCGGGCGGACACGCCCGATTGTTCCGCTGCCTGCTTGATGTTCATGACATCACGCTCCTTTCACCCTCACCTTACACCCTGCACCCACTGGAAGGTCAATACTTTTCGTAAAATAACCATATCATATTTCGTAAAATTGTGCTATACTGTTTTCATATATCAATACAAAAGAGGGAATTTATCATGTACAAACCCGGTGACGATAAGCTCGAGGTCCGTGAATTGCTGGTCAAAGCCTTTGCCAGCGCGTGGGAGGCCGGCGAAAAGGCCGTTGACCGCGACACCTACATCAATTCCAGCATCAATGTGATCGACTCTCTGCAGGTCGGCCCTGAGATGATCTACGGCGAGGAGGGTCAGGGCCTGCTGGACGATGAGCTCGACCATCTGCCCGATATGCTGCGTGCCGACGGCGCGTGGGTCTACTACGCCGTGCCTGCCGAAAACTACTTCATTCTGACTTGGATGGAAGATTCCGAGAAGGCCGCCGCCAAGGTCGCTTCCCTCAAGGACGAGGAGGACAGCCTGGCCTGCATCGTGGACCTGACGCAGGAGTGGAAGCGCGCCGAGGCCTGACGCTGACACAACAACGAGAGGGGAGGGAGAACCGCATGAGCCGCGATACGATACGCCTGCCGCGTGATGCTTACCGGCTGCTGCAGACGCTGCGCGCCGCCGGGCACAGTGCCTATGTGGTGGGCGGTTGCGTGCGCGACAGCCTGCTGGGCCGTCTGCCCGGCGACTGGGACATCTGCACCTCCGCCCGACCCGACCAGCTGCGGGCGATCTTCCATGACCAGCGGCTTATCCTGACCGGCGAAAAGCACGGCACAGTAGCGGTCATCCTGCACGGCAAGCCGTATGAGATCACGACCTACCGGCTGGACGGCAGCTACCGCGACCACCGCCACCCCGACAGCGTGCAGTTTGTGGATGACCTTGCCGCCGACCTTGCGCGGCGGGACTTCACCGTCAACGCCATGGCTTACGCCCCCGGCGAGGGGATCATCGACCTCTACGGCGGCCGCCGTGATCTGGCCGCCGGGATCGTGCGGTGTGTCGGCGCACCCGCCGACCGCTTTGCCGAGGACGCGCTGCGCATCCTGCGGGCCCTGCGGTTCACCGCAAAGCTCGGCTTTACGCTGGAGCCTGCTACCGCTGCCGCCGCGCTGGCGGCCCGCGACACCCTGCGCACCGTCAGCGCCGAGCGGCTCTACGCCGAGCTGGACGGCCTGCTGCTGGCCCCCGGCGCCGGGAAAACGCTTGCGCAGTACGGCGAGATTCTGGGCGGCGTAGTGCCGGAGATCCTGCCCTGCATCGGCTGCACCCAGCCCGGAAAATGGCATTGCTACGACGTCTGGCAGCATTCTGCCGCCGCTGTGGCCGCACTTGACCTGCGCGGGCAGGACACCCGCGGCGTGCGGGTGCTGTGCTGGGCCGCCTTTTTGCATGACATCGCCAAGCCGCAGTGCCGCACAGTCGGCCCCGACGGCGCGGCGCATTTCAAGGGACACAACCAGCGGGGGGCGCAGGCTGCCCGCACGATCCTGCGCCGCCTCAAGGCCCCCGCCTACCTCACGGACGGCGCGGTGGGGCTGATCGCCGTCCATGATGCCCCACTGCCCGCCGACGATGCGGGCATCCTCAAGCTGCTGAACCGCAGCGGGGCGATCTTCCTGCGGCGGCTCTGTGTGCTGAAATACGCCGATCTGGACGCCCACGCCGCGACACCGGAGGTCGCGGCCCGCCGCGCCGAGGTTGAACGCTTTGCCTGCCGCATGGACGAGCTTGCCAAGACCGGCTGCTACACAATGCGTCAGCTGGCCGTCAACGGCGCCGACCTGATGGATGCGGGCATTCCCGCCGGGCCCGGCGTCGGCGCAACACTGCAAACATTGCTTACCGCCGTTATGGAGGGCCGCCTGCCCAACGAGCGGGAGGCCCTGCTGGAGGCTGCAACCGTATGATATGGGGAGTTGGCATAGACCTGTGTGACGCAGACCGCATCGAGAAAAGCCTTGCAAAGCCGAGCTTTCTCGACCATGTGTTTGCACCGGCGGAGCAAGCCCTGCTCTCCGCCCTTGGCGAAAAGCGCCGTGCCGAGACCGCAGCCGCCAATTTTGCGGCCAAGGAGGCCTTTTTGAAGGCTGTCGGCACCGGGCTGGGCGGCTTTGCCCTCTGCGATCTGGCCGTGCTGCGCCGGGAAAGCGGTGCGCCCTATTTTGCGCTGACCGGCCCCGCCGCCGCGTGGGCTGCCGAGCAGGGCGTGACCGTCCATCTCAGCCTGACCCATGAGCGCGGTCTGGCAAATGCGATTGTGATTTTAGAGAAAGTATAGGCGCTGTCTATTCTTTCACGGAGGTGACCTATGCCCGGTAAAACCGCGCGCAGCAGCAATCTGGAGCTGCTGCGCATCCTCTGCATGCTGCTTATCATCGGCGACCATCTGACCGGGCAGGGCGGCATTGCGGACTATACCACACTGCCATCCTCCTTCGCGTTCTGTCTGATCGGCTGCGGGTCGCGCATCGCCTGCAGCGTGTTCATCCTCATCGGCGGGTGGTTCCTGTGTGAACAGCAGTACAAGACCCGCCGCCCGCTGTCGCTCTGGCTGTCGCTCTGGCTCTACACCGTGCCTGTGACGCTGCTCTGCCGTCTGGGCGGGCTGGATGTCTCCCTCGGCGCACTGCGCTGGGCGGCGTTCCCGGCGTCCACGCGGCAGCTGTGGTTCATCTCGGATTATCTGCTGCTGCTGCTCTGTGTGCCGCTGCTGAACCGGCTGCTGCACGGGCTGCCGCGCGCAGCGCATCGCGGCGTGCTGGCGGTGCTGGCCGTGCCACTGCTCGTCTACCCGACCCTGTTCGCGGAGAACGGCCTTACCGGCGATACCGCCTGGATGTTTTTGTATGAGTATCTGCTCATCGCCTATCTGCGCCGCTATCCGGACAACCGTCTGACGCGGCTTCTGCAGCGCCGCTGTGCTGCGCTGCTCCTCGGGCTGGGGCTGCCGCTCGTCAACACCGCTGTGCGCGCAGTGCTTGAAATGCGCGGCCTGACCGACGGCAAAGCGTTTCAGTACATTGCCTACTACCGCACCGCGCTGGGCGCACTGCCCAACCTGCTGGCCGCACTGGCGCTGTTTTATCTGTTCAAGGGGCTGTCCTTAGGCTCTGTCCGGTGGATCAACGCCCTGTCCGGCACAACGCTCGGCGTCTACATTCTGCACCAGATCCCCGCGTTCCGGGGCTTCCTCTGGAACGGGATCCTGCAGGCGCAGGCGCACCACGGCTCGGTCGGCTACACGCTGTTTGCAGTGGCGGCCGTATTCCTCGGCTGTGCGGCGGTGGATGCTGCCCGCACCGCGCTTGTCATGCGCCCGCTCGAAAAAACAAAGCTGTTCCGCACCCTCTGTGAAAAAGGCGATGCACTCGCCGCAAAAATCACAGCCGATGATTAAAAAGGCCTCCCTCTGCTTATACTTTCAGTAACAAGCAAAGGGAGGTCTTTTCTATGGAAGTACACCGCGGAGAGGTTTTTTACGCCGACCTGAGCCCTGTCGTGGGATCGGAGCAGGGGGGCATACGGCCGGTACTTATCATACAGAATGAGATCGGCAACCGGCACAGCCCCACCGTCATTGCAGCCGCCATCACAAGCCGTCAGGACAAAAACCGCCTGCCCACCCACATCAATGTGCGGGCCGACCGCTGCGGTCTGGCAAAGGACAGCATCATCCTGACCGAGCAGATCCGCACGCTAGACAAGCGCCGCCTGCGCGAGCGCGCCGGCTGCATCCCGCCCGATGACATGCGCCGCGTGGATGAGGCGCTGGGCGTCTCCATGGGGCTGGAAAGCGCGGATGTGCATCATGATGGGGGCTATTTTTGAGCACGCCGCGCTGCCGAATACGCCTTTCACGGCAGGAAGTTCGCCGCCACCGGTGCCAGAAGCGCGGTCATGATGCCCGCCACGGCAATCGCCAGCCCGCTCATCGCGCCCTCGATCTCGCCCATCTGCAGGGCCTTGCTCGTGCCGATGGCGTGAGCCGAGGTGCCCAGCGCCAGCCCCTTGGCCAGCGGGTCTGTAATATGGCAGATCCTGCACACCGTCTCGCCCAGCAGGCTGCCCACGATGCCGGTCAGGATGATGACCGCCCCTGCCAGCGCGGCTGTGCCGCCCAGCGTTTCGGCCACATCCATGCCGATGGCTGTCGTAACCGACTTGGGTAGAAAACTCACGGCATGGCTGCGCTCAAGCCGCAGCACCCACGCCATGGCCAGCACACTGCCCAGACTCGTCAGCACGCCCGCCGCGATTGATGCAAAGATAGCGGCCAGATTCTTCTCCAGCAGCTCCCACTTTTCATACAGGGGGATGGCCAGACTGACTGTGGCGGGCATCAGCAGCCAGCTTACAGGCTGGGCGCTGGCCTTGTAATCGGCGTAGGGCACGCCGAAGCAGCTTAAAAACACGATGACGAAGATACTGCCCATCAGTAGGGGATTGAACAGGGCCTTGCCCGTCTTGCGGTTGACCCAGACGCCAGCGGCATAGGCTGCCAGCGTGGCCAGCACGCCCCAGCTGCCGCACTGCTGCAAAAACTCAGCCATTTTTATGCTCCTTTCCGCCTGCGCATTTCTGCGCCACCATGCCGGTGACTGCCATGACCAGCGCCGTGACCGGCACGATGGCCAGCACGGCGGGCAGCAGCAGGTTGATAAGCTGGCTGCCCAGCTCCATAACGCCGGCCGCCGCCGGGACGAACAGCAGCGGGAAGATGCCGGTCAAAAACAGACCCGTCTCCCGCACCTGCTCCAGCTTGAGCAGCCCGGTTTTGAGCGCAGCGACCATCAGCAAAAGGCCGTACACACTGGCCGGAATCGGCAGCGGCAGCACCGCCGCCAGCACCTCGCCCGCCAGGCAGAACGCCGTGATGCGGGCAAACTGGAAAATATACTTCACGCAATAACCCTCTTTTACCCAAAATTCGTGTACCATCATACCACGCGCGTCAACATTCGGCAAGTTGTACATTGTATGAAAACCATCCACATTTTCACACCGCAGTTGTAGGAAACAGCACTTGTAATTTGAAATAAGCTGTGGTATACTAACCGCAAACAAATGAATTTCACTCGAAAAGAGGTTTTGACCATGTCTTTACTGAAAAAACTGGCCGGTCTGGCCGTGGGTGCCGCTGCTTTGGGCGCTGCCGCTTATGTCCTGAAAAACCGTGAGCACGGCGAGGAGTATGAGCATATTGTGGGCCCGGAGGACGAGGTCGAGCCTGAGACCGAGTCCGCCGAGCCCGCCGATGAGGATGCGTCTGCTGTGGCTGATCCTGCCCCCGCTGCCGCACCTGAGGAACCTGCCGCCCCCGCCGAAACGGCACAGCCCGAGGAATCCGCGGAAGTTGAAGAAACCCCCGCCCCGAAGGCTGCCGACTTTGACGCCCCGAATGTGAACCCGGTCGAGCTGGGCCACACGGAGGCCCCCCGCACGGCGGACGGCAAGATCGACCCCACCCAGATCGTTGACCCTGCTGTGGCAGGCGACTGGGAGGAGCAGGGCTGCAAGGGCTGATATACCAAACGCACAAGGCGCATCTTTGTTTTATGGCAAAGGTGCGCCTTTTTTGTATTTGCTGCTGCGGCGCGGTCACGGATTCTGCGCACAAATGTCCGCGGTTTTACTACAAAAGCACTTTACAACTTTAGTGCAGTAAAGTATAATAGAATTTGTATCGGATCAGAGAGGTAGGAATGTTATGGAGATCGAACTCAAGAGCTTTACCCCCGCCGAGCAGGCGACCTTCCGTCTGCGCGCCCTGTATGAGCAGGCCGGCTACCGCAAATACCGCGCCTCCCGGTTTGAGGAATACGCGCTGTATCAGGAATATCAGCGCTTCCTGCCGGACTCGCAGGTCATCACCTTCACCGATCTGGACGGCAAGCTGCGCGCCATCAAGCCCGATGTTACGCTGTCCATCGCCAAGACGGCGCAGCCCGCCGCCGGGGAGTGCAAGCGCTTTTATTATAATGAGGAGGTCTGCCGCCCCAGCCGGGAGAGCCACACCTTCCAGACCATCCACCAGATGGGTTTGGAGAGCATGGGTGCCGTAGACGCCGATGAACAGGCCGCCGTTGTGCGGCTGGCGCTGCAAAGCCTTGCCGCGCTGGAAGTTCCCACCGTGCTGGAGCTCAGCCACATGGGTTATCTGACCGCGCTGCTGGATGCGCTGGCGGTGCCCGCCGAAGCACGAGGCAAAATCCTTGATTTCCTGCGGGCCAAAAACGCCCATGAGCTTCGCACCGCCGCGCTAGATGCCGGGCTGGATGCGTCCGCTGCCGAGGCCCTGACCGGACTGCTGGCACTGCACGGCCCCATGGGTGCTACACTGACCGCCGCGCGCGCCGCCTGCCGGTGCGAGGCCCAGCGCGCCGCCCTAGATGAGCTGCAGTCGCTGCAGAACGCCTTGGGCGAGGCTGGGCGCGGCACCCAGCTGGATCTGAGCATGGCCGATGAGATGGAGTATTACAACGGCCTTGTCTTTACCGGCTATGTGGCGGGCATTCCCCGCGCCGTGCTGAAGGGCGGCCGCTACGATTACCTGATGCAGCGGTTCACGCCGGGGGCCAACGCCATCGGCTTCGCCATCTATCTGGACGAGTTGGAGCGCCTGGCCGCACCGCTGCCCCCCGTGCAGCAGCAGGGCGGCGAAAAAATCTGGCTGAACATCGCCCTGCCGAAGGGCCGCCTTGGCGACAAGGCCTACAAGCTGCTGGCGGGCGCGGGCTACAGCGCCACCGAGGATTACAACGACACCCGCAGGCTGGTGGTGGAAAACCCCGATGCTTGCGTGCGGTATTTCCTCGTCAAGCCGAGTGATGTTGCCATTTATGTCGAGCATGGCGCAGCGGACATCGGCATTGTGGGCAAGGACATCCTGACCGAGTCGGGCGCGGATGTCTATGAGCTGCTGGATACCGGCATGGGCAAATGCCGTATGTGCGTGGCCGGTCCCGCCACCTTTGCCGATGACGAAAGCCGCGCACTGCGGGTGGCCACAAAGTTTGTCAACATCGCCCGCAGCCACTATGCACGCCGCGGCCGCGACATTGATATTATCAAGCTGAACGGCTCGATCGAGCTGGCCCCGATTCTGGGCCTGTCCGATGTGATCGTTGACATTGTGGAGACCGGCACGACCCTGAAGGAGAACGACCTGACCGTTATCGAGGAATTTATGCCGATCTCGGCCCGGTTCATCGCCAACAAGGCGAGCTATAAATTCAAATACGCCCAGCTGACCGAGCTGTTGAACAAGATGAAGGAGGCCCTTGCAAGATGATCCGTCTGTATGATTTTGATGAGGTACGCCCCGAGGAGATCCTCAACCGCGACATCCGCGCCGAAGCCGATGTGGAGGCCACTGTTGACGCCATCATCGCCGATGTGCGCGCCCGCGGCGATGCCGCCCTGATCGAATACGCCGCCAAATTCGACCATGCCGAATTGACCGATGTCCGCGTCAGTCAGGCCGAGATTGATGAAGCCTTTGCCGAGCTGGAAAAGACCGACCCGGAGTTTATCACGACCCTGAAGATGGCCGCCGGGAATATTCGCCGCTTCCATGAGCAGCAGCTGCACAAAAATTTCGTTGTCAACGACACCCCCGGCATCGTGCTGGGTCAGAAGTACACCCCCATCCAGCGCGCCGGCGTCTATGTGCCGGGCGGCACGGCTGCCTACCCCTCGACCGTTTTGATGGATGTCATCCCGGCCAAGGTCGCGGGCGTCAGGCAGATCGTCATGACGACCCCCGCAGGGCGGGACGGCAAGGTAAACCCCGCCATTCTGGCGGCGGCGGTCATTGCGGGCATTGATTTAATTTTCAAGGCGGGCGGCGCACAGGCCGTAGCCGCGCTGGCTTATGGCACCGAGAGTGTTCCCGCCGTGGATAAGATCGTAGGCCCCGGCAACATCTATGTTGCCACCGCCAAGCGCAAGGTGTTCGGCAAAGTCGGCATTGATATGATCGCAGGACCGTCCGAAATTCTTGTTCTGGCGGACGGCAGCTGCACCCCCGCATGGGTGGCCGCCGATCTTCTGAGCCAGGCCGAGCATGACAAGCTGGCCAGCCCCGTGCTTGTCACCGACAGCTGGGAGCTGGCCAAGGCCGTGCAGGCCGAGCTGGAGGTGCAGATCCCGCAGCTGCCCCGCGCCGCCATCGCCCGCGCGAGCGTGGACACCAACGGCAAGATCATCGTGACCGATGACATGCGCAAAGCCATCGAAGCCGTGAATATCATTGCCCCCGAGCATCTGGAGATCTGCGTGGATGACCCGTTTGCCGTGCTGAACTCGGTGCAGAACGCCGGCAGCATCTTCCTTGGCAAGAATGTACCCGAGGCGCTGGGAGACTATTTTGCCGGCCCGAACCACACGCTGCCTACCAGCGGCACAGCGCGTTTTTCCAGCCCTCTGGGCGTGGACGATTTCGTCAAGAAGTCGAGCTTTATCTACTACACCCGCGAGGCTTTGAGCGAGGTGCAGGGACGCATCGCCGATTTTGCCGAGCACGAGGGGTTACATGCCCATGCCAAGAGCGTTACGATACGGTTTGAGTGATGGATGGTTTGCCGAAACGAAAATCCAACCGTTTGCCGCAATTTGACTATGGCACAGTCGGCGCGTATTTCATCACGATTTGTTCCCGAGATAAAGCAAAAGTTTTCGGCCGTGTCGTAGGGGGCGGCGTCCTCGACGCCCCGCGCACGCTGCCGTCGCCGCACGGGGAAATCGTCATTGCGCAGTTGGAGGCCATGACAAATTTTTACCCAGATTTACAAATCGAAAAGTACGTCGTTATGCCGAATCACATTCATTTCATTGTTGTAGTCACGCAAGGCCCGTCCGGGGCGTCGAGGACGCCGCCCCCTACAACCGTGCGTGCCAATCAATCCATTCCGGCATTTGTTTCCACGCTCAAGCGCATGACAAACCGCGCAGCAGACACACAACTGTGGCAGCGCGGGTATTACGACCACATCATCCGCGACCAACTCGACTATGACACCATCTGGCGCTACATCGACGAAAACCCCGCCAAATGGCATCTTGACCGGTTTTATATTCCGGAAGGGGAGAAACACCCATGAGCCGTTATTTTACCAAAACCCTCGCGTCGCTGGAGCCATATACCCCCGGCGAACAACTCAAAATCGCTGATATTGTCAAGCTCAACGCCAACGAAAACCCGTACCCGCCCGCTCCCGGCGTGGCGGCGGCCGTGGCGGCGGCGGTGCCGGGGCTGCGGCTGTACTCCGATTTGACAAACGGCGACCTGAACGCCGCCATTGCCAAACACTGGGGCGTCAGACCGGAGAACATCCTCTGCGGCAACGGCAGCGATGAAAACCTGCTGCTTGCGCTGCGGGCCTTCTGCGATGAGAACACACCGCTGGCCTTTGCCGATGTGACATACAGTTTTTACACGGTGCTGTGTGACCTTTTACATATTCCGCAGCACATTCTCCCGCTGGAGGACGATCTGACCATCGACCTTACCAAATACTGCGGTCTGCATGAAACGATCGTCATCGCCAACCCCAACGCCCCGACCAGCCTGCTGGCCCCGGTCGCGGCCATTGAGGAAGTGCTGAAAACAAACCCAGATAACATTGTGATTGTCGATGAAACCTATGTCGAGTTCGCGCCGGCTGGCTCATCCTGCCTGCCGCTTTTGGACAAATATGACAACCTTGTCATCACCCACACCTTTTCCAAGACCCACAATCTCGCGGGTGCGCGGCTGGGCTTCTGCATCGCGCGGCCGGAGCTGATTGCCGACATGAACCGCGTCAAATTCAGCTACAGCCCTTACAATGTCAATTCGATGACCCAAGCCGCCGGTGTAGCCGCCATCTCCGACGAGGCTTATTTCGCCGATGTAACGGCGAAGGTCATCGCCGAGCGCACCCGCACCACCGCCGAGCTGCGCAGGCGCGGTTTCACCGTGTTCGACTCGTCCACAAACTTCCTGTTCGCCGCAACCAACCGGATGCCCTGCCGGGAAATTTTTGAAAAACTCCGCGACCGCGGCATCCTGATCCGCCATTTCAATGCCCCGCGCATCTCCGGCTACCTGCGCATCACGATCGGCACCCCCGACCAGATGCAGCGGTTCCTCACCGCGCTGGATGAGATTTTAGAAGGGTAATGTATACAGAGGGGGAAGTATTATGATCGCAATCGTTGACTACGGCGTGGGGAATCTGTTCAGCCTTTCGTCCAGCGTCAAAAGTCTGGGCGCGGAGGTCCGCGTGACCCGCGATGCGGCGGATCTGCGGGCGGCAGATCATATCCTGCTGCCCGGTGTCGGGGCCTTTGCCGATGCAATGGCCAAGCTGGAGGCCACCGGCCTTGTGCCCGTTTTGCGCGAAGAAACGCAAAAAAAGCCGCTGCTCGGCATCTGTCTGGGTATGCAGCTTCTGTTTGAAGAAAGCTATGAGTACGGCGCACACCGCGGCCTTGGGCTTATCCCCGGTGCGGTCTGCCCGCTGGCGGATGATCTGCGCGACCCTGCGCTCAAGGTGCCCCACATCGGCTGGAACGCTCTGGACATTGTGCCCGGGCGCGAGGCCGACCCGCTGTTCAAGTATATCAAAAGCGGCGAGTATGTCTATTATGTACACAGCTATTACGCCAAAAACTGCGCTGCATCGACACTGGCAACCAGTGACTACAGCATCCCCGTGACCGGCGCGGTGCGGCAGGGGCTTGTGTACGGCACCCAGTTCCACCCCGAAAAGTCGGGGGACACCGGCCTGCGCCTGCTGAAGGCCTTTGCCGAACTGTAACGACAAACGGAGGAGATCACGATGAAATTATACCCCGCCATTGATCTGCGCGGCGGTCAGGCCGTGCGGCTCTATCAGGGCGATTACGAAAAAATGACCGTCTACAACGCCGACCCCGTGGCGCAGGCGCAGGAATTTATTGACGCAGGTGCGAAATATCTGCATGTTGTAGATCTGGACGGCGCCAAGGACGATACCACCGCAAACCTGCAGACCATCGCTGCCATCGCCAAGCTCGGCAGCTTGAAGATCGAGGTCGGCGGCGGCATCCGTGACGAGGCACGCATCCGCCGCTATCTTGATCTGGGCGTGGACCGCTGCATCCTCGGCACGATTGCCGTCAAGGATTTTGCTTTTACCCGGGAAATGGCCCAAAAGTACGGCGCACAAATCGCGGTCGGCGTTGATATGCGGGACGGCCTTGTGGCTGTCAACGGCTGGAAGGAGGTCACCCCCGAGCCGGGTGTGGCATTCTGCCGCCGCTGCGCCGAGGCAGGCGTGAAAGCCGTCATTGCCACCGATATTTCCCGGGACGGCACGATGCAGGGCACCAACATGGCGCTGTACCGCGAACTTCTGACCATCCCCGGGCTGGAGATCACCGCCAGCGGCGGCATTGCCGCCATGGCTGAGCTGGCCGAGCTGCAGGCCATGCACTGCCACGCCGCCATTCTGGGCAAGTCCATCTACACCGGGGCCATCGATCTGGCCAAGGCTGTGCGGCTGTACGAGGGGGAGTGAACGCATGATTACCAAACGCATTATTCCTTGTCTGGACGTCAAAAATGGGCGTGTTGTCAAGGGTGTGAATTTTGAGGGCCTGCAGGAGATGGCCGACCCGGTCGAGATGGCGCGGTACTACAACGCTTCCGGTGCAGACGAGCTTGTTTTTTACGATATTACGGCCAGTGTTGAGGGGCGCGGACTCTTCACCGATATTCTGCGCGAGGTCGCAAGCCAGATCTTCATTCCGCTGACCGTCGGCGGCGGCATCAACACACTGGACGATTTTGACCGGGTGCTGAAATGCGGCGCCGACAAGGTCAGCGTCAACTCCGGCGCCATCCGCAATCCGGGCCTGATCCCCGCTGCGGCCCAAAAATACGGCAACCAGTGTGTTGTGCTTTCCGCTGACATCAAGCGGGTGGACGGCAGATTCATGCTGTTCGCCAAGGGCGGGCGCGAGAACACCGGCATGGATGCCCTTGACTGGCTCGAGCAGGGCGTCAAAAACGGCGCGGGGGAGCTGGTCGTAAACTCCATTGACACGGACGGCGTGAAAAACGGCTTTGATTTGGAGCTGCTCGATGCCGTGGCCACCCGCTGTGCCGTGCCCATCATCGCCTCCGGCGGTGCCGGCAAAAGGGAGGACTTTCTGGAGCTGTTCCGCAACCACCCGGCTGTGGATGCCGGGCTGGCCGCGTCCATCTTCCACACGAAGCAGGTAGAAATCAACGATTTGAAGCGGTATTTGCGGGCGAGCGGTGTAGAAATGCGGGTGTGATTCCCCCTTCGCCATGCAGCCACCCGGTAGGGGCCGCACATGTGCGGCCCGCAACATTCCCAAAAGCGTCCTCTTGCGGGAAAGCCGCGGGCCGGGCATGCCCGGCCCCTACTGCGTAACTATAGCAAACCTACACTTTACCTCTTGCCAAACCGCACAAAAAGAGGTACACTAAATTATATGACTTTAGGAGTGTCCACCATGGAAATCACCGAAAATTCCAAGACCCTCAAATTTGATGCCAACGGCCTGATCCCCGCCATCGTGCAGGACCATTACACCAAGGAGGTCCTGACCCTTGCCTACATGAACGCCGAAACGCTGGCCCTGACGATTGCCGAGGGGCGCACCGTGTTCTGGTCCCGCAGCCGCCGCGAAATCTGGCGCAAGGGCGAGACCTCCGGCAATGTGCAGCGGGTCGTTTCCATCACCGCCGACTGCGACAAGGATGCGCTCGTCATTGATGTCATCAAGAGCGGCCCTGCCTGCCACACTGGCGCCGAGAGCTGCTTCTTCAACCCGGTCTATGTCTCCGATGAGCTGAAGCAGTTCACATGGCAGGGCTTGTACGCACTCATCGAGGGCCGCAAGACCAACCCGCAGGAGGGCAGCTATACGACCTATCTGTTCGACAAGGGGCTGGAAAAGATCCTTAAAAAGGTCGGTGAGGAATCCACCGAGGTCATTATCGCAGGCTCTAAGCGCGACAGGGAGGAGACCATCTACGAAATCAGCGACCTTGCCTACCATGTGATGGTGCTGATGATCGAGCTGGGCATTTCTGTGGAGGACATCACCAAAGAGCTGGAAAAACGACATGTAATCGACCATAAGGTCAAGCAGGAAAGGATGCAGTAACCATGGCAGGCGAATACCTGAAAAGCTCTGTGCACGTTCATTCCAAACTGTGCGATGGCAAAAACACTCCCGAGGAGGTCGCAGTCACGGCCTGGAAGGCCGGTCTGCAGACGCTGGGCTTCAGCGGCCACAGCCACACCCCCCACGATCTTGAATATTGCATGACCCAGAGCCGTACCGCCCTGTACAAGGCACAGATTGCCAAGCTCAAGGAGCGCTACGCGGGCAAAATGGACATTCTGTGCGGTCTGGAGTGGGACCTGTACAGCGACGACGACCCGACCCAGTACGACTACTGGATCGGCAGCACCCACTATGTCCGCGGCCCCAAGACCGGCAAGTATTATGAGATCGACTGGCGCGAGGAGGATCTGCGCGCCTGCATTGACGATGATTTTGACGGCGATGCGCTGGCCGTGGTCGAGGCCTATTTTGCCAATGTGGCCAAGATTGCCGAGAAGAAGCCCACGATCTTGGGCCACTTCGACCTGATCAAGAAGATCAACGGTGACGGCAAGTTCTTTGATGAGAACGACCCTCGCTACACCGCCGCCGCCAACGCCGCGCTGATGACCGCCGCCCGCAACCGCTGCGTGCTGGAGGTCAACACCTCTGCGGTGTACCGTGGCTTCCGCAAGGATTTCTTCCCGTCCGATGCGATTTTGAAGGAGTGGCTGGTGCTCAGCGGCAATGTCGTCATTACCGCCGACGCCCACGATACCAAGGCGCTGACCTTCGGTTTTGAGGCTGTCGCCGCCAAGCTGAAAGAGCTGGGCTACACAAAGGTTCAGGTGCTGGGCAAGGACGGCTTCACCCCCTGCGCACTGTAAAATGTGCTGTTATTTTTGCGCAAATAATTTTTAAAAGAAAATTGCAGGAAGGGGTTGACAACCCCTTCCGTTTTTTGTATAATAATACCTGCATTCTGGCGGCAGCCACTGTGGAGAGGTGTCCGAGTGGTTTATGGAACTGGTCTTGAAAACCAGCGATCCGCGCGAGCGGACCATGGGTTCGAATCCCATCCTCTCCGCCATTTTGTGATAACAAGTGAATATAAAAACTCACTTTGACTTGTGGAGTAATACTCAAGAGGTCGAAGAGGCGCCCCTGCTAAGGGCGTAGGGTGGGAAACCGCCGCGAGAGTTCAAATCTCTCTTACTCCGCCAATGTAAAAACCGCGATACAACCTGCAAAGGTTGGTGTATCGCGGTTTTTCATTTGTCTGATAGTGTTAGATACTGTCAAATACTGTCAGATAATGCTTCGTAAATGGTTCGTAATCGGCCAAAAGTTCGTAAAAAGTTCGTAGTAATTTGCCCCAAAAATCACCGTAAAAAAAGCGGCAGGCCGCCCACATTTGAGCAGCCTGCCGCTTACTTATTTCCCATTGTTTTTCCCCTCGCTCTGGGTGCCGAAGTAGAACGCGATAACCATTGTCACGATTGTCATCACGGTATCAGGCTGCAAGCCCCCGCGCAGGGCCAGCACAGCAAAGACGGTCACAACGATTAGTGTCACGATGGTTTTCACCTTGATGAGCGCGGCCACGTTCTTCCAAAAATCCTGCATTAGATTCTCCCTCCATTTTCTTCATGCCGTTCCAAATCCTCAATGCGGTGGTTGGCAACGGACATTTTCTCCTCCAACACCGGAATCTTCTGGGCAAAATTGTTGTGCATCCGCACCTCGCGTGTCAGCTCCTCGATCTTGGTGTCCGTTACGGCCTGCGCAACCTCCAGCTGGTGTGTGACCTTGTCGCTCAGGCTTTTGTTGTTGAAGTAGTTCGTTACCATCACGCCCACCAGGCCCAGCCCGGCCGTGATGAGCGCGATTATAATCTGCTCCATTGGCACCACCTCAGACCCATTCGCTCTTGTACAGCCCGGCATCCGTCAGGCCGCGGCTCTGGCACACGGCAAAGACGGCGTCTGCATCGCCCTGCGAGACCGGCCCTACCGTAATCACCTGCAGCTTGCCGGTGCCGTTCTGGGCCGTCTGCGCGCCGCTGGCGGCCTGCTCGGGCTGCTGTACAGCGTGCTCGCCGGGGCGGTATGTAAACACCTGCCCGCTTGCCGTGGTGAAGTCGTTGTCCAGCCACACCAGCGGGTTGGTGCGCTTGCCGCCCAGGATAACCTCAAAATGCAGATGCGCGCCGAACACGTTGCCGGTCACGCCGCTGTAGCCGATGATCTCGCCCTCTTTAACCCTCTGGCCGTACTTGACGCAATAGCTGGACAGGTGAGCGTACCGTGTCTGCAAGGTCTTGCTTTTGTAGTCGGCGTGTCTGATACGCACCATGTTGCCATAACTTTGCATACCCGTCCGCGTGTGTCCGTCCCAGTCCTGGGTCTGATCCACGGTGCCGTCCTCGGCGGCATAGACCGGGCGGATATAAATGTTGTCAATCTGGGTGCGCAGGTCAACGGCCTGGTGCAAACTGCCGTCATTGTAATACCACCCTTGCGTCAGCACGTGAATGTCCAGCGGCCAATGCAGCAGGACCTCTCCATTAGATAGTCTCATTGTATTACCTCATCTGTGTCCATCACCAGCGCCTCGTACTCATCCAGCAGATCCCGCGCAGCTGGTATGGCCTCGCGGTAGTCCCACAGTACAAGCATCACCCGCGCCAGTAAATCCGCTTCCTCGCTCATTCTTCCACCGGCGGCGTGGGCCACTCCACCGCGTAGGGGAAGCCGGCCTGCTCGGGCACATCGCGCAGGGCCTGCCGGTAGGTCTTCCAGTCGGCTTTCACCGTCTTTGCGTCCGCCAGCACAGTCCAGTCCGTGGCGGCGATCAGCTTGTCCCGCCGCGCACGCACAATGGCTGCTGCGGCATCGTAGTCGGCCTGCTTGATGATCTCGGCCCACTGGTCGGGGGCCGTCTCCAGCGCGGCGCTGGGTAGCTGTGTTCGCATTTCGTAAGTGGTGTAGCCGTAGCCGCTCCAGGGCGTGTCCATGTTGGACACAGCCTCGCGGGTGATTTTCTGCTCATCCTCATACAGGCGCACCAGCGTGAGGCCGTTGCCAAGGGGCTCGGTCTCAAAGCGGGGGCGCTGCTCATTGCATTCTGCTCTAACCATTTTGTACCACCTTTCTGATTTTCCGGTAGCTTATCACACCGTCCATATGCTTCACGCGGAACCGGTGCTCGTTTGCGTGTTTCAGTTGCCCGATACGGCAGGCAGCCTGCCGGGCCTGTTGCGTTGTCGGCACGCCGTGCGGGCGGGGGCCTCGCTGCCCCCACGCCCCCCGCTTAGCCGGGGATAGAAAGGTCCGCCGCGCCGTGCCATATGGACAAGCCCTTGCCTTCGTTGAGGGAGACGGCCCACGGACCGGCGGCGCCACCGCTGCCAGAGTAGCCGCCGCGCCGCACAATGCGGGTCCCGCTCTTGTTGGACTGGAAATGGTCCGCCAGATAGGTACTGGAACTTCCGTTCACAGACTTCGCAATCTGCAGCTGGGGCACACGCGGGTCAGACTGCAGGGCCTTTACCCAGCCATCATCGCGGGGCAGCGTCAGCGTGTCCAGCTTGATGTAGTCCGCCGTGCTCGACCACTTGTACTTGGTCGGGTCATCGCAGTAGTACGGCACGCCGTCAATCAGTTTCCAATCGCACTCAAATCGCCGCTGGTTGCCGTACAGTGGATTTTCACAGCCGTAGAACACAAAGCTGTGCCGTCCATCCGTATTGGAGACAGGGCTGCCACAGGTCGAGATGACGCTGTTGGCCGTGCCGGTGGGCTGCATGATGCGCCAGATTTTGTGGTCGGTGGTCGTGGTGACAGGGTCGCCGGTAAAGCTGGCCTTTACGTTGGCGGCGTCACCGTCAATTGCCTCAATGGCGGTCACGATCCGGCGGTTGGCTACGCTCTCATTCTCGCCGCCGGTGCCGATGGAGAAAACATTGCCCACCTCCAACACGTCCTTGGCCACCGTCACGGCGCTCTCGGCCTCGCGTGCGCCGGTGATGGCGATGTTGGTTGCATACAGGTTGACAACGCCGTTAATTTTGCTCTGAAAATGGCGCGAACCGTACACAACGGTCATCAGGTAGGCCAGCACCTCAAAGTCCTTGCTCGTGTTGATGCAGTAGGTCTCGCCCCAAAGCCGTGCCGCAGCCAAAAACTGCGAGATCGTCTTGTTGCCGGTACTAATAACGCCCGCAATGCTGTGCAGCTTGCCGTCCGCACCGATGCTGCCCTGGAAGGCGGGCAGGTAGCACTTTTGCTTGAGGGAGCCGTCCGCGTTCTGGAACTTCCGCGGTGCACGGAAGCCCGGCATCGGCACAGCCGACACGCGCGGATTGACATCCAGCATGCCGGAAACATAGAAGAGCGGCACCTCAACCAGCACCTCGCCGTTCGTGCCATCCTCAATGTAACCGGGCTGCCCCTTGTAGGCGTTGACCGTGACCGTGCCGTCCGCGTTCAGCGTGCAGCAGCAGCGCCGCATACCCGCCCAAGGATAGACGCCGTCAAAGTCGTTTTGTCCTGCGCTGGTATCGGTGCCGGGGGTAAACACAAACTCTGCAGCTGCCCCCGTCCGCGTGCCCGCCGACGTGCTGCCGGTGAACTCCACGCCGTAGAACGTAGCACCCACAGCAGACGCAGCGGCCTTGGCCGATGCAGCGGCAGCATTCGCGCTCTGGCCTGCCTGCGTGGCGCTGGCCTGGGCGTCGTTCTTGGCCGCGTTCGCCTCGGCCAGGTTGTTGCCCGCGTTCGCCAGCAGCGTGGCGAACTCCTCACGGGTGCCGGTGTAGCCGTGCGCTTTCGCATCGGCGTAGGCGGTTACTGCGCCGAGGTCGGTGGTGAAAACAGAACTATCAGCCATGGATCTGTACCTCCAAATTCGTGTCATTGACAATGGCAAAATCAAGCTTGTCCTTCAGGTTGGTCGTGCGCGTATACATCAGATGCCCCGTGTCGGGGTCAACGCCCATCTGCATATAGCCGTTGCTCAGCGCCGCCTGGCGCGCCAGCTCCACGCTGGCTGTAACATCGGCCTGCTTTTCGGTCACATCCTGCTGGCGGGCCTTGACATCCTCCTTGATGCCCTGCATCTCGGTCAGCTTCTCGGCCACGCCCTCGTTGATGACCTTTGTCGCCGCATCGCCGGCCGTTTTGGCGGCATCCTCAGACCGCTTTGCGCTGGCAGCGGCGCTCGCGCTGGCGCTCTCGGCAGCGGCCCGCGCGCTTTCCGCTGCGCTTGCCTTTTCTGTGGCCGTACCGGCAGACTGCCCCGCCTTCGTTGCGGATGCAGCAGCCGCAGCAGCGCTTTCCTTTGCCGCCGTGGCAGACCCGGCAGCGGCACCGGCCTCCTGCGTGGCCTTGGCGGCGGCTTCGCCAATGCTGTTGGCATCCTTGGCGGCAGCCTCAGCAGAGGTCGCTGCTCTCATCTCAGACTGCAATGCCGCGTTCTGCGACTTCCCGGCAGCGGTTGCCGCAGCCGCAGCGCTGGTAGCGGCATTGCCCGCCGCATACGCAGCCTCCGCAGCAGCGTTCTTGGCCGCGTTGGCGGTACCTGCGCTGGCCGCAGCAGCCGCAGCGCTGGCAGCGGCACCGCCCGCCTCCTCGCCCGCCTTGATGGCGGCATCCTCAGCGGCCCGGTGCGCGTTTTCCGCGGCATCCTTGGCGGCCTGCGCCACCCGCACCGCGTTGTTGGAGTTCTCCAAGATCTGCTGCACCACATCCGGCGTAGGCGTACCGGGGTTGTCTCCGTCAATGCCAGAGTGATCCCGAATGGAGTAGGGGAGATCTACAGTTATGCGCTGCAGCCCATTAGCGAGGCCCAGAAATACGATCTTGCCGCGGCCTGCGTTGTCGGCCGTTGCCTCAGGCGGCACTTCCAAGATACCGTCCGCTCCGACTGTCTTTTTTGTCGCCGACCCGCCGGGTGCATGGAACACGGCCAAAGCCTCAAGGCCGCTCCACCCCTCTCCGAAGATGACGCGGACCTTTTCCGTGCCGTAGCTGTCCTTGGTTCCCAGCTCAATGCAAGGCGTGATCGAAAAGCTCCCCTCTACGACCACGTCATAGTTCATCAGTACAATGGTTTTTATGATGGCCACCTCCTCTTAGCTGCCGTTTCCGCCAATGGGATACTCCACAATGATTGTGCCGGACTCTCTCGCAATGTGGACGCGTTGACCGGCAGAGAATGTCACTGCGGCATTGTAGGGATAATGTTTTTCCGTCGGAGTCGTATCACCGGGCAAGATCAGCGCGATCCCATCGCTGTATACGGCGCTCACTGTGGCAATGTTCCCACTTTTAGTTGTCGTCTCAAGCGCTTTGCGCTGTTGGTAATTCTCAATCAATGCTGTAAAACACCTTCTTTGCCGTATGCGTCATCTGACCGCCCGGGACACAGTCGAGCGTCCACTCCTGTTCTTCCAGCAGGCCGATCCCGTCACGCATCATTAAAATGCTGTCGTTCAGCCGATGCGGCTGTTCTGCATCGCCGCAGGAAGTAAACGAATAGTTTGCAGCGCCCATCATACTCAGCAGCATTCTGTTTTTCGCGTGTGTTTCCAGTGCTTCCTGCGAGGCGATTCCCTCCACAGTCTCGACGCTTACGATCCTGCGCCCGCGGCGCATTATGCTCAGCGGACTGGTAGGGTTGACATTTTCCGCCACCGCCCGAAGCTCCTTTCCCAGATCGGCGCTGCTAACAATATCTACAAATACATTTGCAGCGTCAAATGTGTCCGCTTCAATGCTCATCGGTATGCGCAGCAATGTCGATTCGTCCGGCCCGTACCGGTGCGTTCGATTATTGATAGAGGCAGGCTCCCATGGTTCGGCCACAGCCACGCCGTTTCCATCAAAGTAGATGTCCCGGTAGTTGATCTCAGCCAGCAGCGCCGCAACAACGGCGTACCGCGTTGTGCCGATTTCCCATTCATGGTCCGTCATCAGAACCTCATCCGTGTCGATAATGCTTACCACATTGATGCCCGCAGCCAATAGCTGCTCTCTTATCGCCGTAGTGTAACGCGTACCGGCGTGGATCATAAGCGTGCGCTCCAACACGCTCAGGTTGCGCAGCGCATACCCCTGATCGTATCCAGTCAGCTCCTGCGTTTTGTGCCCGTACTCGTCAACACTCTCGGGACATGTCGTAATATTAAACAGCCCCAACGGCGTTCGGTTTGTGTTGTCTACGCGGACCACGCTCAGCATATCTGTCAGCCAGTTTATATCTGCGTCCATCTCCGCGGTCAGAGTCACCGTGCTCTTCACCTCAGCGCTGCCGGTAAAGCGGATCTGCGGGGTACAGTCCGCGGGCACCTGCAGCACCCGGTAGGGTGCGCCGCTGCGCATGGCAATGAACTCATATCGGATCATACTTCACGGCCTCCTGCTGCGTCTCGGTAATGCTAAGGCTCAAAGGCGTGCAGCCGTGGTCACGGTTCTCCTGCAGATCTTTAAATACGCCGATTGCCAAATGCCCTGCATGGTCCTTGTATACGACCACCTTGCCGGCGAGTCCGCGAAGTTTCTCAAGCTCATCCGTTGTTTTGAGCGCATACGCGATGGTGTGCGTAACTACCTGATTGCCGGCATCGTGCCAAATGGGGAGCTTTTTGCCCCAGTATTGCTGGTATGTGCCGCCCAGACTTGTGCTTTTTGTGTAATTCTGGTAGCTGGTCGCATACTTCAAAGCCAACCACTCATTGCCGTTCAACAGGCCGATGGCGGCATAGGGCACACTAGGCGCAGCCTTGACAGGTGCGCTGTCCGTGTAGTAGCCATCCTCGCCAAATACGCGCACAATATACTTGTGTTCCTGCGCACTGGTGCGGTCTATGTACTGCCCATCTTCACCTTTGGCTATCAGCACTCCATCGCGCAGGATGTAACCTGTGCCGCCATCCCAGCGCAGCTGCACTTCGCCCCAAAGGCTTTCAGCCTGGCAGTTTACGGCACTGCCGGGCTGATTCTTGACTTTGACCTCGCAGTCTGCCCACGGGGATACATCTCCATACGAGTTATAAATCCTCACAGAAAGTATGTGCGTCCCGTCTGCCAGCACTTCGTCAGACTGCCATTCCTTCCCGGTGCCGTATCGTACACCCAGGCTGATGCCGTCCACTGCAACTTCATAACCGTCCTGCTCTTTGGCCTGCCACCGCATTTTTGCCAGCGGCTTGTTGCCATAATAGGAGATGATGGGGGCCTTAGGTGCTCGCCGTATTGCAAAGATTGCCGCGCCGGAATAACTGCCGAACGCTCCGTCCGTATTCTTCGTGCGCACGCGCCAGTAGATAACGCCGCTATTAAATGTGCCTGCGGCCGCTTGATAGCTATTGTCCGCACTATTCGCACTGGCCAGCACTGTGTAGGATGCACCGCTATCTGCCGAATAACTCAGTTCCCAGCCTGTCTGCGCCGTGCCGGTGACATTGGCATGCTGCCACACAAATGTGATGCCCTGCACAGCATCATCCATGTACTCGCCCGCGGGGCTCACCGCCACAGGCGTGCTGAGCGTGTCCAGCGTGGACACATTGATCGTGTCGCTGGTTACCTTTGTACCCGTATTCGCAATCGCCACAACATACCAGTCCAGTGTTGTAGCGCCTTCGGCAAAAGTGTTCGCGGGCACATCTGCATACTGCTGCGAACCGGCCACAGCAACCTCATGCCAGTCGCTCTCATTGTTCGCCTTAAAGTACAGTGTCGCACTCTGCTGCGTCACATCTCCGGGCCTGTCATCGCTGTCAACGCTGAACACCCAGCTAAAGCGGTTTGTAACTGCCCTAGGCGCGGACGCACCCGCCGCAGGCGTTGTTCCCTTTACGGAGACAGGCACCTCGACATTGGTGCATTGCACCCAGCTTGAAGTGTGTGTGGTTCCCACGCTGCTCTTGGCGACAACGCGCCACTGGTAGCTTCCTATGGGCAATGTGCCGCAATTGACACTCACATGGGTTGTGCCATCGCTGACGCTTGCAAAATCTGCCGGGTCAGCCATGTTGTCAGTCCGGTACTGCAAAACAGCGGATCCCTGCTGCAATACACCGCTGATCGCGCCGCTGGCAATGCTGCCGGTGAACGCCCAGCTGAATACTGCATCAAAGCCGTAGTATGTCTTGCTGGTGGGGCGCAGGTCGTCGACCTTGGCGGTCGGGTCCGCCAGCGACAGGGAATAGGTGGCGCTTTCCGCCACCGTTCCGGATCCGTATGCCCCCACCTGCACGCGCCATCGAATACCGCTGCCGCTTGACCATGCGGTAGTATCCAGATCGAAGGATGTCGCACCATTGCCAAGTGTATAGGTCTGGCTGTTTCCGCCGTCCTGATCGGTGATGATGATCTTGCAGGTCGAGTTCCTGCGCTCAAAATCATCCTCGGCGTCTGTAGTCCACTGCAGTCGATACTTTGTGTACCGTGCAACGGTGCCGCTGGTTAGCGTCTGGCCTGTTGGTGTAACAACGCCTTGATAACTGACGCAATTTATATATGCGTCACTGCGGCTGGATCCGATGTTGTTGTAACCATTTTCCGCCTTTACAAAAACACCGTAGGCTAAAACATTCTTTTTCCGCGTCTGGCTAAAAGAATCGAATGCAAACCAACAATCTCCGTGTGGAAAATTGCTTTGCTCACACACGCTGCTCGTGTCTGAATAATAGGTTGTGCCCGCACTGTTTCCAAGCGCATATCCTATAAGTTTAACCTTACGGTTAGCATCACCATAGGCAGGGATGCGGACCTGCATGCCGCCTATATAGCGGCTTGTGCTCCCCATCCCGGTATTGAACAACCACGAGCAATGATACGCCTGATAGTTAGCCAAAGGGTTTGTGCTGCCAGCCTTATAGCTTCTTGTGCTCCAGCTGTGCGATTTCATGTCAATGCCCCCTGTCTCATGCTCATGGCTTCATTTTTGGCGATACTTACAATATCGTTGAACTCTTTCACATTCTTGGCATCAATGGTAATGCTCCCGATATTGATAGCATAGCCGCCCAGCATGCCGCGTGTCTGGCTGCTGTTGTAGATGCGTTCTCCGCCGCGCAATGCCACCAGCTCCGGCCCGTTCTCACCCACAACAGCCAGTCCGCCGCGCGCGCTGCGCGTGCCGGTGGCATACTGCGGCACCTTGCTGTTGGCTGCGCGCATTGTCCCCGTTGTAGCCGAGGATATGCCGCTCATGGCGCTGTTGATTTCGTTTCCTTTGCCGATCAGGACAGCGATAACAGCCACCAGCGCCGTGACGGCCGCTACGATAGCCAGGATTTTAATGTACAGCAGATCAATATGGCTCATAGCGCTGCCGACCATGCTTTTCACGGTTCCAACCGGCCCCTGTAAGTCTTGAATGGCCTTCGCCACAAGCAGCACTACTGTGGCGATGCTGGTAATAGAGATAACTGCCGTCAGCACCGGCGTTGGGATAGCGTTCAAGGCCTCGGCAAACGCTGTAATGATGGGCAGCAGCGCCTCGGCAAAGCTGCGCTTCACGGCGTCGCCCTGCTTGGCCAGCTTCTGCATCGCATCATCCAGCTCACCAAAACTCTGCAGCGTTTCATGCTCGGTAACGGCGCCAACCTCGTGCGCCTGCTCCGCAAGCTCTTTCAGTCTGCCGCTGCCGGCCTCGATCAGCGGGTTCAGGTCCGTTGCCGACCTGCCAAAGATATCCATCGCCAGCGCATCGCGTTCGGTCTCGTTTTTCATCTTGCCCAAGGCGTCAATGGTTTTCAAAAACACCTCATAGTTGTCCTTGAGCTTCCCGCTGCTGTCCGACACTTTTACATGCAGTTTTTTAAACGCCTCTGCTGCAGAGCCTGTCCCGGTAGCCGCCGTCTGCATATTGTTGGTCAGCTTTACCAGACTGCCGCGCAGCGTGTCCGTGCTTACATCCACAAGCTCACTGGCGTACTCAAACTCCTGCAGCTGGTCTGTGGTCAGGCTCGTCTGCGTAGACAGCGTCAGCAGATCATCCGCTGTCTTGCTCATGTCCATCGTGGAGCTTGCAAGCGCTCCCGCCAGGCCGCCGACTACCGTGACGGCAGCTGCGCCGCTGGCCGAGAAGCCGTCCAGCTTGTCAACCGCAGTCTGCAAGCCGGGCGGCAGACTGATTCCCAGCGCATTGGCCAGGCCGTTGACCACATCCGCCAGGCTGGCGGTGGTCTTGTTGGTTCGCTCCTGCTGGTCGCTCAGTTCCTTCAGGAGGTTTTCCTGCTTGGCAACCTCGGTCTGGGCGCTGATCAGGCTTGCCCGCCACTGCATGGTCGTTTTACTGGCCTCACCCTCACGCCGAGCGCTGTTTTCGTAGGCCTGCTGCAGCACCTGCACTTTATCCCGGTAGCTCTGCAAGGTCTGCTGTGCGGCCTCGTACCGCTGCTTTAAGGCGGCCTGCCGGTCGTCCATTTCACGGGTCTGTTCGGTCACAAGCTGCATCTGCTGCTTATTTACCTTCAAGCCCGTGTTTACTTCGCTCAGTGCCGCCTTGAATTGCTGGTCATTTTCCACGACAAGGCTGACACCTGCTTTAGGCATCGACATCTGCAAGCCCCCTTTCCTGTGGCAGTTCAATACCATTCATGGCGCAGTATTCTGTAAACTGTGCAAGCAGTTCATCCAGGCTCAAAAACCGCGTTTCCCGCCGGGTATAGCCCAGCAGCCCCACCGCGATGTATTGCAGCCTGGGGAAATTTATGATTCGGTCGCCGTCAAAGTGCCGCTCGGGGACATCGTCAACCCAGATTCGCTCAGCATCGTCTTCATCGCCTGCAGCGCCTGACGGCCTGATGCGTTTTTTCCGTAAAACTCCATAAAGGCCTCTTCCACGCTTGCGGTCAAACCGCCTTGCAGATCGGAGAACGAAATGAGTTTTTTAACAACCCCAAGGCTCGGAGCCTCGTTATCTCGGTGATGTTCTTCGTTGTCAAGCTCAACGCCCTCGCGGATCAGCAGCCAAATGATATACGCTGCCTCTTCCGGGTCGTTCAGCTTTGCCACGATGGTGCTCAAGTCAGAGTAGTGCTCCTGAAGCTCCTTAACGTTCTGCAGGTCGAACAGTGCCGGGTACTTGCGGCCGCGCAACGTAATTTCCGCCATAACCTCACCCCTTGATGTTCAAGAATGTTTTCAGTGCAGCCAGGGCCTCTTCGTATCCATCAAACTCCTGCTTTTTCACAAAATTCCCCTCACTGTTGCACTCCGCAGATCCTGCCAGCTTGGTCGTGCTGTAACTTGTGCTCTTGGAGGCAGTGCTGAGGTTATCGTCCACAGGGTCAAAGCTCGCGCGGTAATAGCCCACCAGACGATACGCAAGCTTGCGGTCAGGCTTTTTCAGCTTGCCAAGCGCGGCAACGCGCACAAGGGCAGGCGTATCGCCCTCTTTGCGCTCAAGCGTCTTTGTGCTCTCATCATAGTGGTGACCGCACAGTTCCGCCTCATCTGCCAGACTCAGATAGCTGCGATCAATGCTCAGCTTCGCGCTGGGCGTACCGGCATCGCGCTGCTCGCGGCGGTCGCCGGCCCACAGCTCGCTGCTGTCGCTGTCGTTTTCGCCGGCGTAGCTCACAACAGCGCGCGTGATCTTGCCATCGCCGAGGGTTTCCGTCTCAGACCCATCCGCGCTGGTCACCACAGTAATAGGGCAATAGCCATAGTAGGGAAGTCCGATATAAGCCATTATTATGCCTCTCTTTCATTCCAGTCGCATCCATCATCGGCTTCTGCCTCAACGTATGCAACAAAGTGTTTTGTGTCGTTATCGTAGCCGTACTCGGTCGAGCCGATAATAAACCCGGCATCTCTGAAAGCACAGCGCATTTTTCTGGCGCAGGGCTGCGGCAGATCTCTCGTATACCAAGCCGCGCGCACCTGCAAGTGCTGCTGTTCGTCCCGGTCACCGGCGTAGATTTCCGGCGCATCGTCCAAGACGCTCAGCACCACATAGCTGTCCGGCAGCGGATCCTCCTCATTTTTAACAAATGAGACATTGCTGCACACAGTTTCCAGTGCGGCCAATGCCGCATCAATCATGGTCATAGCTTACCTCTCTGCCACAAAACATCCTGCATCACAGTGCTAACAGCATCCTCGCAACTGTTTGCGGCGCGGTTCAAAAACGGCTGCGCGGGCTCTTTGGCGGTGCCGTACTCTAGGGCCACAGCTTTCTGCATCTGTGCAACCTTGTTTGGGTAGTTGGGGCTGGATCCGTGCCCGCTATCGTAGCCGCTAAAGCTCACATCCAACCCGTAGCCGCCTCTTTTACGCTTTTTAGGTTTCCCGGCGCGGACACTGTCAGATAGATGCTTATTAGCGCGGCTGCTTTTGTGTTTTCCAACCTGCTGTTTCAGCGCATCCACCGCAATGGGGGCTGCGCTTTTCAACATTTCGGGCGCAATGGAGTCTAAATCGGCGAGCTTTGTCAGCTGCTCCGTGACTTCATCGCTCCACACAAGGTCCATCCTCACGGCGGGCCTCCTTTTGTCTGGGGCAGGTCACTGACGGTCAGCTCGACCGTGCTTCCAATCTCATAGGCACGCTGCACACTGTACAGGCTGCCCTTCCACAACAGCACGCGCTCTCCGTTGTACTCGTCAGCGTGCAGCACAAAAACGGCGCTCAGCGTGGTACCTGCCGCTTCTGCCGCAAAAAATTCCCGCCACCCTACAGACTTGCGCTCTCCGTAGACCTTACACACAGGGGTGTAGGAATGGACCAGCACGCCCTGCTTCTTTTCGGGTTTGTCTTGCATCAGGGTGATTTCTTCTGTCCAGTACATAGTTGCTCCTAACAAAAATGCCGCCGGAGGGCGCAAGGCACTCCGGCGGTGCATCACAGCACAGCGCTCATGCGTCGGGCCAGTCTGTGTAGTTGGTCGTCATTCGCAGCTGCGCCTTCTGCTCATCGTAGGAGGCTTTCAGCTTATCGTAGTCGCCGGTCGGCCAGAAGTTGGCGCGGCAGTAGGTGATGACGGCACGGCGGATCAGCGGGTCCTGCGTGTCCAAGTTGGACACACCGGCCTGTTTCAGGTCAGCCAGGGCCGCATCCACCAGGTCGCTCACTTCCTGCGTCAGCTCCTCCGGCATATCCGACCGGCGCAGCGCTACCGTCACTTTGGACAGCAGGTCGTTGTCAGCCATGGGTCACAGCCTCCGATCAGGCGTTGGCCGCAATCGTCAGCGCAACGAAGCCGCCGGGGACGACCACATCCGCACCCATCTCCACATCACCGCGGATCGTGGACAGCAGCTTGTCAAAAGCGAAGTCATCGGAGACGGCGATCTCGTAGTCACTGAACAGGTCCAGCTTGAGGCAGCGCGGCACACCGTAGAACATGGTGGGCTGTGCCTTTGCGGTCTGGGCCGTACCGGCACAGGCGGTCAGGTTCTTGTTGAGACAGTAGCGCACGCTCAGGCCACCCTCCTTGATGATGCCGGTGTTGGGGTTGGCAGAATCCGGGGTGATCTCGTAGACGGCCTTTTTCTCGTTGGTGCCGCGCACATCGCCAAAGGCAATCAGATCCTTCTTGTTCAGGAACAGGACTGCCTCGCCCTCAACGGCCTCATCGCCGCCGTAGTTCAGCGTCAGATTGCGCAGGGTTTTCTCGTTGATGGTGCCTTTCTTAGTGCTGTCCAGCGTGGCGTCGATGGTGTTCACGAGCTTGCTGGCTTTCAGCGCATCGGTCACAATAACGGATGCTTTCTTGCGCAAGCTGAGCAGGGCCTGGGCGCGGCACTTGGCGAAGTAGTTCACCGGGGTCAGCTTCTTGGCCTGCTTGCTGATCTGGCTCAGAACCGCCTCCGACTTGGGCGTGATGTCGATGTAGTCATAGGTGGCCTCTTTGGAGGTGGCGGCAGCACCCTCGGTCTGATCGGCGGCAGCGTCGGCATCCTGCTTGACGTAGGGGATGCGGTCGGTGGACATACCGGAGCAGTCATCGACCCACACCATATCAATGATGCTGGAGACGCCGACACCAACGCGGTCCTGAATTTCGGTGTTGACCTCGGTGGGGGTTGCCAGCTTACCGCCGCTCACCAGAACGGCGCGGGTCTCCTCCACGCCCAGAACGGCGCGGCGGTTCTCTTTGAACTGCTGGGCGCGGATCTGGGCATCGGTGATGGCGGTGGGGTTGTCCTGGGGCGCACCGGCACCGTCCGCAACCTTGGCAGCAATGCCGAGGCGGCGCTGCTCGGTCTCATACTGCGCGATGCGCTGGCTGATCTCATCAGCCTCAGTCTCAAGGGCGTCCAGATCGGCACCCTCGGCGTTGACCTCGGTGCGGATTTCGGCAGCGCGGGCGCGCAGCTCCGCAATGGTCATTTCACTGGTTTTCTTTTTCATGGTTCACACTCCCAAAAGTTTCAGTTTGATTTTTGTTGCGGTATCCGCCCTTTGCAGTCTCTCCGCTTTAATTCTCTCGATCTCTCCGTCAAGGAATTTTCGGGCGCTGATCGATGTGGCGTCGTTGGCCGGTAGGCTCACGGCGCTCACATCGTACAGTTTCTTGATCTTGGTGATCGTGCGGTTCACGGTCACGGTGTTGTTTTCCAAATCGCGGGTGGTCTCACGCTTATCCTCGGCCACGGTAAAGCCAAACGACATCTTATCGGTGTAGCCGCCCTTGATTTCGGCAAACAGCTGCCGCCCAATCTCGGTGCCGCCCAGATCGGCAGTCACTTTCAGCCCGGCGCTGTCAGCGGCCAGGGCCAACGTGCCGTTTTTGGTGCGAGCAAAGACGCGGCCCTCATGGTCGTACTGCATGATGACGTCATCCATGTCGCAGTCATCAAAAGCGTGCGGGTCGATCTGCTCCATGATGCGGTAGCAGGTGCCGCTGTCGCCCCTGTACTCATACAGCAAATAGGGCTGGTTGAACGTACAGGCGTAGCCCTCCACTTCCTGCTTGGAGTCCGGCGCGGCGGGGTCAGCGGTTCGGACCTCCAGCCGCATGGCGCGGTATTCCCGGCCATTGTTCAACTTTTTCAACAATTTCTCATTACTTTCCACTGGTTAGGTCGTCTCCTTTCTTTGTCACGCTGCCATCGCTGCCCAGCAGGTAATACTCGCCGCGTATCGTGTACGCTTGCCCTTGGCCGTTCGGCAGGGGCGGCAAGTTCCAAATTTCGCGTATCTCATCGCGGTTCATAATGCCGCGATCCGCCATCTGGGCCGATACGTTCAGTTTTTCGGTGTTGCTCATGTATTGCAGCCGGTTGGCTGTCGCTATCAGCAGCGTGCCGCCCGCGCGTTCGCGCTCGGTAAACAACATTTTTGTGGCGACATCGCTGAACTGGATGGAAAACGGCTCGATTTTACCCTCATAGAACGCGCTCCAGGCGTCGCCGTAGGCGCGGTTTTGCAGCACGTCCTCGTTGGTGCCGAAGTAGTTGAACACATTGGTGTTGATGCGCTCCATCTCATCAGCGGCCACAACATAGGGCTTGGCCTCCAGCTGCTTGATGTCCGTGTAGGTGTTGGGGAACAGCAGAATGCCGCCGCCCTCGCCCTGTAAGTTGTTTTTGCTGAACCGCTTACGCTCTTTTTTCAAATCCTCATCGCTGGAGAAGTTGTTCATCTTGGCGGCAAAGCGGAAGGTCGCGCCGTTTTTAACGGCCTCGGCAATGCCCTGGTTTTGCAGGTTTACCAGATCCATCGTGGGCGTCAGAGCGTGGTTGTTCTCGCCAAAAATATCGCTCTTGTACTGGAATTTTGTCATAATGCCGCACCGCGCCATTTCAATGGCAGCGGTCTGGCCGCTGCGGAATGTGTAGCGCAGCCAGGGCGCGGCCCCATACTGCACGATTTCACAGCTGGACGGCAGCACCGGGAACATGCCAACGGTCTCACCAAACTCATTGATGACCGGCACAATAAAGGCGGTGTTTTGCACCTCCAGGATTGTGCAAAGCCTGTACAGGAATTGCCCCCAGGTCTGCCACTCGTTTGGCCCCTGCCGGAGACGAGTCTGCAATTTCGGATTTGCCGGTCCCTGCACGGTGACGCTCAGCTTGCTGGCGTGGGTGGCCGTGGCGTGGATCGCGGCGCGCACGATCTCGCTCTCATACAACTCGCCACCCCAGCTCAAAAAGCTGGGCGTGTAGCCGTCCAGCGTCGTCCAGAATCCAGACGCGAGGCTCTTGGCGGCTATCTTCCCGAAAATTGATTGAAACAGTCCCATGCTCATCACCCCGCGTTCTTTAACTGGCCGCCGATTTCGGCGCACCATTTCTGCCGCACCGTCATCCCATCCATGAGCGCGGCGCAGCCGTCAATGTGGTCGGCGGCGCTCATCTTCACAAGTTTACATCTGCCGCTGTCGTTTTCGACTTTCAGCGCCGTGTTCAGCAGATGCACTTTTAACAGGTCGTTGTCCCCGATGTTGATGGTGCCGTCTTTCAGCAGTCCCTCAACCTCGCGTATCACCGGCGTCAGGTTGAACCCCTGGAATACATCGTCCATGTGGAATCCGTATTGCTTCATATCCTGCACGAGGTACTGGGCCGTGTATCGGTCATAGCCGACCTGCAAGGGATAAATTTTGTACTGCTCTATCAGCGTCCTGAACCAGTTGTAGCAATCGCGATAATCCACAAAATTGTCACCGCTCAGCGTGAGGATGCCGCGCTGCACATACGCCGCATAAGGCAGTCCGTCCCGCTCGGTGGCCTCTTGCAGCTTTTCGGCGGGGAGAAAGAAATGCGCCAGCACATTCAACTTTCCGTTTTTCTCAATGATTGCCACGCAGGCGGTCAAGTCGGTTGTGCGGCTCAGGTCAATACCGCCCACGCAATAGCAGTTTTTGAAGTTGGCCGGGTCGATGTGCGCACCGCAGGCGCGCTCCACAACATCGGAGGCCAGCCATGCAAGGCTGGAGTTTTGCTTGATGTTGCAGTATTTTGTTAAAAACTCGGCCCGTTTGGACAAACTTCCCTCGGCAATGGCGATTTCTTCCAGCAGATAGCTGACGCTGATGCTTACGCCCAGATTAGGGTTGGCTTTAGCCAATTCGTTAATATCGCTCCACTTGGCAGGATCGTCGATCATGTAGAGAAACGGTGCAAGGCGCGTCTCTTTGGAATCACCCAGCAAAAAGCGGGTGGCACGCTTTATCAGTTCATCATAGATGCCCTCGTTCACATAGCCTGCCGTACTGATCGCCAGCAGCATGGGCTGTGTGCGCGCGCCAAAACTCGATTTGATGACCTCGTAAAATTTCAGCCCAGCATCACCGGGCCAGCTGGCGACCTCATCGGCCACGCACAGGCTGACGTTGAGACCGTCCGACTTTTTTGCGGAAAACGCCAGCGGCTTGGCGCTCGTGTTGCTGTTTGCAATGTAGATGTCTGTGCGCCGTTTCTTGCTCAGCTGACTCAGCTCTGGGTCCTTGCTGAGCATCTGATAATAGGCATCGTAGCACAGCCCCGCCTGCTCCAGCTTAGGCGCGGCAAAGTAGATGCGCCCGCCATACTCACCGTCCAAAAAACTGCAATAGGCAGCAATGGCGGCGGCCAGCAGCGTCTTGCCGTTTTTGCGGGCGATAATGACGACGACCTCGCGGAATTGACGGTGATCGGTGTCATCCATCACACCGAACAGCACCGACAAAAGCGCTTTTTGCCATAGCTCCAGCACAATCAGCTGGGGAGCCAGCGCGCCCTCATGGTGCCGGCAGAAATTCTCCACAAAGCGGATCGCTTTCTGCGCCTTCTTAGAATCAAAGTGAAACAGCCCTTTTTCCAGACCGTCCACTACATACTTGTACCAGACCTTGACCCAGCGGCCCACGATGATGGTGCCGTCCGTGATTTTCTGGTAATACTCGTAGATGTAGTTATTCACGGGCCAGCTGCTCCAGTCTGCTCTCACGCTTTTCCGGGGGCAGCAGCTTGCCCAGGCGCTCGGTCACGGTGTTGTAGTTCTTGATGAGGCTGTTGTAGGCTTGCAGATCGGCGCTGGCTTTTTTGCCGTACTGGTTCGCGCCGTTCATGTACTCCTCGCTGCACCCGTCGGCGTTAATGGATTTTTGCAGATCGTCGAGTGTGATTTTCATAAATGCCGCGTTCTGGATCAGCGGCTCCACAATCGCCATCTGATTTTTAGGCAGGTCGGCGTAGTGCGCCATGATCCTGTTGTACTCCTCTTGAATCAGCGTAGTTTTTGCTTTTCTCCCCACAACAACACCCCCTTTACACTCTTTTCAGTGCTTTTCCGAACCTTGGGGCCCGGTCTACCACACCCCCGCTCGTTTTTTCGACCGGGGGGAGGTCACCACCTCGACGTCACTCGCCCCGCCGGGTCCACACGGTATCTACGCCGCGCGCCGTGGCGCTTTGCGTGACAGTCACGGCACAGCAGCCTCAGGTTGGACCATGACAGCGAGACCGCCGGATCGTTAATGTTGTCCGGCGTCAACTCTGTCATGTGGTGGACTATCTCACCGGGGCGATACAGCCCCTTAGCCAGACAATCCTCACACAATCCGCCCACGCTGGCGGCGTACCCGGTGCGGCAATTCTGCCAGGCCCTGCTTTTATAAAATGCTTTTGCAAAGTCTCTCATAATCCTATAATAAACCCACCCCGGCAACGCGCAGACAGAGACAAGAATAAAGGATGTGTGATTTTCTCCGGCACAGCTGGGGTGGGACAGTGCCGCGCCCACCCTCATGCAGATGGGCGGCGGCATAAAAATAGCCCGGGTTCTCACCGGGCAGTGGGTGCTTCTCGCGGCCCGCACTGATGCAGCAGTGCAGCACCCGTGCCGCTGTTTTGAGAAGGAAATACTATGCGCAACACAAAAGCCGCAAGGCGGTTTCCCGTTCCTTACGGCTTTTGACAGTATCATTATACCACTTTTACAGGGGGCTTTCGAGGGTCAATTATCGGAAAATTGTTCTTCTTTCATTTCCAAATGATTTCGAATTTCCAAATCACTCTTTATGATTTCTTTTATTATCTCTGCGTTTATAGTATCTTCATTTGTAGAAAACAAGTATTCTGCAATAATTTTAGGCAGTATTATAACCCCTGATAAGATCGCCGCGATGGACGATATAAGGCCAGCCACTGCCGCCACATCAGAAATTTTTTCACACCATAGCAACAAAAACATTGCCAGCAAAACCCCAACCGTCAATGTCACCAAAATCATTATTGTCACTCTAAAGTATTCATTTCTAAAATCGTTGTTGTGGTTGTTCCGCGTCTTATAATTTTCCACGTAGTTCTGTAACAACTCTGTAAGTTTATCACCGTGGTCGTTTAGTCGCTTTTGCTCCGCAGAGACTTTTCGCTGTTCCGCAGCCGCTTTTTCTTCCAGCCTTTCTGGCTTCACAAAACCCGTGTTTTCCATTCACAATTCCTCTCATTTTTTGTTTCACCTGTAGTCTTTTGGATTCAACAAAAACATCACACCGCTATATTGATGGATTCTTTCTTCAACCATAAAAGATGATACACGAAAGTGAATTGCCGCTTTTTGAATATCTGCTGCTGTCCACTCGGAATAGTCGTTGTCTATGTTTCTTTGTGCGCTTGTCCATTCATTTAGTTTTGAATGCGGAATCAATAGGCAGGCCGCAATTCTATAGAACAAATCTCCCCGCAATGTGTTATTTCCTACCATATGAGCCATAAACAGCCCATTACTGATTTGTCTTGTCTTATGAAGATAAGCTAATACCGTGCAATAAGCAATCCATTCTCGTTGCTCTGTTGCAGAAGGCGTCATAAGCATTAGATGATACGGCATATTTTCGTCGAAAAGTTTTTGTGCTTCTTCCTTATGAATTGTTTCGCGGGCAGAAGTGCATAGTTCAAAGCACATTTCTTTCTCAACAACATATTCTTCATCAACAAAAACTTCCAAACCGATTTTGTTGGCGAGTGAAAGAATATTAAGCGATTTTCCGTAAAGGGAATCATTTTTTTCTATTTCTTCGGCGATAGAGTCATATCGTGTTGACATATTCCTTTTCTCCGTATCAAAAAGCATTACTTTATACAGTTTACCCCATTCGCACGCGGAAATCAACACCTTTCAATTCTTATATTTTCGACCGCCCTCTTATGCAGCCGTCTGACCCAGCGATATTCCAAACACATCTCTACGGCAATCTGCTCAAAGCGCTGCCCCAGCAGATACCGCCTGCGCAGTATCTCATGTCCGCGTTCCTCCTCGATTTGGTCAATCACCGCCACGACCTCACGCCTGGTCGCCCCGCAAAGGTTGATCTGTGCCTGCAATTCCTGCTGCGCGGCGATAATGCTCTCCACGGCGCGGGGCAGCGTCTGGCCGTCTCCACCCCCGCCCGGCATGCCAGTCAGGGCCGCCGTGGTTTTGCAGGCCCGGCTTCGCTGGTCCTCCAGCTCCTGCCGCAGTTCTTCTTCCAGCTGCAGTGCATCACGGTATCTCCGCAGCCAGTGAACCTTTTCCTCGTAATTCATGTATCCACCTCCGGGACATCGAAAAGTTTGAGGCCGCGCTTGCTCTGGTTGTACATGCACTTCACTTCTTCTCGCTCCTCTTGATGTCCTCGGCAATGTAGTTCTCAATGGCGGCGCCGGTGCTGTACCAGCACTTGTACCATTCCAGCGCATTGATGTCTCCGTCCCGGCCTGCGCGCTCGCCGTTCGGCCCGAAGCGCACCGCAAAGCACTCGCGGTATTGGAAGCCATTCACATGGCCAGAAAAGCGCGCCAGATCGTCCACGGCAATGATAAGGCGGCCGCCGTCTGCCATTTTCCGCTCACGGATCGTCAGGCCCAAGTCCTTCATCCTTGTCACAAGCGGCCAGCTGTCAAACGCCTCCAGTTCCTGCCGGGCCAGCGCCTGCCACTTTTCGGCCTCATCCTGCCGGGCACGCTCCTGATCACGCTTGCCCTTCACCTCGGCCTTGTACGCCGCCAGATCGTCCCTGTTGATGTACAGACGCTTAGCGGCATCGAACAACTCTCGTGTAGAGAGGAAGCTTTCGGCAATAACCTCGTTTGTATCCGCCGGATCCATCATCCTCACGCGAAAGCCGTAATAATCAGCAGGCTCAATGTTTAACAGCGCATCCGTCTCACTCTCAGTCAGATCCAGCGTCACCGGCTCCATCTTGTGAGTATCCAGCCTGTTGTCAGCGTAGTTCCATTCGCTCTTGCGAACATAGTCGAGCTTCTTCAGCTGGTCGGCCAGGCCGCACTCGACCAGATACTCGATGGCCGCCCGCCGGGCCATATCGGTGATGGGCGGCATGCTGGCGTACTTGTTTTTGGCGTATTCTACCTGCTGCACCTTGTAAAGCTTGCTGCACTCATATGCCCGCGTCATGGTGATCTCGCCGCGCTCCACCATCGCCAGAACCTCCGGCACGCAGTTGTTGGCAATGGCATTCAGCCGCCCCAGCGTGCCGGTTCCATCGCCGGTGATGCGGCTCATCTCATCACGGATGCGGCCATCAAGCGCGCCTGCCGCCTTTTTGCGTTCGAGTGCCTGCTTGAGCGCCCGGTACTGGCGCAGCCGCTCACCGTCCGTCAGCTCGCGCGCTGTGGCGTTGGAGGTGATCAGCGCGATGAGGTCGTCATCCTCGCCCTGACTCTGGCGGATAACGCAGGGCAGGACCTCAAACCCGGCCACGCCCTCGGCAGTCAGTGCCCGGCAGGCTGTCCAGCGGCGGTGCCCTGCGATCAGCATGTACCTGCCACCCTTGGCGGGCAGCACCTCCAGCGGACTGCGAAGGCCCCGCTCGGCAATGTCCGCCTTGAGCATCGACACATCCCCGATCTCGTAGATGCTGTTCTCCGGGTTCGGCTCGATGTCTGCCGCCGGCAGCATGACGACCTGCATTTTCTGCCCCGCCGGGGCGTTGGCTTTTGTGTTGCCGAGAATGTCGTTGATAGAAAATCCCTTGCTCATCGCTTAGCCCTCCTTGTGCGTGTCCATCTTGGACACGGCCTCATCGACCTCATCTGCCAGGCATCCGTAGTCCAGCGCTGCCGAGCAGTCCGGCTTGTACACCCGCAGCGGCTCGTGCGCGCTTTTGGCCTCGCTGACCTTGACCGTGTAACGGATAACGGTGTGCAGCATCTCAATGCCCGCCTCGTTCAGCTGGTGAACGACCTCGCCCGCGTACCGTGTGCGGCGATACTTTGTCATCAGCGCGCCCATCACCTTGAGGTGCGGGTTGTAGTACATCTGCACCTGCTCAATCTGGTCCATGATCTCCCGCATGCCATCGCAGGCCCACTCATCGCAGTCTACCGGGATGATCACCCAGTCCGCAGCCGTCAGCGCGTTGATGCTGCCCATGTCCAGATCCGGCGGGCAGTCCATCAGGCAGTAGTCGTATTCGCCCTCCACCGGCTCCAGACAGTTCCGCAGGTAGAACTGCCGCGGGCCGGTGTCTTGGATCATCTCGCGGTTTGCCTTGAGCATCCGCATGTCGCAGGGGAGAAGGGCAACCGCCGGGATCGCCGTCTCCACAATGGTGTCCCGCGCCCGGGCCACGCCCAGCAGCACAGACGCCACGCAGGGCCTGTCGTAGCCGGCCACGCCAAAGAACTTGCTCGTGTTGCCCTGCTTATCAAGATCCACCACCAGAACGCTCTTGCTCTTGGCGGCCAGCTCGGCGGCAAGGTTGCAGGCGGTGACGCTTTTGCCAACGCCGCCCTTGAGGTTGATAATTGCAATGCTGATCATAGAAATCCTCCTGTCCCGCCGGGGCGGCGGGTGTTATTGCGGCCAGTTCATCTGGTCGATTTCTTCAAAATCCTCTTTAGGGGCGGGCTGCCATTGATGGTATTGGGGCTGCCATCTCATGGACACAACGCCCGTCGGCCCCTCGCGGTTCTTGGCGTACATAACAGCGGTATCTTGATAGGCGTCCTCGCCGCGCAGCTCCTTGCTGTCCTCGGGCTTTCGGTTCTCTACAAAAATAGCGCTGTTGGCGTCCTGCTCGATCGTGCCGGAGCCGCGCAGATCCTCCAAATTGCAGAAGCGGCCCTCGTTGCCCTTCACGCCGGCGCGGTTGATCTGGCACAGCTCCACAACCACGATGCCCATTTTCATGGCGGCCACTTTCAGCCGTCGGGTGATCTCTCTGATACTCTGATACTCGGTCTGCCGGGGGTCGGTGGGGCTTAACAGGCCGATGTGGTCAATAAAGGCGATGTCCGGCTTGTGCTGGATCAGCTTGGCCTCCAACCCGTCAATCGTCAGGTTGCTGTCGGCGTCCAGCATCATGTTGTGGTGGCGGCGCAGGATGCCCGCCGTGTTGTCGATGATCTCCCGCTCACGCGGTGTCAGGGTCTTGTTGGTCAGCTTGCCGCTGTCGATGCGGCTGACCTTGGAGAGGATGCGGTCCATCAGTGCCTCTGCCGTCTCCTCAAGCGTCAGGTAGTAGACGCGGTACTTTTTGCTCAGCCGACTTGCCAGATTGATGCTAAAATCCGTCTTGCCGCAGCCGGGCCGCCCGGCCACCACGCAGGTGCGGCCGCGGTGGAATACACCGTACCGGTCAAGCTCCGGCCACCCCAGCTTCAGGCTGGTGTCAGGCTCATCCAGCTGGGCCAGTGCCGTTTCCAGCACGGCGTCAAACTCCCGCGCGGTGGTGTCGGCCTGCGTTGTGCTGATGGCATCCTGCATCGCCAGCGTGCGGCGCAGCTGGCGGCAGACACTGTCGGCGTCCATTGCGTCCTTGGCCATGCACTTCATCAGATCTGCCTGCAGCAGCTCGTACCGGTAATCCTCCAGAATCTGCGCAGCATAGCTGCCTATGTTGGTAACACTCGGGCATGTATCGGCCATCTGCACCAACAGCGCCTTGCAGTCCTTTCCAGTCGCGGCCTGTGCGGCATTGGCGACCGTGATCACATCCACCGCCTGCCCGCCCAGCGAGAGCCGCTGCACCGCAGCAAAGACCTCCCGGCACCCGCCGGGGGCAAACATGGCCGCCACCATCCGGGACATGTAGGGCCGCGCGGCCTCGGGGTCCATCAGCGCTGCACCCAGAAACGCCCACTGGTTGGCGGTGCGCCTGTCCATTGTTTTCTCCATGCCTAACCTCACAGAAAATCAGTGATGTCATCGTCCGGGCTGATCTCACGCGGGCGATCCTGCCCGTTGACCGGCTGCGCCGCCGGGGCGCGGTCGGTGAAATCATCCTTCAGGGCGAACAGCCCCTCCCAGCCGCGCAGGATGCTCTGCTCCAGCACGGCCGCCATGTAACCGCTGCGGTCACGCACGCCCGCCTCATCGGCCAACTGGTTGAGCTTGCTGCAGGCCAGCTTGGCGGCGTTGGCCGTCAGGGGGTGCTTGCCGGCTGCCCGGCTCTCAGCAAAGGAGAGCAGCGCAGCGGTCAGCCGCGCATCCTCGGGGAAAGCGGTTGACAAGATATCGGTGACGCTCTCCCGCGCCCGCGCGCGCCCGCCCGCGCCCGTATTATTCTCTCTTGTATTATTATTCTTGTAATATTCTGGGGGACAATTTTGTCCCGGGGTGGGGGACATTTTTGTCCCGGGGGTCGGGACATTTTTGTCACTGAGTGACACAGCGTGACACCCGGGGACATTTTTGTCACCCCCCTCTGTGCCTCCGGCGCATCCGGGCTGTGGGCTTATCCTGCGCTGGAGGTCACTGTCAACGCGCACATACTCAACGCAGATATAACCGACATCCTTGAGGTGCTTAATCCACCGCTTGACCGTCCGCTCATCCACGCCGTACAGCTGGCTAAAATAGCCATTACCCGCGTAGCAGTACCCCTGCTGGTTGGCAAGGGCGGTGATCTCTGAGTAAAAAATCTTTTCGGCCGCCTTGAGGCGGTTATCGTACCGCACACTGGCGGGCAGGATCGCGTAAAATCCGGGGTTATCCATGCTTTGCTCTCCCTAAAATTGGCTGACCTTAATACAGGGGTGCGCCGCGCTCTTTTTTGGCGCATCCCTGTCAGGTCATTTTTCAGTTTTCAGCAGTCAGAACGGCAGGTCGCCGTCATCCTCGATCAGTGCGAAGTCCTCGCCCGGCCCCTGGCTGTAGGCCGGTGCAGCGGCAGGCTGGCCCGCCGGGGCAGGGGAGCCCTGGGCGGCGTTGTCCGCCTTGCTGCCGCAGAAGTTGATGTTATTGGCCACAACCTCCAGCGCAGTGCGGTTGGTGCCGTCCTTGGCCGTGTAGCTGCTGCTCTGCAGGCGGCCGTCCACATTCACCATCTGTCCCTTGCTCAGGTACTTGTAGGCGAAGTCCGCCAGCCGCTCCCACGCGATAACATTGATCCAGTCCGTCTGGCTTTGCCCGTTGGCGTCCTTTCTCCCGCGGTCTACCGCCAGCGTAAAGCGCGCCACCTGCTTGCCCGTGTTGGTCTGCCGCAGCTCCGGGTCCCGGGCCAGTCGCCCCTGCAATACAACCACATTTGTCATTTTTCGTCTCCAATCTTCTCTCCGAACACCCTGGCAAAGCTGCCGGGGCCGTGGAGATCATCAAAAGCAAATTGTGCTGCCTGTTCCAGAACCCGCCGGGCACCGGTGTCAAAATGGACACCCAGGGGCGGCTCGTTGTGGTGCATGTGGCACAACCACACCTTCAGGCCGTACTGCTCGCTCAGCGCGCGCCGTCCGCGGCCGTAGAGGATGTGGTGCTCTTCCAGCCCGCGCACCGTGTGCAGATTGTAGAACCGTCGGCAGAGGTAGCACTCTTTATCCTTCTGCAAAATGCTCTTAGCCATCGCTCTGCCTCCAATCCCGGTACTGCTGGGTGGTCTCGGCATCGTCCACGCCCAGCAAGCTCAACTGGTCAAAGATCCTCTCAATGAAGTCGTGCATCTGCTGGGTGGTGTAGCAGGATGTCCCCGGTGCAGCGGCCACCTGACACCGCCCGCCGGGCAGGTGCTCGATGATATGCGTCACGCGGTAGGCGCGCTTGAACTGCGGCAGGGCGCGCAGCGGCATCTCGAAGATCTCCCTCTCCACGCCGAACTCCGCCAAAAGGTCCAGATAGCACTGTTCGGCAGTCACCCCGCCCGGGGTGCCGCCGTTCATTGCCAGGGCCAGCTTATTCAGCAGTGCCCACATCAGGTTGTTTTGCGCCAGCGTGCGCTTGCTGCGCACGGGTCTGATGTCGATCTCCACCGCAAGGGGCTGCCCGCGTGCGCGGCTCTCCAGCTCGCTGTGCAGGCGCTGGGCCTCCAGCAGGTAGCCGCGATCCACGGTCAGGCGCTCCAGCGCGTTGCCCGCCGGGCCGTTGGGGATGTACCACGCGGCCAGATGCCCGATCAGTTTACCTGCCATCGGATCACGCTCCCATCACTGGAACGGCGCAGATGGACCTCGGCCACGCGGCCGCCCGGCTCGTAGCGGATGCCCGCCACGGTCAGCTTTTCGCCAAGCACATAATGGTGGATCGTCTTGCCGTCACGGCCCGCCACCGGGTTGATCTGCAGCCACTCCTTGCCGATGCGCCGGGGCGGCAGGTTGAACACCCCAAAGCCAAGGCCCCACTCTGCAGCAGCGGCCACAAGGCTGCCGTCTGCCTCGTTGAGGTTGGCGTCCGCGTTGACCTGATACCCCGCCGGGCAGGGGGCGTCCCGGGTGGTATCGCCAATGGCAATGGCGCAGTAGAGCGCCTTGCCGCAAAGATACCGGCGCAGGTTGTAGTCATCGCCGTACAGCGTCTGGCCCAGCGCGTTCAGCTTGTCGCGCACCGCAGCGGCATCTGGCCACAGCTTGATGGTCGCGCCGTTCTCATCCACATCCAGCACGCTCACAACAATGTCGTCAGACGCCAGCGTACCGGCCCCCACAGCGTCCTTGACGGTCTCCTTGGTCTCCTGTTTGGTCTCTTGCTTAGTCTCCATCTTTAACCTCCGTTGCCGGGCCGATGTAGACACCGGCCTCATTGTAGTTGTTGGGGTCGGCCATCGGGCTGTCCCAGCCGCACATGGCCCCGCCGTACATGGCAGCAGCTTGGGCGCGGGTGACGCCTGCCGCTTCGTTCAGTGTGTCCACAGCCTCTTGCTCCACCACACCGAACAGGGTGCGCTCCCCGCGCACGATGCGGACGATGTTGTTGGTGTAGCGGCTCCTTGCGTAGGCGTAGGCGGGCAGCCCCGCCTCATCATAGGTCATTTTCATGGCTTCGGTCTCCTTTTTCGGTTTTGGCCGCTTGCGCGGCATACCGGCGGCAAGCGCCGGGTGTTTCTTCTTCCAGCTGTACACTCTGTGCCGGATTACCTCCGGCGTCACGGTCTGTGTGTAGCCCATCATCCTGCACACGCTGCTGATCCGCGCACCGCCGTAGTAGTACAGGATGCTTTCCAGCATCACCTCCGGCGGCACAGGGTTGTAGATGCGCTCAACAGACGGGCCGCAGGATCGCTTATTCTGGGGATGCGCCGCGCGGAAAGCGTCAAGGCTGGCATAGCCAAGACTTTCCAGCAGGGTGCCCTCATCCACACACAGGCACTCGGCGCAGATTCTCAGCTGGCGGCGGGCGTTGGTGCAGTTCCTAAGCCTTGATTGTACCCAGTTCAGATCCTCCATTGTCATCAGCAGATCTGCCTCGCCAGCGCGGTGGCCGGGATGCGCTTGTCGCGCCCGTCCCCGATCCAGCCCTCAAAGTTGCGGCAGACCTTGCGCGCGGCGTAGGGATCTGTGCCGTAAACGATGTGTGCGGCCTCGGGCACTGTCACCAGCTCGCCCGCAGCCTCATGCCGGATGCGCTCCAGCGCATCACGGTAGCCTTGCTTTTCGCGTGCCATGCTTACCTCCTTGTTGCCTGCATCCGCCCGGCGTGGTACAATCGGGGCAGAAAGGTCGTGTGTTAATTGACAAATGCGCAGTACAAAATCTTTAAAGCCGTGTGCCGATACCATACGCTGCAGAAAATACTGGATGCAACCCATGTCGGTGACTATATGGATCTGCAAAATGCGGCAGGGGTCGGTATGTTGGACTTTTCCGACAAGCGCATGGACGAGAAAACCACCGTCACACTGACAAACGCAGCCGCAGAAGCGTATGAAGGACGGATGCGTGATGTACGAGACAAAACGTTTACCCGCTGCATTGCCATCTATGGCGCTGTTACCGCCACGGTTGCGATTATCGTGGAAGTTGTCTTGCACTTCTCATAAAAATCCCATCCGCTGCAGCACATGGATAACAGCAAGAACGAGTGCAACTGTCCCCAGCAGAGCGCTATACAGGGACAGGAAGATCATTTCCTTGCGCATTCGTGCTTCACGCTGCTTGTCTTCTTCATCGTCATGCCGGTGAAGGAACTTGTACAGCGCATCACGGTAGCCTTGCTTTTCGCGTGCCATGCTTAACCTCCTTTGTTTCCACCGCTGTTTTCGTGCCAAAATACCGCCTGCACCAGACTTAATATTTGTGCACCAAACGCGGCACCCATAAAAAAGCTGAACCAGTCCAATGCACCACCCCCTTTACGTGTCCAAGGTGGACACATTACTATTGTTTGAGTAGATAATCTATCGAGCAATCGAATAGCGTCGCCATTTTTTCAAGCGCACTCTGCGGGATGCTTCCATGCGCCATCCAATTATAAATCGTTTTCCTTGTTACCCCCAGCGCATTCGCGAGGTCTGCTATCGTCATGCCTTTTCTGCTACGTTCAGCATTGATATTTGGATAAGGCATCAAATTCACCCCCTATAAGACTTTTCTTGTGTAATACCCGTATTGGGTATCTGTATATTATAATATACTCATTTTGAGTAATTGTAAAGTAAAAAAGTGCCCGAAATGGGTATTCACTATTTGTGCATATTGCCCATTTCGGGTATTTTCAATTGACTATTTACTCAAAATGTGTATCATAGTTATAAGGGAAGGAGGCAACGTCATGAATAGACTGCAAGCGTTGCGTACCGAAAAAGGCATAAATATGAAAGAGGCCGCCCAGGCGCTGAGTATGCCGTACACAACGTATGTCAATTACGAAAAAGGTACTCGAGAACCGAGTTCGGAGGTCCTAATCAAATTAGCCAAGTTTTATGATACAAGTATCGATTATCTGGTCGGGAAGGTCGAACGCGTCGCACCCATCCCCGTCGGGTTCCAGCCGCTGCCGAAGCGGGACCGCATCCCGCGTGTGGGGCAGATCGCCTGCGGCACACCCATCCTCGCGGAGGAGAATGTCGAGGCCTACGATGAAGTCCCCAGCGATTGGCATGCCGACTTCACGCTGCTATGCCAGGGCGACAGCATGGAGCCAAAAATCAAAGACGGCGATGTCGTAGCCATTCACAGCCAGCCGATGGTCGAGAACGGCGAGGTCGCTGCCGTCCTGATCGATGGCGAGGCCACCCTCAAGCGCGTGTTTTTGTTCGATGATCATATCGAGCTGCGCGCCGAAAACCCCACATTCCCGACTATCCTGCGCATCGGCGAGGATATGAACACTATCACCATCGAAGGCAAAGCCGTTGGCCTCTGCCGCAAACTGTAAAAAGGTATCGGATATGAGTAAGCAAAAGTTGACCGTAAGTGACTGCCATTTTTATGGGATTGTTTTTTCTGTCTTAGGGGTTGCTTTAATCGGTATATCTATCGCATTATTTACGCTGAGCTTCTTTGCCGGGGTCTTTCTCTTCCTGTTTGGTGTCTTCCTGCTGTTTTTTTCATCCGCAATGCGCAGCAAAGAGAAAGAACTAAAGTGCCAAAAGGCTCAGGCCGAAGAAAGTGCAAAGAAGCAGGCTGCTGCAGAAAAAGCGCGCTCCGATATGAAATTGCGTCAACAAGAATACGCCGAGCAGCGCCGTAAGCAGGTAGAGCAAGCATCCGCTGCGTTTGCCGCGATACCCCGCGCAGCAGTTGAACAGCTTCCTGCCGCCCCTGATGACGGCAGTGAAGCACTTGAATGTAAGCATACAAGCCTGACATCCCGCAGTAACCTGGATGAATTTGTTGTCATTGATACTGAGACAACGGGCTTGAACAAAAGCCGTGACAAAATTGTTGAACTTGCAGCCGTACGCTTTAAAAACGGCAAGGCTACGGAAATCTTTGAAACGCTGGTGAACCCCGGAAAAGCCATTCCCGCAGATGTTTCCGCCATTAACCATATCACAGATGATATGGTTGCCGATTGTCCCACTATTGAGCAGATCATGCCCGCGTTTGACCGCTTTGTTGGTGCCAGCGCTGTGGTCGGCCATAATCTTGATTTTGACTTGGGATTCATCCTAGCCGCAGGAAGCCGCATTGACCATATAAAGCGCAAATACTATTGCACGTATGAGCAGGCCAAGCGGATGCTTAAAAAGCCGCGGCGAAAATGGGACGCAGAGCTTCAGACCTATATGGAAGATTTCGATAGTGATTGGGATATAGAGAATCACAAGCTCGGGACTTTATGCACTTACTATGGTATCGTAGTTCCCGACCAGCATCGTGCCGCTGCCGATGCCTACGTCACCGGCCAACTTCTGTTGCACTTGGCCGAAACAAGGAAAAGCAAATAAAAAACGCCCACAGTGCGCCAACACCGTGAGCGTATAGATCAGCGTGTCCGGAGTGGACACAATACCGACCCAGCAGGGGAAGAGGCCACCCTCAAGCGCGTATATTATGACGGCAGCACCATCACATTAGTCCCCGCCAACAGTGCCTACCGGCCAAAGATGTACAGTGGGCCTGCGCTTGATGACATCCAAATCGAAGGGTTTGTCACAGGCTACACCCATTGGTTTTAGGCAAGGCCGTCGGCTTCTGCCGGGGGCTGTAAAAAAATAGCCCTGCACTACTGGACATAGTGCAGGGGAGTGGACTTTAATTCATGAAGTGACCCCGCAATGGTGGGGCGGAAAGGTTTTTTATGAATGAAAACGTGAGCTTGTCAACGTATGAAGAATATTGCTCTTTTGAGCAACAATATATGCAGCCCCAAAAAGTCCCCGCTGGATGTTCTTTTTGGATGATCAGAAGTAAGCGTGGTGTTTTCTATGATGAATATATAAAATGTGGTTATATTGCTATCGGATGGAATGCCCTTTTGAAACAAGATTTTTCAACAGACACGGAAGACCAGAAAAAGAACAAAATTGCCATCGCATATCCATCTGAGCAAAGGCCGACTGGGTGCGTAAACAAGTGTGACCGTTTCATAAACGAAATGAAACGAGGAGATATAGCAGTTGTTGTCGGAAATGGACGGGTTTCATTCTGCATAGTAGGTGACTATTATGAGGAACATATTGAAAACGCTGTTTTAAGAGAGTTAGAAGCTAACGCGCAAATGGAAGCTTCTAATTACAAGGATTACGACATTCCGTGTCCCTACCAGAAGAGAAGGTATATTCGTTGCATTCGAGAAGTTGCTGAAGACAATATCACTCCAATTTTAGGTAAGGCTATTTCAAATCGACATAGCCTGTCTAATCTCGATGAATATTCTACCGCTGTTCTGTCCGAATGTTTTGATTTGTTCGAATATCAGGGAAATACCTACTGGGTTTTTCGTGTTACAACAAAGGATCGTATCAGCGCAAAGGCATTAAGTCGTTTTTTCTTCTATACAACTGAAACCCTGTCAGGGGAAACCGATTTCAATATCTCTACCAAAACCAACCTTAACTCGCCCGGAGCAATTCAGTTTTGTATCGATACCGTTAATTTTGTAGAAAGTCATCCCCTTGGGATTTTATTGTTAGCCTCCTGTGTGTGCGGTGGTGACATCGATGCCTTTGGCGTAAAGATTTCTGTGCCAAGCGTCCGAAGCATCATTAAGGCCTTACGTGATGCACCACATAATAAACAGATGCGTGATTATGAAGAACAACAGGCTGCCGCAAATATAGAAAAAACAAAGGCCGAAACCGCCAAACTAAAAGCAGAAGCCTCTAAGCTGAACGCCGATGTTAATTATCAAGCAAACGAGGAACCGGCATTGTCGCCCCCAACTGCAGAGCAGCAATATATAAATTCTATAAATTCTCTTAAAATAGCTAAGCCAATTCTTACGAAGATTGATTTTTCGAATGTGGCTGATTCTCAAAAAGAAGATTCGGACGATAGTGACGAATCGAAAACACCGCAGAAAACACAATAATTCCAAGCGAAAACACAAAATCAGGTTTTGGTCGGCAAAGCAGATGAATAACAATGAAATCCATTGCATTCATTAAAATCGAAGAAAGTAGTGCTATAAAAGTTGCATAGGAACACACGCCAAAAATGAAATTTGCAATTTTTTTTGCGTAATATTGATACTTCATTTATGTGTTCCCTCCCTATTTGGCCTTATTGTAGCATAAAAATAATCTTTTCCAAAGGAATTTCACGTTTTTCTGACAAAATAGGTGCTGTATGAGTTTTAAAAAAAATTTAAAGATATTACGGAAGGGTCACAGTTTGACGCAAGAGCAACTTGGAGAAATATTGCATGTCAGTCGAACTGCAATTTCAAATTATGAAAACGGAAAAATGGAACCAAGCATTTCTATGCTTTTAAATCTTTCGAAATTCTTTGAGGTTAGCGTTGATCAATTATTACGATAAAAATTTCCTATAAGGAGCAACATTATGCAAGACCTCTATACCCAGCTTGCCGCCCTTGCCCGCCAATACGGCGCACAGCGGCTGGTGCTGTTCGGCTCCCGCAATGTGACATCCCACGTCTACGACGAACAGACCGCCATCGAGGTGGCCGACCGCGTGTGCAGCACCTATCTGCCCATACTGCAAAAGCTGGATAACTTTTATCGCCAATAAAAAACGCCCCGCCGGGCAGGCCGGCAGGGCAGGGGATCGTCAACCGATATTCAGTTTTGCTTTCAACGCATCTTGCAGCACACCGGAAAAATTCACGTGCGCTTCTTCCGCGGCCTCGTTCAGCCATGCCGGGATGCTCAGCGTCTTTTTGACAGGCTTCTGCTGCTTTTTGTAGGCGGCCTCATCAAAGGGAATCATCGTTACAAAATCGCCGGGCTCCGTGCGGATGTCGGCAGGGCTGCTAGGCTTCGGGTAGACCTTGCAATCTTCCAGCATCAGGCCGATGGCCTCCTGCGTCATAGCTACGGCCTCGTTCATGTCATCGCCCTGCGTAAAGCAGCCTTCTACATCGGGCACGGTAACCGAATAGCCGACTTCCTCAGGATGAAATACAGCGGGATAAAAAACGAAACGCATAAAATAACCCCCTTTGGGGGCGGGGATCACTTTTGAATCCCCGCCAGCTTTAAAATGTTTTTCTCGGTTCCCGGTTTAAGGTCTTTCGCATGGAAGGGAACAATCGTTGTTTTGCCTGTGACCGGGTTCCTGTACTTGCGGTGCGAGCCGTTGGAGCTGACATATTCAAAGCCATTGGCTTCCAGCAGCTTCACGATTTCTCTGGGCGTCATCGGCATCTTGGTTTCCCTCCGTTCTGTATCTATTATATACGTATTTTACGTATTTGTCAATAGAAAATCACGTATTCTACGTATGTTTTTATAAAAAAACGCCCACGGTGCTACCAACACCGTAAGCGTTCAAGATCAGCGTGTCCAAGGTGGACACAATACCGACCAGCATCTGTATTGTATCACCTCCGGACACGCTTGTCAAAGTGTATCCATAAGGAGGTTTCTACATGGCAAAAACGAAAAAACGCGCGGACGGCCTGATCGAGCGCTGCCGCGTCATTGATGGCAAGACCCGCCACTTCTACGGCCGCACCGCAAAGGAGGTGCAGGCCAAGATCGATGCGGCCCTCATCGAGGCCAGCACCCGCCGGGACAGGGGAGACCCCTTCTGCGAGGTCGCAGAGGCGTTCTGGCGCGCCAAGGAGCCGTGCATCAAATACGGCTCCCGCCGGGGCTACCGCCACAAGGTGGAGCTCGCCAAGGGCTGGTTTGAGGGGCAGGGCATGCGCGAGATCACCAGCACCGACATCAACCGCGAGCTGATGCACATGGCCGCGCAGGGCTACGCCTACAAAAGCATTGCCGGGCAGAAGTCGGTGCTCTCCCTGATCTGGCAGTATTGGTGCGCCGAGATGCACGGCGATGCAAACCCCTGCACACTGCTAAAGCTGCCGCAAGGCCTTCCCCAGACCAAGCGCCGCGCCCCCACTGAGGAGGAAATTGCCGATGTAAAAGCCCACCCCGAGGGCTTTGGCCTCTGCCCGGCCATCATGATGTACGCCGGTCTACGTCTGGGCGAGGTGATGGCGCTGCAGAAGAAGGACCTCGCTGACGGCGCGATCCGCGTGTGCAAGGCCGTGGTCTGGCACAACAACTATCCCGATCTGGAGGAGCCGAAAACCGACAGCGCCTACCGCACCGTGCCGATCCTCAAGCCCCTGCAGGATGCACTCGGCAGCCGACTGGACGATCTGGACGATGATGATTTCATCTTTGGCGGCAAAAAGCCCATGACGAAGAGCCGATACCAAAACGCATGGCTGCAATACTGTATCAGCATCGGCCACGCCCACGACAGCGGCAAGCGCTATAAAACCGGCAAGACCAGCGTCACCGGCGAGGCACTCTACAAGGCCGTGCTGGAGGCCGACTTCACCGCCCACCAGCTCCGGCACGAGTTCGCCAGCGTGTTGGTCGAGTGCCAGATCAGCCCACAGGTCGCCAAGGAGCTGATGGGCCACGCAGACATCCTGACAACCCAGCGCTGGTACGCCGAGGCCAAAGCCAGCGCAGTCGATGAAGCCGCACGAATCCTGAACGCGCACTTCACCGCATAAACCGCATTAGTTCGTATAATTTTCGTAAACAACCAATCTTCCACACCATAGCGCACATTATAACAAATTCAAATCTCTCTTACTCCGCCAACAAAAACCCGCGTATCTGCATAAGATATGCGGGTTTTTGGTTTATCTAAGCGTCCGTATACCCCGGCATTTACGACAATCCGGCTTTCCGTTCTTTGTGCAGGCTGCCCAAAATTCTTTGGTTCTTTTGTATTTCCCGCCAAAACTTGCATTACCGGTGGGAATCCGTTATACTTTCTTTATTACGATTATGCGGAGGTGCCTGCAATGCGTTTATTTGATGTGCTGGGCCCTGTTATGACAGGACCGTCCAGCAGCCATACAGCGGGCGCGGTGCGCATTGGCAGCACAGCGCGCCGTCTGCTGGGCGAGCAGCCTGCCGAGGCCGAGATCCTGCTCTATGGCAGCTTTGCCGCCACAGGCCGGGGCCACGGCACGGATCGTGCGCTGGTGGCAGGCCTGCTGGGCATGCAGCCCGATGATGACCGCATCCCCCACAGCTTTGCACTGGCCAAGGAGGCCGGTCTGCACTTTAAGATCAGCACCGCCAACCTGCGGGGTGCGCACCCCAACACGGCCATGCTGCGGCTGGTGGGTGTTTCGGGCCGCAAATTGGAGGTCGTGGGCTCGTCTATCGGCGGCGGGCGAATCAGCATCTGCCAGATCGACGGCATCACGACAAATTTCGGCGGCGACCACAATACGCTGATCGTCCACAATCAGGACACGCCCGGCCATGTAGCCGCCGTCACCACCTGCCTGAGCAGGCACGGCGTCAACATCGCCACGATGCAGCTCTACCGCTCCGCCGCCGGGGGCTATGCCGTCATGGTTCTGGAATGTGATGAGCCCATCCCCGATGAGATTGCCGGGGAGCTGCGCATTCTGCCGGGCATCGTCAAGGTCACTATATTAAATTTGTAAGGGGGCAGGCAAAATGGCATTTTCCTCCGTTCGGGATATGGTCGAGCTCTGCAAAGAGACCGGCCAGCCGCTCTATGAGGTCATTCTGGAAAGCGACCTGACCGAAAGCGGCCTGACCCGCGCCGAGAGCGAAGCCGAGATGCACCGGCTCTGGTCGGTCATGTGCGCCACCAGCGCCGGCTACTGCAGCACAGACCGCTCGATGAGCGGCTTTGCAGGCGGCGATGCAGCCAAGGTCAGCGAGGCTGCGGCCCGCGGCATACTTTACGCAGACGGCTATTTTGCGGATGTCATGGCTGAGGCGCTGAAAACCGCTGAGTGCAACGCCTGCATGAAGCGCATCGTTGCTGCGCCGACAGCGGGCAGCTGCGGTGTTCTGCCCGCTGTGCTGCTGCCTTTGTGGCGGCGCGGGCTGGCAGATGAGACCGCTATACACCGCGCACTTTACATTGCCGCCGGGTTCGGGCAGGTCGTAGCCGCCCGCGCCACGCTGGCAGGTGCCGAGGGCGGCTGTCAGGCGGAGGTCGGCGCTGCCAGCGCAATGGCTGCCGCCGCACTGGTGGACATCCGGGGCGGCACGGCCGAGCAGTGCGCCGAGGCGTTCGCCATGGCGCTCACAAATCTGGAGGGGCTTGTCTGCGACCCGGTGGCGGGCCTTGTGGAGATACCCTGCATCAAGCGCAATGTCATCGGCGCCATGAACGCCGTCTCCGCCGCCGATATGGCGCTGGCCGGTGTGGTCGGGCATATCCCGGCCGACGAGGTCATTGATGCGATGGCCGAAGTCGGCAACGCGATGAGCCAGGATCTGCGCGAAACCGGCATCGGCGGCCTCGCCGGCACCCCGACCGGCCGCACCATCTGCGAGATCGTCACGATGAACGGCAGGGAAGAGGAAGCGTAAATTTTCCCCGCAGCAAACGAACGGGCATCGACCCGGAAACGCTGCGGCTGCCACCACATTATTCCCCGGGCGGCCAATGGCTGCCCCTGCAAATATTCCTATTATTATAATAAGGAGAACTGCTTTTTGAAATCAGGTGCTTTGGAGCTTGTGCGCTGACCGGGAGGTCGCGCCATTGCCAAATGCTACGCGTTCCTCCCATACGGATTTTTTACCGCTTACTGTAAAAATTCGGGAGGACACATCCATGAACCGTGAAAACAAACGCAAACAATTCCAAAACGGATACTATAAAAACCACCGCTGTGACGACACCTTTACCTGCAAGCACTGCGGGCGGGGAGGGAAGGATGCGGTGAATGTTTGCGGGGCGGCAAGACTGCATGGCAGGGTGAGGGCACCCCGCCTCGCCAAACGGCATCACAAACCGTAGGGCGGCATGCCCCATGCCGCCGGGGCGTCGAGGACGCCGCCCCTCTGCCATGCTTTCTACGCAACTTTCCGTTTACAAATTCCGACAATGTGGTATACTGAAAGAAAAACTCTGGGAGGATTCCATCCATGAACGATATGCGTTGGGCGTCCATTGACGCCTTTGCCGAGCAAAACCGCGACAATATCCTGCGCGACATCACCCGCCTTGTTGCCGTACCCAGCGTTGAGGGTACGCCGGAGCCGGGCGCACCGTTCGGTGCCGGCCCCCGCGCTGCACTGGACAAGGCGCTGGAGATCGCCGGGGAGCTGGGCCTTGACACCTTCAACGCCGATGGCTACATCGGCTGGGCCGAGACCGGCCGCATCGCCGATGGCCAGAAGTTCCTTGGCACCATCACCCACACCGATGTCGTGCCCGAGGGCAACGGCTGGGACGCCGACCCCTACACCGTCCGCGTGCGGGACGGCTGGCTGCTGGGCCGCGGCGTGGCCGATGACAAGGGCCCGAGCATCCTCTGCCTGTATGCGCTGAAATACCTCAAGGACAGCGGCATTGAGCTGAAATACCCCGTGCGCGCCCTGCGGGGCACCAACGAGGAGACCAACATGCACGACGTAGACTACTACGCCGAGCATTACCCGATGCCCGCCTTCTGCTTTACCCCCGATGCCGAGTTCCCGGTCTGCAACGGCGAGAAGGGCGGCTTCAACGGCGAGATCGTCAGCCCCCGCTTTGAGAACGGCATCATCACCGCCTTTGAGGGCGGCGTAGCCCACAACGCCGTGCCTGACCGCGCAGCCTGCACCGTGCAGGTGGCCGCAGGCGCACTGGTTCCCTGCGAGGGCGTGACCTTTGAGGCAGGGGAAGGCGGTGCCACCGTCATCCGCGGCTGGGGCAAGAGCGGCCATGCCGCCATGCCCGAGGGTACCGTCAACGCCATCGGCCTGATCGTTGACTGCCTGCTCAAGAGCGGCGTCTGCACCCCGCAGGAGGAGGCCTACCTGCAGGTGCTGCATACGCTGCACGCCTCCACGGACGGCAGCGCGCTGGGCATTGCCGCCGATGACGGCCTGTTTGACCCGCTGACGATCATCGGCGGCACGATCGAGATGAAGGACGGCATCATCCGCCAGAGCTTCGACTGCCGCTATCCCACCAACACCGATCCCGAGAAGATGACCGCCGCCATGGAGAAGATCTGCGGCGCGGCCGCCCGCATCGAGAATGTGACGAGCCGCGTGCCGTTCTATATTGATGCCGACAGCCCGGCTATCCAGACCCTGATCAGCACCTACAACGATGTGACCGGCGAGGGCAAGACCCCCTTCACGATGGGCGGCGGCACCTACGCACGCCACTTCCCGTATGCCGTCAGCTTCGGCCCCGAGCACACCGACATTGCCATCCCTGACTTTGCCGGTCCCATGCACGGCGCCAACGAGGGCACCCCGTTTGAGAAGCTCATTGAGGCCCTCAAGATCTATATCCTGGCCCTGCTCCGCCTGCAGGAGATCGAGCTGTAAGTCACAGCCCGGCAGCTTTCGCTGCCGGGCTTTTTTCTTTGTCGGATTGTTAATTTTTATACAGCAGTTCAATTCTGCATCGGTTGCGAAAATTGTTGCAATTCTTGCGGGTTCGGCACAAAACTGCCGCCTGCTTGCTTGACTTGACCTTGAAAAATGGTACAATATATCTGTATTGTTATCCGCCCGGACAGGGGAGCAGACAACGCCTGCCCGGGTGAGAATCAAAGGTCATCGCCGCACGATTCCCGCCGTATCGGCAGTCAGAATGGTGCGGCAATGCCAAAAAGAGAAATGGGGGAAATCAGATTGTTCAAATCCCTAAAGCGCTCTGCCAAGGGTGCCGCTGTGCCGCATGTGAAGGCTACAGCCGGGCTGCCGACCGTCAAGATGCCGGTGCCTGAGCATGTTGTCATTCCCATGTCGATGCATATCGGCGCACCCGCAGAGCCTGTCGTCAAAAAGGGCGACACCGTCATGGTCGGTACCGTGATCGGCAAGGCCGGCGGCTTTGTGTCCGCCAATGTCTACTCCAGCGTGTCCGGCACTGTGCAGGACATTGCCCCGCTGCGCATGGTCAATGGCGCAATGGCAACGGCCGTTGCCATTAAGACCGATGGCGCACAGACGGTGGACCCCGCCTGCGTGCCGCCTGTCGTCACCGACAAGGCAAGCCTTCTGGCCGCCGTGCAGGCCTGCGGTCTGGTCGGCGTCGGCGGTGCCGGCTTCCCGACGCATGTCAAGCTGGCTGCCAACACGATCGACACGCTGCTCATCAACGCAGCCGAGTGCGAGCCCTACCTGACCACCGACTGCCGCGAGATGCTTGAGTGCAGCGACACCATCATCTCCGGCATCGCCGCTGTCATGAAGTACTGCGAGATCCCGCACTGCATCATCGGCATTGAGCGCAACAAGCCTGAGTGCATCGACCTTCTCTGCTCGCTGACCCGCGAGATGAAAGGGGTTGAGGTCAAGGGCCTGCCGATGCGCTACCCGCAGGGTGCTGAGAAAACGCTGGTCGAGACCTGCACAGGCCGCGAGGTGCCGCAGTTCGGCCCCTCCGGCAAGCCGGGTCTGCCCGCCGATGTGGGCTGCGTCATCATGAATGTGACGAGCGTGTCTACCTTAGGCAAGTTCCTCAAGACCGGCATCCCGCTGGTGACGAAGCGCGTCACCGTGGAGGGCGATGCCATCGCCAAGCCCCAGAACATCGAGGTCCCCATCGGCACGCTCTACCGCGATGTCATCGAGGCCTGCGGCGGCATCAAGGAGGGGGTCGAGCTGGGCAAGATCATCTTCGGCGGCCCCATGATGGGCGGTGCCGCCCCCAGCGCGGACTTCCCGGTCCTGAAGCAGAACAACGGCCTGCTGCTGTTCAGCAAGGCCGCCGCCACCCTGCCTGAGCCGTCGGCCTGCATCCGCTGCGGCCGCTGCATCGAGGCCTGCCCCATGGGTCTGGAGCCCGTGGTCATTGTGCAGGACTTTGCCAACAAGGATTTTGATGCGCTGAAGGCACGCTGCGTGGATCTCTGCGTAGCCTGCGGCAGCTGCACCTACGCCTGCCCGGCCAAGCGCCCCGTCAGCCAGACGATGGGCCTTGCCAAGGGCTGGTATATGGCCGAGCTGCGGAAAGGAGGCAAATAACCAATGGAAGATCGTCTGATCGTTACCGCCTCGCCGCACATCCGCGAAGCGACCACCACCCGCGGGCTGATGGGCAATGTTGTCATTGCGCTGCTGCCCGCCGTGCTGGCTGCCGGGCTGATCTTCGGCGTGCAGGCTCTTGTGCTGGTGGCTGTGACCACCCTGGCCTGCGTGGCGTTTGAATACTTATATGAAATGCTGCTGAAAAAGCCGAACACGGCGGGGGATCTGTCTGCCGTTGTCACCGGCATCATTCTGGCACTGAACATGCCCGTGGGCATGCCGCTCTGGATTGCCGTGGTCGGTGCCTTTGTGGCCATCGTTATCACGAAGCAGCTCTTCGGCGGCCTTGGCTATAACTTTGCCAACCCCGCGCTGGTGGGCCGTATCGTGCTGTTCCTCGGCTTTACCTCCCGCATGACCGCCTATGTCTACCCCGACATGGCCGTTGACGCGCTGGCCTCCGCCACGCCGCTGGCCGTGGCCGACAAGACCAGCCTGAACCTGCTGGACATCTTCCTTGGCTTCCACGGCGGCATGATGGGCGAGGTCTGCGTGCTGGCGATCCTGCTGGGCTTTGCCTATCTGGTTGCCACCCGCACCATTGAGGCCACTGTCCCCGTCACCATCGTGGCCACCGTCTTTGTGCTGACCGCGCTGAACACCGGCAGCCCCTACACCGCTCTGGTCGAGTGCATGTCCGGCGGTCTTTTGTTCGGTGCCGTCTTTATGGCGACCGACTATGTGACCTGCCCCTTCACCACCAAGGGCAAGCTGTTCTACGGCGTCTTTATCGGTCTCATCACCTTCCTGATCCGCCACTTCGGCTCGATGAATGAGGGCATGAGCTACGCCATCCTGCTGGGCAACCTGATGACCCCGTGGTTCAACGCTTGGGGCCACCAGACGCCGCTGGGCTACAAAAAGCCCAAAAAGGCCAAGAAAGGCGGTGCTGAATAATGGCTGAAAATCAGAATACCGAGAAGCAGAGCGCCTTCAAGGAGCTTGTGCTGCCCGTTATCGTGCTGGTCGTTATCTGTCTGGTCTGCAGCGCACTGCTGGCTGTGCTGAACGATGTCACCGCCCCCATCATCGAGGCGAACAACCACGCCGAGACGCTGGCCGCCTATGTCTCCGTCCTGCCCGAGGGCACCGTCACCGATGACATGACTGAGGTCGAGGGCCTGACCACCGATGGTGTGGAGGGTGCTGTCACGACCTCCGCCGGTGCGGTTGCGGTCAAGGCCGCTGCGTCCGGCTACTCCGGCAAGGCTGTCACCGTCTATGTCGCCTTCGACACCGAGGGTGCGATCTCCGCCATCTCGATCGACGGCTCCACCCAGACCACCGGCATCGGCTCCAAGGTCTCCGGCGATTCCTTCGCCTCCGGCTTTATCGGCTGGAACGGGGGAGAGGTTGCCTCCGGCAGCCCCGTGGACAGCATCGCCGGTGCGACCTACTCCAGCAACGGCGCGTTCAACGCCATCAATGCAGCCATCGACTGCTACAATAACGAGATCAAGGGGGTGCAGTAACGATGAACGAAAAACCGAGCAAGTGGAAGGTTTTTACGGCCGGTATCATCCGTGAAAACCCCGTTCTGCGTCTGGTGCTGGGCTGCTGCTCCGCACTGGCCGTCACCACCACCGTTTCCGGCGCCGTGGGCATGGGTCTGGCCATGACTTTTGTTCTGGTCTGCTCCAACATTGTTATCTCGGCACTGCGCAAGGTCATCCCGGCCAAGGTGCATCTGCCGTGCTACATCGTTATCATCGCCACCTTCGTCACCGTTGTGCAGATGGTGCTGCAGGCGTTCATCCCCGACCTGTATAAGGCGCTGGGCGTCTATCTGGCGCTGATCGTTGTCAACTGCATCATTCTCGGCCGTGCCGAGATGTTCGCCTGCAAAAACACCGTAGCGGACTCCGCACTGGACGGCCTCGGCATGGGCATCGGCTACATCCTGACGATGCTGCTCATGTCCTCCATCCGTGAGATCATCGGCAGCGGTACATGGATGGGCATCACGATCATCCCCGAGAGCGTTGACCGCATGACCGTCATGAACTCCGCCCCGGGCGGCTTCTTCGTGTTCGGCTGCCTGATGGCCGGCTGTGTCTGGCTGGAGCGCAAGCTGAACAAGCCCATCGAGCGCAAGAGCTGCGGCGATGTCATGCTGGAAAAAATTGACGCCGCTAAAGAAGAACAGAAGGAGGGTGCCGCACAATGATTTCTCATATCGCAACCTTTGCCACCATCTTCTTCAGCATGATCCTCGTCAACAACTATGTGCTGGTGCAGTTCCTCGGCATCTGCCCGTTTCTGGGTGTCTCCAAAAAGCTGGATTCCTCCGTGGGCATGGGTGCCGCCGTTATCGTTGTCATGGTCATTGCCACGGCCGTGACCTTCCCGCTGCAGATCTTCCTGCTGGATGCCTATGATCTGGGCTATCTGCAGACCATCATCTTCATCCTCGTCATTGCCGTCCTCGTGCAGCTTATCGAGATCACGCTGCGCAAGTATATCCCGGCCCTCTACCAGAGCCTGGGCGTCTACCTGCCGCTGATCACCACCAACTGCTGTGTGCTGGGCGTCACCATTCTGGCTGTGCAGGACTACTCCTCCGTTGTCGCTGAGTACGGCTTCGGCCTTGCCTTTGCCGAGGCTCTGATCTGCTCCGCCGGTGCCGGTGTCGGCTTCCTCGTAGCCATGCTGCTGTTCTGCGGCGTGCGTTCCCGTGTCGAGAACTCCAACCCGCCGGAGAGCTTCAAAGGCCTGCCCATCACGCTGGTTTCCGCCGCCATCACCTCCCTGAGCTTTATGGGCTTCGGTGGTCTGGTCGAAAACATCATCAACGCGATATTCTGAGAAAGGGGAATAAAGAGAATGAACCCGATCGTATTTGCTATCGTTGTCGTGGTGGTGCTGGGCCTGGCCGGCGGCGTGATCCTTGTGCTGGCCTCCAAATTCATGGCCGTGTATGAGGACCCGCGCATTGCGCAGGTTGCAGAGTGTCTGGCCGGTGCCAACTGCGGCGGCTGCGGCTACGCCGGCTGTGCCGACTACGCCAAGGCCATTGTTGAGGACGGCGCCCCCACCTTCAAGTGTGCGCCGGGCGGCGATAAAGCCACCGATGCCATCAACACCATCATGGGCAATGCCACCGATGACCGCCCCAGCCTGCGCGCCACCGTCATCTGCGCGGGCGGCGAGAACTGCGGCACCCGCTTTGACTATCAGGGCATCCAGACCTGCGCTGCTGCCAACGGCATTGCCGGCGGCCCCAGCGCCTGTGCCTACGGCTGCCTGGGTCTGGGTGACTGCACCCGCGCCTGCAAGTTTGACGCCATCCATGTCATCAACGGCGTGGCGGTCGTTGACCGCGAAAAATGCACCGGCTGCACAGCCTGCACCGTTGTCTGCCCGCGCCATGTCATCCAGATGAAGCCCATCGCCCCGCAGCCTGCGGTCAAATGCTCCAACAAGGACAAGGGCGTTCTGGTCAACAAGACCTGCAAGGTCGGCTGCATCGCCTGCGGCCTCTGTGTGCGCAACTGCCCGAACGAGGCCATCTTCCTGAAGGACAATGTGGCCGCCATCGACTACACCAAGTGCAACGGCTGCGGCACCTGCGTTTCCAAGTGCCCGAAGAAGGCCATCCAGTGGGTCGAGGGTACCCCGCGCCCCATTGATGCCCCTGTACCTGAGCACGAGGTTTTAAAGACCCGCGTATAAGCTAAGGTAAGCATCCCTGCGCTCCCCGCCGAATCGGCGGGGAGCTTTTTGTTTTACCCGTGCTTTCATCCGGCTCTGTAGGGAGGGGTCTTGACCCCTCCGCAAAACTTGGCGGCAGCCGCTACGCTGCAGTGGACGGCATATATGCGTCCACTGCAAACTCACGGCAAGTCCGTAGGTGCAGCATATATGCCGTCCGTGCCGCTTTGCAGCAGCAATAACACCGCACGGAGGGGTCAAGACCCCTCCCTACAAACCATATTGCAGAGGACGGCACCCCCGACGCCCTACAAATGCCGCCCAATAAAAATTTTCTCAAATTATTTTTGAAAAGACCAAGACAAATTCCTAAAACTATGCTATACTGTGCCTAGGATAACAATCAGAAACCGTATTTATCAGGAGGTTTGCAGTTATGGAAATCACCAAGGATATTCTTTATGTCGGCGTCAACGACCATCTCATTGATTTGTTTGAGGGGCAGTACGATGTGCCCAACGGCATGGCGTACAACTCCTACCTGATCTGCGATGAAAAGGTCGCCGTGATGGACAGCGTGGACGCCCACTTCACCGACGAGTGGATTACCAAGATCGCCGCCGCGCTGGGCGAGCGCGCGCCCGACTACTTTGTCGTGCAGCACATGGAGCCGGACCACTCCGGCTCGGTGGCCGCCTTTGCGCAGGCCTACCCGGAGACCACGATCGTTGCCTCTGCACAGGCCTTCAATATGATGAAGGCTTACTTCGGCACCGACTATGCCGACCGCCGCATCGTTGTCAAGGAAGGGGACACCCTGCCGCTGGGCCGCCATACCCTGCATTTTGTCACTGCCCCGATGGTCCACTGGCCCGAGGTCATCATGACCTACGATGACGCCGACAAGGTTCTGTTCAGCGCGGACGCCTTCGGCAAGTTCGGTGCGCTCGATGTGGAGGAGCCGTGGCTGCCCGAGGCCCGCCGCTACTTCATCGGCATCGTAGGCAAGTACGGCGTGCAGGTACAGGCTGTGCTGAAAAAGGCCGCCGGCCTTGACATTGAGACCGTCTGCAGCCTGCACGGCCCCGTCCTGCACAAGGAGCAGCTTGGTGATGTGCTGGCCGCCTACGACACCTGGAGCGCCTACCGCCCCGAGACGGAGGGCGTGCTGGTGGCCTACAACAGCATCTACGGCCACACCGCTGAAGCCGCCAACAAGCTGGCCGAGGCTCTGCGCGCCAAGGGCGTTGAGACCGTCTCGATGGATCTGGCGCGCTGCGATATGGCCGAGGCCGTGGCACAGGCGTTCCGCTTCAGCAAGCTGGTTCTGGCAACACCTACTTACAACGCCGATGTTTTCCCCTTCATGAAGGACTTCATCAACCACCTGACCGAGCGCAACTACCAGAACCGCACCGTTGCCTTCATCGAGAACGGTTCTTGGGCACCGATGGCCGCCAAGGTCATGCGCAAAATGCTCGAGAACAGCAAGGCCCTGACCTTTGCCGACACCACCGTCACCGTCAAGGGTGCCCTGAACGATGCCTCCGAGGCTCAGATCGCCGCTTTGGCCGATGAGCTGAGCAAGTAACCCCTATACAAAAGCGCGCGCCCCAAACCGCCTTCTTCGCGGTCTGGGGCGCGCTTTTCTTTGCCGTGTACACAGGCCGGAGAAAAAGCCGCGCCCTGTGTTTGCTGACAAAAATAAAAGCCGCAGATACTGCTATCTGCGGCTTTGTGGTGGAGGATGGGGGACTCGAACCCTCGACCTCTGCGATGTGAACGCAGCGCTCTAACCAGCTGAGCTAATCATCCATGTGCGATTGACAAATGATATTATAAAGGATTCCGCCGCGTTTGTCAAGCGCCGGGAACAATTTTTATCTGCAGTTTTTCCAAAGTGTGCTTTTGCCGGCAGGATGGACCGCCCCGCCCCAGCATATAGGGGAAGGCACACCGGCCGAACGCCTTGACTTGGGTTGTTATTCCGCGCACATTTTCTCACGCTCTGTTGTTATCCACGGCACAATTCTGCGGCGGCGCACCCCTTCAATGTTGTTATCCGGGACACAATTTTCCCCCTCCCGGATTGGAGCGGCGCGCACAGTTTGCCGCCCCGCTGTTGTTATCCAGCGCATAATTTCATCCGGCCGTTCCCGTTGGGATTTCCACGGCAGAGTTGTTATCCCGCACACATTTTGCAGCTTTGCTCCGCCTTGCCCGGTGTTGTTATTCAGCACACATTTTATACCTGAAAATAATGCGGTTGTTATCGGCAGCACAATTCGTCCGTGCTTGATTTCGGTTTTCTGCGATTTTCTCTATTGTTATTCTGCGCACATTTTACAATTTGTAGAATTTCGGCAAGGTTGTTATCCGCAGCACAATTTGTAAAAAAGAACGCTTTTACGCCGGTCTACTGTTGTTATACAAGGCACAATTCCAAAAATCTTTTTTTGGGTGTTGTTATTTGCGGCACATTTTAGGAAAATCTGTATTTTTCCATTCCCTGTTGTTACGGTCAGCACAGTTTTTCCGTATGCAGGGTGCGGTTGTTATCGGCAGCACAATTCCGGTCTGCAGGATTTTTTCTTCCGGGGTTGTTAAACGCAGCACATTTTTTTGCAGAGCGGCTTTTCCATATCAGTATTGTAACGGAGAGCACAATTCAAAAAATTCCTTTTTGTGGTTGTTATACCTGACACTTTTCAAAAATCCTACCCAAAATTGCGACCGCAGAATTTTTGCGCAAAAAATATTTTTTTGCGTTGTTACCGCCGGCACATTGTAGCGCAGCACACAGCCCGGTTGTTAGACAGCGCACAGCAGGGTTGGAATCCACCGCACAGTTTTGTTGTAATTTTCGACATAGCTATACCTTATTTCTAAATATATATAAATATAGCCTAAAATTTCCAAAAACAAAAAACGCATATTTCCGGCGCGGAAAAAGAAATGTGCTGAATGTTACAATAATTGACACCCGGCGCACAATCTGGTATTATACGCTTAACGAATTGCGCGATACTTTTCGGGAAATTCGCATGCTTTTTTAGATTTTTAGAAAATTGTTGTTATTTAAAGCACATTTCCGGCCCGTGCAGCAGGATGGCTGCGGGCTTGGGATGTGTATTTTTCAGTGCGTGTAAAGGCATCCCGTACAAGTCCCGTCTGCGGCGTTGTGCGGCAATGCCTGAGAATGAGGTTTTCAGCATGGCTTCTTACACACCCACCCCCTCGGCCACCAAGGCAGGGAGCAAAAACGGCCGCACCAAAAAGACTGCGGCCAAGGCCGGTGCAAAAAACGGCAAAAAGCAAAGCACCGCCCCGGTCGCTACCTACAGCGGCCGCGGCAGCCAGACGATCGTCCGGAAATCCAACGACCTGATCCAGAACGCAATGTACAGTCTTTCGCTGAGTCAGCAAAAGCTGATGCTGCACATTTTCGCCATGATCAAGCCGTCGGATACTGAGCTGCCCCGCTATGAGATGTCGATCTATGAGTTTCTCAAGCTCTGCGGCGTGGACCCCCACAACGGCTCGATGTACAAGCAGGTCAAAAAGAACATCGAGGATATCGCCAACGCCAAGGTACAGTGGATCCGTCTGGCAGGCACCCAAAAAATCACGATGTTCCGCTGGCTTTCCAGCGCAACGATCGATGAGGGCACCGGCAAGATCGTGCTGACGCTGGATCAGTCGCTCAAACCGCACCTGATTCAGCTTAAAGAGTTCTACACAACAATGAACATCACCTATACGCTCCCGATGAAGAGTCAGTATAGCTTGAAGATTTATGAGTTGTGCAAGAGCTACCAGAATCTCTACCTGACGAAAAAGCAGAAGGGCGAGCCGCTCGTCTGGAACATTGAAACGCTGAAAAAACAGGTGGACTGCAACGCGGCCAACTGGGCCCATGTCCGCCGCACGGTGCTGGACAAGGCGAAAAGTGAGATCAACGGACACACCGACATTTATTTTGACTATGAGGTCTACGAAAAAGACCGCCAGCGCGTCATTGCCATCGCAGTCACGATCGAGCCGGTGGACAAGCAGGTCGCGGATGACAAGCTGAACGAGATCACCAAATCCATGTCGAGCAAGGTGCGCAGCAAGAAAAACAAGCTGACGCTGGCAGAGACCGGCACTTTGGACGATGACCCGAATGTCCTGACGCTGGAGTATGTCTCGGTGCCTGAGACAACGATCCCGTATTCCTACGGTGCTACGCCGGAAATGCTGCGTCAGGAGCTGGAGGTCAAGGCAGAGCTGGATAAGCTGGCACGAGAACTGACAGCCGATGAGATGGAGGCCGTGCATACCATCATCGGCGCCATGGTCAAGATGGCCGGAACGCCGCACGGCAATGACAAGATGATTGACGGCGGCAACGCGCATTTCTTCCAGACGATGAACAATGTCATCGACAACTGCGGCGGCCTGCGCCGCTGGTTTGAGGGGGCTGCGACCCGCTATGCCGCCAAGGTCATCCCGGTGGCACGCACCAAGAGCGCGCCGCTGCCGTATCTGTCCCGTGCGATCCTTGAGGATCTGGAAAACTATCGTCTTTATGTCGTGGGCGGTATGCCGGAGGAGTTGGAGGACGAATACCCCGAAACGCCGGATATCGTGGAGACGACTGACTTTGTGGAGACGGACGCCGAGCCGGTGAACCAGCTGGAACCGGACGATGCTGCGACAAAAAAGGAAATCACGGCAGCCCTGCTGCGCTACATCGACCGCGAGGCGCTCTCGGCAAGGCTGACGACCGGCCAGATGGAGGCCTTTGAGGATATTCTGCAGATGACAGCCTACTTCTGCCGCCGTAATGTCAAGGGCAAGGATGACGGCATGATGGAGGGCAAGGCCAACATGCAGTTTTTGGATGCCCTCAATAAGGTCATCGCCCGCTATGAAAGCCTGACCATTCTGTTTGAGGCGATGGCGGTCATGATGGACTATGACACCTACTGGAAGGATTTGATGAAGAATCCCAAGATCAAGAATCCGAAGCTGGTCTTTCAGTCCGAGGTCGAGAAGGCGCTGCTGATGCCCTCCGCCGTGATCGGCGCGTATACTGCCCGCAGGGACCAGAATGACAGCGGCCGCCCTGCAAGAAAAGAGTACAACTGGACGAAGGTTTTTGACGAAGAATAACCGCACCGTCTGCAAAATGTGCGCTGAATAACAACCAAAGCCCGTATCCCTCAACGCGAAGGATACGGGCTTTGCATATTTATTCAGATGCTATAAATATTCACAACCGCTTTACAACCGCCTCGATGGCAGCCTTATCCAGCCCTTCGCCGATGACGATCAGTACCTCCTGACCGTTTGGGATCGGCTGCAGGGTCATTGCATCCCGGGCGGCATTCAGCTCCAGCCAGCCGCCGTTTTCGGGAATGAAGCCCTTGATGCGCAGGATATGGCCGTACCCTGCGCCCTGCAGCAGCGTGCGTGCGGCCCGCTGCAGCTGCTCTGCCGTGCGGCCCAGCTCGAGAAAATACAGCGAGGTGAACGCCTCATGCTCGTCAAAGTGCAGCTTGACATAGCTTGTCTGCTGCCACCCGCAGCGGTCGATGCGTTCCCAGTCCGCATCGGTCAGCGCGGCCCAGTCTTTGCAGAGGACATCGTCACCGAAGCGGCGGGGGCAGCGGCAGGCTGCCAGCGCGCGATTCAGATGCGCAACCACCGCCTCGGCCTGCGCGCAGCTTGCCTGCTGGGCGCGGCTCATGACCACAAGCCCGGCGCTGGCAGCCTCCGAGGCCAGCAGATACTCCGCCTGCGGGGAGAGCTTGTCCTCAAGCCGAGCATCCACGATTGCAACGACATTGCCCAGCGCGTACCAGCGGTCCAGCGGCTCGTCCCGCAGGATGTCGTAGAACTCGTCCACATCAAAGATGCCGCTTGGCTCAATGACCACCCGGTCAAAGCCGCGCATCGCCATCGAGATCAGCTTGGTCCGCATGCGGCGCTGATGGGTGTCGCAGTCGCAGCCGCCGCTGATCGTTTCGATGTCGCAGCGCTCCCCGATGAGGTCCTGCAGCAGCATGGCATCTACATTCACCGCACCGAAATCATTTTCCAGAATACAGACATTGTGTCCCTGTTGGATAAGATATTGTACATACTTGCGTAAAAATGTTGTCTTTCCGGAGCCTAAAAACCCGGTGATGAGATCGACCTGTACCATAAGCACCCCTCCCTATGAAAAACAGTATAGCCCATTTGCAGGCAAATGTCCATGAAAGCAGAGAAAAAGGCTGTGCAGGGCGGATAAAGATTTTTTAAAAATCTTGAAGTTTTTTTGAAAAAAGCGTTGACAAATCCTGCGGGGCACGCTATAATATATGAGCGTTGAGGGCAGACGCCCAAGACACAAAATGCGATGGGGATTCGCATAATGGTAGTGCAGCGGACTCTGACTCCGCCCGTGGGAGTTCGATCCTCTCATCCCCAACCACACCGCAGCAGCCTGGCTGCTGCGGTTTTTCTTTCCGGGGTGTAGCGCAGTTGGTAGCGCGCTTGGTTCGGGACCAAGAGGCCGTGGGTTCAAATCCCGTCACTCCGACCAAAAGGACCTCCAGCTTAGGCTGGGGGTCCTTTTTGTCGCCAGAGGGACGAGGGTTTGAACAGGACGGCGCGCCGCAGCGCGCAAAAAACAGTCCGGTGGACTGTTTTTTAGTCCGAGGGAAAATCCCGTCACTCCGACCATAAGCCTGTGACATCTTTTTTGTCACAGGCTTATTTCTTTTTGTGCTGCCTATATATTACATATAAAATAGGTAGGCGCAATCATCATAACCGATAAGAACACCCCGCGGCGAGAGGGTACGCTCCCTTCGCTGCGGGGTGTTCTGGTTTATTTCAGGTTCGGGCGGTCCTGATCGCCGTCGGCCTTGAACATGACGAAATTCTCCGGCTTGTTTGTAAAGTAGTAATATTCGGTGTTCTCGTGCAGGGGCGGGGTCAGGTAGTTGGGGATGATGCAGCCATCGCCCTCGACGCGCTCGGTAAAGCCGGCGGCCAGCCAGATATCGGCGGGGATGCCGGCGTTGTAGCAGTCCATGTACTCGGCGCCCTCGTGGTTCAGGATCGCGTCCAGCGCCGCCCCCAGACGGGGCAGCACACTGTCCTCACCGATGAAGTCCACCAGCCGCACCACGGCGGCGCAGCCGGTCTCCTTGGCGGAGACTGTGCGGGTCACGACATAGGCCAGCAGCTTGTTGTTCTCGCAGGCGGCCCAGACATCATATTGGAAGTGCGGGTAGTGGAAGTACCGCCGCCGCATGTACCACACATCCTTGCGCGGTGTGTGGGGCGTGGCGGGCATGCCCAGCGGGATCAGGTCGGCGGCGTCCTCCACCTTGGCAAGGCCCAGATCGCGCTGGACAGGGGGCAGGGAATACCGCAGCGGCTTGGCAAGGTAGTACGCGCGGCGGCGGCCCAGACGGTAGTAGTGGGGCAGCCGCTCGGCCCGCCAGCCGAGGAACTGGTAAAAGGTGCAGGTGTTGGGGCGGATGTTGTTGCAAGCCACCACATCGGCGTTCAAAAGCCCGGGCAGGGCGTTCATCAGTTCCAGCCCGACACCGTTGTGGCCCTTGGCGGCCACCCAGACGCTGACCCAGATGTCCGGCTTGCGCCGGGTGTTGGCCAATATGTACCCGGCGGCGCTGACATAGCGGCCGTCCTCCTCCGCCACGGCAAACTGGGGCACACCGCCGCGCCCTGCGTAGTAGTGGTGGTACAGCTCAGGCCGGTTCAGCAGCGGCAGGCGCATGTCAAAATTGTCGTTGATAAAATCAATGGTGGCGGCGTCCTCGCCGAGGCGCGCCAGCCGGAATGTTGTCTCAGACAATGGCCGACCCTCCCGTGACCGGCAGCGTTACGCCGGTGATGAACCGCGCCTCATCGGAGAGCAGGAACGCCATGGCCGGGACCACATCGGCGGGGGTCGCGTTGCGGCCCATCGGGTTTTCCTCGGCGGCGGCCTGTACGATCAGGTCGGGGGTGTCCTTCAAAAAGTTGGTTTCCATCATGCTGGGGGCCACACAGTTGACCGTGATGCCGAAGCGGGCATACTCGACAGCCAGACTCTTGACAAGGCCGCCGATGGCGCTCTTGGCCATGACATAGGCGGCGGTGTTCTTGGGCGGGCAGCCGATGGTGTAGCTGGTCTGGATGAACAGCACGCGGCCGAATTTTGCCTTGGCCATGGCGGGCAGCACGGCGCGGCAGATGCGCACGGCGCTGTGGACCTGAATCTCAAGATCGCGGTCAAAGCGGGTCTGGTCAAACGCCTTGAACTTGGCATTGACCACAGGCAGGGCGGGCAGATGGATGAAATGGGTCGGCGCAGGGGCGGACGATGCCAGCACCTGCACAAAGGTGTCCACCTTGGCACGGTCGGACAGGTCCACATCAAAGGGACGAACCTGACCGGGGAAGCGGGCGCAGAGGTCGGCCAGCTTTTCCAGATCGCCGCAGCCCTGGGCCAGCACAGTCGTGTCGGCAGGGGCGCCGACCAAAAGCCGCTCAATCAGCGCGCGGCCCACATCGCTGGTGGCACCGGTGATAAGATAGGTATAAGCCATGATTTTCTCCTCACAGTTGTAGGGGCGGCAAGGGGGCTATTTCGCCAGTCCGGCCTTGATGACGCCGCGTGTCACGCGCTTGCCGTCCTGATTGGTGATGACCGCCTTGATCTCGGCCTCGCTGCCGATCTCACTGACCGAGACAACGGTCCCCTTGACGGTCAGCGTGTCCCCGATGAAGATGGGCTTGGCAAATTTACACTCAACGCCGTGGAGCAGACAATGCTCTCCGGGCAGGTAAACGCCTGCCAGTGTCGAAAAGAAGCTGGCGCCCAGCATGCCGTAGACGACCCGGCCGGGAAAGCCGCGGCCCTTGGCATAGTCGGCATCCATGTGAATGGGAGAGACATCCCCGGTGATGGTGCAGAATGCGTCCATCATCTCCGGCGTGACCGTGACGGTGAACTCCTCGCTCAGGCCGGGGGTCATTTCCGCCAGCGTGTAGTGGTTCATGGCAGACTCCTTTGTATCATTGGAAAAAGGCGGCAAAATTGCCGCCATGAAAGTATGCAAAAGTTATGTGGGGGCAGATGTCTGCATCCGCCTGCGGGATCACACCATCCGTGCGACGAGATCCAGCAGATCGCCGACATCCTTCAGGCCGCGGACATCCGCCAGCTTGAACTTGATGTTGAACTTCTTCTCGATGGCGGTCAGCAGGTTGATCTGCTCCAGACTGTCCCAGTCCTCAATATCGTCCGCGCAGGTGCTGCGGTTGATCTCAAGGGAGTCATCGTCAAAATTATCGCGGAAAATATCCTGTACCGCGCTCAGAATTTCCTGTTCGCTCATAGTAATAGCTCCTTTATATATATGGTAGATGCCTATACTATACCATAAAAAGGGTGCGGACGCAAGAATCAAAGTCCGTAATCCTCCAGCCGCTGCTGCAGCTCGGCCTCGTTTGCAAGATAGACGCCCTGCTGCAGGGCCAGCACATCGCTTTCGGGCAGCAGGTGTGTGTAGATCTCCTCATAGGTGGCCAGCGGGCCGGTGCCCTCGGCTGTATACAGGGCCGGGTGGCCGGCGCAGTCCCGCAGCAGGTAGCGGGGCGGGGCAGCCTGCGGCTGCCCGCGCACAAGCCATGCCAGCCCCGCCGCCAGGCAGAGCACCGCAGCCGCCGCCAGCAGCGCGAGATATACCCCGCGCGGGCTGATTTGTCTGTTTTGCATAATAATTCCCCCTTGCACGGTTAGTATGGCCGCCATGACAGACAAAAACACCGAAAGTTGTGAATTTTGCGTCCGATACTGTACTTTTGCTGCCGTTTTGTGGTATAATCCATTCTATAGCATTGTGCATTTTCGTGTTACGGCGTAAGGCCGTATCTTTTATATGGACCAAAGGAGGCGGTTCCCATAGAACCCAAGCAGCAGCGCCATATCTCCACAGATGGCGTAAAAACAACCGCAGGTGCCACCGGTCAGCCCGGCGCACCCCAGAACAACCAGAACAAAAAGAAAAAGCCGAAAAAGCGCCGCAGCATCATTGGTATGATCCTAAGCTTTATCGGCTGTATGCTCTGCCTGTGTATCATGGCGGGCAGCGTAGGCGGCGTGCTGCTGTCCATGTATATCGTGCAGGTCACGGCAGATGATGCCGAGACGCTCGATCTGGACAACCAGAAAAACAAGCAGACCTCGATCATCTACGACCGTTATGTTGACGAGTATGACCAGCTGACCCGCGGCGAAAACCGCATCTGGCGTGAGCTTTCCGCCATGCCGGACAACCTGAAAAATGCCGTCGTCGCCATCGAGGACAAGAACTTCTGGACCGAGCCCGGCATCAACCTCAAGGGCACGATCGGCGCTGCGCTGAACGCCTTCACCGGCAACCGCATCTGGGGCACCAACCGCGGTGCCTCCACGCTGGAGCAGCAGCTGATCAAAAACCTGACCGGCGATAACGAGCAGGACAATATGCGTAAGGTGCGCGAGATCTTCCGCGCGCTGGGTCTGGACAACAAGTACAGCAAGGAGACCATCCTTGAGGCATACCTCAATACGATCCCGCTGACCGGCATCGTCCACGGCATGGAGGCCGGCTCGCTCGAGTATTTCGGCAAGCATGTCGAGGATCTGACCCTCTCCGAGTGTGCGGTGCTGGCGTCCATCACCAAGAACCCGACCAAGTATAACCCGGCCACCAACCCTGAAGAACTCATCAAGCGCCGCAACCATGTTCTGTACGAGATGCAGTCTCAGGGGTATATCACCGAGGCGGAGTTTAACGCCGCCAAGGCCGAGACCATCACCCTGACCGAAAGCTCGGCCATGGCTGAGAACGCGACCCGCTCCTCGAGCAACTCCTGGTTCACCGATGCCCTGTACAACGAGCTGCTGACCCAGCTGCAGGAGGATCTGAACTACACGAAGGATGAGGCCAAGGAACTGATCTTCTCCGGCGGCCTGCGCATCTACTCCACCGTGGACCCCAAGGTTCAGGAGGGTGTAGAAAAGACGATGTACAACGAGGACGACCTGATCCCCGCCCTGTGGCATGAGGAGCCGGTCTGCCTGCGTGATTACCCCGCCGACAGCAGCAGCTGGGACGAGGTCCAGTACGATGAGGCCACCGGCCTGCCCATCACGAAGGACGGCTACGCGGTCTACGGGCAGGAGGCAATCCCCGTCTACGCTGACGAGGAAGGCACAACGCTGAAGATGGGCGAGTCCACCGACCCCGACTACCCCAACGACACGACCGTCTACCTCTGCGTCTATGAGAAGGTCCGCACCCAGGCTTCCATAGCCGTGCTGGACTATGACGGCAACATTCTGGGCATCGGCGGCGGCATCGGTGAGAAGAAGGTCGACCTCGGCTTCAACCGTGCGACCTCGCCCCACCAGACCGGTTCTACGATGAAGCCGATCGGTGCCTACGCGCTGGCGCTGGACTACAAGTTGATCAGCTATTCCTCCCAGATCCTCGATGCCCCGTACTACTCTGCGGAGGACAAGAAGGTCCTGAAGGATCAGTATATCGGCGTGATGAGCCCCAATTCCGAGGCAGCCCAGTCCCGCACCGATGTCTGGCGTGCATGGCCGACCAACTATAACGGTGTCGGCGGTCAGGGCAACCCGATGCTGATCTACGATGCCCTGCAGCAGTCCTACAACACGGTGGCTGTCTGGGTCGGCGATATGGTCGGCGTGGATTACCTGTACAACTTTGTGCATGATACGCTGGAATGCAGCTACATCAGCGCAGAGAACGATATGGACCTCGGCCCTCTGGTCCTTGGCTCGCAGAGCAATGGTCTGACCGTGGTTCAGCTGGCGGGTGCCTACACGATGTTCAACACCGGCAGCTACACCACGCCGCACTACTACACCGAGGTCACCGACTATCAGGGCAACATGATCCTCGACAACAACAAGTATATCAACACCACGCAGGCCATCAGCGCCGACACGGCCTATATCATGAACCGTATGCTGTGGAATGTTCTGCACAGCCCCAAGGGTACTGCCTACGGCAGAGCCCCCGACGGCGAGATGGATTCCGTGGCCAAGACCGGTACGACGAGCAACTACAAGGACTACACCTTTGCAGGCTTGACGCCGTACTATGTCACCGCCATCTGGTGGGGCTGTGACCGCCCGACCGAGATGGACAAGCTGGGCAAAGCGGGCGGCAGCGGCAAGCCCATCCAGCTGGCATGGAAATACCTGATGGAGGACCTGCAGGCAGACCTGCCGGTCAAGGAATTCGCCAAGGGTGAGAATGTCGTTGAAAAACGGTTCGACACCTCCACGGGTGCCATCGTCTCCGGCGGCGGCGCCGTGGGCTACTATACCGAGGATAACCTCCCCGACAGCAGCTACACTGTCACGAGTGAGGAAGACCCCTTTGCCGCACTGGCACAGGCCGCCGCAGAGGCAGCGGCAGGGGCTGAATAAAAGCCTTCTCCCTTGGGGGAAGGTGGCGCGAAGCGCCGGATGAGGGGCGCGTTTGCCGCAGCGACCCATTCCCGGGCAATAGAGGCAAAGCTGCCCCTCATCAGTCACCTTCGGTGACAGCTTCCCCCGCGGGGGAAGCCTTTATAACAAACCACCCCAACCGCAAAACGGTTGGGGTGGTTTGTTTTTGTACGGGATACAGTTGTACTCGCACAAAAGATGTTGGCTTTTAACGGCTGCGGGCTGTGCAATCTGACAAAATGCACAAAAACCGGCCCAAAAGGCTTGCAACCTGCCCGCCGGCGTGGTATTATGGGACACATTGAGAAACACTTGTACACAAGGGGGAAACACAATGGCCGAGAGGCGTTTTCTGCTGGTAGATGCGGATGTTCTGCCGGAGGTTTTTGTCAAGGTGCTGCAGGCCAAGGAGCTGCTGGCCTCGGGTGCGGTGAGCAATATCTCCGCCGCCGCCAAGCAGGCGGGCATTTCGCGCAGCGCCTTCTACAAATATAAGGATACCGTCTTTGATGCCGAGACCGGGCGCGAGTCCATCACCGTTGTGGCTACGCTGCTCGACAAGACCGGCGCGCTGCAGAGCCTGCTCTCGGGCATTTCGGCGGCGGGTGCCTCGATCGTCACCATCACCCAGTCCCGCCCGGAGAATGGCGCGGCGCAGGTGGAGGTCACGGTCCGCACCGGCACGATGCAGATGCCGGTCGATGAGATGCTGACCCGCCTGTCCCACCAGCCCTGCGTGGTGGAGATCCACCGCGGGGCATGATGCAGGGGCGAGGCACGCCTCGCCCGCTGCCCTGCCAAAGCTGCGCTGCGGCGGGAAAGCTGGGGACCGGATATGCCCGGCTTATACAGGATACCAAGTGTAAGAACAGGGGAAGATAGAATGGCTAAAATTGCAATTATGGGCTTTGGCACGGTCGGCTCCGGCGTGCTGGAGGTCTGCCGCCGCAATGCGGCATCCATCGCCCGCCGTGCCGGTGAGCCGGTAGAGGTCAAGTACATCCTCGATGTGCGGGATTTCTCCGATTCCCCGGACGCGGCGCTGTTTACAAAGTCCATCGACACCATCCTGAATGACCCGGAGGTCCGGGTCGTGGTCGAGACGATCGGCGGCACAAAATTTGCCTACCCGTATGTGCGGCAGTGTCTGGAAAGCGGCCGCAGCGTCTGCACCTCCAACAAGGAGATGGTCGCTACCTACGGCGCCGAGCTGCTTGCCCTTGCCAAGGCGCACAATGCGGCGTTCCTGTTTGAGGCCAGCGTCGGCGGCGGCACCCCGATCATCACCCCGATGCACCAGTGCCTGGCCGCCAACCATATCAGCCAGATCCGCGGCATCGTCAACGGCACCACGAACTTCATGCTCACCAAGATGAAGCGCGAGAACATGGGCTTTGACGAGGCGCTCAAGATCGCCCAGCAGCTCGGCTATGCCGAGACGAAGGACCCCGGCGATGATGTGGACGGCCGCGATGCCTGCCGCAAGATCGCCATTCTGGCCAGCCTTGCCTGCGGACACCATGTCTACCCCGACAATATCCCGGCACGCGGCATCCGTGACATCACGGTGGCCGACATCAAGGCTGCGGAAAAGCTCGACAGCGCCATCAAGCTCATCGCCTGGTATGCCGAGGGCGAGAACGGGAATATGGCCGCCGGCGTGGAGCCGATGCTTGTCTCCAACGCAAACCAGCTTGCAGGCGTGGATGATGTATTCAATGCCGTGCTGATGAAGGGCGATATGCTCGGCGATGTGGTCTTTTACGGCAAGGGCGCGGGCAAGCTGCCCACCGCCAGCGCCGTGGTGGCCGATGTTATTGATGCACTGAAGGACGGTGCAAAGGTCCATGACAGCCTTTTCTGGAAGCCCGCCGAAAAACCGGAGGGGCAGCTGGTGGACAAAAATACCTACCCGTGGTACATCCGGGTAACCGGTGTGGCGGGTGCGCTGCTGCCCAGCGTGGCCGGTGCGGGCCATCTGGTCTTTGAGGAAAACGGCGAGGCCGCCTACCTGATCGACGCCGCCACGGCTGCCGAGGTTGCCGCTGTCACCCGGAAGATCGAGGTGCTGGGCGGCAAGGTCGCACTGGCTATGAAAAAACTGGAAGAGTAAGAGGGAACAGGGAATATGGTAACAGTAACAGTCCCGGCAACCAGCGCCAATGTAGGGGCCGGGTTCGACTCTCTGGGCCTGGCCGTCTCGATGCACAATGTGTTCACCTTTGAGGAATCCGACCGTATCCAGATCACCTCGGTGGACGGCACCCATGTCCCGGCGGGCAGCAACAATCTGGTCTACCGCTCAGCCCGGGTCGTATATGACCAGCTCGGCATCCCGCTGCGGGGGCTGCGCATCACCCAGCGCAATGATATCCCGATGGCGCGCGGCCTCGGCTCCAGCTCGGCCTGCATCGTGGCGGGCATCATGGGTGCCAACGCCCTGCTGGGCGATAAGCTGACCGAACGCCAGATGCTGACGCTGGCGACCGCCATCGAGGGGCATCCCGATAATGTGGCCCCCGCCATGCTGGGCGGCTTTGTGACAAGCGTCATTGATGAGGGTCAGGTCTACAGCGTCAAAAAGGACATCGACCCGGAACTGGCCTTTGCGGCCTTTGTGCCGGATTTCCGCCTGCTGACCAGCAAAGCGCGTGCGGCGCTGCCTGCGATGGTCAGCCATAAGGATGCCGTTTACAATCTGTCCCGTGCGGCGCTGGCAACGGCCGCCTTCTGCGAGGGCAACTACGCGCTGCTGGGCGTGGCAACCAAGGATGTGCTGCACCAGAAATACCGTCTGCCGCTCATCGAGGGCGGCGATGAGGTGTTTGAGCTGGCACAGGATCTGGGTGCGCAGGCTGTGTACATCTCGGGCGCAGGGCCGACCATCATGGCCGTTGTGCATAAGGACGATACAGAGTTCTTTGCCCGTGCCGAGGCGGCGCTTGCGGCGGACGGCCCGCTGCATCATTTTACCGTGCATCGTCTGCTGGCCGACAATGTCGGCGCAGTGGTGAGCTGATATACGAAGGAACAGGGGAGAGGGGATACTACCAATGGGCTTGATCGTACAAAAATTCGGCGGCTCCTCGGTCAAAGACCGGAACCGCATCTTCAATGTGGCGCGCATCGTCATGAATACCCGCAACGCCGGCAACGATGTCGTTGTTGTTGTTTCGGCGCAGGGCGACACCACCGACGACCTGATCGCCAAGGCGGCGGAGATCACCTCCGACCCGTCCCACCGCGAGATGGATATGCTGCTGGCGGCCGGTGAGGAGATCTCGATCTCGCTGCTGGCCATGGCGCTGCAGGAGCTGGGCGTCTCCGCCATCAGCCTGACAGGCTGGCAGGCCGGCTTCAACACCGACCGCGCCTACTCGAAGGCGCGCATCAAGCGGCTGGACACCGAGCGTGTCGAGAGTGAGCTGGCCCGCAACCGCGTTGTCGTTGTGGCAGGCTTTCAGGGGCTGAACCGTTCCGATGATATTACCACGCTGGGCCGCGGCGGCAGCGATACCTCCGCCGTTGCACTGGCGGCCGCGCTGCATGCGGACCGCTGCCAGATCTTTACCGATGTGGAGGGCGTCTACACCGCCGACCCGCGCAAGATCCCCAAGGCCACCAAGCTGAAGGAAATCACCTTTGATGAAATGCTGGAGCTGGCTTCTCTGGGTGCGCAGGTGCTGAACAACCGCAGCGTGGAGCTGGCCAAAAAGTACAATGTCGAGCTGGAGGTTATTTCCAGCATCAATCCGGTGCCCGGCACCGTCGTTAAGGAGGAATGCAAAGTGGAAGGTATGCTCATCAAGGGTGTTGCAAAGGACACCGATGTTGCCGTTCTGACTGTCAAGGATGTGCCCGATGTGCCGGGCATGTCGTTCAAGATCTTCAGCCTGCTGGCCCAGAAGAACATCAATGTGGATATTATTCTGCAGACCACCGGCCGTGACGGCAAGAAGGATATGAGCTTTACCGTGCCCCTCGGCGATGCCGAGAGCGCGGTGGCCGCCCTCAAGAACGCCACCAGTCGCATCGGCGGCGGCGATGTCAATGTTGACAAGGGCTGCGCCAAGGTCTCCATCGTGGGCGCCGGTATGCAGAGCCACTCCGGCGTTGCCTCCACCATGTTCGAGGCACTCTTCAACCAGAACATCAACATCAAGATGATCTCCACCAGTGAGATCAAGATCAGCGTAATCATCGATGAGGCCGACGCCGACAAGGCTGTTGCCGCCATCCATGACGCATTCATCAACTAAGCACTTTTGTAAAGCAATATAGAGGGATATGGGTAGGCCCCCGTACACAGTGTGGTGTACGGGGGCCGTTGGTGTTGTATAAAGGCTTACAGGAGCTTTTTGCCCTGCGCAAACTTTGCGGTCAGTGCGCCCTTGCCAAGGTAGGCGTACCGCTCCAGACGCTCGGCGGGGGTGAAGGTGCGCATGTTTTTCAGCGGATCATCGTCCAGCACAAGGGCGTCAAGGGCGTAGCCCTCCTCAAACAGGCCGACCTTCTCGCCGAAATCGGCCCAGAAATCACCGCCGCCGACCGTAGCCATATACAGCGCCTCGGTCATCGTCAGCGGTTTTTCGCGCTGGTCAACATACCGCCAGCGCAGCTTGCTGACCTGCACGGCGGTGGCCATGACGGTGAACAGATCAAGCGTGTGGCCGCCCGCCACATCGCTGCCCAGCCCGATGCGCCAGCCGCCGCGCAGATACCGGGCGGCGGGGGCGATGCCGGCAATGACATTCTCATTGCTGGTGGGGCAGTGGGCGATCATGACGCGGTTTTGCTTCATCAGTGCGTCCTCCGCATCGGGGCAGTAGATGCAGTGGGCCATGACGGTCGGCACACTGCCGCCGAACAGTCCGTACCGGCTGTAGCTTTCGCCGTAGAAGCTTGTGTCAGGGCAAAGCTCGGCTACCCATGCGATCTCGCCGGGATTCTCAGACAGATGGCTCTGGGCGGGCACGCCGTATTCGGCTGCCAGTGCGCCCAGCCCGGCCATATAGGCATCGGAGGTGCTGGGGGTGAACCGCGGAGTGATCATCGGCCGCACGGCCCCCGCGTGCAGGGTGTTCTCGGCCCGGCAGGTATCCAGCCAGCGGCGGGTTTCAGCCAGACCGGCAGCCGCATCGGGCTCCCGGTAGCTGTCCGGGCTGTTGCGGTCCATGCCCAGCTTGCCGACAAAGGCGGATAGCCCGGCATCGCGCAGCTGGTGCATCAGCTCCAGCGTGGCATCGGTGTGCAGCGTTGCAAAGATGCAGGCGCGCGTGGTGGCGCTGTTTTTCAAATCGCGCACAAAGTAGGCGTAGCCAAGCTTTGCATACGCCGGGGCGGCGTAGTGCGCCTCCTCGGGGTAGGTGTACTGCTGCAGCCAGTCCAGCAGCTCCAGATCCATGGCGGTGCCGCAGTAGCTGTATTGCGGTGCGTGCAGGTGCAGATCGACCAGACCGGGGGTAATGATTTTACCCGTATAGTCGAGAATTTCGACCCCGGCAGGGGCGGCTTCGGAAAAACCGGCGCACAGGCCGTTTTCACACAGCAGGTATCCGTCCCGCACCCGCAGGGTATCGGGAGTGGGGGTGTCCAAAAAAGTGCCTTTCAGGGCGAAACAATCCATAGAAATGACCTCTCTATATAAAATTGCTTTGTAGGGGCCGGGCATGCCCGGCCCGCAAGTGTACGGTGGATGCCCCTTTTCATGGGGGCGTAGGGCGGGGTGCCCTCACCCCGCGGCGGCCAGAGGGCTGGCCGCCCTACAAATCGGGCTTTCATAATCTCTATTATAAACAATATATAGCATCTGTTGCAAGTTTTTTGTTTACTTTATGTCGTTAAAGCGGTATAATATCAATATCTATTGATGTTTGAAAGGAATAACGATTTGGAACGTAAACAACTCGCACCCGGCGTATACATCACAACGCTGGATGCTGCTAAATTTAACCGCTGCCGCATCACGCTGCATCTGCGTTTCCCGGCCCGGCGGGAATCTGCCACCGATGCCGCCGTGCTGGCCCTTGTGCTGGAGCGCGGCTATGCGGCCTGCCCCGATATGACCGCCCTGTCCCGCCGTCTGGCGGAGCTGTACGGCGCGGACCTCGGTGTTGACCTTGCCAGTGCGGGCACCGACCGCGTGCTTTCCGCCGATATCTGCGGCATCAAGGACGCTTACGCACTGGCGGGGGAGAATCTGACCGATGCCTACGCCGACATCGTGTTCGGCACGATCTTTGACCCGTATCTTGTGGACGGCGCGTTCGACCCCGAGGCCGTGCGCATCGAGACCGAGACCCAGGCCCGCCGCCTTGAGGCCGAGTTCAACTCGAAGCGTCTCTACTGTGTGCGGCAGGCCCGCCGCAAATTCTACGGCGACACCCCGGCCGGCATCGAGCTGGGCGGCTACCCCGGCGAGCTGGTCCATGTGACCCCGCAAAGCCTCAAGGCGGAGTATGACCGCATCCTCTCCACCGCATCCATTGATGTGATGGTGCAGGGCGTGGAGGAGGCCCGCGTGGCCGATCTGCTGCTGAAAAAGCTGGAGGGGCTGCACCGCGATCCGCAGCCGTTTGCTGCCCCCACCGCGATGCCCGCCACGCCGCTGCGCCATTTTAAGGAGGAAATCCCCGGTTTGACGCAGGCCAAGCTGTGTATGCTGTTCACGACCGGCGAGGAGCACCCCAACCCGCCCAGCGTCAGCATCCTGCGCGTTGCGATGAGTGTGCTGGGCGGCTCTGCGACCAGCCGCCTGTTCCGCAATGTGCGGGAAAAGCAGTCCCTGTGCTACTATTGCGGCTCTGCCGCCCAGCGGGCCACCGGCGTCATGATGATCGACTCCGGCGTCGAACCGGGCAGGGAGCAGCAGGCCGAGGCCGCCATCTTTGCCGAGCTGGAGGGGCTGAAAAACGGCCCCATCACGCAGGAGGAGGTCGATGACTGCCGCCGCGGCCTGCTGTCCAGCATGGACGCACTGGGGGACAGCCTTGCTGCGCTTGAAAACTGGTACTACGGCCAGATCACCCGCGGCGAGCCGCTCTACCCGCCGGAGTACGGCAAGGTTCTGACCGGCGCCGTCAGTCTGGACGAGGTGCGCCAGACGCTGCAGAGCTACCACTATTCCGTCTGTTACGCCGTGACCGCAGAGCCGGGCACGCAGGGGAAAGGAGGCAGCGAGGATGTTGAATAACGACCACGCCGCTTTTGAGGCGGCCCAGAGCCGTGCTGCCGCCGCCGTAAGCTGTGAAAGCGTTGTACTGCCCAGCGGCCTGACTGTGCTTTGCCGCACGATGCCGGGCTACAGCAGCGTACACGCCATCTACGCCACCGGCTTCGGCTCAATCCACCGCGCCTTCAAGCTGGACGGCAGGCAGGTCACGCTGCCCGCCGGCACGGCGCATTTTCTGGAGCATAAGATGTGCGAGACGCCCAAGGGCGACTCTTTCAATTTTTATGCCAAGACCGGTGCCTCGGCCAACGCCTTTACCAGCTATGACCGCACCTGCTATCTCTTCTCCGCCACGCAGAAGATCGACGAAAACCTTGACATTTTGCTGGGCATGGTGGGCAAGCCGTGGTTTACCAAGGCCACCATCGCCAAGGAGCAGGGCATCATCGGGCAGGAGATCAAGATGTACGATGACAGCCCCGACTGGCGGCTGCTGAACGCACTGTTCCGCTGCCTGTATGCGGACCACCCGCTGCGGGACGACATCGCCGGCACGGTCGAGAGCATTGCCGAGCTGACGCCGCAGATGCTTTACAGCTGCACCAAGGCGTTCTACGCGCCCTCCAACATGGTGCTGAGCGTGGCCGGCAAGATCACGCTGGCGCAGGCGGTCGATGCCTGTAAGCGCAACGGACTTTACCGCGCCCGCGCCCCGCATGAGGTCGAGTGGGCGATCCCCGCGCAGAGCGGCCCGCTGCCCCACAGGGAGGCCGTCTTTACAATGCCCGTCACAAAGCCCTGCTTCGGTGTGGCTTACCGGGAGGAGCCGCTGGCCGAGGGGGATATAAAGCGGGAGTTGCTGCTGGATATGCTGGGGGATCTCGTTGTCGGCGGCCTGACGAAGCTTTACCGCCGCCTGTACGATGAGGCGCTTGTCAACCCGGAGTTCTCGGGTGATTTCATCGCGGTGCGCGGTGCCTGCGCTGTGGCCTTTACCGGTGAGAGCGATACCCCGCGCGAGGTCGTGGAGCTGCTGCAGACAGAGATCGAGCGGATGCGCCGTGACGGTGTGGACCCCGAGGTCTTTATGCTGGTGAAAAACCAGATGTACGGAGAGCTGCTGGGCGATGTGGAGGCCGTGGACGATGCCGCCGAGGAGGCCGCAGCTGCCTGCCTGAAGGGCCGCACGCTGGCGGACGAGATCGCTGCACTGGCTGAGCTGACGGTGGACGATGCAAACGCCCTGCTGCGCACGGCCCTGCGGGAGGAAAACCGCGCCTATGTGCAGATCGACCCGGCAGAAGCGTAAAGAGGGGAAAGATAAAAATGATCTATCATGTGCAATTTCCCGGGTTGGGCCTTGACCTGACCGTGAACCGGGTGGCGCTGTCCATCGGCGGGTTCAATATCTATTGGTACGGCGTTATCATTGCGGCGGGCATGCTGCTGGCGATGCTCTACGCCTTCCGCAATGCCGTGGACTACGGCATTGACTCCGACCGGCTGGTCGATGTGGTGGCCATCGGCACTGTGATGGCCATTGTATGCGCCCGCATCTACTATGTGGCCATGGCGCCCTTTGCCTACCAGAACATCTGGGAGATGATCGACATCCGTAAGGGCGGCATCGCCATCTACGGCGCGGTCCTCGGCGCATTTATCTTTGGCGGGCTGGCCGCCAAATGGCGCAAGGTGCCGCTGCTGCCGCTGTTTGATCTTGTCTCGATGGGGTTCCTCATCGGGCAGGGCATCGGCCGCTGGGGCAACTTCGTCAATCAGGAGGCGTTCGGCACAAACACAACGCTGCCCTGGGGCATGTACAGCGAGGGGACCGAGGCTTATCTCCGATCCGTGCAGGTCACGCTGCCTGCGGGCATGACGGTGGACCCCACGGCCCCGGTGCATCCTACATTTTTGTATGAGAGCATCTGGTGTCTGGTCGGCTTTCTTGCGCTGGCTGCGTTCTTTAAAAAACGGCGCTTCAACGGGCAGATCTTCCTCGGGTATGTCATCTGGTACGGCCTCGGCCGCGCATGGATCGAGGGGCTGCGCACCGACTCGCTGCTCATCGGCAGCACGGGGCTGCGGGCCAGCCAGCTGGTGGCCATCGGCTCGGTGCTCGCGGCAGCTGTGCTGATGGTCATCGGCCTGCGCAGCGCCAAGGGAAAAACGCTGACCGTCACGCTGGCCGTGAGGGACATCAAAAAGCAGGCCGAGGCAGGGGAGCGGTTCACCCCGGATACCCTGCCTGCCAATGCGCCCCACGCCGAGTTCGTCAAGGCCACCGATGCTATGAACGCGCGTCTTGATGCGCTGGATTTGAACACCGTGGAGATCGAAGAAATAGAAGGGCCGCAGGAATAACCGGCAACCGCTTGCAGTACGGCGATAGGTGCTGCTGGTGTAAGACCTGACACCGCTTTGCCCGCCCTGTGCGGACAAAAAATATATTTGAAAGAGGGAAAGTATCATGGGAGCAGCTATCATTGACGGCAAGGCATTGGCCGCAGCCACAAAGGCCGAGGCCGCAGAAAAGGTCAGGGAGCTGAAAAGCCGGGGCATCAACCCCTGTCTGGCGGTCATTCTGGTGGGCGAGAACCCCGCCAGTCAGGTCTATGTCCGCGGCAAGATCAACGACTGCGCGCAGTGCGGCATCGAGAGCCGCAGCATCAACCTGCCCGCCGACACCACGCAGGAGGCGCTGCTGGCCGAGGTGAAAAAGCTGGCGGAGGATGCCGCCGTCCACGGTATTCTGGTGCAGCTGCCGCTGCCTGCCCAGATCGACGAGAAGGCCGTTATTGACGCCATTCCGCCGGAGAAGGATGTGGACGGCTTTTCGCCCGTCAATGTCGGCCGGATGCAGATCGGTGAGCCGTGCTATCTGCCCTGCACCCCGGCGGGCTGCATCCGGATGATCGAGTCCACCGGCACTGAGATCGCCGGCAAGAACGCGGTGGTCATCGGCCGCTCCAACATCGTGGGCAAGCCGGCGGCGCTGCTGCTGCTGGCCAAGAACGCCACGGTCACGATCTGCCACTCCAAGACGGAAAACCTCAAAGAGGTCTGCGCCGCCGCGGATATTCTGGTGGCCGCCGTCGGCCGCGAGGGCTTTGTGACCGGCGATATGGTCAAGCCCGGCGCTGTGGTCATTGATGTGGGCATCAACCGCGGTGCGGACGGCAAGCTGCACGGCGATGTCAATTTTGCCGAGGCCGCCAAGAAGGCCGCCTACATCACCCCGGTCCCCGGCGGTGTCGGCCCGATGACCCGCGCCATGCTCATGCTGAACACGGTCGAGGCCGCAAAGCGGCAGGGCCGTTAAGGGCTTCCCCCCCTTGGGGGAAGCTGTCCGCGAAGCGGACTGATGAGGGACAACCTTGCCATTGCAGCCCACTGATGGGATACAACCGCAGACTTGCCCCTCATCCGGCCCTGCGGGGCCACCTTCAGTCTACGCGCTAAGAGCCGCCTACGGCGGTTGCGCTCCGACACGCGCCAGCGGGCGCAGCCCCTTGGGGGAAGGCAAAAGAAATTCTGAAATTTTAACCTTCCCACGCCCGAAACCCCCTTGACAACTGCGGTGATTATATGGTAAGATACTAGAGCCGCATGGTATGGGCTGTATAAGTGTGTGCATTTTTCGGCACACCGCCCTACAGACCAGCGAGACTTATTGAAAGAGGTTATCACATGTACGCAGTTATCAAAACCGGTGGCAAGCAGTACAGCGTTAAGGTCGGCGACGTTGTTTATGTCGAGAAGCTGAACGCTGAGGACAACAGCGAAGTCACCTTCGATCAGGTTCTCGCCGTTGGCGAGGAGGGCTCTGTCAAGGTCGGCGCTCCCGTTGTGGAGGGCGCTTCCGTTGTTGCCAAGGTCGTCAAGACCGGCAAGGGCAAGAAGCTCAACATCCTGACCTATCGTCCCAAGAAGGGCAGCATGGTCCGCAAGGGTCATCGTCAGCCCTACACCAAGGTGGAAATCACCGCGATCAACGGCTAAGGAGGTAAATCACAATGGCACATAAAAAAGGCGTAGGTTCTACCAAGAACGGCCGTGATTCCGAGTCCAAGCGCCTCGGCGTCAAGCGCGGCGACGGTCAGTTCGTTCTGGCCGGCAACATCCTGGTCCGTCAGCGCGGCACCCACATCCATCCGGGTGAGGGCGTTGGCATCGGCAGCGATGACACCCTGTTCGCTCTGGTCGATGGCCGCGTTCACTTCGAGCGCATGGGTCGTGACCGCAAGCGCTGCACGGTCAAGCAGTAAAAAAACCGGTACGGGCGGGCCTTTGCGGCTCGCTCGTTTTTTGTAGTTATCAGAGAGGTACACAATGGCAACCAGTAATTTTATTGATACCGCCACGATCTGGCTGCACGCCGGCAAGGGCGGCGACGGCGCGGTGACCTTCCACCGCGAAAAATTCGTGGCGGCGGGTGGCCCGGACGGCGGTGACGGCGGCCGCGGCGGCGACATCATCTTTGTGGCGGACGATAACCTGTCCACCCTGATGGACTTCCGCTACAAGCGCAAATACACCGCACCCGACGGCGAGAACGGTCGCGCCAAGCGGATGAGCGGTGCGGACGGTGATGACCTTGTCATCCGCGTGCCGCGCGGCACCGTGCTGAAGGAGGCCGAGACCGACCTCGTCGTGGCCGACCTGACCGGCTCCGAGCCAGTGGTCGTGGCCAAGGGCGGCCGCGGCGGCTGGGGCAACAGCCACTTTGCCACCCCGACCCGCCAGATTCCCAAGTTCGCCAAGCCCGGCCTGCCCGGTGAGGACATGCACCTCAAGCTTGAGCTGAAGGTCATTGCCGATGTGGGCCTGATCGGCTTCCCGAATGTAGGCAAGTCCACCCTCATCAGCATCATCTCGGCGGCGCGCCCCAAGATTGCAAACTACCACTTTACGACGCTGACCCCGGTGCTGGGCGTTGTCCGTGTCGGCCCGGAGCAGAGCTTTGTCTGCGCCGATATCCCGGGCCTGATCGAGGGTGCGGCGGACGGCGTCGGTCTGGGCCATGATTTCCTGCGCCATGTTGAGCGCTGCCGCCTGCTGCTGCACGTCGTGGACGTTTCCGGCTGCGAGGGCCGCGACCCCAAGGCAGACTTTGAGCAGATCAACCACGAGCTGGCCGGCTTCAGCGCTGAGCTGGCCGACCGCCCGCAGATCGTGCTGGGCAACAAGTGCGATATCGCCACCCCTGAGCAGGTCGAGGAGTTCAAAAGCTATATCGAGGCGCAGGGCCTGACCTTCCTGCCGATCTCCGCCGCGACCCGTCAGGGCGTGGACGGCCTGCCCGCGCTGGTCTACAACCGCCTGAAGGACCTGCCCCCTGTCAAGATCTATGAGGCAGAGTACAAGCGCCCCGACAAGAACGCCCAGCCTACCCGCCCCTTCACGGTGGAGCGCACCGGCGACCACGAGTTTACCGTCGATGCCCCCTGGCTGGAGCGTATCCTTGCCGGTACGAATGTCGAGGACTACGAGAGCCTGCAGTATTTCCAGACGCAGCTGGGTGATTCCGGTATTCTGGACGAGCTGGTCGCGCAGGGCGTTGAGGAAGAGGATACCATCAAGATCGGCGAATATGAGTTCGATTATCTGTATTGATTATGCTGTTTGAAACGAAATCTGAAGTTGACATTCATGAGATGTCGCCGCTGGCACTGGCCTTTGTGGGCGATGCTGTGCTGGAGCTGCTGGTTCGCGCCCGTCTGGTGGGCACGACCCGCCTGCAGCCCAACCGGCTGCACACCGTGGCTACGCATTATGTAAGCGCCCACGCCCAAAACCGGGAGCTGGAGCTGATCGAGCCGATGCTGACCGACGCCGAGGCCGCCGTGCTGCGGCGCGGCAAAAACGCCAGCAAGGCCACGGTGGCCAAGCATGCCACCGTGCAGGAGTACCGCGCCTCCACCGGCTTTGAGTGCCTGCTGGGCTGGCTTTACCTGCAGGGTAGAAATGACCGCATTGAGGAATTGTTCAACGCGATGTGGGATGGGTATAAGCCGGAATAAAACAAAAAGCCTTCCCCCTTGGGGGAAGGTGGCCGAGGCCCCGCCCGAGGGCGGATGAGGGAAAAGCCTCCGCAATTTGCCCGGTAACGGGTTGTAGTGGCAAGGCCGCCCCTCATCAGCCGCCTGCGGGCGGCAGCTTCAGTCTCCGCGCTAAGAGCCGCCTACGGCGGTTGCGCTCCGACACGCGCCTGCGGGCGCAGCCCCCCGGGGGGAGCCTTAGGGAACCCCCCCCACTTGCGGCTCTTGCTGGTGGGGG